>Ga0209841_1000169_pt1 | contig 15989 bp, 16 predicted proteins | sample GWRWT4_30Apr14_FD_187185 | JGI IMG/M metagenome (GOLD analysis project Ga0209841, IMG submission 187185) | Sand microcosm microbial communities from a hyporheic zone in Columbia River, Washington, USA - GW-RW T4_30-Apr-14 (SPAdes) (version 2) | ecosystem: Engineered > Artificial ecosystem > Sand...
GATCGGCTGGATGCTGGGGCATTATCGCTATCAGGAATATGTCAGCGAGCCCAAGATTTCGGGAACTCGCGTGCTCTTGGTGAAAGAGCCGGGGCGCATCGCCAGTGCTGCGTTACAAGCGGCAGCAACATCGTTGGTGCGCGATCTGGTAAATTGCCCCGCCGCTGACATGGGCCCCAATGCATTGGAAGTAGCAACCAAGCGCATTGGTAGTTCCCATAAAGCCGAAGTCTCGGTTGTTAACGGCGATGCACTGGAATTTGGCTTCCCGTTAATTCACGCCGTCGGCAAAGCGGCAATGCGTGACCATGCGCCGCGACTTATCGAGCTAAATTGGGGCGATGAACGTCATCCACGAGTGGCCATCGTCGGCAAAGGTATTACGTTTGACAGCGGTGGTTTGGATATCAAATCTGCAAATGGCATGCGGATTATGAAAAAGGACATGGGCGGGGCAGCCCACGCCCTTGCGCTTGCGGAGCTTATCATGGCGGCGCATCTACCGGTGCGTTTGCACATGTTGATTGCAGCATCGGAAAACAGTATTTCGGGCAATGCCATGCGCCCGGGTGATGTTATAAAAAGCCGGAAAGGCATAACGGTCGAGATCGACAACACAGATGCAGAGGGCAGGCTTGTTCTTGCAGATGCCCTAACGAAAGCAGTCGAAGACAAAGCGACATTGATTATCGACTTTGCAACGCTGACCGGCGCAGCCCGGACGGCATTAGGTCCGGATTTGCCAGCTATGTTCAGCAATCATGATGATGTGGCGTCCGGTTTGTTGTCGGCAGCAAATTCGGTAAGCGATCCCGTTTGGCGAATGCCCTTATGGGCGCCCTATGCAGAAATGCTGGACAGCGATATCGCCGATACAGCGAATAGCGGCGGAAGTTTTGCCGGCGCCGTCACCGCTGCTTTATTTATGCAGAAATTTGTACCCGATGAAATACCTTGGGTGCATCTGGATACCTATGCATGGCGACCAGCGAGCAAGCCCGGACGACCTAAAGGCGGCGAAGCACTTGGGCTAAGGGCCGTGTTTCGCTATTTGACGGACACTTATCCGGTCCGCTAAGGGTATGGACGATAACAATAGTCAAGCCGACGAAGGTTGGCACATATATCATTAATCGGCTTGAACCTTAAGGCGTGACAGACCCGCCCTTGGCCAGATTGACGCAAGTGGGGAAGAGAGAGTTGGGCACGAAAACAACGGGCGACCGGCCGCTTTATACTTTGACCGGGCACAGCTTGACCGGAGACCGGCGCACAACGCCTATCCGTGGTGACCTTGCCGATATCAGTCTGGCCGGCAAATTATTCGCCCCACATTATGCCGTTCCGATGTTACGCACCGGCATCGCACCGGTGACGGAAATTCATGCTGAACCGCATTCAACGGCCATGCCCGTTAGCGCCTTGATGCATGGCGAAGAATTTGCTGTGCTCGACGTCGCGGGTGAATGGGCGTGGGGTTATTGCCTGCATGACAATTATCTTGGTTATTTGCGCTTTGCCGGTCTGGGCGAAGATTTTGACGCCACGCATATTGTCAGCGCCGCCGCCACATTGCTCGTTGCAGCGCCTTCGACCAAGGCTCCGGTTTTAGCTCGATATCCGATGGGCGCGCAACTGGCTTGCGGGGCTCCAAGCGAATGCGGCACATATCTGGCCTGTGAAAATGGCTATATCCCGCAAGTGCACCTTTCTGAAATAGGTAACGTCACGCCGTCGCCCGCCGATTTGGCGGAGCGCTTGATAGGCACCCCCTATAGTTGGGGTGGACGAAGCGGCGACGCGATTGATTGTTCCGGTTTGGTCCAACTGGTCTACGGCTTAAAAGGCATATTGGCACCGCGTGATGCAGATATGCAGCAAGCAGAATTTGGCAACGATTTGCCCGAAGGTGCTCCGCTTATCCGGGGCGATCTGGTATTTTTTCCGGGTCATGTCGGAATAATGGCCGATTCCGAACATATCATTCACGCCAATGGCACAGCAATGGCAGTCAGTGTCGAACCCTTATCCCTTGCCGCTGCAAGGTTTGCGGCGCACGAACAGGCTATCATTGCACGGAAGCGAATTTCACTGTGACAAAATCGGTATTCATCGACGGTGCGGCTGGAACAACCGGACTTGAAATTGCCGACCGGCTTGCCGGGCGCAGCGAATTCGCGTTAATTGTCCTTGATGATGACAAGCGTAAGGATTTTGAAGCCCGTCGTCAGGCCTTGAACGATGCAGATTTCGTCATTCTATGTTTGCCCGACAACGCCGCAAAAGAAGCTGTTGCGATGACGAGCTCGGCCAATACACGTATTATCGACGCCTCGACCGCACATCGCGTGGACCAGAATTGGGCTTATGGTTTCCCCGAATATCGTATTGGACAGCGTGACCGTATCGCTGCGGCACGGCTGGTAAGCAACCCGGGCTGCTATCCGACGGGTTTTCTGGGATTGGTCGCACCGTTAGTCGCGGCGGATCTGATACCTGAAGATTGGCCCTATACTGTAAACGCCGTCTCTGGATATTCCGGCGGCGGCAAAGCTTTGATTGAACGGTTTGAAAGCGAAGATGGCGCCGACATTGGTTTTCGCACCTATGGGCTTGATCTCAGTCACAAGCATGTTCCTGAAATGCAGACGCATGCCGGTCTCGGCCTCGCGCCGATTTTTTCTCCGGCGGTGGTGCGGGCCTTTCGCGGGATGATGGTCGAAGTGCCGTTGCCGATCTCGGTCATGCCGGGAAGCGACAGCCCGGAAGAGATGCGCGATGCATTGGCGGCGCATTATGCCGGCTCTGCTGTAGTCACGGTCCATGATCAACTTGCCCCGGCAGAACTTCTGATCTTGAATACGCAGGAGCCGTCGGATCGGCTCGATCTGTACGTTTTGGGGTCGCCCGACAACACGCAAGTGCGTTTGTTGGCGTTGCTGGATAATCTGGGCAAGGGCGCAAGCGGGGCCGCCGTCCAGAATTTGAATATCATGGCGGGGCTGGACGAAACAGCCGGACTGCGTTTGTGATGACCGTTGGGCGGAATGAAGCGCAAGAGGGTTGACGGGAAGGCGCTGTCCCATTATATGAACGTTATAGGGTCAAAATAACGGACATAATATGGAAACGCCATCTTCCACGACTTTACGCGAAATGCCTGCGACGTTTCGGGCAATGCCAAATTTTGCACCCTTTGCTGATGCCGGGTTTCTTGGCGCCTGCTTTACCAAGTCAGGTGACGTCGATATCGCATATCTGGCGGACTTGTTTCGTATGTCCAAGGCGCAACTGGCCGAAACTGTCGGGCTGCCATCGGCAACCGTCATCAAAACCAACCGCATGAAAGCGCCAAAGGCGCAGGGCAGGATGACCGAAATGCTGGAAATCATCGCACGTATCAAAGATTGGGCAGGCAGCGATGCACAGGCAATGGCATGGTATCGGTCGCAGCCCATTCCCGCTTTGGACGGTCGGACCGCCGAATCTTTGGTGAAATCCGGCGACGCGGCGGCTGTGCGCGATTATCTCGATCATATGGCGCTGGGCGGTTTTGCTTGAATTTTACAGGTCGCGCCTATCGCGCGCATGATCCACGATGGTCCTTTGATCCCACCTCCGGCACAGGCGCGGCCATTTCCGGCGGCCGGTTCAATATAAGGGGACAAGCGGCGCTGTATCTTTCGCTCGAGCCTATCACTGCGCTGGCCGAATGCACACAGGGCTTTGCCCAAAGGATTCTGCCTTTGACCTTATGTGAATATGACATTGGATGTGAAAAAGTGGCAGACTTGACCGATGCGGAAACACGCCAATCACTCACGATCGATGAAAAAGATATGGCATGTGCATGGCTTGGTTTCCAACGCAGCGGCAAAATCGCGCCTTCACAACGGGTCGCCAAGATGCTGGTGACCGAAGGTTTCAATGGCGCACTGGTGCCCAGCTATGTTCCTGGCATCCACGAAGGCGCGACAAATCTGGTGTTGTGGAACTGGAGCGACAAGCCGCCGTGCAAGGTGACGGTTTATGATCCAGAAGGTCGATTATTGCGGGAGTGATTTAGTATGGCGATGATCGAGTATATGGCGAAGGGGCAGGCGGCGCTGCGGTGCAGAATTTGAATATCATGGTCAGGGTTGGACGAGGCGACAGGGTTGCGCTTTAAGTGATCAAATTTTGAAAACTGGTTTTCGCTTCCTAAACTTCTTGTCTGATTGTTCGTACAGAGCCTTTACAAAGCTCTCGTCAAAATATTTCTGAAAACTTCGAGGATCAGTGAACCCTTGGCCAGTCAATGCCCAAGAATATGCGGTAACACCGTGCAGCGCTCTGTTTTCTGACCGAACAAAGTCAGAGATCATCACCGCTGAAAGCACTGATCTATCGGCGGCATCCTTTGCTGCAATATATCGACGGTATCGGCTGGCGAACCGAACACAGTCCTGCGATTCCAAAAATTCCATCTCGCGGACATCATACCAACACTCAAATCCCGAGTGATTAAGGTTTTCTGCGGCATTATGGAATTCTGACATTGGATTGCTTGAGCAACTGGCTAGCAGAACCGAAGCTACACTCGCTAAAAACCGCAGGCTCAATATGGTGGCTTATCAAAACCCATCGGGCTGCTCGTAAATATCTCGCAGCCGTCTTCGGTAATGCCGATGCTATGTTCGAATTGCGCCGATAGGCTCCGGTCGCGCGTTACCGCTGTCCAGCCGTCCTCCAACACTTTGCCCGCTGCTTTACCGATGTTGATCATCGGTTCGATCGTGAAGATCATACCGGGCCGCAGTTCCGGGCCTGTTCCGGGGCGTCCGACATGCACAATTTCGGGCGCGTCGTGAAAAAGCTGGCCGAGGCCATGGCCGCAAAAGTCGCGAACCACGCCGTAGCGGTGCTTTTCGGCATGGGTCTGTATGGCGTAGCCGATGTCACCCACATGGTTTCCGGGCTTTGCCTGTTCAATGCCAAGCATCAGGCATTCATAGGTCACTTCGACCAAGCGCTTGGCTTTGACCGGAACATCGCCGACGAGAAACATGCGGCTGGTGTCGCCGTGCCAACCGTCGAGCATGGGCGTGACATCGATATTGACGATGTCGCCGTCTTTCAGTCGCTTGTCCGACGGAATACCGTGGCAAATGACATGGTTGATGCTGGTGCAGCAGCTATGCGTGTAGCCGCGATAGCCGAGCGTCGCGGGCACACCGCCGCCGCGTAATGTCATCTGCCGGACAATGTCGTCCAGTTCTTCCGTGGTCACCCCGGGTACAACATGTGGCACAAGCGCATCGAGGATTTCGGCAGCTAGGCGACCGGCCTTGCGCATGCCTTCAAAGCCCTCGGCTCCATGCAATTTGATGACCCCGTCGCGGGTCAGACCGGCCTCGGCGGGCGTGACTTCTACATAATGATCCATGCCGACGATATAGAGTGTTATTCCCCACTTTGCGAGAGGGGTATTTATGCTATCGCAGTTGCATGACAGAATCCCGCATCTATACCGCCGCGCTCGTAATCATCGGCGACGAAATCCTTTCCGGCCGCACACAGGACAAAAATGTCGCGCAAATTGCGCTGTGGCTGAATATTCAGGGTATCCGCCTCAAGGAAGTGCGGGTGGTTGCGGACGATATGGACGCGATTATCGAGGCGGTGAACCTTTTACGGGCACGCAACGACTATCTGTTCACGACAGGCGGAATCGGGCCGACGCATGACGACATCACCGTCGATGCCATTGCGGCTGCGTTGGAGGTCGAGGTCGTTATCCATCCCGAAGCGAGCGCGGTGCTGCACAAATATTACGAGACGAGAGGCGGAATCAATCCGGGGCGGTTGCGGATGGCGCGGGTTCCTGAAGGCGCGGAACTGATTCCCAACAAAATGTCGGGGGCGCCGGGCATCCGCCACGGAAACATTTTCATCATGGCGGGCGTACCGCACATTACCGCTGGCATGCTCGATGCGTTGACGGGCACATTGGAAGGCGGCGCGCCGCTGCTGTCGCACCAAGTGGGCTGCTGGGTCGCGGAAAGCGAAGTCGCCAAACTGCTGGGCGACACAGAAAAGCATCATGAAGGTTGCCAGATCGGCAGCTACCCTTTTTTCCGCGAAGGCAAGGTCGGGGCCAATTTCGTGGTCCGCACCACCGACGCGCATATGCTGAATGAATGTGTGGAGGCGCTGAAACTCGGACTTCGCGGGTTGGGCTATGACTGCGTCGATGGTGGAATTTAAGCAGCGTTTCGTCGGTTCGTTCATCTGTCGTCAACCGTCACCTTGGATAAAAGGGGCATGATGCGTAAATTCTTCCAAGCTCTCGCCCTTGCTGCCCTGCTGCTATCCTCTACAGCCTATGCCGAGTCAGCTGCACCTGTCGCGGTGGCCACGCCGACCAAGCAACCCTGGTTATATGAAGGCAGTGACGTGCCGGTCGACGACAGCTGGACATTTGGTGTTCTGCCCAATGGCCTTCGCTACGCGGTCAAAAAAAACGATGTACCTTCTGGGCAGGTATCCATTCGCGTTCGAATTGATGCTGGCGCATTGCACGAAAATAACGAGGAGCAGGGCTTCGCACATTTGATTGAGCATCTGTCGTTTCGGGGTTCCACTTTTGTGCCCGATGGCGAAGCCAAGCGCATTTGGCAACGTTTTGGTGTTACTTTTGGCAGCGACAGCAACGCACAGACGACGCCGACGCAAACCGTTTACAAACTTGATTTGCCCGCTGCGACGTCTGAGGCGCTGGACGAATCGGTCAAGATCATCTCAGGCATGATCCGTAACCCGCGTATCTCGCAGACTGCCCTTAATGCCGAGCGTGCTATTGTCCTTGCCGAATTACGTGAAAACAGCGGCGCTCAACAAGTTTATGGCGACACTTTGCTCCAACATATGTTTCAAGGTCAGAGGCTAGGAAATCGCAATACAATTGGCACCCCAGAGACATTACATGTCGCCAGCATACAAGCACTCAATGCCTTTCACGACCGCTGGTATCGCCCGGAAAATGCTGTAATTGTGATGGCTGGCGACATGGAGCCAGCTCGGCTGGCCAATCTTATCCAGAAATATTTCTATGATTGGAAAGGTGTTGGGGCAAGCGTTCCCGAACCCGATTTTGGTGACCCTTCCCCGCAAGGTACACCCGCACGCGTGTTGGTCGAAGGCAGCCTGCCGACTCTCGTCACTTTAGGCTATTTGAGGGCTTGGAAAAAAGTGGACGATACAATAGCCTACAATGAGAAAATAATGATAAATTTACTTGCAATACAGATTGTTAATCGTCGTTTGGAAGTGCAAGCGCGGAACGGGGGTAACTTTCTGTTCGCTGAAGTCGACCAACAAAAACTTTATCGTAGCGCAGATGTAACAACGGTCGGAATTACACCAGTCGCCGATCGCTGGGAAGCTGCTACTAAAGACGTGCGTTCGGTTATCGAAGATGCTGTTGTCACGCCGCCGACACAGTCTGATATCGACCGGGAACTTATCTCTTTTGGCAATGGCATCCGCACGATGCTTGATAGTTACCCGTTTGAAGCCGCCGCAAAGCAGGTCGATGACATTGTGAATGCGGTCGACATTCGCGAAACTGTCGCCGCCCCCCAGACGGTCTTGGCCGTCTTTGAAGGCATGAAAGATAAATTCACGCCAAGCCGGATTCTGGCAGCAACTCAGACTATATTCAAAGGCGAAGCGCGGCGTTTGTTGCTTGTCACGCCAAAGGATATTGAAAATTCAGACAGTCGCGCTCTGGCCGCGTTACAAGACCCGGTTGGAGCAAATGCTAGTGCCCGTTTGGCAAGAGATGCACTCGGCTTCGATGCATTACCAAAGTTAGGATCCCCGGGTAAGTTGGTGACAGACGAGCCTCCATCCGGCCTCAATATGTCTAAACTAGAACTTTCGAACGGAGTGCGTGCGCTTTTGTTTCCGAATAAGGGAGAGAACGGACAAGTTCGTGTGCTGGTCCGATTTGGTAAAGGATATCAGTCAGTAACGCCAGATAACGGGAACCTATTATGGGCGGGTTCCCTGGTATTACCACATAATGGTATAGGAAATTTGACGCGTACAGATTTGGACCAAGTAGTTAATGGCCGTAGAATCGAGTTGAACTTTTCAATTGATGATGATGCATTTGAATTCGAAGCTAACACACGGACTGATGACTTAACCGATCAACTCATATTGATTGCTACAAAGCTCGATCATCCAGGGTGGGATGCTGCTCCCGTAGAACGAGCGAAGGAGCTCGCAATCGTTAGTTATAGTAGCTTTGAATCATCGGCGACTTCAGTTTTACAGCGTGATCTTCTCTATTTATTGCGCGGCAAGGACCCGCGTTGGCAAGTGGCTACGCCTAATGAAGTCGCAAAAATAAATGCCGCATCTTTTCGAGCTTACTGGGAACCATTGCTGGCGCAAGGTCCCATCGAAGTTACACTTTTCGGCGATTTCGAAAAATCTAATGCCATTTCGGCGCTGGAGCAGAGTTTTGGGGCACTTAAGCCTCGAAAAACTGTGCTGGTACCGGTATTGGCAAAACGTATTAACTTTCCCACACCGGATAAAACTCCGTTACGTTTGACGCATAAAGGGTCGGAAGATCAAGCCGCCGCCGTCATAGCTTGGCCAACGGGAGGGGGAGCCGAAGGTATAGTTGAAGGGCGACGACTAGAAATGCTAGCATCCGTTTTCCGAGATCGCTTGTTTGAAAAGTTTCGATCCGAGCAAGCGGCGAGCTATACTCCTGATATGACATCGAGTTGGCCGAAAGACTTCAGCAGTGGCGGGTATCTAATGGCCTATTCACAAGTAAAACCTACCGATATTGATCGGTTTTTCAAGTTCGCTGACGAAGTTGCTACGAATCTCTCCGACAAACCAATCAGCGCTGATGAACTAAAACGTGTAGTTGAGCCAATGAAGCAGGCAATTGATCGGGCTATGACAGGAAATATGTTCCGTATGATTCAACTTAAGGGTGCGACTTTTAATTCTAGCCGTTTTGATGATTTTCTCCGGCTTTACAGCGACTATACCGAAGTCACCCCAGGGCAGTTGCAGGAGCTTGCCAAACGCTATTTCGTCAAAGAAAAGTCATGGACGCTGGTGGTGGCACCGCAAGCCAGTGGCGCCGATCAGGCCGGTTCGCGTTAGCAGTCACTGTTGTTTGGCTTTGATGACCGCAAAGCCAAGCGGCTATTCCGGAAAACGGTCGAACTTCGGCATGTCCTCCAGCCCTAAAGTCCATCCTAATTGCTCGGCCGCCTGAACGTGCAATTGAGGTGAAAGTGCTTCGGGGTTGTCCAATGTGCAGGTTTGAATGTCAACCAGACCGGGCAACGCTTCTTCATTCACATAAAAGAGGCCGGTCCCGCAACGGCTGCAGAAATAGCGAACGGCGTCGTTCGATGATCTATAGGCCTTTATATCGCCACTGGATTCAAAATCGGTAGACGAGAACGCTGCCCAACTGACAAAAGGCGCACCTGCACATCGCCGGCAGTCGCTGCAATGGCATACCGACACATGCTGTGGCGTACTGCTTGCCTTGTACCGTGATACGCCGCAATGGCATCCGCCTTCATAGGTCATTTTATCCTCCTTCAAATTGCCTGCATTTTAGCAAAGAGAAAAGAACACTTAAAGAACATATTTGGAAAGGTCGGTATCCTTGGCGATGCCGGAGAGTTGCTTGCTGACATAATCGGCGTCGATCGTCAAAGTTTCCCCTTTGCGATCCTCCGCTTCAAAACTGATCTCTTCCAAAAGCTTTTCCATGACCGTTTGCAACCGTCGCGCACCGATATTTTCGACCGTTGCATTCACGTCGACCGCAATACGGGCAATCGCATCAATGGCATCGTTGGTGAAATCCAGATGGACTTCTTCGGTCGCCAATAAGGCCGTATATTGTTGTGGCAGATTAGCCCGGGTTTCGGACAGGATCCGAACAAAGTCTGCATGCTCCAACGCGCGCAATTCGACCCGGATGGGCAGGCGCCCTTGCAATTCGGGAAGCATATCGCTCGGTTTCGAAACATGGAAAGCACCCGACGCGATGAAGAGAACATGGTCGGTCTTCATCGGACCATATTTGGTCGCCACCGTAGTACCCTCGATCAACGGCAGCAAATCGCGCTGCACGCCTTCACGGCTTACAGAACCGCCCCGTACATCCGACACGGCAATTTTATCGATCTCATCCAGAAATACGATACCATTTGCCTCGGCATCGGCCAGGGCCACGCGGTTCACATCATCTTGATCCAGCCGCTTTTCCGATTCTTCTTCCACAAGCTTTGTCCATGCGTCAGGAACCTTCATCTTGCGACGCTTCAGATTGTTCTGGCCAAAGGCTTTGCCCATCATTTCGCCGAGATTTATCGTGCCAACATTGCCGCCCATGCCGGGAATTTCCATTGGCATAGTCGGGCTGTCTGACACTTCGATTTCGATTTCCACATCGTCCATATGCCGATCGCGTATCCGCTGTCGAAATGCCTCGCGGGTTGCTTCGCTTGCTGTTTCACCGGCCAGTGGTTTCAACATACGTTCCATTGCGGCCGCTTCGGCGGCTTCGCGCACAGACCCGCGTCGCCGTTCCTTTTCCAGGCGCACGGCTTCCTCAGCCAAGTCGCGCGCAATTTGCTCGACATCACGGCCTACATAACCGACCTCGGTAAATTTGGTCGCTTCGACTTTGATAAAGGGAGCGTCAGCCAATTTTGCGAGCCGCCTGCTGATTTCGGTTTTGCCGCAACCCGTGGGGCCGATCATAAGGATGTTTTTGGGGGTCACCTCATCGCGCAAGTCCGCCCCAAGCCTTTGCCGCCGCCACCGGTTACGTAGCGCAACAGCGACCGCTTTCTTGGCATCGACCTGCCCGATGATATGTTCATCAAGCGCAGCAACTATGGTTTTAGGCGTTAAATTCTGGATCATTTTGTGAATTCCAAGCAGATATTAGGAGGCTGAATCTAGAACTTCGACAGTCAACTGATCGTTTGTGTAAACACAAATTTCCGCAGCAATTTTCATCGCGTGTCGCGCCAGTTTTTCGGCCTCTGCCTCATAATCTACAAGTGCGCGTGCAGCTGACAGGGCAAAGTTACCACCCGAGCCTATGGCGGCAATGCCATCATTGGGTTCAAGAACATCGCCATTGCCGGTCAGGATCAGTGTCACATCCTTGTCGGCGACAATCATCATCGCCTCCAGATTGCGGAGATATTTGTCGGTGCGCCAGTCTTTGGCGAGATCAACCGCCGCGCGCATTAACTGCCCACGATGCTGTTCGAGCTTACGTTCAAGTCGTTCGAACAACGTAAAGGCATCGGCTGTCGCTCCGGCGAAGCCACCAATAACGGAGCCATCGTGCAACTGCCGGACTTTACGGGCATTGGGCTTCATGACCGTCTGTCCCATCGATACCTGACCGTCGCCAGCGATGATGACTTTGCCATTTTTGCGGACCGACAATATGGTCGTGCCGTACCATATAGTGGAATTGTTATGTGCCTGATTATCCATCAGCCGGATATGGTGTCGCTGATGAATGAGTGCAAGACGCTGGGGCTGATTAAGCCCGTCTATCTTCCAACTGACGCTCCCATGCCAATGCGTGCTGAACTATGGTATCCAGGTCGTCATATTTGGGTTGCCAGCCAAAGCGGGCGATAATGCCGCGATTGTCGGAAATCAGTGAATCGGGATCACCTGCACGGCGGCCTTCCAATTTCCGAACCAGCTGATTGTTGGTTACGCGGTCCACGGCATCGAGAACCTGCAATACCGAATAGCCGTGGCCATAGCCACAGTTAAGCGTGTGGCTTGTCGCAGGATCAGCGGTCAGGGCTTCCAATGCGATGACATGTGCCGCAGCGAGATCGGCGACATGAATGTAATCACGCACACCCGTGCCGTCTTCAGTGGCATAATCAGTGCCGTAGACCCCGACGCTGTCCCGTTTACCAAGAGCTGCTTCGACCGCGATTTTAATCAGATGGGTTGCGCCGACCGTTGATTGCCCGCTGCGTCCCTTCGGGTCGGCACCTGCGACGTTGAAGTAACGCAAGGCGCAATAATTGAAATCATGCACAGCCGCGACATCGCGCAACATGAATTCGGTCATCAATTTGGACGTACCATAAGGGTTGATTGGTAACGTCGGCATATCTTCGCGTACCGGACTTTCCTTGGGAATGCCATAAGTTGCCGCGGTAGATGAAAAGATCATGTGCCGAATGCCAGCCTTTATGATCGAATCGATCAGGGAACGCGTCTTCGCAGTATTATTGTGGTAATATTTTAACGGATTTTCTACTGATTCCGGCACTACGATTGAACCGGCAAAATGCATAACGGCGTTGATGTCTTCCTTTGCGAAGATATCGGCCACCAATGTTTCATCCGAAATATCGCCTTCGTAAAAAGGCGTTTCTTCGGCAACAGCCCATCGAAACCCGGTTACCAGATTATCAATCACGACCGGCCGATGACCTGCATCGATCAAAGCCAAGACGGCATGACTACCAATATATCCCGCCCCGCCTGTGACGAGAACATTTAGTTTATCAGTCATTTGTCATTACTCCAGTCGGGGCGTTGGGAGGCTTGCTTGCCAAGCTATTATTTCATTTGTCTGAAAAACGCGTAAAAAAAAGGCGACCCTTAGGCCGCCTTTTCTAATTCCATTACCTGAAGAAATCAGGGGCTGGTGGGTGCATCGTCGTCGTTGCCAGCAGCGATAACGATACCGCCGATAACAGCAACAGCAGCCAGAACAGCGACGATAACGCCACTGCCACCGCCGAGCTTGCTTTCTTCCTTGGTGGAAGCGCCTGCGCGCTTAACCTTGGAAGCAGCAACCGCCTTTACTGAAGGCGAAAGTGATTCAGCCATTACTGGCGCGCTGATGAGGGCAGCGGCTGCTACTGCAGCGAGAGAAATCTTACCGAAACGCATTTTTGTGCTCCTTTTTTATTGCGAAGTGCTTTGCACTCGGTAGCGTCACTTGCACAAACCATGCGGCTTTTCAAGCATTGAATGGTCGAATACCGCAGAAATGTCTCAATTTATCGGACTGTTGCATTTTTCATACAGTATTAAAATGTGCAGACGGGCATAGAATATTAACCATATTCTAACGATTAAAGATATTCGGGGCGAGGTAAATGCGATGAGAATAGCGGTTCACCAGATGTGCAGCGGCACCGCGCCATTATACAATGTAGAAAAAATGGCCGCCGCTATTTACCAATCTTCCGAATCCGGTGCGAAAATGTATTTTGCACCTGAAATGTCTTTCATGCTGGATAAAGACCGCAATAGGGCGGCGGAAAGCATAGTTTCCGAATCAGGAAATGAAGGTTTGAAATATCTGGCCGATGTTGCCGGAAAATGCCGGATGTGGGTGCATATCGGGTCGATGCCGGTTTTGGATCAGGCGTCTGGCAAATATGCAAACCGGTCAATCGTTATAGATGCTGATGGTCAAATTCGGGCGCGTTACGATAAGATGCATCTTTTTGATGTAGACCTTTCGACTGGTGAAAGTTGGCGCGAATCGTCCACTTATTTGCCCGGACCCGGGCCTGTCGCGGTGCAATGTCCATTGGGGCTGATGGGCCTGTCCATTTGCTACGATCTTAGATTTCCTGATTTGTATAGCGCCTATGCCAAGTCTGGCGTTGATGTCTTGGCGGTGCCAGCTGCTTTTACTGTTCCGACGGGCCAAGCCCATTGGCATGCCCTTCTTAGAGCGCGGGCGATTGAAGCGCAGGCTTTTGTGATTGCTGCGGCACAATCGGGTACGCATGAAGATGGCAGGCAAACTTTCGGGCATTCGCTGGTTATCGATCCTTGGGGCGAAATTCTTCTGGATATGAACGAGATGGAAAGCATTGGTTACGCCAATTTGGACCTTGATCGTATCGCCGAAGTAAGAAGCCAGATACCCGCGCAACATAACCAGCGGGAAATTACGATGCCCGTCGAAATTTGCTAGAGGGCTGATACCTTGACCAACGCCCCATCGCGCACCACATGGCGCGCATGATAGCGTTTGGATCAATCTTTTTGGGCAATCATCTATGGACGAGCCTTTCAGTGCTGTCCGGTGTGATTGTCCTCATTAGCAGCTTGGCCGACCGCGGGCGCAGCAGGCGAAAGAATATCGAAGCGGTCGGGTTCATGCCGTGGACAGCGATCACCGTATTCGCGGTGCTTTCCGCCGTAATTTCGGCGGCACTTGCCATAAAAGGTGTTTAACCCAGACAGGCTTCCAAGAAGGGTTGGTCGAAACCGAATTGCCGCGCTTTTTCCAGGGTGTATGGCCGGACACCACCTGCGACCCATTCACCGTGGATCTTGCCGTCGGCGTCTTCATCGCGATATTCGAACTTGAAAAGGTCCTGCGTGACGATGACGTCGCCTTCCATGCCGATGACCTCGGTAATCTGGGTCGTGCGGCGTGAACCGTCGCGCAGGCGCTTGACCTGAACGATCATATCGACCGATTCGGCGATCTGGCGCGAAATGGCTTCCTTCGGGATCTTGATGTCACCCATCAGGATCATGTTTTCCATACGGCCGAGACATTCACGCGGGTTGTTGGCGTGAAGAGTACACATGGAACCGTCATGGCCCGTGTTCATCGCGGCGAGAAGGTCGAAACATTCCGCGCCACGAATTTCGCCGAGGATGATGCGGTCAGGACGCATACGAAGGGCGTTCTTCACGAGGTCACCAATGGTAATCGCGCCTTCGCCCTCAAGGTTCGGCGGACGGGTTTCAAGCGGGAGCCAGTGTGGCTGCTGCAAGCGCAATTCGGCGGCGTCTTCGATCGTCAGTACGCGCTCGCCCGGGTCGATCATTTTCGACAAGGCGTTGAGCATGGTGGTCTTACCGGAACCGGTACCGCCCGAAATAACGATGTTCATGCGCGATGCACCGGCGATTTTCAGCGCCGTTGCCATCGGTTCCGACATGGAGCCGAAGCCCTTGAGCATATCGATGGTGATTGGCTTTTCGGAAAACTTACGAATCGAGATTGCGGTACCGCGCAACGAAAGCGGCGGCACAATGACGTTCACACGCGAACCGTCTTTCAAACGGGCGTCGGCAAGTGGCGTTGTCTGGTCGACGCGGCGACCGACCTGGTTCACGATGCGCTGGGCAATCTGGAACAGATGCTCTTCATCCCGGAACTGGATGGGCGCAATGGTCAGCTTGCCCTTCTTTTCAATGTAAGTCTGGTTTGGGCCGTTGACCATGATGTCGGTGATATCCGGATCGCCGAGTAATTCTTCCAGCGGACCAAAACCGAGGAGTTCATCGACCAGCACTTTTTCAAGCGCAAATTGTTCACGCCGGTTGAGGGTCAGCTTCAGTTCGGCCAGAACTTCAAGGATGATGGGCCGGAATTCTTCGGTCAGTTCTTCTTTGTTCAGCGAGGCAGCGGCCTCGGGGTCAACGCGCTCCAGCAAGCGTGGGAGCACCTGTTCTTTGATCTTATGAACCGACGCTTCAAAGCCTTGTGGGCCTTCATCAACCGCTGCCACCGAACTTGCGCGTTCGGACAGGCGGGACATGGCGTCTTGCATTGGGGTCTGTGGTGTCGGCACTCCACCGGGTAGTTCAACCGAATGTAATGGCGGGAACTGCTCGCCGCCTTCGGGCTGTTGCGGCTCAGGTTGCGGAGAGGAAGGTGGTTGCGGCGTATGATTGGATGGCGAAGAGCCACCGCCGGTCATCGGCCTCGCAACCCCAAATGATGGGCGTCCCGGTGTTAGGCCTGGTTTCTTGCCAAATGCACTCACAGCTTTTTCGCTCCGATTTATTCCAGTTGCAACGTAAATGGTTGCTACCTGCAAATGGTGAATAAAACGGTAATGCTAAGCGGTAATCAGCCACGCATTGGCCTTTCCAAATCCACATTGTCGCAGTAACGCAGCCGAAAATTCGGG
>Ga0209841_1000172_pt1 | contig 15864 bp, 17 predicted proteins | sample GWRWT4_30Apr14_FD_187185 | JGI IMG/M metagenome (GOLD analysis project Ga0209841, IMG submission 187185) | Sand microcosm microbial communities from a hyporheic zone in Columbia River, Washington, USA - GW-RW T4_30-Apr-14 (SPAdes) (version 2) | ecosystem: Engineered > Artificial ecosystem > Sand...
CCAGTCTATGCGAGCGCGCGTGAAGCACATCGAAGCGGGTTCTTTCCTGACCCTGCACTACCGCCTGGCAGGCCCTGATGGCGCGGATGTGATCAACACCTTTGCCGACAAGCCGGCCACGCTGTCGCTGGGCTCGGGCGAGTTGTCGCCTGCGCTGGAGGCCCGCATGCTGGGCCTGCAAGAAGGCACCCGCACGGTGATCCAGCTGGATCCGGGCGAAGCCTTTGGCCCCCGCAACCCCGAACTGGTGCAGCGCGTGGCCCTGTCGCTGCTGCGCAAGCTGGGCGACCTGAACGAAACCTGGGACGTGGGCGATGTGGTCCAGTTCCCCACGCCCGATGGCCAAGGGGCTTTCGCGGGCGTGCTGCGCGAAATGGGCCCGGCTGGTGAAGACTGGGCCGTGTTCGATTTTAACCACCCGCTGGCCGGCCAGACGGTCACCTTTGAAGTGCAACTGATCGGCGTGCTGTGAACCCCGCCCAACCCAAGGCCACCACCATGAGCAACCAGGTTGAAGATGTACTGCTGGCCGAGCCGCGTGGCTTTTGCGCCGGTGTGGACCGCGCCATCGAGATCGTCGAGCGCGCGCTGGAGCAATACGGCGCACCCATCTACGTGCGCCACGAGATCGTGCACAACACCTACGTGGTCAACGACCTGAAGGCCAAGGGCGCCATCTTCATTGAAGACCTGGCCGACGTGCCGCCCGGCGCCACCCTGATCTTCAGCGCCCACGGCGTCAGCCAGACCGTGCGCCACGAGGCCGACGAGCGCGGCTTCCAGGTGTTCGATGCCACCTGCCCGCTGGTCACCAAGGTCCACATCGAGGTGGCCAAGCTGCGCCGCGAGGGTTACGAGTTCGTGATGATCGGCCACAAGGGCCACCCCGAGGTCGAAGGCACCATGGGCCAATTGTCCGAAGGCATCTACCTGGTCGAGGACATCGAGGACGTGGCCACCGTGCAGGTCACCACGCCAGACAAGCTGGCCGTGGTCACCCAGACCACGCTGTCGGTGGACGATGCCGCCGCCATCCTGGAGGCCATCAAGCAGCGCTTCCCCAACATCCGCGAGCCCAAGCGCCAGGACATCTGCTACGCCACCCAGAACCGGCAGGATGCCGTCAAGGTGCTGGCACCGCAGGTGGACGTGGTCATCGTGGTGGGCAGTCCCACCAGCTCCAACAGCAACCGCCTGCGCGAGTTGGCCGAGCGCCTGGGCACGCCCGCCTACATGGTCGACTGCCCGCAAGACTTGCAGGAAGCCTGGTTCGACGGCCGCCCCCGCGTGGGCCTGACCGCAGGTGCCTCTGCGCCCGACGTGCTGGTGCAGCAAGTCATCGCCCAGCTCAAGCAATTGGGCGCGGTGTCGGTGCGCCGCATGCAGGGCGTGGAAGAATCGGTGCGTTTCCCCTTGCCCAAAGGCTTGGGCGGCACGGGGCTGGACCGGCCCTTGCCCACGCAGCGCAGCGCCTCCTAATATTTCAGCTTCTTCTCATTTGAACCAACATGCTTGACATCACCCTGCTGCGCAAAGACCTCGACGGCGTGTTGGCGCGCCTGGCCTTGCGCAAGAACCCCCAGCCCTTTCTGGACGAAGCCCGCTTCCGCACATTGGAGGCCGAGCGCAAGACCATCCAGTCGCGCACCGAAGAGCTGCAATCGCAGCGCAACAGCCTGTCCAAGCAGATCGGCGCGCTCAAGGGCAAGGGCGAAGACACCTCGGCCGTGATGGCCCAAGTTGGCGGCATCGGCGATGAACTCAAGGCCAGTGCCGAGCGCCTGGACGTGATCCAGTCCGAGCTGCAAGACCTGCTGCTGTCCCTGCCCAACCTGCCGCACGACAGCGTGCCCGTGGGCACCGACGAATCCGGCAACGTGGAAGTGCGCCGCTGGGGCACACCGCAGACCTACGCCTTTGAGGTGAAGGACCACGTGGACGTGGGCAGCCCGCTGGGCCTGGACTTTGAAACTGGCGCCAAGCTGTCGGGCGCCCGCTTCACCTTTTTGAAGGGTCCCATCGCCCGCTTGCACCGCGCGCTCGCCCAGTTGATGCTGGACACGCAAACGCTTGAGCACGGCTACACCGAGTGCTACACGCCCTACCTGGTGCAGGCCAAGGCGCTGCAGGGCACCGGCCAGTTGCCCAAGTTCGAACAGGACCTGTTCCATGTCACCTCGGGTGATGGCGATGCCTCGGGCAGCAAGTGGTACCTGATCCCCACCTCGGAAGTCACCCTCACCAACTCGGTGGCCGACACCATCGTGCCGGTGGACCAGCTGCCCATCAAGTTGACCGGCCACACGCCGTGCTTCCGATCAGAAGCGGGCAGCGCCGGGCGGGACACGCGCGGCATGATCCGCCAGCACCAGTTCGACAAGGTCGAGATGGTGCAGATCGTGCATCCTGATCTCAGTTACGAAGCCTTGGACGCCATGGTGGGCCACGCCGAAGCCGTGCTGCAAAAGCTGGAGCTGCCTTACCGCGTGATGTCACTGTGCACGGGCGACATGGGCTTTGGCGCCACCAAGACTTTTGACCTGGACGTGTGGCTGCCCGCGCAAAACGCTTACCGCGAGATCAGCTCGGTCTCCAACTGCGAAGCCTTTCAGGCGCGCCGCATGCAGGCACGCTTCAAGAACGCGCAAGGCAAGAACGAGCTGGTGCACACGCTGAATGGCTCCGGCCTGGCCGTGGGCCGCGCGCTGGTGGCCGTGCTGGAGAACCACCAGCAGGCCGATGGCAGCATCCGCATCCCGGCGGCGCTGCAGCCTTACCTGGGCGGCCAGGAAGTGCTGAAACCTTGATGCTATAATCTGCGGCTTTCCAGCATCGGCTGGACGCTGACTAGACCCCAGCGAGCCCCGCATACAGGAGAGGTGGCAGAGTGGTCGAATGTACCTGACTCGAAATCAGGCGTACCGCAAGGTACCGTGGGTTCGAATCCCACCCTCTCCGCCAAGAAATGGTTTCACGGGGTCTCACCAAGACCCCCGTCACCACCAGAAAGCCCCGTCAACACGGGGCTTTTTGCGTTTCTGAGTCTCATGGCGTCCTTTGACGGCCCGGAGCAGAAGCGGATCGATAAGGAGGCCTTGGGCATGAGCGCGAGCAAATTGCGGCTGTGTGTATTTGGGCAGGTGAGGGCGCCCGAATAACTCATCTATTCAAGGCTTGCTCAACCTCTTCAATGCTGCTCAACACCGCGTCAAGCGTTGGTACTTCACCGAACACCATGCCTGCCATGGCCGAGTAATCTGCCCTCAGTGCTTCACGCATGTCGGGCGATGGCGTCAATGTGAAGGAGCCATGAGCCGCCATGGTCAAGCCCAGATCGGGGCTACCAAAAAACAACCTGGCATGCTGCGCGCAATCGGTGGCCAGGGCACGGTTGCTCAGCCACTGATTGGCCTGTTCGTGGCGCAAGAGCTGATGGACATCGTAGTAATGGCGCGATACGCGTTGCCCGCCGTGCCGCAGGACGCCGCGCCGGTCATGCCATTGGCGCAGACCATGAAGGATGATGATCTTGTCCCAGAACGTCCGCTCGGCTTCAACGGTCACGACGTTCGAAACGGCAAGGTCAAGGCGCTGCAGGTCATCGGCCACATAGGGCTTCACGGTGGCCAGGGTATGCGGGTCAAGTGCGGACTTGGCCCCGGCCTCGATCTTGACGGCGGAGCGGATGTAGCCGTTGGGTCGCGCTGTTGCGGCGGGGTACCACAGCAACAGCGTTTGCCCGTCATCATCATCCGGGTCCGCCTCTAGCCGAAAGCGATCCTTGCCGATGACGGCGGTGGCGCGTTGGGTTGGCTCAGGAAGGGGCCATGGATGTAGGCGTGGCAGGCATCTCTGATGGCATCGAGCCTTTTGCGACGCTGCTTGCCGGTCATCGCATCAAGCTCTGCCGCGTCGATGGTCTGCCCGATGTCTTCTCGGAACACGGTGATGTCGATGTCTTCTGAAAAGCGTGGGATGAGGCCAAACGCCTTGGACAGCGAGGTGCCACCTTTGAACAGCAGGCGCGGATTGGTTGGCTCAAGGCCGTTGAACAGCGCATCCAGCGTCCAGCAGACCCAGAAGTCTTTTTCGACGTTCTGAACCGGGGTGTCAAGCCGTGCTGCTGTTTCGGCGAACAGCGCGCCACGGTCTGCATCGCTGGCGGAGATCACCTCGTCATAGGCGGGGTTCATCGTGGCCCTTCTTGGGAGGTATTGGCATGGCCGGATCGAAGTCGGGCATGGCGCGCAGGAAGTCTTGCATCCATCCGGGCATGGCGGCAAAGCCCTGCGCCAGATCGGCGCGAATGGCGTGCCCATGCTGGGCGTCGTTCAGGATGCGGGCCAGCTTCTTCTTGATTGTGTCGCCATCTGCGGCCAGCATGTCTTTGAGCCAGTGCAAGGCCTGCACAACCCGCATGGCCTGACGGCCTGCCCAATACAGGCGGCTGGGCGCCGTCATTTTGAATTCGATGGTGAGTTGATCAAGCTGGATGGAGCGACGGCGCATGTCGGTGTGGATGGTCACACGTGCTGGCACGGCATCCGTCAGGCCCAGGTCGTTCGCGGCGGTCATGCCATCGATCAGCATCCTTGCCTGGTCACGCCTGGCCAGTGCGTCGATCACGGCGCGGTAGTCCGGCGTGGTCGGCCGGCGGGTCAGGTTGTTGATGATCGGCTGGTCATACAGGCCACGGTCAATGCGGCGCAATTGGCCGCTGGCGACCATGCGCTGCAAGGTCTTGTCGATCACATCGCGGTTGCCTAGCTGCGCAAAGTCGCCGGGTACCCAGACGTGTCCGGGCCCGGTAACGCTGATGAGCGCTGAAATGTGGTCGCTTGTCGATGACATGAATACGGCTTCTGTCCGTATTTTGTGCGCAAATTTCGGACATTACAGGCGAGCAGCTTGGATGCCCCTGACGAAGCGGCTCAGTCAGGCGGACTTAATTGTGGGGGACTTACCCCAGCCGCGTCACCCTGAAACCCAGCATCCATGAGCCCCACAGCCCATGATCTGAACGACACCCTCGCCAAGAAATGGTTGCACAGGTTCTCACCAAGACCCGAGTTCAGCGACAGCATCTCGGGACTTCTAACCGGGTTTAAAAGCCGCACCGCTCATGCGTTGGGCTTTACTTACTTGCGCGCTTGCGTCGCGACCTGGCGGGCGAGGTCAGCGCGCTGGTCCAAAGATCCAGCATCTGCTTGGTGCCCTCAGTCACCATCGCGTTCGCTTGACGCTTTGATTCGGCGGTAGCTCGGCCGCGCGCCGACCCGATGGCTGCATTGGCGCCGCTGAGCCACATGCTCATGAACGGATTTTTCTTGGTCCAAGGGTTCTTCATGGCACTCATCCAGGGAAGTAGGCCTTGCGGCCGGATGAAGCAATCAGGGCAATCAGCGGGCCCAGTCGCGGACAAAATTTTGCCGCCGGGCCAGCAATCAGTGACATGTCCGGGCTAACCCCTGCGGACAAGCACTCCACTTGGTCACTAGAATTCAAAAGCCCTTAAAGGGGGTAGAGCGGGAGGCTCTTTCCTCGAATGAGGGCGGCCTCCCTTTTCATCATCATGAATTCAGTGGAGAGCTAAAACATGAAATTTGCCTACAAGACATTGATCGTCGCCGCCACGTTCGTCGCTGCAAACACCGCCAGCGCAGCCTCTGGCTTGAACTGGCAGGTGGTTTCCGGTTCGGGCGGCCTGACCTTTTCGGCAGATGCCCTGTCCGCCCTTGCCGCTTCGGGTTCCAACGTCATCACCGCCCCCACTGTACCCACCATCGCTGGTCTGGACATCAGCGGCGCCACCAATACCGCTGCCTACACCAAGGCCACCGGCAACGTCAGCCTGACATTCAGCGATGCCACCGTCACGGGTGACAGCCTGACCTCGCTCCACGCGGCCAACTCTTTTGTGGAGATTCGGCGCAATATCTTCAACGAGGATGAAACCATCACCAAACGTTCGATCTTCATGGCGAATTTCGACGTGAACCTGGCCACCTCCACCATTTCGGCCGACCTGTACTCGCGTACGAATGCCGGTGCCTTGGTGAGCTACGGCACGCGGTCCATTTTCACGGCCGACATTGCGGGCGTGGTTGGTGGCACCGAAGGCAACATCGTGGTGGACGTGGGTCCTGGCGGGCAGCCCGTTGGCAAGGCCAGCGGCAGCCTCGCTGGCAGCCTGCGCATGAATTTGGTGACGGCCGACCTCATCCTGGCCGACCTGGGCTTGTCGACAGACCTGATCGATCCCGTGGCCCATTTGGTGCGCACGGCCAACTGGGGCACGACACAGGCTGAAGGAACCTTCGTCGCCCCCGCGATTCCCGAGCCTTCGACCTACGCCATGTTCGGCATGGGCCTGCTGGCCGTGGGCGCCATGGTTCGCCGCCGCACAACTGCCTGAACTGGCTGATCAGCCTTGACTTTGTTCAAGGCTGCAAACCGCCCCTGATCAAGGGGCGGTTTTTTTTCGCAGGCGCTTTTGCACGCCAGGTGAAATAATGGCGGTCTTTGCACATGCCGTGCACAGCCGCAGCACCCGCCCGGAGAGCGCATGAAAGACCACTACGCCAGCCTTGGCCTGGGCAGCGCCGCGACCCTGGCCGACATCAAGAAGGCCTTCCGCCAGAAGGCCTCGCTCTACCACCCTGACCGCAACACCGCCGACGACGCGGCCGAGCGTTTTCGGGCGGTGCAAGAGGCCTACGACGTCCTGTCCGACGCGGCCAAACGCCAGGCCTACGACGACAACCGCCGCCGCAACCTGCTCGACAGCCCGATCGAGACCGCCAGAGACATCTGGCAAAACTACTTCAGCGCCTTGCTTTGACGAACTTCAGCCCCACATGAGTATTTCCCCCTTCTTCCATGAACTGCGCTCGGCCTACCAGGCCGAACTCGACGACCTGAGCTCCGACTCCGAAGGCAAGGATGTGCTGCGCCAGCGCCTGGCCGCCAAGCGCAAGGAGGTCGATTTTTTGCTGCAAATGGTCGAGGTTTGCCCCGAGATGGTCGCGGTGGTGTTCCACCAAGGCTTTCGCTTTCCGCAGCCGGTGTTGATGGACCAATTGCTCAGCCTGGAAGTGGACGAGTTTCCGGAGTGGGACACCCTGGGCAACGCTGTTCAGTTGACGCCATGGGCGCAGGAGCTGGCCCAGGTCTTCTTGAAAGAACCCTCAGGCGGCCGCTTCCTGACCGTGGCCGCCGGGCTGGAATACATGCATGGCAAGGCCGACCCCTCACAAGCCGCCCAGGCGGCTGATGAGGACACGGAAGAAGAGGATGGTGAAGACCGCGACGGCGACTTCAGCCAGCAGGACAGCGACGACGCCCGTGCTCGCGAAGAGGCCGGCGCCGACTGGATGGTCGAGCAAGGTTTCGACCGCAAAGAGTGATTGATCGATTGACTGACCGTTTGAAGAAAGAGCCCTGATGAGCAGCAACCACCTTGCCCTGATCGCCAAAACCCAAAGCCTGATCGCCGCCGGCGACATCGTGGGGGCCGAATCCGCCCTGGTCGAGCTGGCCGACACCGAGGGCGATGGCGCGTTGATGGTGGTGCTGGAGCAGCTGCCACCCAAGGACATCCTGGCCGTCATCCGCGAGTACGACAACTCCAAAGAGTCGATCATCAACCTGATGGTCACCCCGGCCCAGTTCGCCCGCGCGGTCGTGATCGAAAAGCGCTACAAAGATCTCACCCGCACCCACCTGCGCGGCATGGTCAACTCCATCATCTTCCGCGAAGACGCCAGCCCGGTTGAGTTCTTGACCGCCGTGGGCGACCTGGAAGGCGGCAGCGAAGCCCTGGCCGACTACTTTGCCGACAAATGGAGCCGCGTTGAAACCTTTGCCCGCACCGGCAGTTTCGATGCTTTGGAAGACGACGGCCAGATGCTGTCCGAGACCGCGCTGTACGCCTCGGCCTATGTCAAGCCCATCGTCGATCAAGATGAAGTGGCCGACCAGGACTGGATGGAACTGGCCTGGATCCTGCGCTACCAGTGCCCCGACTTGTTCATCGAGATGCTGTTGGTGCTGCGCGCCAAATCACGCGCCTTCGATGCTGGCGAGGAAGAGGCGGACGAGGCCGAAGAGGGTGATGGCAAGGTCGATCTGGCCGACACCGACCGCGGCAAGATCACGCCTGCCAATTTGGAATCGGAAGAAGAGTCGGCGATCTAAATGACGGGCAGTACCTCTTCCGATTCAGCTTCGTCCATCGCGGTCTACGACGCACGGCCTTTTTTTGAAAAAGCGCTGCGGTACGGCGTGCAAAACGGCATCATCGACCAGTCCAAACTGGACGCCATCTGCCACGATGCGCCCAAAGGCATGGTGCAGATCGCCAGCTACTTTGGCAGCGAGTTCCTGCGCCCCGAGCTTGAAAAAGCCAAGGACCGGCTGGTGAACCTGGTCAGCCTGTACCTGGAAGAAACCTGCGGCGGCGACCCGCGCCAAGCCGCCGAGTCCTTGCGCGACCACTCGTTTTTGTCGCGCTCCAAGGGCGGCTCGGACATGCTCAAGCGCCTGATCGCCATGCCGCAGACCAGCCACTTCGGCATGAACGAGCGCCACGGCTTCACCGACGACCACATCCCGCAACTGGCCAAGTGGTCCTTGCGCAGCCTGGCCGACTACCGGGCTGAGTTGGCCCAGCGCGGCCACGCTGCTCAAGCCATGGACGCGGCCATTTGGCTGGCCGAAGCCCTGGGGCTTGATGCCGCCGAACTGGAAGAGGCCGGCGCCGACGCCGATGCGGTCATCCGCACCGCGTTGCTCAGCTTCGCCACCAAACACACCGCCATGCCCGACTGGGCCGCCTTCGACAAAATGGTGGGAGCCCTGCGCAAAAAGCCACCTGCCAACCTGACGGCAGGCATCCCGCCCAAGCTGCCCGGACACCTCAAGCCTGTGGTGGATGAAGCGTGGCAATCGGTCATGGCCGACCTGCCCAAGATCCTGGACACCAGCTTGACGCCTCACAAGCTGTTCCACAAAACGCCGGCCTTTCGGGGGCGCTATTTCTGGATTGAAGACGCCTTGAGCGAGGTGGACCACCACGACCGCTCAGCCTCTGCCAGCTGGAAAAAAATCACCGCGGGCCACAGCGATGAGGGCTCCTTGATCACCTTGTTTCTGTGCGTGGCCACCAGCACGGCGCCCAAGACGATGCTGACCGAACGCAGCGCCGCCACCCTGATCCGCAAGATCCGAAAGACCGGCCTGGATGCCGAGTTGGCCAGCCAGTACATCCGCGACCACGCGCCCATGCAGCACCAGGACGACTACGTCCAACTGTGGCAGTCCTTCGTCACCGAGGCGCTGGCCACCTTGAAGAGCGATGCGGACTACGCCTTGAAAGACGCCATGGCCGTGCTGCGCCGCGAGGGCAATGTGGCGCCGGCCTGAAGAGGCCGTGCACGTTGTTTACTTGGGCGTGATCTTCCAGAGTTCACCTTTTGGTTGATCGGTCACCACGTACAGCGCGCCGTCCGGCCCCTGGCGGACATCGCGCAGGCGTTGCTTGCGATCGCCCAGCAGGTGTTCTTCGCCAACCACCCGATCGCCCTTGATCTCCAGGCGCACCAGCCAGCCTTCCTTGAGCGAACCCAGGAAGAGGCTGCCTTGCCAGGCCGGGAAAGCCGCGCCGGTGTAGAACTGCGCGCCCGAAGGTGCGATCACCGGGTCCCAGTAGTACACAGGTGGCGCAAAGCCCGGGCGGTCGGTCATGGCGCCCTCGATGGGCTGCCCTGAATATTCTTCGCCAAACGACACCAGCGGCCAGCCAAAGTTTTTGCCTCGGCCGATCAGGTTCAGTTCGTCGCCACCGCGCGGGCCCATCTCGGCGGTCCACAAACGTCCCTGTGAGTCAAAGGCCGCCGACTCGACATTGCGGTGCCCCAGGCTCCAGATTTCGGGCTTGGCGCCTGGCGTGCCCACCAAGGGGTTGTCGGCGGGAGCGGTGCCATCGGGCTTCAGGCGCAGCACCTTGCCCAGGTGGCTGTCTGGCCGCTGCGCATGGGGTCGCATCTCGGCATCCGAGCGTTCGCCCAGCGTCATGTACAGCATGCCGTCCGGGCCAAAGGCCAGGCGTGAGCCAAAGTGCAGGCCGCCATCAAAGCCGGGCAGGGATTGGAAAATCACCTTGGCCTGGTCAATGCGCAAACGGTCTTGGGACAGCACGCCCCGCGCCAGGCTGGTGCCGTTGAGGCCCCCGCCGCGCGCTTCGGTGAAGGTCCAGTAGATCAGGCGGTCGGTGGCAAACGTGGGGCTCAGGGCCACGTCCAGCAGGCCCCCTTGGCCGCGAACCTCAACCGGGGGCAGACCCGCCAATGCCGGCCCCACGGTGCCCGAGGCCGACACGATCCGCATGGCGCCCACTTTCTCGGTGACCAGCAGTGCGCCATCGGGCAAGGGCTCCACGGCCCAGGGTCTGTTCAGCCCCTTGGTCAGCACCGTCACCTGGTAGGCGACTTTGGAGTCCACGCCCGGTGCGCGGGTCTGCCCGGCAAAGGCGGGGCGTTGGTCGGCGGCGTTGGGCTCGCGTGTCTCGATCGGTGTGCCAACCGGCCCTTGCACCGACGTTGCGTCTGTGCATGCCACCGTCAGCCCCACCACTGCCAGCACGGCACCCAGGGCGGCGCGTTTCACTTCAGCCATCGGCGGATCCTGCCCGCGTCCTCGCTTGTCGGCAGATGTTGCTGCCGGTCAGGGTCAGTGTCAGGTTGCCGCCGTCCCAGACCATCCAGTCCAGGTCGATGAACTCGTCGATGTCGCTGGGGGGGATCAGGTCGGCGCGGCGTTGTTTCAGCAAATCGACACAGGCCACCAGGGCATCGCGCAGGGTGTCCAGGCGGGTGGGCAGGGCAGGCGGGGGCGTGACGGCGCCTTTGGTGCTGGCACGCGGGCGGCGTGCGCGGGGCCGGGCGGGCCCATTGAGCTCAGACATGGGGAAACTCCAAAAGCTGAGACACGTTAGCACGGCGATGCGGCTTGTTCCTGCCCGATACTCCCGGGATGTCCCTGCATCGCAACCGATTCATCCGCCAGGTCCAGGTCCGACCGCGCTTGTTCATCGCCGCTGCGCTGGCAGGGGCCATCATGGCACTGCTGCCGGCGGGCGTGGTGGAAAGCCTCACCACCCGAATGCTGATTGGCTGGAACGCCGGGGTCGTGCTGTACCTGGTGCTCGCGGGGGTCATGATGGCCCGCTCGTCGCATGAAAGGATCCGCTGGCGCGCCAACCTGGAGGACGAGGGGCAACTGCTCATCCTGGCCCTGGTCATCGTGGCCGCCGTGGCCAGCCTGGCGGCCATCGTGGTCGAGCTGTCACTGGTCAAGGACATGGCCCGGGCCACCAAGTTCCTGCACGTCGGGCTGGCCATCACCACCATCGTGTCCTCGTGGGCGTTCACGCACGTCATGTTTGCGCTGCATTACGCCCACGACTACTACCTGGACGAGGGCAAAGGCACCGCCGGTGGGTTGGATTTCCCGGGCACCAAGACGCCTGATTACGGCGATTTCGTCTACTTTTCCTTCGTCATTGGCACCTCGGCTCAAACGGCCGATGTCAGCTTCACCAACAGCGCCATGCGGCGCATTGGCCTGATCCACTGCGTGTTGGCTTTCCTGTTCAACACCACCTTGCTGGCCTTGACCATCAACATGGCCGCCAGCCTGATTTGAGTGTTTTCACAGATCTTTACGGGCCGGCCACACTTGCTTCACGGCGCGCTCTCACCATGAAGGCATGGACAGGTGGCAAGGGCCATCTCCCGCCAAAGGAAACAAACCATGGGCAAGATCGCAAAACTCACTCACGCTGACACCTGGAGGCCTCTGGCCATGGCCAGCGCCTTGTTGGTGATTTCGGCCGTGTCGGTCTTCAGCATGAGCTCGCTGGCACAAGCCCAGGAGCCCGGTGCAGCCGTCAGCGCTTCGGCACCTGGCGAGCATGCTCGTCATCACGGTCGCATGATGCATGGCCACGGCCATGGCCATGCAGGCCCGGGCATGATGCCGCTGGACGGGCGTCGCCTGGATCGCGTGCTGGACCAGGTCAAGGCCACCGATGCTCAGCGCACGCAGATCAAGGCGTTGGCCCAATCGGCGCAAGCTGATTTGAAGCCGCTGCATGAAGCAGGACGCAGCATCCATGAGCAAACGCTGGCCTTGTTTGCCCAACCCCAGGTGGATGCCGCCGCTGCTGAAAAGCTGCGCCAGCAAGGCCTGGCCAGCCACGATGTCCTGAGCAAGCGCATGCTGCAATTCGCGCTGGATGCAAGCAAGGTACTGACCCCAGCGCAACGCGCTGAACTGGTCGCCAAGGTGCAAAAGCGCCACGACCGGATGAAGTCACGCGGCCAGTCCCATGCTCGGCTTGAGCATTGAGGCCACAGGGGGCGACAATGCTGGACATGAGCGAGCACATCCTACTGATCGACGACGACCTGCGCCTGAGCGCGATGGTGGGCGACTACCTGCGCAGCCACGGCTACCAGGTCTCCAGCGCCCCCACCTTGAGCGCGGGCCGTGAACTGCTGGCGCGCCAGGCGGTCGATGCCCTGGTCCTGGACCTGATGCTGCCCGATGGCGACGGTCTGGACCTGTGCCGCGAGCTGCGCTCGGCGTCCCGCACGCGGTCCTTGCCCTTGCTGATGCTCAGCGCCCGAGGCGAGCCCACTGACCGCATCGTTGGTCTGGAGGTCGGGGCCGACGACTACCTGCCCAAGCCTTTCGAGCCGCGCGAACTGCTGGCCCGCCTGCGTGCCCTGCTGCGCCGCACCAACCCCGCCGCCCAGGACGATGACGTGTGGCGCTTTGGCCGCCTGGAGATCGATGCTGGCCTGCGCCAGGCTCGGCTGGCAGGCACGCCTTGCGAGCTGACCTCCTACCAGTTCGACCTGCTGTCCGTGCTGGCCCAGCACCCTGGCCGCGTACTCAGCCGCGACCACATCATGGACGCGCTCAAAGGCCATCCCCTTGAAGCCTACGACCGCTCGATCGACGTGCACATCTCTCGCATCCGCGCCGCCATCGAAGACGACCCCAAAGAGCCCAAGCGCATCCTCACCGTGCGTGGCGCGGGTTACGTGTTTGCCAAAAAGCAGGACGCTGATACCGAGACCGCATGAAGACCCTGGCGCTGCGGATCTACCTGACCGTGGTCACGGTCTTGCTGCTGTTCACGCTGGGCACCGGTTGGCTGGCGCAGCGCCACATGGAGCACGAGCGCAACGAGTTTCAATCCCAGGCCGCCTCGAACGAACGTGCCGCCGCCTGGGGCGAGCTCATCGAAAACAGCCTGCCTGCGGTCAACCAGCCAGAGGCTGACCAGGCCCAGGCTTTGCTGGAATGGGCCACGCGCCTGCGTTTGCCCCTGGCGCTGGACAACCCCCAAGGCCGGCGCATCGCCACCTCGGACCTGATGCAAGAGCGTTTGCTGCGCCAGCGCGGCACGCTCATCCGCCTGCAGGAGGTTCACCTGTCTGATGGCCGCGTCCTGTGGATCTTGCGGCCGTCATTGGTGGCGCGGGGGCGCGGTGGTCCGCCGGTCGGCGAGGGCGGACCACCGCCGCCAGCGGGCATGGGCGGGCCGCCGCACTGGTTTGGCGGCCCCTTGGGCTGGCTGGCGCCACCGCCTTGGCTGCTCAGCGGCGCGCCTGCGCTGATTCTGTCGCTGCTGCTGTTGTTCGTGGCGGTGGCCATTGGCGCCTGGCCCGTGGCCAACCGCCTCACGCGGCGCCTGAAAGCGCTGCGCCAAGGCGTTGAAACCTTTGGCTCGGGCCAACTGCAGCACCGCGTGGAGGTCGAGGGGCGTGATGAAGTGGCCGACCTGGCGCAAAGCTTCAACCAAGCGGCTCAGCGCATCGAAGACCTCATCGGTGCCCACCGCAATCTGCTGGCCAACGCCAGCCATGAACTCCGATCGCCTTTGGCCCGGCTGAAGATGGCGGTGTCCATGATGGCCGAGTTGCCGCCCGAGCGCGGCGAGGCCCTGCGCCAGGAAATCAACCAGGACATCAAGGAGCTGGATGCTCTGGTGGAAGAGGTGCTCCTGGCCAGCCGCCTGGATGCCAAGTCCGAGCTGGACCGCCAGCCTGTTGACCTGGTGGGCCTGGCCGCCGAAGAGGCGCGCCGTGTCGGTGCCGTGCTGGAGGCCGACGAAGCCTCAGGCCAGGCCGTGAAGTTCGACGAGCGCCTGGTGCGCCGCGCCGTGCGCAATCTGCTGGAAAACGCCAAACGCTATGGCGGTGACCGTGAGCCCATCTTGCTGAACGTGTCGGCCGGCCCCCTGCTGGTCGAGATCAGCGTCAGTGACCGGGGCCCCGGTGTGCCGCCCGAAGAGTGCGAGCGCATCTTCGAGCCCTTCTACCGTCTGCCCGGCCATTCAGAGCATGCCGGCGGCGTGGGCCTGGGGCTCAGCCTGGTCCGCCAGATTGCCCAAAGGCATGGCGGCCAGGTGCGCTGCGAAGCCCGCGAAGGCGGGGGCAGCCGCTTTGTGATCACGCTGCCGAAGCAGCCCGCCCAATGGCCAGATAGTCCAGGCCAGAAGCCTTGACGATGCTGGGCTCATAGAGGTTGCGCCCGTCAAAGATGACGGGGGTTTTCAGGCTGGCCTTGATCTGGGCAAAGTCAGGGCTGCGGAACTCCTTCCACTCGGTCACGATGACCAGGGCGTCGGCGTCTTGCAGTGCGCTCATGGGCGATTCAGCATAGCTCAGGCTGGGGTGTTGGCCAAAGATGCGCTGGGCTTCTTCCATGGCCACCGGGTCGTAAGCGGTGACGGTGGCCCCGCGCTTGAACAGCTCCTCCAGCACCACGCGGCTGGTGGCCTCGCGCATGTCGTCGGTGTTGGGCTTGAAGGCCAGGCCCCACACCGCAAAGCGCTTGCCGCTCAGGTCTTGCCCAAAGCGGCGGGTGACCTTGTCCACCAGCACCATCTTTTGCGCATCGTTGGCATCTTCCACGGCCTGCAGCACCTTCAGGTTCTGGCCTTGCCCGCTGGCCGTCTTGATCAGCGCCTTGACGTCCTTGGGGAAACAACTGCCGCCATAACCGCAGCCAGCGTACAAAAAGTGGAAACCAATGCGCTGGTCAGAGCCAATGCCCTGGCGCACGGACTCGATGTCGGCGCCCATTTTCTCGGCCAGCAGCGCCAGCTCGTTCATGAAACTGATGCGGGTGGCCAACATGGCGTTGGCGGCGTACTTGGTGAGTTCGGCGCTGCGCACGTCCATCACCAGGACCTTGTCGCGGTTGCGCGAGAAGGGCGCGTAAAGGGCACGCATCAGCAAGATGGCCTGCTCGTCGTCGGCACCCACCACGATGCGGTCGGGGCGCATGAAGTCTTCCACCGCCGCGCCTTCTTTCAGGAACTCGGGGTTGGAGACCACCGCAAAAGGTGTGTCGCTGCCGCGCTTGGCCAGCTCGTCGGCGATGGCGGCGCGGACCTTGTCGGCCGTGCCCACGGGCACCGTGCTCTTGTCGACCACCACCTTGTAGTCGGTCATCAGGCGGCCGATGTTGCGGGCGGCGGTCAGCACGTATTGCAGGTCGGCCGAGCCGTCTTCATCCGGGGGCGTGCCCACCGCGATGAACTGCAAGGTGCCGTGCGCCACAGCGCGGGGGATGTCGGTGGTGAAGGCCAGGCGCCCGGCCTTGACGTTGCGCGCCACGACCAGATCCAGGCCTGGTTCGTGGATGGGGATGCCCCCTTCTTCCAGGATGCGAATCTTGTTCGGGTCAACGTCCAAACACAGGACATCGTTGCCCATCTCTGCCAGACAGGCCCCCGTCACCAGGCCCACGTAGCCGGTGCCAACAACTGATACTTTCATGGACGCT
>Ga0209841_1000173_pt1 | contig 15835 bp, 15 predicted proteins | sample GWRWT4_30Apr14_FD_187185 | JGI IMG/M metagenome (GOLD analysis project Ga0209841, IMG submission 187185) | Sand microcosm microbial communities from a hyporheic zone in Columbia River, Washington, USA - GW-RW T4_30-Apr-14 (SPAdes) (version 2) | ecosystem: Engineered > Artificial ecosystem > Sand...
CAGATCCAATGTCATCAATATCAGAACGAGCATCGCGAGCACGGCAAAGGTACGAACCACAAACAGCTTTGCCATATAAATTGTAATGTTGCGGGAGGGGAAAAAATGCATGGTCTATGCCTCCGCTTCTGGCATGCCGATGGTTGCCAATCGCGATTTTCTTTTGAAATTGAATGTCTTGCGTAAGAAAATGCCGATCCGGCTCGCGAACACTTCCAGTGCACCTATCGGTTGCCCACCGGGTACATGTGCAATGATATGGTACATCCAAAGAATAAGTGCCGCAAAAAACAGGAATGGCACCCAAAGCGCAATAAACGGATCCACCACACCCATTCCACCGACCCCTTCGGCATATTCATTGATCTTGTGGTAGGTCACGACCATGACGATCGACAGGAAAACGCCCAGCGCCGAAGTCGAACGCTTTGGCGGCACGGCAAGTGCGACCGCCAGAAAGGGGAGCAAAAGCATCATCGCTACTTCGACGAGGCGGAAATGAAAATTGGCCCAGGCTTTATCGCGTTCCATCGCAGGCTTTGCCGGATCGCCGCCGATCCGCATGAGTTCGGTAATGATATATTCCCGATCCTTTCCGCCACGCGCACGGAAGCTTTCGATTTTCGGCAGTGGTATCGGAACATCATGACTGCTGAAACTTAAAACCCGCGGGGTTTGGTAATTGGGTGCGTCATGTACCAAAGTGCCCTTTTCCAACCGCAACAATATCGTGTCAGGATCATCTGTTCTGAGAAACTGGCCTTTTTCGGCAGATACCGCAATCGACTGCCCATTTTTGCCTTTGGCGTAAACAAACATACCCGATAGCTGATTGCCATTATCGCGGCTTTCTTCGATCCGCATCGTCAAATTTTCGCCAACATTGTTAAACTCGCCGACACGCACTTTCGCGCCAAAGGCCCCCGACCTGAGTTCAAAACGGAGCTCTTCATATAAGTAACGTGAGCTTGGCTGAACAAAACCGACAATCGCGAAATTGACAATTGCGAGTGTGATCGCAAACAGGAATGGAACGCGCAAAAGGCGGAAATAGCTCATCCCAACCGCACGAAATATATCAAGTTCAGATGAGGTTGCGAGCCTTCTGAAGGCCAGCAATATGCCCAGTAACAAGCCGATCGGAATACCCAATGACAGATATTCGGGAATAAGATTGGCAAGCATTCGCCAGACCACGCTGACCGGGCCGCCTTCTGCCGCGACAAAGTCGAAAAGGCTCAACATTTTTTCCAGCAGCAACAGCGATGCCGCGATGGCCAGCGTCGCAAGCAAAGGCAACATCACCAATCTAAAGATGTAGCGGTCAGTGGCGGTTATAAATTTCAACTTATGGTCGCCCTATTACCCTAATTTGGCCGCAAACTAACTCGATAGACGGTATCAGGTTCAGGGGCAATATCGATGGCGCTGGAAAACACACAGGCCAAAAATACTGTTCCAGGAGTTTTAAGATGATGAAGTTTGCTAAGATTTGTGCGATTTCTGCGCTCGCTTTAGGGGCGGGATCAGCCGTGGCTGGTCAGGAAATCGGTAATGACATGACACGCTGCGCCGCGGATAAGGGCCCGTCGGTGCTTGTGGTTGTACGCGGGGTGAAAGAATCCGCAGGTAGAGTGCGTGTGCAATCCTATCCGGCAACCGGCAGTGCCTGGTTGGCCAAGGGCCGGTGGCTACATCGCGTTGAAAGCCGTGCAAATACCGGAAATATGAATTTCTGCATTCCAGTGCCGTCGGAGGGCCGATATGGCATCGCTGTGCGCCATGACCGTAATGGCAACGGAAAAACCGACATCAGCCAGGACGGTGGCGGGTTTTCCAATAACCCGAGCATCAGCATCCTTAACCTTGGCAAGCCATCGGTGAGCAAGGTCGCTTTTCAAGCCGGACCGGGCGTTACCAAGATAACCATCAACCTGAAATATTTATAACGGACATGATTTGGCACTTGTAGCACTTCTTTCGAACCCCAATTCAACCGGAAACAGGTCACTGTTGCCGACGGTTCGTTCCTATTGTGCCCGCAATCCCGACATATTCCATTATGAAGTCGAAGAAATCGGCCAGATCGCCAAAGCGCTTGAAATGATTGCGCGGGTCAAGCCTAAGGTTCTGGTGGTGAATGGCGGCGACGGGACGGTGCAATCGGCTTTAACCGAGCTTTATCATGGCGGCCATTTCGACGGAACGCCGCCACCGGTTGCCGTGTTACCCAATGGCAAGACCAATTTGATCGCGCTGGACCTGGGCGCCGAGGGTGATCCGCTTGTCGCCTTAAGCCGGATCGTCGAGGTCGCCAAAGGTGACCTGTCGGAACATATCGTTGTCCGCGAACTGATCGCTTTGAGCGATGGCAGCGAGGGGGCAAGACCGGTACTGGGCATGTTCCTGGGCGGGGCGGGGCTTGCGGAAACAATATTATATTGCCGGAACAAGATTTACCCTCTTGGCCTGCCAAATGGCCTTAGCCATTTTCTTGCGGCAATGGCGGTACTGTTTTCAGCAATTTTCAGGCTAAAGGCTGATTTCCTTCCGGCAAGGGCGAAACCCATCAGTGTTTCGTTCATCCGGCAAGGTGAACTGCAAGGCATATTTTCGGTTCTTATTGTAACGACATTGGATAAATTGCTGCTCGGCGCACAAGCTGGTGGAGCGCGCAAGGGGCTTATGAAGTTTCTGGCGGTCGACCAACGACCCTGGTCCATGTTGAAAATGATAGTGGCTTCGCTGGGCGGTAAATTGGGTCAGCGCAAAATGACAGGTATCCATTTTCAGGAAGGCGATACGATCCGCATCGACAGCGACGACAGCAGCGTCGTTCTGGATGGTGAGGTATTCGAGGCCAGTCGCGGCAACCCTATCGTGCTGCGTTCAACGCCACCGGTGCCTTTTCTGAAACTGGCGGCCTGATCTTCTCACTTAACAAAGCTGTTTGAAAATCGCTAAGGCAGTGCCGTGCACTCTTTGACCCAACTCGTTGCAGATGAACTGGCGGTACCCGCCCACCCTCAGGTGCAGGCCTTTGCCGCGCATATCGCGAGCCAATATCCGAATGCAGCGCGCGCTGTCCTGTTTTACGGGTCATGCCTGAGGTCGGAGCAACTGGAAGGTCAGATGCTCGATTTCTACCTGATAGTGTCCAGTTATGAAGCCGCTTATACCCGAAAATGGCTGGCAACATGGAACCATCGGTTACCGCCCAATGTATTCCCCTTCCAACATAACGGATTGGTCGCAAAAGTGGCGGTGTTGAGCGAAACCGATTTCCACGACCTCAACCGGCCGGCAGCTTCGGCCGTATCTGTTTGGGCCCGCTTCGCCCAGCCGTCCCGACTTGTCTGGTCGGCAGATAATGCATCCGCAATATCGGTAGCGAACGCAATCTCAGGCGCGGCGCCGACGCTCCTCAATGCCGCACTGGCATTTACCGAGCGTGAGGTCGGCGTGCTTGACCTATGGCAAACCGGTTTCCGGATGACCTATGATGCAGAGCTTCGGGCGGAACGGAACGACCGGCCCGCGTCAGTTGTCGATTTCGACCCTGACCGTTACGCGCGTTTCGGTCACGCCGCGTTGCTACATACGCCGATTGCCAACGAAATTCGCGGGGACAAGGTGCACATTCTTGCCGATCCACAGTGCCGGATAATGCAGGAACGCGACCGCTGGCCTGCGCTTCGCCGCAACGGAAAGTTCCTGACTGTGGCACGGCTGGCCAAAGCTGCATTCACTTATGCGGGCGGGATCGATTATCTTGCATGGAAGATCAACCGCCATGCGGGAACGCAAATCGAAATCAAACCATGGCAAAGAAAATGGCCCTTATTGGCAGCGCTGTTTCTTGTGCCGAAACTGCTATTGAAGGGCTCTGTCCGCTAAAGTCAGTGCCAGCGCAAACGTGGCTGCAATGGCTGACGGTAACCACAGGCTCGTTATGCCGAAAACGGCAAATAATGCAGCGCCGATCGCTGCGCCACTCACCAAGCCAAGCCATAATATCAGATACGGCACCCATATAAGCCGCTCGCCGCCGCTGAAAAGCGTCGCCAAGCCCTGACCGATTTTCACCAAAGCACCGGTCATATAGGTTAAGCCGAAAGATACAGTGCCATCCCGTTCAAACAGCGTGTTTTCGGCCCCCATACAAAATGCTGCCATGCAAAGAGCGGCCAAAAGCATATTCTGTTCCGCCAGCAATGGGGCAATAAACAGCAATCCGGACATGATTCCCAGAATAAGCGATTGTCGCCTTTTGTCAGACAAAGCCCCGTTCCGGCCAATCAGAGACCCCCCGGTCACACCAACGACAAAGCTAAACAACAATAAGGCAACCATCCCGATATAAGGTGCCCCGGTGGCTAACCCCACACTTAACCGCGTCGAATTACCGCTCATGAACGAGAGGAAAAACCCGCCGCTCGCCAGAAAACCGATAGCATCGACCATACCGGCCATCGCCGCAAAACCAACCGCCATCAGACGCGCATTCCGGTCAAGTTTTGTCATCTCAAGACGATCAGATAATCCCTACAGCTTTCCCGGCCCGTTCAAACCGATCGAGAATGTCCGCCACTTGTTCGCTGGTATGTTCGGCACACAGCGAACAACGCAGCAATGTCATTCCAGCAGGAGTCGCAGGCGGGCGAGCCAGATTCACATAAAGTCCGTTTTCAAGTAAAGCCTGCCACATGGCCGCACCCTTTTCGAGATTTGGCATGATTACCGCGATAATCGCGCTTTGCGCTTCGGCAGTGCCGAGCTGGAAACCAAGGTCGCGCAGACCTTTATGCAATGTCCGTGAATTTTCCCACAAATGCGCGCGCTTGTTGCCATTGTGCATCAGCTTGCGGATCGACGCCGCACTCGATGCCATCACGCTTGGCGGTAACGCAGCAGTAAAAACATAAGGACGGCAGACAAGGCGCATGATTTCGAACTTTGGATGGTTCGAAACGCAAAAGCCGCCGACAGTTCCAACCGATTTGGAGAAAGTGCCGATAACAAAATCGACATCGTCGAGCACGCCCTGCTCTTCGGCCACGCCGCGCCCGTTTTCACCGATAAAGCCCATTGAATGGGCCTCATCGACCAGGATCATCGCGCCAGCCTCTTTGGAAACGCGTATCATTTCCTTCAGCGGAGCAACATCGCCGAGCATTGAATAGACGCCTTCGAGAACCACCAGCTTGCCGGCTTCAGCAGGAAGGCGCTTCAGCCTTTTTTCCAGCGCCTCAACATCATTATGGCGAAAAGCGACGATTTCGGCGTCGCCCATCTTGCAGCCGTCATAGATCGATGCGTGGCTGTCAATGTCGAGAATGATGTAATCGCCTTTGCCAGCGATGGTGCTTATTATTCCGAGGTTTGCCTGATAGCCCGTCGAAAAGACCATCGCATGGTCCATCGCGTAAAATTCCCTGAGCGCTTGCTCGACATCGCGATGATGAAAGAACGTTCCGTTAAGCACGCGGCTGCCGGTGGTTCCGGCACCGAACTCCTCGAGGGCTGTCTTACCCGCCGCAATGACATCATCATCAAATGTCATGCCCATGTAATTATAGGTGCCGAGCAAGATGGTTTCCTTGCCATTGCAGACAGCAACGGTGGGTGATTTCACTTCGTCCATCACAAGGCTGAAAGGGTCTTTCACGCCTGTAGCCAGCAAGCCTTCACGTTGGGCGATCAGTGCGTCGAATTTGGAAAACAGGTCGGTCATAGGATCAATCCGTAAGCTTCTTTACTGCGTCGACAAGATGGCCGACATTTTCAATTTCTGCCTGCAAGTTCATGCTTATGACGATGTCGAAATCATCCTCCACCTCGGCAACAAAGTCCATCACGGTGAGGCTATCCCATTCAAGATCACCCGCAAAGGTCGTACCTTCGGAAATTTCAACACCTTTTTTATTGAATGGTGCGATCAGGCCCTTCAGCCGATCAAACATTTCGCTACGCTCGGTCATATCAAATCCTTTTGTTTTGCCGCGCTATGGCAACCGATTAAGGCGGCAAGAGGGCAATTTATAGCCACCCTTGCGCCTTGTACCAGTCGGTGGTTTCTTTCAGCCCCTGTAAAGTCTCGATCATTGGTACCCACAACTCGGACGGAGGCTTTGCACCAGGATCAATGGTCCAATCGGGATGTGAAAGATAACTCGCCCGGTCCCGTGTCAACTTGGCTTTCCGTCCACGAAAAAAACTATCCCCCGTTGCTGCCACTTTCAGCAGAAAGCGCGGAGCATGAAAAACCCTTAGCCGCTTCCCGGTTGCAGCACCGATAGCGCGCGCAAAAGATTCATGGCTCCAACCGTTGACAACGCCATCATCGGCTTCAAAAATCCGGGCTGAAACGCCGGGTTGAGAAGGCACCAGCGCAACCAGCAACCGGGCCAGATCATCAACATGTATCAATGACACCCGGCCAGGTGGTGGCAACAGTGCCCATCCTTTGCTCGCGAGACGAAACATATCCAGCATTTCAGTATCGCCGGGTCCGTAAACGCCGGGAGGCCGAATGATAGTCCAGTCGAAATTGCTCTTTTGAACCAGATTTTCTGCCCGCATTTTGCTTGCACCGTACATCGACAAATGAGGCTGCTTTGCGGCAAGCGACGACACATGGACAAACCGCGCGATGCCCGCTTCTTTGGCAGCGCTAAGTATATTGGCAGTGCCGGTAACATTACCGGCTTCGAAGCCTTCCGCATCAGGTGCATTGACGACACCGGCGACGTGCAACACGGCGTCAGCGCCTTCGCACAATTTTCTGAGGCTTTCAGGATTATCCAGTGCGCCATTGATCCATTTTACACCCGGCCTGTTAGCCTGATCACGGCGTGTCAAAGCCCGGACTTGCCACCCTGCCGCAACCAACCGGTCAACTGTTATCCTTCCGACGAATCCGGTGGCACCGGTCAGTGCGACCGTCTTCAAAGCAAAACCATCTGGTCACGGTGGACGAGGACCGAGCGCGGAACCGTTCCGAGAATATCGCCCAGTTCGCTGGATCTATGTCCGCAAATCCGGGCAGCGTCGACGGCATCATATTCCGAAAGCCCTCGTGCGAAAGCAAGTCCGTCATCCGCGCTGATGTCGATAACGTCGCCACGTTTGAACTCGCCGTCAACACCAATGGCTCCAGCCGGAAGCAAGCTGCTTCCCGCCTTTAATGCTTTAATCGCACCCTTATCGACTCTAATCCGGCCCTTTACCGTCAATCGGCCGCTTAACCATGCCTTGCGAGCGGAACCGCCGGCCCGTGGGGAAAAATAGGTCGCCCGGCCACCTGTCGTAAGGGTTGCGAGTGGATGGGGATGCAAGCCGGAAGTAATGGTCAGGCCAATGCCCGCACGCGTCGCGATATCGGCTGCATCCAGCTTGGAAGCCATGCCGCCTGAACCCATTCCCGATGAAGACCCTTCCGCAACCATGATGCGAACGCGCCCATCAATTTTTTCAACATGGGGTAAAAGCGTCGCACCCGGAAGATGAGGCGCGCGGTCATATAAACCGTCGACATCGGAAAGCAGAACGACGCCTGATGCACCCGCAGCTTGTGCAACGCGAGCGGCCAAGCGATCATTATCGCCAAAGCGGATTTCTTCCGTCGCCACACTGTCGTTTTCGTTAATGACAGGGATTGCACCTACGCCGATCAGGCGGTCAAGAGTTGCTGCAATATTCAGATAGCGACGCCGCTCTTCCAGATCGTCCAATGTCACGAGCATTTGCGCGGCCGCCAAGCCTTGCGCGCTCAGCAATTCGGCCCATATGCCGGATAGAATGATTTGCCCGACGGATGCCGCCGCCTGTGCGTCAGCCAGGCTTCCACGCCCACCTTTATCGAAAGCCAGCCTGCGGGCACCGAGCGCAATCGCTCCTGAAGTTACGACAATTATCCGTTGCCCCGCCTGATGCCGCAAACTGATATCTGCGACCAGAGTTTGGAGCCAGTCCCGCCGCACGCCACCATCGGGCTGCACCAGCAATGACGATCCGACCTTTACGACCAGCAAAGGGCAAATATTTGCAGGAAAGGCAGCGGGATTCAGATCGGCGACCATGTCCCATCCTCGGTTAGGCCGTCGGCTTTTGCGCCTTCAAGGCCACTTTTTGCGGGCAACGCCGCAAGCACGCGGTCAAGCACAAGATCAACGCCCTGACCGGTGGCCCCCGAAATAGCGATAACATCCTGCGCGCCTGCTGCTTGCAGTTGGGCTGAAATATCCGCCATCAATTCAGGATCAAGCAAATCGCCCTTGTTGAGCGCCACGATCTGGGGCTTTTCATTGAGACCCGCACCATATTCGCCCAATTCATCGCACACGATATGCCATGCCTCAACAGGATCTTCTTGCGTGGCATCGATCAGGTGGATCAATATCTGGCACCGCTCGATATGCCCCAAAAAGCGGTCGCCAATGCCGACGCCTTCGGCTGCTCCAGCGATCAGGCCCGGAATGTCGGCAATTACAAACTCACGGCTTTTATGTTCCACTACCCCTAATTGGGGGCGGGTCGTCGTGAATGGATAGGCACCGACTTTCGCCTTGGTGTTCGAAACCTGATTGATAAATGTCGACTTGCCGGCATTGGGCATCCCCACCAGCCCTGCGTCCGCCAGTAGCTTCAGCCGCAGCCAGACATACATTTCCTCGCCTGGCCAACCCGGACCATGTTGCCGTGGGGCCCGGTTAGTCGAACTTTTATACGAGGCATTGCCACGCCCGCCGTCGCCACCTTTAAGGAAAACGACGCGTTGCCCGACTTCGGTGAGGTCGAGTAGCAGACTTCGCTCTTCGTCATCCGCGAGCACCTGCGTACCGACGGGAACCTGAATGACCAGATCATCACCATAAGCGCCATGCCGGTCGCGTCCCATGCCCTGAATTCCACGCATGGCTTTGAAATGTTGAGCGTAACGAAAATCAATAAGCGTGTTCAGACCAGCAACAGCCTCGATAACGATGTCACCGCCCTTGCCGCCGTTGCCACCGTCGGGACCGCCATATTGGACATATTTCTCGCGCCGGAAACTGACAGCCCCCGGGCCACCGGCACCCGAACGGATAAAAATTTTTGCTTGGTCAAGAAAATGCATGGGGTGGCCTTTAGGGCAAGGAGAGGGTTTTGGCCAGTGCGCCGACCAAATCTGCCAACCACCAAGCTGGCTTCCCAGCCGTAGCTTAAGCGAAGACTGGTGGAGCCTAGGGGAGTCGAACCCCTGACCTCTACACTGCCAGTGTAGCGCTCTACCAGCTGAGCTAAGGCCCCATCATGCCGCAAACAAGGCGGCTATTTGGTGAGGAGCGCCACTAGCTGGCGCTCCTTCATATATCAAGCACGAAGTTCGACTTAAATATCGTCAGGTTCATCTTCGCCGCTGGGCACGCCGAGATCATCGTCGCCGCCAAGGTCTACGTCATTGTCGGGCGACACATCGCCATCAACGGCATCGACGTCAATGTCGAGATCGTCGTCGGCCAGATCGGCGTCATCCTTTTTCTTTTCAACTTCTTCAAACGGAAGAGGTTGTTTCGATTTCAATACCGGCTCAGGCGTCCACTGGTTGCCGCACTCAATGCATTCAACCGGTTCGTCCTTGGTGAGATCGTAAAAACGCGTACCGCATTTAGGGCAAGTGCGCTTGGTTCCCCATTCAGCCTTAATCATGGCAGGCTCAAATCCTTTTTAAAATTGCTTGAGATGGGCGATCCACATGCATGAATCACCGTCAATTGGCGCGGCCTTTGCCACAGCATGGCGATGCTGTCAAAAATTACCGTGGTCGTTGACTTATTCCGGCATCGTCCGCAAAGCGCGATGCGATATGCAGCAGAATACTTCACGCCCCGCCACTTTCGAAAAATCCGGTCCTTTGCGCGGCACAGTGAAGGTTCCCGGCGACAAATCCATATCCCACCGATCATTGATGTTTGGCGCATTGGCGGTTGGTGAAAGCCGGATTTCGGGCTTGCTGGAAGGCGAAGATGTTTTGGCTACTGCGGCCGCCATGCGGGCCATGGGCGCAAAAATCGATCGTACAGGCGAAGGAAGTTGGACCGTTCACGGCGTCGGCGTTGGCGGACTGATGCAGCCCGCAGGCGCGCTCGACATGGGCAACAGCGGCACGTCGACGCGATTACTGATGGGTTTGGTTGCCAGCCATCGGCTGACCGCAACTTTCATCGGCGATGCAAGCCTTTCCAGGCGCCCGATGGGTCGCGTGATCGATCCGCTAAGCATGATGGGCGCAGAATTTAATGCAAGCCCCGGCGGTACGTTGCCGCTGATGGTGACCGGCTTGGTTCCCGCGATACCTCTATCCTACCGTTTGCCCGTAGCGTCGGCGCAAGTAAAAAGCGCAATTTTGCTGGCTGGACTAAATACACCGGGCATAACCGAAGTGATCGAACCTATCCAAACTCGCGACCACAGCGAACGTATGCTCCGCGGATTTGGCGCAGATTTGACTGTAGAGGTTGCTGGAGATGGTGTTCGTCATATCCGTTTGGTCGGAGAGGCCGAACTGAAGCCACAGACAATCGAGGTCCCGGGAGACCCTTCTTCTGCAGCGTTTCCAATCGTTGCCGCATTGATAACTCCGGGAAGCGAGGTGACGGTGACCCATGTCGGCATGAACCCAACCCGCACCGGCATATACAAGATGTTGGAAGCGATGGGCGCAGACTTGACCTATACCAACGAACGCGAAGTGGGCGGCGAACCCGTGGCTGATATCACCGCGCGCTATTCGGTATTGCGCGGTATCGAAGTCCCGCCCGAAGTCGCACCCAGCATGATCGACGAATTTCCGGTGTTCTTCGTTGCCGCCAGCATGGCACAAGGGCGCACAATAACCAGCGGCCTGGACGAACTGCGCGTCAAGGAAAGCGACCGGCTGGCTTTAATGGCATCGGGTCTCAAGGCCAATGGGGCCAGGGTCGAAGAGCGCGAAGACGGCCTCGTCATCGACGGAAGCAGCGGAGAGCCACTTGAAGGCGGCGCTACGGTGAACAGCGCGCTGGATCACCGCATCGCGATGAGTTTCGCCGTGGCGGGACAGCATAGCTATCATGGCGTGACTGTCGACGACGTGTCACCGATCGCGACCAGCTTTCCAACCTTTGAATCGATGATAGAGGCGCTCAAGGCATGAGCATTCACACTGAAATGGCACGCATTCTTCCATGATTATCGCGGTCGACGGCCCTACGGCATCGGGCAAAGGCACAATCGCCAAGGCATTGGCCGCACATTATGGCTTACCCTTTCTTGATACCGGCTTGCTTTATCGTGCCGTCGGATTTCAGGTGCTGCAAAATGGTGATGATCCCGACAACCCACAAGATGCGCGCAAAGCATGCGATTTCCCGGAAGCGGTTTTGAACGACGTTACGCTCCGCAGTGAAGTCGTTGGTGGACTTGCCAGCCGTGTTTCTGTGCATCCTGAAGTGCGTGCGGCTCTGAATAAGCGTCAGGTTGATTTTGCCCATCAACCCGGCGGGGCATTGCTCGACGGGCGGGATATCGGAACGGTGATTGCGCCCGATGCGGATGTAAAATTGTTCGTGACCGCTGACCCCGCAATTCGCGCAGAGCGGCGCCATGGTGAAATGACGGACAGAGGCGAAGCCATATCGTTGGAAGCCATTTTAGCGGATATTCTTGCCCGCGATGCCCGCGATTCATCTCGGACAAACGCACCGCTTAAACCTGCCGAAGACGCGCTCTTGCTTGATACGGGCGATTTGACTATAGGCGGCGCCGTTCAAGCTGCGATTGCGCTGGTGGAGGCTAAACTTCGCCGGAACTGACGTGGCCGGAGTGTTCACAAAGAAACACCCGTCACCCTGAACCTGTTTCAGGGTCTTACTATATCGCCTCACAGGCTGGTGTAAGTTGCTGAAAGTAGTTCGGCATGACAGTGATTTCGAGTACAACAATCTGTTTTTGAACGCTTTATTGCTATTCGGGTAATAAGGCATCTCTGGTCAAAGACCATCGGAACCAACCGATTGGCCGGATAAAAAGTACGTAAGGAAACTCTAACCTATGGCAACTTCGCCAAACCCGACCCGCGACGATTTCGCGGCACTTCTCGACGAATCACTTGGTGGCGCAGACGGTGGCTTTGAAGGCCGCGTCGTAAAGGGCACCGTAACCGCAATCGACAATGACCATGCTGTCATCGATGTGGGTCTCAAATCCGAAGGCCGTGTGGCGCTGCGTGAATTCGCTATGCCCGGCCAGAAAGCCGACCTGAAGGTGGGCGACGAAGTCGAAGTCTATGTCGACCGCGTCGAAAATATGAACGGTGAAGCAATGCTGAGCCGTGACCGTGCACGCCGTGAAGCTGCATGGGATGTCCTCGAAGGCGAATTCGAAGCTGGCAACCGCGTTGACGGTGTTATCTTCGGCCGCGTCAAAGGTGGCTTCACTGTCGATCTTGGCGGCGCAGTTGCCTTCTTGCCCGGCAGCCAGGTTGACGTCCGCCCTGTGCGCGACGTTGCCCCGCTGATGGATATTGCCCAGCCTTTCGTCATCCTGAAGATGGACCGCAAGCGTGGCAACATCGTCGTTTCGCGCCGTGCGATCCTCGAAGAAACCCGCGCAGAACAGCGCACCGGCCTGATCCAGAATCTTGCCGAAGGTCAGATTATCGACGGCGTCGTCAAGAACATCACCGATTATGGTGCGTTCGTTGATCTGGGCGGCATCGATGGCCTGCTGCACGTCACCGACATCAGCTACAAGCGGATCAACCACCCGAGCGAAATCATCAACATTGGTGACACCGTCAAGGTCCAGATTGTTCGTATCAACAAGGACACACAGCGCATCAGCCTTGGCATGAAGCAGCTTGAAAGCGATCCTTGGGATGCAGCCGTCAAGAATTATCCGGTTGGCACCAAGCTTAAGGGCGCGGTCACGAATATTACCGAGTATGGCGCATTCATCGAACTCGAACCCGGCATCGAAGGTCTGGTGCACGTTTCGGAAATGAGCTGGACCAAAAAGAATGTCCACCCTGGCAAAATCGTTTCAACGAGCCAGGAAGTCGACGTCATCGTTCTTGATATCGACATGGAAAAGCGTCGTATTTCGCTTGGTCTCAAGCAGGCCCAGGACAATCCATGGGCAAGCTTTGCCGAGAAATTCCCGGTCGGATCGACCGTGGAAGGCGAAGTCAAGAATGCGACCGAATTCGGTCTGTTCATCGGCCTCGATGGCGATGTCGATGGCATGGTTCACATGTCGGATATCGCATGGGGCATTTCGGGCGAAGAAGCGCTTCACCTTCATCGCAAGGGCGAAACGGTCAAGGCCATCGTTCTGGACATCGATGCAGAGAAAGAGCGTATCTCGCTTGGCATCAAGCAGATCGAAAAGGGTGCCCCCACCGCAGCAGGAGCGACTTCGACTGGCGGCCTCAAGAAAGGTGCGACCACAACCGTTACCGTTCTTGAAGTGCGCGACGGCGGCCTTGAAGTTCAGGCAGGTGAAGACGGTGCAACCGGCTTTATCAAGCGCGCTGACCTTGGCCGTGATCGTGACGAACAACGTCCCGACCGTTTCCAAGTTGGCCAGAAGTTCGACGCAATGATCACCGGTTTTGACCGTTCGAAAAAGCCGAACTTCTCGGTCAAGGCACTTCAGCTGGCCGAAGAAAAGCAGGCTGTCGAGCAATATGGTTCGTCCGACTCGGGTGCATCGCTTGGCGACATTCTTGGCGAAGCGCTGAAGGGCGTGAAGAAGTAAGCCACGGCTTTCTAACAAAAGTTCTATATTTGGGACAGAAAAGCCCGCTCTTGGAAACGAGAGCGGGTTTTTTATGTCTTTGAACAAGCGTTCCTGCTGCAAAAGCGTTGTAAAATAAAAAATAATCTGGCAGCTTTGCCACGCTCCCGAGCCGGATCCCTTTGGTCGCATGGCTTCTATAAACTCGGGTATCGACTTGAAAACAAAATGAAGGACTTTGCCCATGATCCGGTCCGAGTTGATTAAAAAACTGGAGAGCGAAAATCCCGAGCTCAAAACCGAAGAAATCGAAAAGATTGTCGATTTATTCTTCAACCAGATTATCCAGCGACTTTCCGATGGCGGACGTGTCGAACTGCGTGGTTTTGGTGCTTTTTCGACCCGCGAACGCAGCCCCCGCAAAGGCCGTAACCCACGTACCGGCGCATCGGTGGAAGTACCATCGAAGCGTGTCCCATATTTCAAGCCCGGCAAGGAAGTGCGCGAACAGCTTAACAAATAAGCTGTTTTACCAAAGCGACTTGACCGCAATGTAATTATGTTGTCTGCGCTATCGGCACGCGGATGTGGCGGAATGGTAGACGCTACAGACTTAAAATCTGTTGTCCTTTTGGGCGTGCGGGTTCGAGTCCCGCCATCCGCACCACATCCGTTTTTGCAGCAATGCCCCCCTCAGTTCCGGGGCGCTTGCCGGCGATAGCTGAGCGCTTCTGCAACGTGGATGCGCCCTGTCTGTTCGGCATTGGCTAAATCCGCGATAGTACGCGCCACCCTTAAAATCCTGGTATAGCCCCTCGCGGAAAGCCGCATCGCCTCTGCGGCTTGGGCGAGCAGTTGTCGTCCAGCATCATCAGGAGTTGCATGGGCCGCCAAAGCGTCGCCATCCAGCTCCGCATTGGACCGCAACGTGGTCCCGTCCAGACGTCGGCTTTGTATGTGCCGCGCTGCGTGCACCCGCCTGGCAACTTCGGCAGACCCCTCTGCAGGTGGCGGCAATACCAGATCAGCCGCGCTGACCGCCTGCACTTCGACATGGAGATCTATCCGATCCAGTAATGGTCCGGAAATTTTCGCCTGATAATCTGCGGCACAGCGCGGTGCACGGCTACAAGCCAATGCCGCATCGCCCAAATGGCCACAGCGACATGGATTCATTGCGGCGACCAGTTGGAAATTTGCTGGAAAGGTCACATGGCTATTGGCGCGTGCAACGCTGACTTCACCGGTTTCCAATGGTTGGCGCAAACTATCAAGTGCGACGCGCTGAAATTCGGGCAACTCGTCGAGGAACAGGATGCCCAGATGCGCCAGACTGACCTCTCCGGGCCGAACGCGCACGCCGCCACCGACCAAAGCGGGCATGGATGCACTGTGGTGCGGGTTTCGAAACGGCCTAGTGCGAACAAGCCGTCCGTTTTCGAGGCCACCGGCAACCGACATTATCATCGAAACCTCAAGCGCTTCGGCAGGTGTCAATTCGGGCAAGATTCCGGGCATACAGGATGCCAACAACGATTTGCCTGCGCCCGGTGGCCCGACCATGCAGAGATTATGTCCACCCGCCGCCGCAATTTCGAGGGCGCGTTTCGCCGTTTCCTGACCTTTCACCATTTTCATGTCGGGCCCCGCTTTGGGCGGATCAGCAACACCCGGCTCGGGTGCCCGCAACAACGCCTGCCCTTTCAGATGGTTGAGCAAAGCCAGCAAATCAGGCGCGGCAACGACCTCTATTTGCCCCGCCCAGGCAGCCTCCGACCCTTGCACCGCAGGGCAAATGAGGCCCATGTCGCGTGATGATGCGTGCAGGGCTGCAAGTAACACGCCCGGCGATCCTGCGACCTTGCCGTCAAGCCCCAGTTCCCCGACAACGACATAATGCGCCAGCGTTTCCGCATCGACCAGTCCCATAGCCGAAAGCAATGCCAATGCGATGGGTAGGTCGTAATGCGAGCCTTCTTTCGGCAAATCGGCCGGTGACAGGTTGATCGTTATCCGCTTGGGTGGCAGCGCCAGCCCCAATGCCGATATGGCAGCGCGCACCCGTTCTCGGCTTTCA
>Ga0209841_1000174_pt1 | contig 15754 bp, 11 predicted proteins | sample GWRWT4_30Apr14_FD_187185 | JGI IMG/M metagenome (GOLD analysis project Ga0209841, IMG submission 187185) | Sand microcosm microbial communities from a hyporheic zone in Columbia River, Washington, USA - GW-RW T4_30-Apr-14 (SPAdes) (version 2) | ecosystem: Engineered > Artificial ecosystem > Sand...
CGTCAGCGCCGCTGTTAACGTGGTCTTGCCATGGTCAACGTGACCAATCGTTCCCACGTTTACGTGAGGTTTGGTTCTCTCAAATTTACCCTTTGACATCTCGTCAACCTCAAAAATTCAAATAATTAAGATTGTTTCTTTATCGCTTCTGCAATATTGCTTGGAACTTCCAGGTACTTTAAGAATTCCATCGAATAAGATGCTCGGCCTTGAGACATGCCACGAACATCTGTGGCATAGCCAAACATTTCTGCAAGCGGGACTTCGGCTCGAACAACTTTTCCAGATGGAATATCATCCATACCCTGAATCATTCCACGTCTTCGGCTCAAGTCGCCAATAATATCACCCATGTGATCTTCAGGTGTCACCACTTCTACTTTCATAATCGGTTCAAGCAGGACGGCTCCAGCATCAATAGCCCCTTTTTTAAAGGCCATTGATCCTGCCATTCGGAATGCATTTTCGTTTGAATCCACTTCGTGGTAAGACCCATCAATAAGCGCAACCTTAACGTCAATTACCATATATCCAGCAACAACACCATTTTTCATCTGCTCCTGGACACCCTTATCAACCGCATTCCAGTATTCCTTTGGAACAGAGCCACCCACAATTTCTGGCTTGAAGCTATAACCTTCGCCCTCACCTGTAGGCTCAAGTCTTAACTTAACGTGACCGTACTGTCCACGTCCTCCACTTTGCTTAACAAACTTACCCTCAACCTCGACCGTCTTTCTTATGGTTTCCCTATAAGCCACTTGAGGCTTACCTATATTCGCCTCAACACCAAACTCTCTGCGCATACGATCAACGATAATATCCAAGTGAAGCTCACCCATGCCTGATATTATCGTTTGCCCAGATTCTTCGTCCGATGAAACTCTGAACGATGGATCTTCCTGTGCCAAGCGCCCTAACGCCATGCCCATTTTCTCTTGGTCAACCTTGGTTTTTGGTTCAACTGCAACCGATATGACGGGCTCAGGAAAATCCATTCTTTCCAGGGTAATAACTTTATTCAAATCGCACAGTGTATCACCTGTTGTAACATCCTTTAGGCCAACAGCTGCTGCAATATCACCCGCTCGAACCTCTTTTATTTCTTCTCTGGTATTTGCGTGCATTTGAAGCAAGCGACCAATTCGTTCTTTTTTACCCTTGACAGGGTTATACACAGCATCACCCGAATTAAGAACGCCAGAATACACTCTAAAGAATGTCAGCGAACCGACAAAGGGGTCTGTTGCGATTTTGAAAGCCAACGCAGCAAAAGGTTCTTCATCTGAGGCAATTCGTTTTGATTCTGTTCCGGCGGCATCATCCAAAATACCCGTAATTGCCTCTACATCTGAAGGACATGGCAAATATTCAACAACCGCATCAAGAACCGCCTGAACGCCCTTGTTCTTAAATGCCGAGCCACATAAGGCGATAACAATTTCATTAGCCAACACGCGCTTACGCAACCCTGAACGAATTTCTTCTATGGAAAACTCGCCACCTTCAAGGTACTTGTTCATGAGACTTTCACTGGACTCTGCCGCCGCCTCAATCATGGCTTCTCGCCATTGTTCTGCGGTTTTCTGCAATTCCTCCGGAATATCAGCGAGCTCGAAACTCATGCCCTGATTTTCCTCGTTCCAGTAGATTGCCTTCATTTGAATGAGATCAATGACGCCCTTAAAGTTTTCCTCACTACCAATATTTAACTGCACCGGAACAACAGTCGCACCCAGGCGATCATGAATCTGTTTTATAACGCGTGAGAAATCAGCCCCGGCTCTATCCATTTTGTTTACAAAAACAATACGAGGCACTTTATATCTGTTTGCCTGACGCCACACAGTTTCAGACTGCGGCTCCACGCCCGAGCTTCCACAAAATACGACAACGGCACCATCCAAAACGCGAAGAGATCGCTCAACCTCAATAGTAAAGTCAACGTGCCCAGGCGTATCAATAATATTGATCCGATGCTCTTCAAATTGATGACTCATACCTGACCAAAAGCAGGTCGTTGCTGCCGAAGTTATCGTAATTCCACGCTCCTGTTCCTGCACCATCCAGTCCATAGTGGCAGCACCATCATGAACCTCACCAATTTTATGAGACTTACCCGTGTAGAACAGAACACGTTCAGTAGTTGTGGTTTTGCCCGCATCAACGTGCGCGCAGATGCCAATGTTACGATATCGTTTTAAAGGTATATTACGAGCCACTTTTGTTTCCTCAATTCAGGACATGCATGTTTAGAAACTAGAATCGATAATGAGAGAACGCTTTATTAGCCTCGGCCATTCGATGCACATCCTCACGCTTTTTAACTGCTGCGCCTTTACCATCTACCGCATCCATCAATTCACCCGCAAGCCGCTGCTTCATTGATTTCTCACCGCGTTTTCTTGAATATTCTACTATCCAGCGCATTGCCAAAGCCGTTCTTCGTGACGGACGAACTTCGACTGGGACCTGATAGGTGGCCCCACCTACGCGCCGGGACTTTACTTCAACAACAGGTCGTACTGACTCCAATGCTTTCTCAAAAACTTCCACTGGATTCTTCTTCGTTTTTTCAGCGATTATATCTAATGCGCCGTATACAATACTTTCAGAAGTTGATTTCTTTCCACTGACCATCAACTGGTTCATGAATTTAGCCAAAATCTGATTACCGTATTTTGGATCAGGCAGGATTTCTCTTTTCGCAGCAACTCTTCTTCGTGGCATAATGCTCTCTCTTCAGGTAGTCCTGAGACCGCACCTAGGTATAAGTGTGCTCAGCCTTACTTGTTGGTTTGATGTATGTTTATCAGGATTTAGGGCGTTTGGCGCCATATTTTGAACGGCTTTGTTTACGGTCAGCCACACCCGATGTGTCCAGCGTTCCACGTACCGTATGATAGCGAACACCAGGTAAATCCTTTACTCGCCCACCTCGTATAAGTACCACAGAGTGTTCCTGTAAGTTATGGCCTTCTCCGCCGATGTATGAACTCACCTCAAAACCGTTAGTCAGGCGAACTCGACAAACTTTTCTTAGCGCCGAGTTAGGTTTCTTTGGTGTAGTTGTATACACCCTTGTACACACGCCTCTTCGTTGAGGACATGTTTGTAATGCTGGCACGTCACTTTTGGTTCGTTTTAGCCTTCGTGGCTTACGAACCAGCTGATTAATGGTTGCCATCCGATTTTACTCCGAAAATTTTAAAAGATATTACTCGACACTTTACCTGCCCATAAAGGAGGCAAAATTCTATAGATGCGTCCATATCAAGTCAAGCGCAACCTTCACTAGACGCATCTATTAGACATTATGAGTTTTTATAGCCTTCCGATGAATTCAACGCATCACTTAATGCATCGCTCGCTGATTGCTCAAATTCCTCTTTCGTTACTCCGTCAGCACGTCGGCTTTCACCCAAATCACGTCTTAATCTTCGCTTCATATGATAGGCATAACCTGTACCTGCGGGGATAAGACGACCCACAACAACGTTTTCTTTTAACCCTCTGAGATCGTCAATCTTACCTGTTACAGCCGCCTCTGTCAGAACACGAGTTGTTTCCTGGAAGGATGCCGCAGATATAAATGACTCAGTTGCCAAGGAAGCTTTGGTTATTCCAAGCAACATTCGATCAAATTTGGCCGTTAATTTCCCTTCTTTTTCTAAGTGCTCATTGGCAGTAAGAATTCGGGAGTACTCAACCTGTTCACCTTTGATAAATCGTGAATCACCGGCATCTGTCACTTCAACCTTGCGCAACATTTGCCTTACGATGACCTCTATATGCTTGTCGTTAATTTTAACACCTTGCAAACGATAAACATCCTGCACTTCATTTACGATATAGTTCGCCAAGGCACTGACTTCCAAAAGCCTCAGAATATCGTGAGGGTTTGCAGGACCATCGGAGATTACTTCTCCTTTAGCCACTGTCTCACCTTCATAAACACCTATATGACGCCATTTATGAATCAATTCTTCATGCGTCTCGCCTTCAATCCCGGTAATTACAAGCCGTCTTTTTCCTTTTGTCTCTTTTCCAAAGGTAACGGTACCACCAATTTCCGCCAAAATAGCCGGTTCTTTTGGTTTCCTGGCTTCAAATAAATCGGCCACGCGAGGCAAACCACCAGTGATGTCACGTGTTTTTGAGCTTTCTTGTGGTATACGTGCGATTACATCGCCTACTTCTATTGACGCACCATCGATCAAAGTACTCAAGGCACCGGCCGCCAGGAAATATTGAACGGGTGAATTCGTTTCGCCATGACAAACAGGATTTCCCTGCTCATCAACAACTCGCACGCACGGGCGCAGATCTCTGGCAGTAGCCGGTCTTTCTGTTGGATCGATAACAACAATGTTGGTTAAACCAGTGAGCTCATCTGTTTGATGTGTCACTGTAATACCATCATCCATATCAGAGAATTGAATTTTTCCTGACATTTCAGAAACAATAGGATGGGTATGCGGATCCCATGTTGCAACCACCTGCCCACCAACTACGTTTTCCCCATCTTTAACAGATATTACTGCGCCATAGGGTATTTTATAACGCTCACGCTCGCGTCCACGCTCATCGGCAACCGCCAGCTCTCCTGATCGAGAAACCGCAACCAGATTCCCTGATTTTTGCTCTACCGTTTTTATATTATGCAGCCTAATCTGACCGTTATTTTTTATCTGGACGTTACTTGCCGCAGAGGCTCTGGATGCCGCCCCGCCAATGTGAAACGTACGCATTGTTAACTGTGTACCCGGCTCACCAATTGATTGCGCCGCTATAACACCAATAGCCTCACCGGTATTTACCAAATGGCCTCGTGATAAATCACGACCATAACAGTAGGAGCACACACCATAACGGGTATCACAGGTAATTGGAGACCGAACAATAATCTCGTCAACGTTCATTTGCTCAAGACGCTCAACCCAGCGCTCATCCAGGAAGGTTCCTGCTTTGACTGCAATTTCCTTTTCATCGCCTGGCATGGATACATCTACAGCAACCACACGACCCAAAACTCGCTCACGTAAAGGTTCAACAACATCGCCGCCTTCTATCATCGGCGTCATCAGCAAGCCTTCATTGGTACCGCAATCCGTTTCAGTAATTACCAAGTCTTGTGCAACATCAACTAATCGTCGTGTCAAATAACCGGAGTTAGCTGTTTTTAGTGCTGTATCTGCAAGCCCCTTACGCGCGCCGTGAGTAGAAATAAAGTACTGAAGAACTGACAGTCCTTCACGGAAGTTTGCAGTAATCGGGGTTTCGATAATTGAGCCATCGGGTTTTGCCATGAGTCCACGCATACCCGCCAATTGACGAATCTGTGCTGCCGAACCTCGAGCACCCGAGTCAGCCATAATATAAACCGAGTTAAACGACTGCTGATTAACCTCTTTCCCATCTTTATCGATCACAACATCGGTACCCAAACCGTCCATCATGGCCTTGGCGACGCGATCATTGGTACGCGACCAAATATCAACCACTTTGTTGTAGCGCTCGCCTGCTGTTACCAATCCAGTGTCATACTGATCCTGTATTTCCTTTACTTCTGCGTCAGCGGCACTGATGATTTCTTTTTTCTCATCAGGAATAACCAGATCATTTATACCAATAGAAGCGCCTGAAATTGTGGCCTGTTCAAAACCTAAATACATCAATTGGTCGGCAAATATGACAGCTGTTTTTATACCTAACTGGCGATAACACGCATTAATTAATCGTGAAATGGCTTTCTTGGTCATTGCCTGATTCACCAGATCAAACGATAAACCACTTGGCACGATGTTCCATAAAATTGCCCGGCCCGTGGTAGTTTCCACCAAACGTGTGCGTTTTTCACTTGCGCGCGTTTCATTGCCATCCACAACATCGCTTAAACGAACTTTTATCTTGGAATGCAAGTCAACCGCTTTATTACCATAGGCTCGCATGAGCTCCGCAATGTTTGCGAAAACCATCCCCTCGCCCTTGGCATTTATGCGATCACGCGTCATATAGTACAGACCCAATACCACGTCCTGCGAAGGAACGATAATTGGTTCGCCATTGGCTGGTGAAAGGATGTTATTGGTAGACATCATCAAGGTACGCGCTTCAATCTGTGCTTCTATAGTCAGAGGCACGTGTACGGCCATTTGGTCGCCGTCAAAGTCCGCGTTAAATGCAGCACAAACCAGAGGATGTAACTGAATTGCCTTACCTTCAATCAAGACAGGCTCAAAGGCTTGAATACCAAGTCTGTGCAGTGTAGGCGCGCGGTTTAATAAAATAGGATGTTCTCTTATAACATCTGCCAGAATATCCCATACTTCTGGCGTCTCGCGCTCAACCATTTTCTTGGCAGTCTTGATGGTTGTGGCCAAGCCACGACTCTCAAGCTTGCTGAAAATAAAGGGTTTGAATAATTCCAAAGCCATTTTTTTAGGCAGACCACACTGGTGCAATCTTAACGTTGGGCCCACAACAATTACTGAACGACCAGAATAATCTACGCGCTTGCCCAAAAGGTTCTGACGGAAACGTCCCTGTTTTCCTTTGATCAATTCTGCCAGCGATTTCAGCGGGCGCTTATTTGTTCCTGTAATGGCTCGTCCACGACGACCATTATCCAACAAGGCATCCACCGATTCTTGCAGCATTCGTTTTTCATTGCGCACTATGATGTCAGGCGCATTAAGATCCAGAAGGCGTTTAAGACGATTGTTTCTATTTATTACACGACGGTAGAGGTCATTCAGATCGGATGTCGCGAAACGGCCACCATCCAACGGTACCAAAGGTCGTAAATCAGGCGGCAGAACAGGGAGTACATTTAATACCATCCATTCCGGTTTATTGCCCGACTCAATAAATGCTTCAAGAAGCTTAAGGCGTTTTGCGTACTTTTTGATTTTTGTTTCTGAGGACGTATTCGGAATTTCATCTCTGATTTTCGCGGCTTCTGCTTCTGGCTCAAGATCAAGCAATAAAGCCTGTATCGCTTCGGCACCCATCCGTGCATCGAATTCGTCACCGAATTCTTCCAGCGCATCGTAATACTGCTCATCAGTTAACAACTGACCACGATCAAGCGCCGTCATACCTGGGTCAATTACAACGTAGGATTCAAAATACAATACGCGCTCAATATCACGCAGTGTCATATCAAGCAACAAACCAATTCGCGATGGAAGCGACTTCAAGAACCAGATATGCGCAACAGGACATGCGAGTTCTATGTGGCCCATTCGTTCACGACGAACTTTGGCAAGCGCCACCTCAACACCACATTTCTCACAGATGACACCGCGATGTTTTAATCGTTTATATTTACCGCACAAACATTCGAAGTCTTTCACTGGGCCAAAAATCTTGGCGCAGAAAAGACCATCGCGCTCGGGTTTGAACGTACGATAGTTAATTGTTTCCGGCTTCTTAACTTCACCATAAGACCAAGAACGAATCAGTTGTGGTGATGCTAATCCAACCCTTATCTTATCAAATTCTTCTACTTGTCCCTGAGATTTGAGTAAGTTGAGTAGGTCTTTCAAGGCCATTCCTCCAAGGTAAATCTTTCGTTAAATGCTCAACAAGTGGCTTGTATATTCACTGTCTGCTCGGATCAGTTATCACTTTCCAACTCAATATCTATACCTAACGCACGAATTTCCTTCACCAACACATTAAAGGATTCAGGCATGCCCGGATCCATACGGTGATCACCATCAACTATGTTTTTATAAACTTTCGTTCGACCTTGAACATCATCAGACTTAACGGTCAACATCTCCTGCAATGTGTACGCTGCGCCATAAGCCTCAAGCGCCCACACTTCCATTTCACCAAATCTTTGACCACCAAACTGCGCCTTACCACCCAAGGGCTGCTGCGTCACCAGGCTATATGAGCCTGTTGATCGAGCATGCATTTTGTCGTCAACCAAGTGATTCAGTTTAAGCATGTACATATAACCAACCGTTACTTTTCGCTCAAATGCCTCGCCGGTACGTCCGTCATAGAGCGTCATCTGACCGCTTTCTGGCAGCTCAGCAAGCGCCAACAACTGTTTGATCTCACTTTCTTTCACACCATCGAATGCCGGTGTTGCTATTGGCACTCCAGAGCGCAAGTTATCTGCCAAATGCAACAACTCATCATCCGTAAACGAATCAAGATCTTCAGAACGCCCTCCGGTACAGTTATAAATTTTTTCAAGATATTCGCGAATATCAGCTACCTTACGTTTATCGTCTAACATCTTCGAAATTCTTTCACCGAGCCCCTTAGCGGCAAAACCCAAGTGTGTTTCAAGAATTTGACCAACGTTCATACGCGATGGCACGCCCAGAGGATTCAGGCACACATCGACTGCCACGCCATTTTCATCGTAAGGCATATCTTCTACTGGCATTACGGCAGAGATAACCCCTTTATTTCCATGTCGTCCAGCCATTTTATCGCCCGGCTGAATTCGACGTTTGATAGCAAGGTAGACCTTGACGATTTTAAGAACACCGTGCGCCAGCTCATCACCACCTGTCAGTTTGCGTCTTTTATCTTCGAAACGCTCTTCAAGTAGATCCTTCTGTTTTTGTAAATATTCTTTGGTTTTTTCCAGCTGAGAGGCAAGCTTGTCATCCAGCGCTCTGATTTCGAACCACTTTTCAATAGGAAGCGAAACAAGATCCGACTCAGCAAGTGCTCCTTTTTTCAAGCCCGCACCACCGGTAATTTCTGCGCCTACCAGCACTGAGCGCAAACGATCCTTGGTCACTTCCTCAAAAATTCTGAACTCATCTTTCAAATCTTTGCGGTAGTTATTCAGCTGCATTTTTTCTATATCAATAGCCCGCTGATCTTTGGCAACACCATCACGCGTAAAGACCTGAACATCAACCACTGTGCCCTTAACACCCGACGGAACGCGTAAAGACGAATCTTTAACATCTGATGCTTTTTCACCAAAGATGGCTCGAAGTAATTTTTCTTCGGGCGTCAGCTGGGTTTCACCTTTAGGTGTTACCTTGCCCACAAGAATATCACCCGCCTTGACTTCAGCACCGATGTATACGATTCCTGACTCGTCAAGTTTTGACAAGGCGGACTCGCCTACATTAGGAATATCTGCTGTGATTTCTTCAGCACCTAACTTGGTATCTCGGGTTACACATGAAAGTTCTTGAATATGTATGGTTGTAAAACGATCTTCTTTTACGACTCTCTCTGAGATAAGAATCGAGTCTTCGAAGTTGTATCCATTCCAGGGCATAAATGCGACACGCATATTCTGTCCCAGAGCCAACTCACCCATATCAATTGATGGGCCATCGGCCATGATATCACCACGCTCGACAATATCACCTACCTTTACCAGCGGCTTTTGATTAATACAGGTATTCTGATTTGAACGGGTGTACTTGGTGAGATTGTAAATATCAACACCGGCCTCCCCTTCGTTAACGATTTCATCTGGACTCACACGTATAACAATTCGACTTGAATCTACATCGTCAACTACACCACCACGATGCGCGACAATACAGACACCAGAGTCTCTTGCTACACTGGCTTCCATACCGGTGCCAACCAAAGGCTTTTCACTGATCAGTGTTGGCACTGCCTGACGTTGCATGTTAGAACCCATTAATGCGCGGTTAGCATCGTCATGCTCAAGAAAGGGAATAAGACTCGCGGCGACCGATACAACCTGACGCGGCGATACATCCATATAACCCACGTCTATAGGGTTTTTTAAGGTGAATTCGCCAAAATGTCGTACTGAAACCAGGTTATCGGTTAATCTACTTTTGTCATCCATCGCGGCATCAGCCTGAGCGATAACAAAGTTACCTTCCTCTATGGCAGATAAATATTCAATTTCATCGGTAACACACCCGTCAACAACTTTACGGTAGGGCGTTTCCAGAAAGCCGTAATCATTCGTTCTTGCATACACGGCCAGAGAGTTTATTAAGCCTATGTTCGGGCCTTCAGGTGTTTCTATTGGGCAGACTCGACCATAGTGCGTTGGATGCACATCACGCACTTCAAATCCTGCGCGCTCTCTCGTTAGACCACCTGGCCCTAAAGCTGATACCCGACGTTTATGTGTAACTTCAGAAAGGGGATTATTCTGATCCATAAACTGTGACAACTGACCAGAACCAAAGAACTCTTTGATCGCTGCAGATACAGGCTTGGCGTTAATTAAATCTTGCGGCATGAGCCCTTCTGATTCCGCCACACTTAAACGCTCTTTCACTGCACGTTCGACCCTAACCAGACCCACTCTAAACTGATTCTCGGTCATTTCGCCTACCGAGCGAACACGACGATTACCCAAGTGATCTATATCATCAACAACACCTTTACCGTTACGAATATCAATCAGGGTTTTTAATACAGCGACAATATCCTCTCTGGATAGAGTCCCCTCGCCCGTTTCCTCTTGACGACCCAGCCGCCGGTTGAATTTCATCCGACCAACAACTGACAAATCATAACGCTGTGAGGTAAAGAACAGACCCTTAAATAAGGCCTCTGCAGCATCCTTCGTAGGTGGTTCGCCTGGGCGCATCATGCGATAAATCTCGACCAAGGCTTCAATTTCATTGTTACTGGGATCGCTCACCATTGTATTAGAAATAAATGGCCCGCAATCCAATTCATTAATGTAGAGCGTTTTAAATTCTTTCACTCCTGATTCAGAGAGCGTACTCAGCACTGCCTCTGTAATCGGCGCATTACAATTGAACAGGATCTCTCCAGTTTCTTCATCAACAATATTTTTCGCCAGCACTTTACCGGTAAGATATTCTGGCGTCACATATAAATGGGTTTGCTTGGATTTAGCCAACTGGCGAACATGACGGGCCGTAATTCTGCGCCCCTGCTCAACGATAACACGACCTTTTTCATCCAAAATATCAAATGAGGCGGTTTCACCTCTTAGCCTTTCAGCAATTAACTCTAATTTATACCTGCCATCTTCGTGAATGACCGTGTTCGTATCGAAAAAAGTATCCAGAATTTCTTCAGACTCATAGCCTAGTGCGCGTAACAAAATAGTCGCCGGAAGCTTTCTTCTTCGATCAATACGCACATAAACCAGATCTTTGTGATCAAATTCGAAATCCAACCATGAGCCACGGTAAGGAATTACTCTGGCTGAATACAGCAGCTTGCCTGAAGAGTGTGTCTTACCTTTGTCGTGGTCAAAAAACACACCCGGCGAACGGTGCAACTGCGACACGATCACCCGTTCAGTACCGTTGATCACAAATGTACCATTTTCCGTCATCAAGGGAATTTCACCCATGTAGACTTCTTGTTCTTTAATATCTTTTATTGCCTTATTTGAGGACTCCTTGTCATAAATAATCAGCCTGATGCGCACACGCAGCGGAACTGCGTAGGTCACGCCACGCAGCTGACACTCCTTTACATCAAAAGCGGGTTTACCCAAATTGTATTCAACAAATTCCAGCGCTGCGCTGCCAGAATAACTAACAATAGGAAAAACAGACTTAAATGCAGCCTGAAGTCCATTATCAATACGTTCCCCATTAGGGACATCTGCTTGCAGAAATTTCTTATACGAATCTACTTGTATGGCTAACAAATAGGGTATATCCATGACTTGAGGGAGCTTACCGAAATTCTTACGAATACGTTTTTTTTCAGTAAAAGAGTACGCCATTTGATTTCCTCAGCTATACATTATCGACGCAATAAACAACGCCCACATTTTCTCTAAGAACAAGGACTGTTAACTATCGGAGTTGATGATTTCCAATGTTTTTCAGCAAGTCATTACACAACTCTATTAGCAATCATCGTTTTTACCTGTAATTCTGCACAATCGCAGCCACCAATCCTTTGTTTTCGTGCAGTTTACTGAATATTTTGATGAGACTTTGAACAGGGATTGGACAAACACCTGCAATTTTATGCTTCCACAACAAAAGGGCCGGTGGCATAGGCCACCAGCCCTACATTATCGACAATAATGCCTGTCGACGCTAGCAATAGCGTTACTTAATTTCGACCGCGCCGCCCGCTTCTTCAAGTTTTTTCTTTATATCTTCTGCTTCAGCCTTTGGTATTGCTTCTTTAATGACCGCTGGAGCGCTTTCTACCAGATCCTTGGCTTCTTTTAAGCCCAAACCAGTTAACTCACGAACGACTTTAATCACGCCAACTTTCTTGTCGCCAAAACCAGTCAATACAACATTGAACTCAGTTTGTTCTTCTACTGCAGCGCCAGCATCAGCACCTGCTACAGCAATCGCCACGGGAGCAGCGGCACTTACGCCAAACTTCTCTTCAATTGCAGAAATCAGATCAACAAGATCCATTACACTCATTTCAGCAACGGCATTTAAAATTTCGTCTTTTTTTAAACTCATGGTTCGTTTTCCTAATAACAGTAAGTTAATTCAAATCTACTAGTTGCAATACAAATCAAGCTGCGTTTTTTTGATCTTTGACCGCTGAAAGCGCTCTTGCGAACTTGCTTGGAATGTCGTTGAGTGTTCGTGCAAACTTGACAACCGGTGCCTGAAGCACACATGCAAGAGATGCAAGTGCTTGTTCGCGGGTCGGCAGTTTAGCCAAACGATCAATATGTTCAGGTCCTAAAGCTACGCCGCCTACAGCTAACGCTTTAATTTCCAACCGTTCGTGACCTTTAGCAAAGTCTTTGATCAAACGTGCTGCAGAGCCCGGATCATCAATCGACAATGCCAAAATGGTAGGGCCCACCAAAGAGTCATTAAGGCACTCAAATTGAGTCCCCGCAACAGCTCTTTTAGCCAAGGTATTACGAATAACTCGCAAATAGACCGACTGTTCACGAGCAAGCTTTCTCAGCTCAGTCATTTCTGTAACAGTCAGACCCCTATAGTCAGCAAGAACAGCAGATAAAGCGCTGGAAGCAAACTCATGAACGTCAGCCACAATTGCTTTTTTATCTTCCAGTTTTAAAACCACTGATTCACCTCCTAATCAAAATTTCGGACCATTCCGAAATTCACTACACGGGGCTTGACCAAGCAACTACAGCCAAATCCGAACCACCGCGTCTGCGCAGGCTAATTTTTAACCCTTAACAGGGCCTGCGGTCTTTGACGAGTCTCTGTGCTATTGGTTCCGCACAGAGAGGCTCACTGTCAAATTTTAATGTTTTCCTAATTTGCTAACGCAGAATGATCAATGACCAAACCGGGGCCCATTGTGCTAGAAAGGGTCACTTTTCGAATATATACGCCTTTTGCTGTTGAAGGCTTGGCCTTTTTGAGATCAGCCAACAGCGCTTCCAAATTCAGCTTTATTGCTTCTGCCGTAAATCCAACTTGCCCAACAGAACAATGAATAATACCTGCCTTATCAGTCCTATAACGAACTTGACCTGACTTGGCATTTTGAACAGCAGTGGCCACATCCGCAGTTACCGTCCCTACTTTTGGGTTAGGCATCAAACCACGCGGCCCTAATATTTGACCTAATTTTCCAACTACGCGCATCGCATCTGGACTGGCTATAACGACGTCATAATTCAAATCGCCCGCTTTCATTTGCTCAGCCAGCTCATCCATTCCCACAACATCGGCACCGGCTTCTTTTGCTTTTACAGCACCTTCGCCCTGAGCAAATACTGCAACTCGGACTGTTTTACCTGTTCCGCTCGGAAGAACACTTGCGCCTCGAACCACTTGATCCGATTTGCGAGGATCCACACCCAGATTCACTGACACATCCAGAGATTCTACAAATTTTGCCTTCGGCAACTCATTCAGCAGAGTTACAGCCTCTTCGGTAGAATATATTTTTCCACTCTGAACTCTTTCTTGAATGGTCTTTTGGCGCTTAGTTAATTTTGCCATTTTAAAGCACCCCCTCTGCATCAATACCCATGCTTCTAGCAGAACCCGCAATTGTTCGCACAGCGGCATCCATGTCGGCAGCAGTTAAATCAGGCTGTTTCGTTTTGGCAATCGCCTCAAGTTGTTCCCGGCTAATCTTTCCAACTTTTTCAGTATTAGGACGCGGACTCCCCTTGCCTAATCCAATCGCCTTTTTAATCAGTATTGAAGCAGGTGGAGTTTTTAATTCGAACGTAAAACTTTTATCGCTGTAGGCCGAAATAACTACAGGAATCGGCATTCCTTTTTCATAATCCTGCGTTCTGGCATTAAATGCCTTACAGAATTCCATGATATTGAGACCACGTTGACCCAATGCTGGCCCCACAGGCGGGCTAGGATTCGCTGATCCCGCTGCCACTTGTAACTTTATATACGCATCAACTTTTTTTGCCACACTTTACTCCTCGGGTAGTATCGCCAACAGCATGTTTATGCATTCTGGCTCCCCATATACTTGATGCCCCACGAATTGAAGCATCACCTCTGTTAAAACCAACTAATTAATTCGAATCCTAAGATTTTTCAACCTGGCTAAATTCAAGCTCAACTGGCGTGGGTCGACCAAAGATGGAAACAGCAACGTGAAGACGATTTTTGTCGTAATTCACTTCCTCAACCATGCCACTAAAGTCAGAGAAGGGACCATCTATGACCCGAACCACTTCCCCAGGCTCAAACAATCGACGCGGGCGCGGCTTCTCAACCCCTTCCTCAATTCGCGAAAGAATTGCATTTGCTTCTTTTTCGGTGATTGGCGCTGGCTTATCCGCCGTGCCTCCGATAAAGCCCATCACCTTTGGACATTCTTTTACCATGTACCATGTATCTTCGTTCATTTCCATGTTAACCAAAACATAACCCGGAAAGAACTTACGCTCACTTTTACGTTTTTGTCCCGACTTCATTTCAACAACTTCTTCAGTAGGAACTAGAATATCGCCGAATTTGTCTTCCATTCCAGCCAGCTTAATTCTGTCTTCGAGCGTTCGCTTTACTGTCTTTTCATAACCAGAATAGGCGTGTACCACATACCAACGCTTAGTCATCACTTTCTCCCATCAACCAAGCAAACTTGATATTGCAAATCCAAGCAGCGTATCAAAACCCCACAATACTGCTGACATAAAAAGAACGATAAGAACAACAAAGACGGTTGTCTGCATCGTCTCCTGTTTTGTTGGCCAGACAACTTTTTTTATTTCTACCCTGGATTCTTTCAATAAATTGAGAAAACTTTGGCCCTGCAGCGTACGCGTAAATATGAACGCAGCGGCAATGGCAACAAGCAATACACCTGTGAATCTGTAGAGCACAGGCTGTTCTTCGAAATAGTAATTCCCAAAGACACTGACCAGAACCAAAACGGCCACCAGAAGCCATTTGGCCACTTCAGCTGTTGTGGAGACAACTTCTGTCTTATCATTCATTGAAATCTGACCATCTCGTGTAATATGTGGATAGTTTTTCAATTCACATAACTTACTATCAGTAAATATTAAACTGTTTGGCAGGCCAGGAGGGAATCGAACCCCCAACCTGCGGTTTTGGAGACCGCCGCTCTGCCAATTGAGCTACTGGCCTAAACATTCAACATTTAGCCAGGCGCCTAAGTGTAGACGCCCGACTTTACTGCTACAACTTTTTTAATCTATTCAATTACCTTAGCAACAACACCGGCACCCACTGTACGTCCGCCTTCACGAATCGCAAAGCGCAAGCCTTCTTCCATTGCTATTGGTGCAATCAGCGTTACCGTTACCTGAATATTGTCACCAGGCATCACCATCTCTACGCCTTCTGGCAAATCCACTGAACCGGTCACATCCGTC
>Ga0209841_1000177_pt1 | contig 15727 bp, 14 predicted proteins | sample GWRWT4_30Apr14_FD_187185 | JGI IMG/M metagenome (GOLD analysis project Ga0209841, IMG submission 187185) | Sand microcosm microbial communities from a hyporheic zone in Columbia River, Washington, USA - GW-RW T4_30-Apr-14 (SPAdes) (version 2) | ecosystem: Engineered > Artificial ecosystem > Sand...
ATCGTTCCGTTTTACCAGAACTCACCAACGACTTTTTATCGCCGTTTGGCTTTTCTCATCCAAACACCCACACTTATCGGCTGTTAATTTTTAAAGAGCTTGTTCGCTTGGGGCTTTGAGCCACCTCGGTAACCGCTTTGCTTGTTTGCTTTGCGTCACCAGCGAAGAATGCAATTATGTCATGGATTTGAAGGAGTGCGCAAGCCCTTTGCAAAAAGTTTTCAAAAAGATGAGGGAGGGCACACTAGAGGCTGACTTTGAAAGGACGCTTGTGCTGCCCCGTTTGTATGTTGGCCCAGGGCTGGGTTTGTGTGATGGCGCTGAGATGGCGCTGCCTGAAGGGGCTGCACGGCATGTGCAGGTGTTGCGGCTGCAGCCGGGTGATCCGCTCTGCCTGTTTGATGGCAGCGGTGGCGAGTGGGCCGCCACGGTGGGGGCCATGGGACGCCGGGAGGTGCACGTGACGATTGGGGCTTTCGCTTCGGTGAGCCGGGAACTGGCGGCGGACGTGACGCTGGCCTTGGGCATGCCCACGAATGAGCGCATGGACACGGTGGTGGAAAAAGCCACGGAGTTGGGGGTCAGCGCGATACAGCCTCTGATATGTGAGCGGTCGGTGCTGCGCCTGGATGGGGAGCGTGCGCTCAAGAAGGTGGCGCATTGGCAAGGGGTGGCCATTGCCGCTTGCGAGCAATCAGGCCGGACGCGGGTGCCGGTGGTGCGTCCAGTGATGGGGCTGAAGGCTTGGTTGGCGCAGGAAGCAGCCGAAAGGTCAGCGGTGGCCAGCAGCGCCACCGCCAGACGCGGTGTCTTGAGCCTGAGGGGGGCGCAGTGGGTTGGTGACTGGCTTCAAGCAGGGATTGGCCTGCAAGCCGATTCGCAGGGGCCGCGAACATCGTGGGCGTTCTTGAGTGGGCCTGAAGGCGGCTTGAGCGAGGCCGAGGAAGACCTGGCGCGCAGCCACGGCTGGGCGCCGGTCAGCCTGGGATCGCGGGTGCTGCGGGCCGACACCGCGCCACTGACAGTGATGAGCTTGATGGCTTTGCACCATCCACCAGACTGAGGCTGAGCCGGGTCCGGAGTCCGACTCAAACCTTGGGCGGAGCCCTGTCCTTGTTGGAGCCAGCCACAAGGTCGAATCGGAACAAACGGCATTCGATGGGGCCGTTGAAGAGCACGACGCGGCGGCTTTCCTTGAAGCGCATGGCGCTGGGCAGCTTCATGTCGGGGCTGAGGATCCAGGCGGTCCAGCCGGTGTAGTGGCGCTTCCAGTGCGCGGCCAGGCGCTGGAAAAAGTCGTCGGCCTCAGAGGCGTCGAACTGTTCGCGGCCAGCGCGTGCGGCGATGGGCTCTTCATTGACCTGCGGACGGCGGCCGCCTTGGCCGGTGCCTTTGGGGTCGATGCGTTCGCCATAGGGCGGGTTGAACATCAGCAGGCCGGATTCGACAGGGGCTGGGCGCTGCAAGGCGTCACCGGTTTTGAATTCGATGGCGTGCAGGACGCCCGCGCGCTCGGCGTTGCGGGTGGCGAAGTCGGTCATGCGGAAGGAGACGTCGCCAGCGTAGATGGCCACTTGCGGGGGCCGACGACGATCGAGGGCGGCTTGGTGCAGGGCGCGCCAGTGCGCTTCATGGGAGACGAAGGGCAACAGGTTCTCGAAAGCAAAACTGCGCAGCAAGCCCGGGGCGATGTCGCAGGTGATTTGCGCGGCTTCGATGGGGATCGTGCCGGCGCCGCAGCAGGGGTCCAGCAAAGGGCCGTCTTCGGGGCGGCCTTGCCAACCGGCGGCGGCGAGCATGGCGGCGGCCAGGGTTTCTTTCAAAGGGGCTTCGCCGACGTCTTCGCGCCAGCCGCGTTTGAAGAGGGCTTCGCCCGAGGTATCGACGTAGAGGAAGGCTTGGGTTTCGTCCAGGTGCAGGACCAGGCCGAGGTCAGGGCGGAAGGTGTCGACGCTGGGGCGTTCGCCAGTGGCGTCGCGCAGAACATCACAGACGGCGTCTTTGATGCGCAGGCCAGGGAAGTTGAGGCTGCGCAGCGGGCTGTTGCGGGCGGTGACATCGACGCGCAGGGTGTGCTGCGGGGTGATCCAGTCGGTCCAGTCGATTTGGCGGGCGATGCCGTAGAGGTCGTCTTCGTGGCGGTAGAAGTTGACGGCCACGCGCCAGAGGACGCGCTGGGCCAGTCGGCTTTCCAGATTCAACCGGAAGGTGCAGTCGACGAGCTTGGCGGGCGTGTCGGCCTGGACTTCGACGCCGCCACGCACGGATTGCACTTGCGCGTCGGCGCCGAGGATGCGCGCGGCTTCTTCGGCCAGCAGGGCCTCGACACCCGTGGCGCAAGGCATGAACAGCGCCTGGACGCGGGCGGGACTCACCGGCGGGATGAATTTTTTGGCGGGTGCACGGGGCGCAGATTCGCGTGATGCGGGCGCATTGCCACGGGGGCCAGGCGCCGAAGACGCAGCACCTCGTGGGCCCGCTTGGGCACGGCCAGGAGCGGGGACGCGGCGCGGAGGGGGTTTGGGAGTCGTCACGGTGCAGACTGAAAAGAGGCAGGCAGCTCAGCTGCGAAGGACGGCCAGGACGTCGGAGCGGAATTCTCGCTGATAGAGCACCCACAGGACCGCCAAGGTGCCGATGGCAAAGGCGGCGGGCGAGACGAACCAGCCGATGACGGCGAAGGCCATGTAATAGGCGCGCAGGCCGTCGGCGAAGCTTTCGGCGGCCATGCCCATGAGGCGGCCAGCGCGGTCGGCGAACTCCTGGCGGTTGGCGGCACCGGAGTCGAAGTGCTCGACGTTGGGCGCGGCACCCACCAGGATGGCGCCGAAGGAATAGACGCGCATCGACCAGGTGAAGCGGAAGAAGGCGTAGACGAAGACGGCCAGCAGGGACAGGATCTTCAGGTCGAAGATGAGCATGGTGGTACGGGCCGCGAAGGGCAGGTCCTTGACCAGGTCGCTGGCTTTTTCGCTGGTGCCGAGCACAGCGAGCAGGCCGCCCAGCACCAGGATGGTGGTGGATGCCCAGAAGGAGGGGCTGGTGGACAGGTTCTGCACGACGGCGGCATCGACGATGCGCTGATCACGGTAGGTGACCTGGTGCATCCACAACTTGCGGAAGTGGTTGGTGCTGGCCAGCAAGGTGTGCTCGGATTTGGCGCGCCATTTGGCGAACAGCGCGTAGCCGATCCAGCCGAACAGGAAGAGCCCTGCCGCCGCCCAGTCCGCCAGCGGCAGGGTGGACAGCAAGGCGTCAAAACGCGGCGGCATCACAAGTCCTTGCGCAAGTTCGCCGGGGCGATCTTGAGGGCTTCGCGGTACTTGGCCACGGTGCGGCGGGCGACCTGGATGCCTTGCTCCTCCAACATGCTGCTGAGCTGGCTGTCGGACAGGGGCTTCTTGGGGTCTTCAGCGACCACCAGTTGCTTGATGAGCGCGCGCACGGCCGTGCTGGAGGCGTTGCCGCCAGCTTCGGTGTTGAGCGAGGAGCCGAAGAAGTACTTCAGCTCAAACGTGCCGAACGGGGTCGACATGTACTTGGCCGTGGTGACGCGCGAGATGGTGGACTCGTGCAGGCCGAGTTCGTCAGCGATTTCGCGCAGCACCAAGGGCTTCATGGCGATTTCGCCATGGGTGAAGAAGTTCTTCTGCCGATCAACGATGGCCTGCGAAACACGCAGGATGGTGTCGAAGCGCTGTTGGATGTTCTTGACGAACCAGCGGGCCTCTTGCAGGCGCGAGCTCATGGCCACGTGGCCTTCGGAGGCGGTGGTGCCGCGCGGTGAACGGCTTTGGCGCAGGGCTTGCGCGTACAGGTCGTTGATGCGCAGCTTGGGCATGACGTCCTGGTTGAGGACGACCTTCCAGTTGCGGCCGGACTTCTGCACGATCACATCGGGCACGATGATGTTGGCCTCGGCCCGCGTGAAGGGGCGGCCCGGCTTGGGCTCGAGGCTGACGATCAGGGTTTGCGCCGCCTTGAGCATGGCCTCGTCAGCGCCAGTGGCGCTCATGAGCTTCTTGGTGTCACGGCGGGCCAGCAGGTCGAGGTGGCTTTTGCAGATCGTGATGGCGGTGACTTGCGCTTCGCAAACCGGCAACACGCGCAATTGCAGGATCAGGCACTCGGACAGGTTGGCCGCGCCCACGCCGATGGGATCGAGGTTCTGCAACCAGCTCAGGCCGCAGCGCAAGCGCGACATCACTTCGTCGCGGTCGTCTTCGTCGGCATCTTCGTCGAGCAGGGAGGCAGCGATGTCTTCCAATGAATCGGCCAGGTAGCCGTCTTCGTTCAAGGATTCGATCAGCATCTCGACGGCGGCCATGTCGGCGGCGTTCAGGCGGGTGCCGCGCAGTTGCTGGCGCAGGTGCTCTTGCAGGCTGATGGCGATGCTGTTGCGCTCGAGCGGATCGAAGTCGTCTTCGTCGTTGTTGCGGCTGGGGGTTTCGCGGATGCCGTCGAAGTCTTCGCGCTCGGTGCCGTTTTCCCAGTCATCGCGCTCGGTGGTGCCGAGTTCGGCGGTGTCCAGGGCGGCGGCCTCGGGCTCGGAGCTGCTGTCTTTCTGCGCGGCTTCGTTGTCAGAGGCGTTGCTGTCGTTGCGCTGGCGCTCGAACTCCATGCCGGCGGCCACATCCAGGGCGGGCAGCTCTTCTTCGGGCTCCAGGAAGGGGTTCTGCTCGAGCATCTGCTCGATTTCCTGGTGCAGCTCAAGCGTGGACAACTGCAACAACCGGATGGACTGCTGCAACTGCGGGGTGAGCGCCAGGTGCTGGGAGAGCCGGAACTGCAAGGAGGGCTTCATGATTGCTCAGCGCCTCACATGCGGAAGTGTTCGCCAAGGTACACCTTGCGCACCTCGGCGTTGTTGACGATCTCGGCGGGACGGCCTTCGGCCAGCACGCGGCCTTCGCTGATGATGTAGGCGCGGTCACAGATGCCCAAGGTTTCGCGCACGTTGTGGTCGGTGATGAGCACGCCGATGCCGCGCCCTTTGAGGAAGCTGATGATGCGCTGGATCTCGATCACGGCGATCGGGTCGACGCCCGCGAAGGGCTCATCCAGCAGGATGAAGCGGGGCTGCGTGGCCAGGGCGCGGGCGATCTCGACGCGGCGACGTTCGCCGCCCGACAAGGACAAGGCCGGGTTGCTGCGCAGGCGTTCGATGCTGAGGTCATGCAGCAGGGTGTTCAGTCGCTCGTCGATCTCTTTGGCGCTCAGGGCCTTGCCGCGGGCATCGCGCTGCAGCTCAAGCACGGCGCGGATGTTGTCCTCGACGTTGAGCTTGCGGAAGATGGACGCCTCTTGCGGCAGGTAGCTCAGGCCACGGCTGGAGCGCTCGTGGATAGGCAGGCGCTCAACGCGTTGGCCATCGATCTCGATCACACCGGCATCGGCGCGCACCAGGCCCACGATCATGTAGAAGCTGGTGGTTTTGCCCGCGCCATTGGGGCCCAGCAGGCCGACCACCTCACCGGCTTCGACCGCCACGTGGACATCGTGGACCACGGTGCGGGCGCCGTAGCGCTTTTTGAGCCCTTCGGCCCGCAGTCGGCTGGTGGTGTCCACCAAGGTCGGCTGGAATTCCGTGCTCATCGGCGGGCACTTTCCAGCTCGGGTTGGGACAAGGACGAGCTGGGCGACAGGGCCGCACCCTTGTCGCGACCAGCGTCTGGCGTGGTCTTGGCAGGGGCTGAAGGTGCTGGACGAGGCGCGATCACCCCACGCACGCGGCCGCTGGACATGGCCGAACCGGCGCCGCCCACCACCTGGAACACCTCGGTGCGGTTGTCGTACACGATGGTTTGGCCCACGACCTCGTCGGCCAGGGTGGAGCCGCGCAGGCGCCGCATGATGGCGCGACCGGTGAAGCGCACGGTGTCGGCGGCGCCGTCGTATTCAATGCGCTCGCCTTCACCCTCAATGAACTCGTCCAGGCCTTCGCGCTTTTGGCGGAAATAGGCGCGACCATTGGCGCCGGCCCCACGGGCACTGGCTGTTTGGGTGCCATCGGCGTTTTGCCGCACCTCGACCCGGGCCGCGCGGAACACCATCGTGCCCTTGGTGATCTCGACGTTGCCGGTGAGGACGTTGATGCGCTGGGTGTCGTCCACCCGGGCACTGTCGGCCGAGAAGTTCAAGGGCTGGTCACGGTCGTTTTTTTCAGCTTGTGCTGGGACGGCCAGCACGACCATGGCCAGCAGGACCGCAGCGGCCATGGGCGCAACTCGTCCGGCCGCGAGGGCCAGACGGTGCAAAACAGAGGGGGGCACTGTGGAAAACGATGACATATTCGGCATGGAAATTGCATTCATTCTAGCCGCGAAGCCCACGCTTCGGACAAAGAATGACGTGATTTCCGCACCGTGCCATCGGACTTTGCGCCGACAGCGACCATCGGAGCAAGTACTTACTTGGTCTTGCGGACTTTGGCGATCAAGAAATCTGCCACCGCCAGTGTTTTTTCAGGCGTGGCATTGAGCGACACCGAGGTGGTGTATTGGCCCGCAATGCCCAGCGTGGGCACCCCATCCAGCTTGTACGCCTCCATCAGGCCACGCGCCTGGCGACCCTTGGTCTGGACCGCGAACGAGTTGTACATGGCCAGGAATTTGACCGGGTCAACCCCATTTTTGGTGACGAAGGCCGCGATGGATTCCGGGCTGTCCAGCTTTTGTTGCTCGACGTGGAGGGCGTGGAAGACCTTGGCGTGCAGCACGGGGATCAGGCCCAGGGCCTCAATGGCGAAATACAGCTGCTGGTGCGCCACGAAAGGCACCTCGCGGAACACCACGGGCAGGCGGCGAAAAGCCACATCAGCGGGCAGTTTTGCGACCCAGGCGGCCAGACTGGGCTCGAAATGGTGGCAATGAGAGCAGCCGTACCAGAAGAACTCGACGACCTCGACCTTGCCAGCCGGGGCCGACACGGGGGCGTTCTGGGACAGCTTGATGTAGTTGGTGCCTTCGACCGGTGCGGCGGCTTGCGCCTGGACGCTGGACCAGATGCCGGGGGCCAAAGTCAAACCAGCAACGCCCAGAGCTTGGGACGAAAAATCGCGGCGATTCATGAAACTTCCTTTCGGTGATGCCTGTCGTTGTTCTTCAGTGGCGCGGTCATTTCTGCACGCGCACCAGGGCCGAATCCACCCCATTGGCCGAGAGCTTGACGCGCACGTCTTCTGCTTGCTCGCGCTGTCCAAAGGGACCAATGCGGACGCGGTACATGATGCGACCACTGACTTCGCGCTCAACGATGCGGGCCTCCAGATCCATCAAAGCCAGCTTGCCTCTTTGCTGCTCGGCTTCGGTCTGGTTGGCGTAGGCACCGGCTTGCACGTAGTAACTCAACGAGTCAGGGGCCGAAGCGGTGGACAGGGGCTCACCAGAAAGAATGGCCGCCGGGTTGCGCGCACTGGAGGCGGCTTTGGCCGGCGCCACAGGCTTGGACGGGGCGGGAGCGGCCGGGTCGGTGGTGACCGGGTTGCTGCCAGAGGCCGGGGCGGCGGGCTGCGAGGCGGCTTCGTCCACCACAGGCTGCGGCACGGCATGGGGCTTGGCGGGGTTTTTGCCGTACAAGCCGCTGTTGGGGTCCCAGTTCTTGTTGTGCTCAGCTTCGGCCGCGTCTTGCTCGGCCGTGCGCTGAGGCACCTTGTCGATGAAGGGCAAGGGCACTTTGGTGATGTAGACCGCCACACCCAGGGACATGGCCAGCCCGATCAACAGGCCGACGATCATGCCGAGGAAGAAGCCTCCGCGCTGCGATTTCATGTGCTTTGTCCTTGGCAGGAGTTACATCTTTTCAGGAGCACTGACCCCAAGCAGGGCCAGACCATTGCGCAAGACCTGGGCGGTGGCCGACAGCAGTGCCATCCGGGCTCGGCTGAGTTCGACTTCATCGACCAGGAATCGTTCTGCCGCATAGTAGCTGTGGAATGCCCCTGCCAGATCCCGCAGATAAAACGCCACATCGTGCGGCGCCAGGCCGTGGGCGGCCAGGGTCAGCATGCCGGGGTATTCGGCCAGCTTGGTCATCAAGGTCAGCTCGGTGTCGGCCTTGAGCAGGCTGAAGTCGGCCTGGGGCAAGGCGGACAGGTCGCCGCCTTTTTCAGCCCAGTCGCGCAGCACCTTGCTCATGCGGGCATGGGCGTACTGGACGTAGAACACGGGGTTCTCGTCGTTGTTCTTGAGGGCCAGGTCAACATCGAAGACGAATTCGGTGTCGGCCTTGCGGCTGATCAGGAAGAAGCGGACCGCGTCTTTGCTGGTCCAGTCGATCAGGTCGCGCAGGGTGACGTAACTGCCGGCGCGCTTGGAGATCTTGACCTCCTCGCCGTTCTTCATCACGGTGACCATTTTGTGCAGGACGTAGTCAGGCCAGCCTTGCGGGATGCCGACACCGGCCGCTTGCAGGCCGGCGCGCACGCGGGCGATGGTGCCGTGGTGGTCGGAGCCCTGGATGTTGACGACCTGCTGGAAGCCGCGCTCCCACTTGGCGATGTGATAAGCCACGTCGGGCACGAAGTAGGTGTAGCCGCCATCGGACTTGCGCCCGTCGGCGCCCACGGTGTCCGACTTCTTCATGACGCGGTCTTTGTCGTCACCGTAGTCGGTGGAGCGCAGCCACAGGGCGCCGCCCTCTTCGAACGTTTTGCCGGCGTCGACCAGCTTTTTGACCGTTTGCTCGACGCGGCCGCTGGTGTAGAGGCTGGATTCGAGGTAATAGTTGTCGAAGCGAACGCCGAAAGCCTTCAGGTCCAGATCCTGTTCGTGGCGCAGGTAGGCGACGGCGAACTGGCGGATGCCTTCGGCATCGTCGGCATCGCCGCTCGCGGTGAATTCGCGGTCGTCGGCCTTGACGGTTTTCTTGGCCAGGAAGTCGGCGGCGATGTCGGCGATGTACTCGCCGTTGTAGAACTTCTTGCTATCGGGATTCTCAGGATCCGTCGGCCAGCAGTCGTCGCCGGGCTTGAAGCCCTTGATGCGCAGCTGCGTGCTGTGGGTGAGTGTGGCGATCTGCACACCGGCGTCGTTGTAATAGAACTCGCGGGTGACGGACAGGCCTTGGGTTTCGAAAAGGTTACACAGGGCATCGCCCAGCGCGCCCTGGCGGCCGTGGCCCACGTGCAAGGGGCCGGTGGGGTTGGCGGAAACGAACTCGACCAGCACCTTGCTATCGCTCGCAGGCAGGCAACCAAACTGTTCGCCTTCGGCCAGCACCTCGCCCACCACGGCCTGCTTGGCCTCGGGCTTGAGGCGCAGGTTGATGAACCCGGGGCCGGCGATCTCCATGCTGGCCACCCATTGCTGGACGGCAGGCTGCTGCTGCAGCGCATCGATCAAGGCCTGAGCCAACTCGCGCGGGTTCTTCTTGAGGGGTTTGGCCAGTTGCATGGCCGCCGTGCAGGCCAGATCACCATGGGAGGCTTGCTTGGGGGCCTCGAAGACGGGGATGTAACTGCTGTCGGGAAGGGCAACGCGCAGGGCATCGTCCAATGCGGAAAGGAGGGCACGCTTGGCTTGAATCATGGGCGGGATTCTACGGGGCGGCACAAGTGGACGCACAGTGAGCAGAAATGCACACTTGGGGCGGGGCTTTTCAGTACCCGCCAAAAGCCCGGGCATGGAAAGATGGGGACATGACAGGCATCGACATTGACCTGGACACCGGCATGATTGGCAAATACCGGGTCCTCAAAAAGCTGGGCGAGGGCGCCACCAGCGAAGTCTTCCTGTGCCGGGACGACTTCAACAACCGCGATGTGGCGGTCAAGCGGGTGAGGGCCGCCGCCCTGATCGATGCGGTGGATGGCCCGGTGTTTGCCCGCTTCTTCGCGGCCGAGGCGGCGCTGGTGGGCCGCTTGCTGCACCCGAACGTGGTGCAGATCCTGGACGCGGTGCCCGATCCGGTGGCGCCTTACCTGGTGATGGAGTTTGTGCCGGGCAACACCTTGCGCGCCTATTGCCGGCCCGACCAATTGCTGCCGCTGGAGCTGATCATTGAAATCGGGTTCAAGTGCGCGATGGCGCTGGGCTATGTGTACCGCCAGGGCCTGATCCACCGTGACGTGAAGCCGGCCAACATCATGGCCATCACCAACGCCACAGGCGTGATCACCGACGTGAAGGTGACTGACTTTGGCAGCGTGCTGAACATGGCCGCCGATGCCACGCAGGTGCACCAGGTGGGCTCGCTGGCCTACATGGCGCCCGAGCAACTGGACGGCCACACGCTGGATTGCCGGGCAGACATCTATTCACTGGGCGCGGTGCTCTACCACCTGGTGGCCGGCAAGCCGCCGTTTGAAGCACCGTCTCAAGCGGTGCTGATGAACCAGATTTACAACCAGGAGCCGGCCTCCTTGTCGGGCATGCGCTCGGGCGTGAACGAGTCGGTCAGCACGGTGATCCTGAAGGCACTGGCCAAGAATGTGGACGACCGCTACCCCAATTGGGACGCGTTTGCGCAGGCGCTGTCGGGCCTGATCTCGGACCACAAGGTGCCGCGCGGCCAACTGCAGGGCGTGCTGGATTCAGAACGCTTCAACCTGCTGCGGGCATTGGATTTCTTCAGCAGCTTTGGCGACGTGGAACTGTGGGAAGTGGTGCACCGGGCCAAGTGGCAGCGGTTTCCCTTCGGGCATGCGCTGTACCGGCGTGGCGAGGAGGGGCGCAGCTTCCACATCATTGCGCAAGGCAGTGTGGAGGTGTACCGAGACGGCAAGCGCGTGGCCCTGCTGGGCGCAGGCACGTCGGTGGGCGAGATGGCCTACCTGGCGCCCAGCCCCGAGTTGCGACGCCACAGCACCGACGTGGTGGTGACCGAAGCGGTGACCACGATCTCGTTCACCCCGGAGAGCATGCAGCAGTTGAGTCCCAATGGGCGGCACCTGTTCGACGAGGCGTTCATCCGGGTGCTGGTGCGCCGGCTGCACGCCGCGCACGAGGCGTTGGCGCACCCCCGGCGGATCTTGTAGCCCCCGGACCCCGGGCCCACGGCCGCGATGTCAGGCCCGGCGGCGCCACAGCCGCCAACCGACCAGGGTCAAGCCCGCCAACAACAGCCCATGACCCGAAGGCTCGGGCACCACGGCCACATTGGCCTGCACCATCACCGTCCGCACGTTGATGGACGCCTTGCCCAGGTCGGTTTCATGGCCATCCAACACGGGCCTGGTGACGACATCGGCAAAGGCGCTGATGCTCAGGTCCAGGCGGAATGCCCCGCTGGCAGGCTCGGAGCCAACGTAGTCGATGGGGCCGCTGAGCGCATACCCATTGAAACCATAGCCGGGGCCCCTGAGGGAGACAAAGCCTGGGTCGTCGATGCTGTACATGCCTGAGTAGGTCACCGTGTAGCCGGTGATGACATGCCCAGCGGCAGGGGTGAAATTGAACACGGAACTGAAGGCGCCCGTCAGCGTGACGGGTGAAGCGTTGACATGACTGCTGGCCTGCACGGCCATCAGGTCGTTGAAATTCACCTCGAAGCCATTGATCACGGGCGTGAGCGTGAATGACGACAAAGGGAGGGCCTCGTAGACCACGCCGCCAGAGGCCTGGACAGAACGCTCCCAGGTGAAAGAGTCGGTGTCGAAATCGATGTCGACCTGCCCCGCAGTCAGGTGTGTGGGCGCAGCCTGGGCCGCAGCGCTGGCACCCAGCCAGACCAGGACCAAGGATCGCAGTGCAAAGGCTGGTGTCATGGCATGGCTCCTCGGGTCAATGAATGAATGGCCGACGAGAGCTGCTCAAGCGCGACGACGGCGCCGTGCCAGCCAGACGGCCATGGGCACCCCCATGGCCAGCAAGGCCAGGCCTTCAGGTTCGGGCACGGCCACCACATTGGCCTGCAAGGTGATGCGCTGCAAATTGATGGAGGCCTCACCCAAGTCCGTCTCGTAGCGGTAGACCGCCACGTTGTTGTAGACCGGCACCTCGGTGTAGTAACAGAGGCCGGGGTCGTCCACTTCGCAGTAGTCGAGCACCGTCTCGTAGTGAGAGAAAACCTCCTCATAGCGGTCAAAAACCTCCACGTAGGAGATCTCACCCGACGCACTGAGCCCCCCCGTCAAGCTGGGTGCAGCGGCCCCCGCCACACTGCCCGTGACACTGAAGTTGCCCCCACCGACATGGTCGCTGAAAGCACCACCAGGCCCCGACACCCCCACGGAGCCAGGGGTCTCGACGTTGTAGGTGCCGGCGTACGTGATGGTGTAGCCCGTGATGGCATAGCCGGCCAGCGGCGTGAAATTGAACGCGGCGTTGAAACTGCCCCCCAGGTATTCGGGCGAGAAGTTGGTGTAACTGGTGGCGTACAAGGACAGGTAGTCGTTGAAATTGAGCTCAATGCCATTGCCCACGGCCGTCACCGTCACCAGCAAGGGAGAGATGTCCTCGGTGGTGAGGCCGCCAAACGAGCTCACATCGTGCGCAAACGTGAACGTGTCCTGGTCAAAGTCAATGCCGACCTGCCCCGTGCTCAAGTGAGTGGGCACGGCCTGGACGGCGGCACTGGCGCTGAGCAGGGTCAGGATGACTGAGGCGCGAAGTACAAAGGCGGGTGTCATGAAAGAACTCCCTGGATCGGATTGGGTGGATGGGATGACTGCATCAGTCGGCTTGACAGGCTAAGGGCAACCCCACAAATTCCACATCCCTAAACGTAGGGGCCTGGGTCAAGCCGCCGTAGACTGTGCGGACCTCTTCCCCACACCACCTTTGAAGGAGCTTTCCATGCGCATGATCCTTGCCGCCCTCGCCCTCGTGTCCCTGACTGGCCTGGCCCATGCCGGCGAAGCCTGTGAGGCCAAGGCCATCGACAAGAATGGCAAGCCGCTGGCTGGCGCCGCCAAGAGCAGCTTCATCAAAAAATGCGAGAAGGACAGCGGTGGCGCCGCCTGCGCCGCCAAGGCCATTGACAAGAATGGCAAGCCGCTGGCCGGCGCCGCCAAGAGCAGCTCCATCAAGAAATGCGAGAAGGACGCGGCAGCAGGCGCCGCCCCAGCCGCCTCGAAGTGATGGTGGCCACTCGCTCGGGCCGCCACGCCTGAGCGAGGCTCAACGCACCCACACCCCTCGGGCCAGCAGGGATGCGGTCAGCATGGGGGTTCCTGGGTCAAGGCTTGGGACCAGTATGTGGGGTCGCCGTAAGTCTCTTTGATGAAGTCGATCCACAGGCGCAGGCGCAGTGGCAGGTGCTTGCGCTGGGCGAACACGGCGTAGATGCCATTCGGTGGCGCAGCCACATCGTCGAGCACGCTGACCAGGCGGCCCGCGCGCACGTCGGATTCGACCTCCCACCACGAGCGCCAGGCCAGGCCCAGGCCCTCCAGGCACCAGGCGTGCAGCACCTGGCCGTCAGAGCAGTCCAGCTTGGTGGCCGGGCGCACATGCGTGACTTGGCCATCGATGGTGAAGGCCCAGCCGCGCGTCTGGCTGGCTTCGGAGCTGAGTGTGAGGCACTCATGCCGGGCAATGTCGGCGGGCACATTGGGGCGACCGCGCCGCGCCACGTAGTCGGGGCTGGCCACGCACAGACGGCGGTTGTCGGCCAGGCGCACGCTGATCAAGCTGGAGTCGGGCATATCGCCCACGCGCACGGCGCAATCAAAGCCTTCGTTGACCAGGTCGACCAGGCGGTCGGACAGGTTCAAGGTCATGGAGACCTCGGGGTGCAGGGCCACGAAGCGGGGCACCAGGGGCGCGACATGGCGCCGACCAAAGCCCGCTGGCGCGGTGATCTTCAAGTGCCCGCTGGCTTTGACGCCGCCTGCGCTGACGCTGGCTTCGGCGTTGGCCAGATCGGCCAGCAGGCGTTGGGCGTCTTCCAGAAAGGCGCTGCCTTCGCGGGTCAGGCTGATGCGGCGCGTGGTGCGCACCAAAAGCTTGACGCCCAGGCGCTCTTCCAGTGCATCGATGCGCCGCCCGATGACGGCGGGCGCCACGCCTTCGGCCTGCGCGGCGGCCGTCAGGCTGCCCCGGATGGACACGGCGACGAACGATTCGATCTGCTTGAGTTTGTCCATGATGAGCACCCTCGTCGGCCGGATTCGTGCGCGAAAGTCATGAATCCATGACTTTTCGGGCTGGTAATGGTTGAAGAAGTATCGAATAAAATTTCTTCATTGAAAAGAGGTGCCTGGCAAAAGGCTTGCTCTTCCCCATGATCTTTCTCTCTATTTGACGAGGTTCACCATGACCGCACGCACCCCAGTCCACGGCCTCCAGGTGGCCACCGAGCTCTACCGCTTCATCGAAGACCAGGTGCTGCCGAACACCGGCGTGGCGAGCGCCGCCTTCTGGGCAGGCTTTGACCAGATCGTGACCGACCTGGCGCCCAAGAATGCCGCCCTGCTGGCCGAGCGCGACCGCATCCAGCTTGAGATGGACACCTGGCACGCCGCCAACCCGGGCCCGATCAAGGACATGCCCGCCTACCGCGCCCACCTGGCCAAGATTGGCTACCTGGTGCCCGTGCCCGCCGAGGTGAAGGTGACCACCGCCAACGTGGACGCCGAGCTGGCCACGCAAGCTGGTCCGCAACTGGTGGTGCCCATCCTGAACGCGCGTTATGCGCTGAACGCCGCGAACGCCCGTTGGGGCAGCCTGTACGACGCCCTGTATGGCACCGATGCCATCCCCGAAACCGACGGCGCCGACAAGGGCAAGGGCTACAACCCGGTGCGTGGCGCCAAGGTCATCGCCTTTGCCCGCAATGTGCTGGACCAATCGGCCCCGCTGGAAGGCGCCTCGCACAGGGATTCGACCGGCTACCGTGTTGAAGGCGGCCAACTGGTCGTGGCGCTGACCAACGGCAAGGCCGTCGGCCTGCAGAACCCCGCGCAATTCGTGGGCTTCCAGGGCGACGCAGCCGCCCCCACCAGCATCCTGCTGGTCAACAACGGCCTGCACATCGACGTGCAGATCAACCGCGCCACGCCCATCGGCCAAACTGATCCCGCTGGCGTGTCTGACCTGGTGCTGGAATCGGCCCTGTCGACCATCCTGGACCTGGAAGATTCGGTTGCGGCAGTTGATGCGCAAGACAAAGTGCTGGGCTACAGCAACTGGCTGGGCATCCAGCTGGGCACGCTGAGCGAAGAAGTCGCCAAGGGCGGCAAGACCTTCACGCGCAAGCTCAACGCCGACCGCGTCTACACCGGTCCCAAGGGCGGTGAAGTCAAGCTGCACGGCCGCTCGCTGATGTTCGTGCGCAATGTGGGCCACCTGATGACCAACCCGGCCATCCTGTGGGGCGCTGACAGCAAAGAGATCCCCGAAGGCATCATGGACGCCGTGGTGACCACCACCATCGCCCTGCACGACCTGCAACGCCACGGCGCCAATGGCATCGTGAACTCGCGCCAGGGTTCGGTCTACATCGTCAAGCCCAAAATGCACGGTCCGGCTGAAGTGGCCTTTGCCGCTGAGCTGTTCTCGCGCGTTGAGAAGCTGCTGGGCCTGCCCGACAGCACCGTCAAGCTGGGCATCATGGACGAAGAGCGCCGCACCAGCGCCAACCTGAAAGCCTGCATTGCCGCCGCTGAAAGCCGCGTGGCCTTCATCAACACCGGCTTCCTGGACCGCACCGGCGACGAGATGCACACCGCCATGCTGGCCGGCCCGATGATGCGCAAGGGCGACATCAAGTCCAGCGCCTGGATTGCCGCGTACGAGCGCCGCAATGTGCTGATCGGCCTGCAATGTGGCCTGCGCGGCCGCGCCCA
>Ga0209841_1000180_pt1 | contig 15548 bp, 13 predicted proteins | sample GWRWT4_30Apr14_FD_187185 | JGI IMG/M metagenome (GOLD analysis project Ga0209841, IMG submission 187185) | Sand microcosm microbial communities from a hyporheic zone in Columbia River, Washington, USA - GW-RW T4_30-Apr-14 (SPAdes) (version 2) | ecosystem: Engineered > Artificial ecosystem > Sand...
CGGGGCCGTTTTGAGCCGCTTTTTTGGCGCCGCTGGCGTCCTGATTGAACTCGCGGCTGGACAAGGTTGTGATGGTCATGCCTACACCTCTTTCGAGAATGTAGTCACGTTACTACATCACCCTTAAAAGGTCAAACGTCAATGTTCGCCGCCCGCAGCGCATTGCTCTCAATGAACTCCCTGCGCGGCTCAACCTCATCCCCCATCAGCATCACGAACACCCGATCAGCCTCGATCGCGTCTTCAATCTGCACGCGCAGCAAACGCCGCACGGTCGGGTCCATCGTGGTCTCCCACAACTGCGATGGGTTCATCTCGCCCAGCCCCTTGTAGCGCTGGCGGCCCACGGTGTTCTCAGCCTGTGTGATCAACCACGCCATCGCCTCGCGGAAGTCCTTCACGCGCGCTTCCTTCTGGCGCTCGCCTTCACCGCGCTTCACCACCGAGTCAGCGCCCAGCAGGCCATTGAAGGTCGTGCCCGCCGTGCTCAGCGCGTTGTAGTCGGCACCGTGCATGAAGTCGGCCGTGATGATGCTGCTCTTCACGTTGCCGTGGTAAATGCGGCTGATGCGCAGCACGTGCTTGTCGGTGCGCTCGTCAAACTCGGCGGTCACTTCGGCATCATGCAGCCCGGCCTTCAAAGCCACGGCGCTGGCTTCGGCTTGTTCCAGAGTGTCCAGGTTCAAGGTCAGGCCGTTGGCCATGGCGCGCAGGGCGTCCACGTCCATCCACTTGCTCAGGCGCTTGACCACGTCGTTGGCCAGCACATAGGCCTTGGCCAAATCCACCAGGGCCTCGCCACTGATGGCGGGCTTGCCCGCGCCGGGCTCAACAGTGGCCGTGTCCAGCGCCACCTTCATCAGGTAGGTGTCCAGGTCGTGGGCATCCTTCAGATATTGCTCATGCTTGCCATGCTTGACCTTGTACAGCGGCGGCTGCGCGATGTAGATGTGGCCACGCTCCACCAGCTCGGGCATCTGCCGGAAGAAGAAGGTCAGCAGCAGGGTGCGGATGTGCGCGCCGTCCACGTCGGCGTCGGTCATGATGATGATGCGGTGGTAGCGCAGCTTGTCCGGGTTGAAGTCGTCAGTGCCGCCGCCCTTGCCGATGCCCGTGCCCAGGGCCGTGATCAGCGTGATGATTTCATTGCTGGTCAAGAGCTTTTCGTAGCGCGCTTTTTCCACGTTCAGGATCTTGCCGCGCAGGGGCAAAATTGCCTGGAACTTGCGGTCGCGGCCCTGCTTGGCCGAGCCTCCGGCGGAGTCACCTTCGACAATGTAGATCTCGCACATCGCCGGGTCTTTTTCCTGGCAGTCGGCCAGCTTGCCGGGCAGGCCCATGCCATCGAGCACGCCCTTGCGGCGCGTCATTTCACGGGCCTTGCGGGCCGCTTCACGCGCACGCGCGGCTTCCACGATCTTGCCGCAGATGATCTTGGCGTCGATCGGGTTTTCAAGCAAAAAGTCCGTCAGCAAACGGCTGACGATGTCTTCCACCGGCGCACGCACTTCGCTGCTCACCAGCTTGTCTTTGGTCTGGCTGCTGAACTTGGGCTCGGGCACCTTCACCGACACCACGCAGGCCAGGCCTTCGCGCATGTCGTCGCCGGCCACTTCCACCTTGGCCTTCTTGGCCAGGTCGTTGTCTTCGATGTACTTGTTGATGACGCGGGTCATCGCGGCGCGCAGGCCGGTCAGGTGGGTGCCGCCATCCCGCTGGGGGATGTTGTTGGTGAAGCAGAGCACGTTCTCGTTGTAGCTCTCGTTCCACTGCATGGCCACTTCAACACCGACGTTGGTGCCGAACTCGGACAGCTTGTCACCCTGGGCGTGAAACACCGTGGGGTTGAGGATCTTCTTGCCCGTGTTGATGTATTCAACGAAGCCCTTGACCCCGCCCACGTAGGCGAAGTTGTCTTCCTTGTTGTTGCGCTCATCGACCAGGCGGATCTTCACGCCGTTGTTCAAAAACGAGAGTTCGCGCAGGCGCTTGGCCAGGATCTCGTAGTGAAAATCGATGTTGTTGAAGATCTCGTCGTCGGGCAGGAAGTGCACCTCGGTGCCGCGCTTTTCGGTCTCGCCGGTGACGCGCAGGGGGCTGACTTCCACCTTGCCGCCTTTGCCGTCGTCGCGCATTTCAAGCAGGCGGTCTTGTGGGATGCCTTGCCTGAACTCGATCAGGTGGGCCTTGCCATCGCGGCGGATCGTCAGGCGCAACCACTTGCTGAGCGCGTTCACGCAGCTCACGCCCACGCCGTGCAGACCGCCCGACACCTTGTAGCTGTTCTGGTTGAACTTGCCACCGGCGTGCAGCTCCGTCAGGGCGATTTCAGCGGCCGAGCGCTTGGGCTCGTGCTTGTCGTCCATCTTCACCCCGGTGGGGATGCCGCGGCCGTTGTCGGTCACGCTGATGGAGTTGTCGGTGTGGATGGTCACGACGATGTCGTCGCAATGGCCAGCCAGGGCCTCGTCGATGGAGTTGTCGACCACCTCGAACACCAGGTGGTGCAGGCCGGTGCCATCGGACGTGTCGCCGATGTACATGCCGGGCCGCTTGCGCACCGCCTCCAGGCCTTCCAGGATCTGGATGCTGCCTTCGCCATAACCGGCCGAGATTTGCGCCTCGGTTTGCGGCACGACGATGGGGTCGGGCGTGACGTCGGGTTGTTGCTCGGGATTCAGAGGGGTGTCGCTCATGGGAGGCCCAGAAAAGGAAAGAGCCCGGACAAGGTTGTCCGAGCTCCCCATTTTAACGTCTTTCACCCCTGATTTGCGGGGCGTCGTCAGGGGTCATCCCCTGGGAAATCAGCCTCGGCGGGTGGCCCCACGCGCCAGGCCATCAAGCCCAGCCCCAGGGCCATCAGCGCGTAGGTAGAAGGCTCTGGCACGCCCAGGTTGTCCCTCGCTGGTGACCAGGTCACATTCGATCCCGCGGAAAACACCAGGAAGACCTGTTTGGCGGTTTCGCTGTCATTGATCGCGGTGAAGCTGAAGGATTTGCTGAGGTCGCCAGACGACACGGTGGAATCGGCAAGATCGCGCCCACCAGAATGTGGGCCATCGTCAACGTCCCAGTAGGTGTACAGGTTGCCACTGCTGCCGCTGAGGTAGGCCCAATCGCCACCCGAATCTCGCGAATTGAAAAAGTAGGCGTAACTCGTTTCGCCCAACAAGCGCCCCGTGGCGGGGGCATTGGTGGTCAGCAGCTGCGGCATGTCGAAACTGACGGACGAGCTGATGGTTCCCTGGATGGTCACTTGGCTGTAGGCCCCGAGCGTCCAGATGGAGGTGGAGGATGCCCCGGCCACGGCCAGGTTCTGGCCCTGCGTCGCGGTCTGCACGGCGTTTGCCACGGTCGGCAGCATCAAGTTGGTTTTCACTGCCAGGTCGTTGCCAGATTTCGACGATGCCGTGAAATCAGGCCCGGTGATCATCTCGTTGCTGCTGTCGAAGGGCAAGGACGTGAAGGTCACCGACGGCGGATAGTCAGGGGCGAGGTAGGCCCCCGCAAACAGCATGGTCTTGGTGTCTGCGGGATTCGTCGATGGCGTGAACGAAGGGTTGAGGCCATCGAGCACATTCAGATCCTGCAACTGATAGCTGAGGTTGCTGAAGTTGGACGACGACTGGACAGCGACCCCGTCGAAAGCCAATGCCACTGAGCACACGGGCACCGACAAGACGGCCACCAGGCCACGGTTGAAGAAGTTTTGCATGGAGAATTTCATATTTGATCAGCCGTGGTGAACAGCACGCACACGCCAGGCCATCAAACCCAGCCCCAGGCCCATCAGGGCGTAAGTGCCAGGCTCGGGAATGCCCGGCACTTGGGGCACTTCGGTGACCAAAGGCGCCGTGGCAAAGAGAGACGCCTCACTGCGGGCTCCGAAGAACATGTTGCCATCCAGGGATTGGCTGGTGTCGTTGGACATCTGAATGCTGAAGGCTTGCTCGGCGCTGTCCGACAAAAGTCCACCTTCGGGGATGGACAGGCCGTCTCTGCTCAGGGTCTGTTCCACATCAAGCAGCAATTCCATTTGATCAAGCCGCTCGGGGATCAGATCCCCCGTGTCTGGTGAGACCAAAGCATTGGTCATCAACTGCGCCGTCATCACGGCAGACGACACCAGCCTCGCGCCGTAGAGGTTGTTATTGACGTCTTGCAGCAAAGCGCCCTGCATCAATTTGCTCAGATCCACACTGGTGCTGGCTTGGGCCGTGCCCTGAATGATCAGCAGGGTATGGGGCGACAGGGTCCAGGTGAACTCACCGGGCAAGGGAACTGGGACATTCATTTCGCCATCCACGCCCGTGCCATGCGTGCTCATGACCACGGCACCTTGATAGGAAATCTGTGGATCGGGCGAACCGCCGTATTGCAGATCCTGGATGTTTTCGGCTTTGAGCTGGCTGCTGGTGGTGTTGGCGCCAGGTGTGCTGGAAGCCTGCAAGCCATCCACGTTCATCGTGCCTGCGGGCGCGGTGAAAATGCTCCCGGCTTGGCTGTTGAACTGGATGTTCGAATAGTTGAGATTGAAGCCCTGCAACACATGGTTGTTGTTGAACTGGATCCAGGGCGTGATGCCATCACTCAGGTCCAGGTCCACCAGGGTGTAGTTCAAACCCGAGAACGAGGTCGATGCGTTGGCCACATCGGTGACGTCTGCTGAAGCAGCACCGCAGCAGGCCAAAAATACAGCGCACAAGGCGAATGAGCGTTTCATGACAAGGTACTCCCCCATAGATTGGGGTGAAGCGTACTTCAAACGCCTTTGGCTGCCATCACCTGTTTGAATGGCCTTCGTTGAATGTCTTAAATGCGCATCGGCATGACCACGTACTTGAACCCCTCGATCTCGGGATTCGTGATCAAGGCCGAGCTGTTGCTGTCGTGCAATGACACCGTCACCATGTCCTGGCTCATGTTGGCCAGCACATCCATCAGGTAGCCCACATTGAAGCCGATCTCAAAAGCGTCGCCGCCGTAGTCGATCTCAAGCTCTTCCTTGGCCTCTTCCTGCTCGGCGTTGCTGGAGGCGATGCCCAGGGCCCCCGGCGACACGTTCAGGCGCACGCCCTTGAACTTCTCGCTGGTCAGGATGGCGGCGCGTTGCAGGCTGGACAGCAGCGTCGCGCGGCCCAGGGTGATGTGGTTCTTGTGGTTCTTGGGGATGACGCGGTTGTAGTCGGGGAACTTGCCCTCGACCAGCTTGGTCACGAACTCCAGGCCGCCAAAGTTGAACTTGGCCTGGTTGCCGGCAAAGCGCATCTCGATCTGCTGCTCTTCTTCGGCGCCCTTGGGGTCGTCTTTCAGCAGGCGTTGCAACTCCAGCACCGTCTTGCGCGGCAGGATGACTTCCTGCTTGGGCATCTCGACTTCCAGCGTGGCTTGCGCCAGGGCGAGTCGGTGGCCATCGGTGGCGACCAGGGTCAGGGTCTTGCCTTCGGCGACAAACAGGATGCCGTTGAGGTAGTAGCGGATGTCGTGCACCGCCATCGAGAAGTGCACCTGGCCGATGAGGCTCTTGAGCGTTTTTTGCGGCACGCTGAAGGCGGGGCCGAAATCAACGGCCTCTTGCACGAGGGGGAAGTCTTCAGCGGGCAGGGTCTGCAGCGTGAAGCGGCTCTTGCCCGCTTGCAGCGTCAGCTTGGCCTGGTTGGCGGTGAGAGAAACGGTTTGATCGCTGGGCAGGCTCTTGAGGATGTCGATCAGTTTTTTGGCCCCAACGGTGACGGCGTAGTTGCCATCGTCGCCGTCTAGCTGGGCCGCGGTGCGGACTTGGATTTCGAGATCGCTGGTGGTGAATTCGACCGATGCGCCCGTTTTGCGAATCAGCACATTGGCCAAGATGGGCAGAGTATGGCGACGTTCGACGATACCGGCAACCACCTGCAGGGCTGAGAGAACTTTTTCTTGAGCTGCTTTCAACACAATCATTTCAGTCTTTCAAATTGGTCGTCGTAGTAGAGGGCCGCATTTTTTGTGCACAACGCTATTTTGTCTTGTTCCATCAATGGTTTAGACCAATGACAAGCCTGTGGATGGCATCGGCAACGTTTTGGGGACAACCGACAACAACTTTGGAAAAAGCCCCGGGCCTGTGGATAAGCAGGTGTTTGTCCTTTATTTATCCACAACCTTGTTGGCTTGACATTCTCGCCTGCTTCGGCATGCGTTTTAAATCAGCCTTTGAGTGTCTGTTCAAGCACGTGCAATTGCTGGTTCAACTCGGAGTCTTTGCCGCGTTCGCCACCGATCTTGCGCACCGCGTGCAGCACCGTGGTGTGGTCGCGGCCACCGAAGAGTTCACCGATCTCGGGCAGGCTTTTTTGCGTCAGTTCCTTGGCCAGGTACATGGCGATCTGGCGCGGGCGGGCGATGCTGGCCGGGCGCTTCTTGCTGTACATGTCGGCCACCTTGATCTTGTAGAAATCGGCCACGGTTTTCTGGATGTTCTCGACGCTGATCTGGCGGTTCTGGATGGACAGCAGGTCTTTCAGGGCCTCGCGCGCCAGGGCGATCGTGATCTCTTTGTGGTTGAACTTGGAGAAGGCCAGCACCTTGCGCAGCGCGCCCTCTAACTCGCGCACATTGGCGCGCACGTTCTTGGCGATGAAGAAGGCCACGTCTTCCGGCATGGTGATGGCCTCGACCTCGGCCTTCTTGATCAGGATGGCCACGCGCATTTCCAGCTCGGGCGGCTCGATGGCCACCGTGAGGCCGGCGTCGAAGCGCGAGGTCAGGCGCTCGTCGATGTTGACCAGGCCCTTGGGATAGGTGTCGCTGGTCATGATGATGTGGGCCTTCTTGGCCAGCAGGGCCTCGAACGCGTTGAAGAACTCTTCTTGTGTGCGGTCCTTGCCGGCGAAGAATTGCACATCGTCGATCAGCAGCAGATCGAGTGAGTGGTACTTGGCCTTGAGTTCGTCAAACGTTTTGCGCTGGTAGTTCTTGACCACGTCGGAGATGAACTGCTCGGCGTGCAGGTAGAGGATGCGCGCGTCGGGCTTGTCGGCCAGCAGGGCGTTGCCCACGGCGTTCATCAAGTGCGTCTTGCCCAGGCCCACGCCGCCATAGATGAACAGCGGGTTGTACATGTGGCCGGGGGCGCCAGCCACGTGCAGGGCGGCGGTGCGGGCCATCTGGTTGGCGCGGCCGGGCACCAGGGTGTCGAAGGTGAGGGCGGGGTTCAGGCCCATGACCTGCGGGTGGGCACGGTGGCCCTGGCCCTGGTGGTGTTCCGGAGCGCGCTGAGGCTGTTGATAACCTTGGCCAGGGCTGTAGCTGGCCGGGCCTTGCGGGATGTTGGCTGAAGGCTGGTTGTAGGCCTGGTAGCCGCCCGGGTGGGCGTTGGCGGGCAGGCTCAAACCGTTGGGGTTGCCCATGCCGGGCATGGTCATGGTGGGGCGGGGTGCGGCGGCGCGCACGGCCAAGGCCAGGTCGATCTTGACCGGGCCACCCGTCAGCTCGCCCACGATGTTTTCCAGGCGGGCGCTGTATTGGGTGCGGATCCAGTCCAGCATGAAACGGTTGGCCACGCGCACGCTGACCACGGTGTGGCCGTCTTGCAGGCTGATTTCGGCGGGCGGCAGGGGGCGGATCCAGGTGTTGAACTGCTGTTCGGGCAGCTCGGTGGCCAGGCGCTCGCAACTGCGTTGCCACAGGCTGGCCAGGTCGGCGGAAGGATGGCTGGCGGCGCTGGATTCAAACGCACTCATGGGTGTGGACAAGTCCTGAAGTGGGCCGGCAATTCTAAGGGCGGCCAGGGCCTGGCAACACAGGTTATCCACAGATTTTTACCCAGGGTTGTCCAAGGGAGTGGCCCAGGCCCTTGGCTTGGGGCGTTGACCAATCCCTGAAGTTTTGGTGTAATCGCGGGTTCGACCGGCCACAGGCTGGAAATCCTTGCGCGGCAATTGCATCGCCAAGGTAGATAACTTGCAAAATAATTGCAGAAGAAGGATTGATCATGAAGCGTACTTACCAGCCCTCCAAGACCCGCCGCGCCCGCACCCACGGTTTCCTGGTCCGCATGAAGACCAAGGGTGGCCGCAAGGTCATCAACTCACGCCGCGCCAAGGGCCGCGCTCGTTTGGCCGTCTGAGTTCGCTGGTCTGATCCAGGCAACTGATCCGACACCTGGGCGGCATGCGTGCATGCAGGCCCGTTGGCTTGTCTGTTAGACCGCCGTGCGCAGCGCCAGCCTGAAAGCGGCCGACTTCCAAAAGGCTCTGGGCACCCGCCCGGTGGCACGCACAACCCATTTTGTGCTGCACCACTTGCCACACACCGACGCAAAGTTGGCGGCCACTGCCGCACCTTCCACGTCCTTTGAGCCAGAGTTGTCAACAGCCCTGGCTTTGGAGGATGCCGTGTGTGTGGATGAGTCTTCCACATCGACCGAGTTGCCAGGCTGGCGACTCGGCTTGGTGCTGCCCAAAAAACTGGCAAGGCGTTCGGTGACGCGGTCTTTGCTGCGCCACCAGGCGCGTGCGGCGGTGGTTCGCCACGCCCCGGGTGTGGCGGCCACTGCTTGGGCCCAACAGCACCAGGCAGATGCCTGGGTGCTTCGCCTGCGTGCGCCCTTTGACCGCCAGCAGTTTCCCAGCGCCGCCTCCGAGGCGCTCAACCGCGTGGTGCGCCTGGAGCTGGACACCCTGTGGGCGGCGCTGTGCGCCAAATCCCGGCCATGACCCCGATTCGGTGGCTCAGGTCTGGGATACTCGCGGTGCTCGTGGCCCTGGTCAAGGGCTACCGGTTTTTCCTGAGCCCCTGGTTGGGCTCGGCCTGCCGTTTCACCCCCACCTGTTCTCTGTACGCTTTGCAAGCGCTCGAGCGCCATGGCCCTGCGGCGGGCACTTACCTGGCGGCGCGGCGCCTTGTGCGCTGCCACCCGGGGTGTCCCGGTGGGCATGACCCCGTGCCAGACCGGCGCGTGGGGCTGTTCTCTTTCGATTCTTCTTCCAACACTCCGTCAGACCAAGCTCACCCATGAATGATTTGCGTCGCACCCTGTTGTGGTCGGTGTTTGCCGTCTCACTGTTGATGATGTGGGATGGTTGGTTGCGCCACACCGGCCAACCTTCCCTGTTCGCGCCACCGGCGCCTCAAGCCACGGCCGCCGCAGAGCCTCAGGGCGCGGGCAGTGGTGCGGCCAGCCTGCCCACCGCTGTCGCCACAGGCGGCTCCGCCACCGCCCCTGCTGCGGCCGCCGCCGCGGCTTCGGCACCTGCCGCGCATGAGTTGGTGACCTTCACCACCGACGTGGCCAAGATCACCTTGAACACGCAGGGCGGCGATGTGGTCAAGGTTGAGCTGCTCAAGCACCTGGACCAGGACGACGCGACCAAAAACATGGTCGTGCTCAACCAGACGGCCAACCACACCTATGTGGCCCAGACCGGCCTGATCGGTGCCGGCAGCGCCGAGCGCCTGCCCAACCACCTGACGCCGATGACGATCGTGACGCCCGAGCGCGCGCTGGCCAATGGCGCCGACACGCTGGTGGTCAAGCTGGAATCGGCCCCGGTCGATGGGGTGAAGCTGATCAAGACCTACACCTTCAAGCGTGGCGACTACGCGATTGGCGTCAAGCAGGACGTGGTCAACGGTTCTGCTGCCACGGTGCACCCGCAGCTCTACCTGCAGTTGACGCGTGACGGCACGCAGCCTGTGCAGGCCGGCCCCGCCTTCCTGATGGGCCCGACGGCTTACACCGGCCCGGCCATTTACTCGGCCAAGGCCAAGTACCAGAAGGTGGACTTCACGCACCTGAACGAGAACACCGCCGACTTCGAGAAGAACGACACCCACGGCTGGGTGGCCATGGTGCAGCATTATTTTGCCTCGGCTTGGTTGCACAACGATGCCGCGCCCCGCACCTTCTTTGTCGACAAGACCGGCCCCAACCTGTACCGCACCGGCATGTTGTTCCCGCTGGGCGACCTGGCCGCTGGCCAGAGCAAATCCTTTGACGCGATCCTGTTTGTGGGCCCGCAGGAAGAAAACAAGCTGTCGGCTCTGGCCCCGGGCCTGGAGCTGGTGAAGGACTACGGCTGGCAGCGCGTGCTGGCCGAGCCGCTGTTCTGGCTGCTGGACCAGTTGCACAAGCTGATCGGCAACTGGGGCTGGGCGATCGTGGCGCTGGTGGTGCTGCTCAAGGCGGCCTTCTACTGGCTGAACGCCAAGGCTTACCAATCGATGGCCAAGATGAAGGCGCTGAACCCTCGCATCCAGGTCATGCGCGAAAGCTTGAAGGACAACCCGCAGCAGATGCAGCAGGAGATGCTGAAGATCTACCGCGAAGAGAAGGTCAACCCCATTGGCGGCTGCCTGCCCATCGTGATCCAGATCCCGGTGTTCATCTCGCTGTACTCGGTGCTGCTGTCCAGCGTTGAGATGCGCAACGCGCCCTGGATTGGCTGGATCCATGACCTGTCGGTGAAAGACCCGTTCTTCGTGCTGCCTGCGCTGATGACGGCCTCGACCCTGCTGCAGACTTGGTTGAACCCAACGCCACCGGATCCGATTCAGGCCAAGATGATGTGGATCATGCCGATGCTGTTCTCGGTGATGTTCTTCTTCTTCCCCTCCGGGCTGGTGCTGTACTGGCTGACCAACAACATCTTGTCGATCGCCCAGCAATGGACGATCAACCGCAAGATCGAGGCGGCCACGGCTGCCAAGTGAGCAGGCACGGGGCTGAAAGGCCCTGAGTTTGAAAAAGCCGCCTTGGTCTTGCGACCAGGCGGCTTTTTTGTGCGCGGGTGTTTTCAGTCAGTCAGTGAGCGAGTCAGTCGCCAATGCGGCGGCTGAGGATCATGGCGGCGGCGCAGAGGGCGGCCAGGGCCAGCGGCCACAGTGGTGGGTCGGACAGCGACTGGCTGTTGAACATCAGCCAGTCGTTGAGGGTGTGGATCATGACCAAGCTCCTGGTTTGTCGCCCATGGGCGTGAACCAGCATGGTCATGTTTGAGCATGACAGGCGCATGACGCGCCCCAGGGCCATTTCAGGCGATCACACCTTCACCGTCCGGCGTGTTTGATGTCGTCGTGGACGATGACGGGCTGGCCGGACGAGGATTGGCGGGGGAGGCCTGGGCCGTTTCGGCCGCCAGTTGCCGGGCCTTCATGCGCTTCCAGTTCCAGGGCACGAGCAACTGGCCCCAGAAGTTGTGCAGCGGGTAGAAGTTCTCGTTGAACAGGCCCAAGTGGGCAGGTCGGCTCTTGCCCTTGGGCAACACGAAGGTGCCGAAGAGGTGGTCCCACAGCATGAAGACGCTGAAGTTCTTGGCCTCGTCGATGTTGTTGGAGTGGTGCCAGCGGTGCACTTCGTTCGTGCCGATGACGTAGTTCAGGATGCCGAACTTGAAGTTCACGTTCATGTGGGTGATGGTGGCCAGCACGCTGCCGATCACGCCACTCATGATGAAGGCCTCTTGGCTGACGCCGGTCTGGAACACCACGAAGGCGGGCACGATGCGGCGCCAGATCAGGTCGATCGGGTGGGCGCGGCTGGCGTTGAGCACGCTCAGCCGGTGCGCGCAGTGGTGCACGCTGTGCATGCGCCAGAAAAAGTCGACCTCGTGCGCCAGGCGGTGCGTGACGTAGAACATGAAGTCAAACGTGAGGAAGGAGATCAGCACCTGCACGGCCAGGGGCAGGTGGCGCGCGGCCAGGCTGTCATCCAGCACGCCGAAGTGAAACAGCAAGCCCGAGCCGGTGGCGGCGATCAGGGCGTGGGTCAGGAAATTCTGGACGCTGCCCACGGCCACCATGGCGCCGTTGTTGATGGCGTCGGTCAGCACTTCGCCCTTCTCGAACTGGTTGGGCTGCTCGGGCCAAACGTACTGCATCATGGTGCAGACCAGGTAATAGGGCCCCAGGTAGTACAAAAAGACCCTGCCGGGGTCGAAGCCAAAGTGCAGCACGGCGGCGATGCCACCGAGCACTGAACCGACAAGAAAGCCCCAACTGGCGAGGAGTTTGAACACGACGACTCCATGAACTGCTCGTGATAGACCTGCCGAGTTTATGACGGAGCGCGTTTCATGCGCAGAGGGGCTTCCCCAGGGGGGACAATCGGTCTTTTCCCAGGTGAAAGAAAGTGAACAGCAGCATGTCGTGGATGGATCGCAGCAGTCCGATCGTGGCGGTGGCCACCGCGCCTGGCCGGGGCGCCGTGGGGATCGTGCGGGTGTCGGGCCAGGGTTTGGCGCCTTTGGCCCAGGCCTTGTGCGGCCGGGCATTGACACCCAGGTTGGCCACTTACGGGCCCATCCGCGATGGACAAGGCGAGGCGATTGACCACGGCCTGGCGATTTACTTCCCGGGGCCGCACAGCTTCACCGGCGAGGATGTGCTGGAATTGCAGGCCCATGGCGGCCCGGTGGTGCTGCAGCTGCTGCTGGCGCGCTGCCTGGAAGCGTCTCGCGAGTTGGACGGGGGGACTGGCCGCGAACGCCTGCCCGGCCTGCGCGTGGCCGAGCCCGGCGAGTTCACCCAGCGGGCTTTTTTGAATGACAAGATCGACTTGGCCCAGGCCGAGGCCATCGCCGACCTGATCGACGCCAGCACCGAGGCGGCCGCCCGTTCGGCCACGCGGTCGTTGGGCGGGGCGTTTTCCAAACAGATCGAGTTGCTGCGCGACCAGTTGATCAACCTGCGCATGCTGGTCGAGGCCACGCTGGATTTTCCGGAAGAAGAAATCGACTTTTTGGAAAAAGCCGATGCGCGCGGCCGCCTGAACCGCGTGGCGGCCACCCTGGACCAGGTGTTGCAGCAGGCCAAACAGGGTGCCTTGCTGCGCGAAGGCCTGCAGGTGGTGCTGGCCGGCCAACCCAACGCGGGCAAAAGCTCGCTGCTCAACGCGCTGGCGGGGGCTGAGCTGGCCATCGTCACGGCGATCGCGGGCACCACGCGCGACAAGGTCAGCCAGACCATCCAGATCGAAGGCGTGCCGCTGCACGTGGTGGACACCGCCGGGCTGCGCGCGGAGCACGAGGCCAGCGACGAGGTCGAGCGCATCGGCATGGCGCGCAGCTGGGAGGCCATCGCCCAGGCCGACGCGGTGCTGTTTCTGCACGACCTGACCCGCAGCGAGGACGCGGCCTATGTGGCGGCCGATGTGCAGATCGCGGGCAAGCTGCCGGGGGGCGTGCCGGTGATCCACGTGTTCAATAAGGCCGACAGCGTGGTGGTGGCCGACCTGCAGGCCTTGGCGCACGAACCCGAGGGGCCGATGCTGGCCTTGTCGGCCAAGACGGGGGATGGGCTGGAGGCTTTGCGGCGCCTGTTGCTGGAGCAGGCCGGTTGGCAGGCGGCGCCCGAGGGCGTGTTCATCGCCCGGCAGCGCCATGTGCAGGCCTTGCGCCTGGCGCGTGAACACCTGGAAGGGGCGCAAGGCCACGCGGCCCTGGCCGATGGCGCCCTGGATTTGCTGGCCGAGGAATTGCGCCTGGCGCACAACGCCCTGGGCACGATCACCGGGGCGTTTTCAGCGGACGACCTGCTGGGCGAGATCTTTACCCGCTTCTGCATCGGCAAGTGAAATGCGTGGCATGAGCCACGCTGGGCTGCTGCTAAATAGCCACCACGAGCCCGGCCGGATCGTATAAATTTGGGCGATTGTGCGCTGCAGCGCAATTTGAGGAAAAGATGGAAGTCACTGAACTGGTTCAGGCCATCCAGACGTTGAACACCGAAGATGTGTTTCGGCCCCGTCTGGATGCTCAGCAATGGCGCACGTTTGGCCAATACCTGACCCGCCACGAATTGCGCTCGGGCGATTTGCTGGTCAAACAAGGTGACCACGACCGCACCGTGTACTTCCTGGGGCAGGGCTCCTTGCAGGTGTTCGTCACCGGCGGGGTGCCGGGCGCAGCGCGCATCGCCATCTTGCGGCCGGGCTCCATGTGTGGCGAGCCGGGCATGTTTGCCGACACGCCGCGCATGGCCAACATCGAGGCCATGACGGCTTGCGTGATTTTCGCCTTGCGCCTGCAGCGTTTTGAAGAGTTGATCGCCCGGGTGCCGGGCGTGGCCGTGGAAGTGATGCGCGCGGCCGGGGGTGTCATGGCCACGCGCATGCGGGCCAATCTACAGCGCCAGGTGCCGTCTGCCTGAAGCGCCTCAAAAAATGAGGGAGTTGGGTCAGGATGTTGATCAGCCAAGAGTTACGCCGCCCCACAATTTTGGTGGCTGACGATTCACCCCAGAACATCGAGTTGCTGTCGCGGGTGCTGGGACAAGAGTACCGGATCAAGGTGGCCACCTCGGGCGAAAAAGCCCTGAAGATCGCCTATTCAGACGAGCCGCCGGATTTGATCCTGCTGGACATCATGATGCCCGACCTGAGCGGGCTGCAGGTGTGCCAGCGCATCAAGGCCAACCCGGACCGCCGCCGCATTCCCATCATCTTTGTCACGGCGATGACCACGGTGGAAGACGAAAGCCTGGGCTTGGCCATGGGCGCGGTCGATTACATCTCCAAGCCGATCAGTCCGCCGCTGGTGCAGGCGCGGGTGCGCACGCATTTGGCCTTGTATGACCAATCCCGCGAGCTGGAGCGCATGGTGGCGCAGCGCACCGCCGAGCTGGTGGCCACGCGCCAGCAGATCATCCGCCGCCTGGGCCGCGCCGCCGAGTTCAAGGACAACGAGACGGGCAACCACGTGGTGCGCATGAGCCACATCGCCCGCCTGGTGGCGCAGCAGGCGGGCCTGGGCCCGGAGGCCGTGCAACTGGTGTTCCAGACGGCGGCCATGCATGACCTGGGCAAGATCGGCGTGCCCGACCGCATCCTGCTCAAGCCCGGCCCCTTGACCGATGAGGAGTGGATCGTGATGCGCCAGCACGCGCAGATCGGCGCCGACATCATCGGGCGGCACGACAACGAGTTGCTGGCCACGGCCCGCGCCATCGCGCTGACCCACCATGAGAAGTGGGATGGCACCGGCTACCCGCAAGGGCTGAAGGGTGAGCAGATCCCCTTGTATGGGCGCATCGTGGCCATCGCCGATGTGTTCGATGCGCTGATGACGCGCCGGCCTTACAAGCCGCCGCTGCCGGCCGCCGAGTCGCTGGCCATCATGGCCGAGCAGAAGGGCACGCACTTTGACCCGACGCTGCTGGCGTGCTTCTTCCAGCAGCAGTTCGAGATCCTCAAGGTCATGGAGTTGTACTCCGATGACCGTGGGGCGATGACGGACCAGTGATCGGCTTCAGGCCTCTTGCCGCAAGGCTTTGAGCACCGTGCCGGCGGCATCAAAATCGTAGCGGCCCAGGGCCTCGCACAACTCGCGGACAGTGGACAGTTGCACCAGGCTTGGCCAGCCATCGACCAGGTCCTGGATCAGGTCTTGCGCCTGGGCGTCGTTGTCGTCGATCAGTTGGGACAGCTTCAGCCATTGGCCCTGGATGGCTGGGTCACGCAGCATCTGGCTGGCGTCCACCGCGTCGGCTTGGGCGGGCTGGACCAGGGCGCGGATGTCGATGCGCACGGCGCTCAGGGCCGCCAGGGTTTGGGCCAGGGCGGCTTCCACACCCGT
>Ga0209841_1000183_pt1 | contig 15492 bp, 14 predicted proteins | sample GWRWT4_30Apr14_FD_187185 | JGI IMG/M metagenome (GOLD analysis project Ga0209841, IMG submission 187185) | Sand microcosm microbial communities from a hyporheic zone in Columbia River, Washington, USA - GW-RW T4_30-Apr-14 (SPAdes) (version 2) | ecosystem: Engineered > Artificial ecosystem > Sand...
GCCAGGAAGGCGGCCTGGCGGATGCCCTGGCCCGTGAAGTAAGCCTCCAGGCCGTCTTGCCACAGGCGGTAGGCTCGGGCACAGGCATCGCGGATCTCTGGCGTAAGGGCCGCCTGCTCCAGCGTGGTGGTGGCCACCGGGCAGCCCTTGGTGTAGTTGGACGATTCCAGCTCCTGGATGAAGAAGTCGATCACCGCTGCCACGGCGGACTCAGCGTCCGGGTGGGCCATGCACCTCTGTGCCAAGGCCTGAGCCAAGTGGCTGGCAGACTGGTCCAGCGCGGCCACGGCCAGCGCCACCTTGCCGCCGGGAAAGTAGTGGTACAGCGAGCCTTTGGGCGCACCGCTTTCAGCCACGATTTGGTTCAAACCGGTGTGGTGGTATCCGGCGGTTTGCAGCAGCCGTGCCGTGGTGTCGATGAGCCGTTGTCTTGCGTTCATGGCTCGATTATAACGACTGGTCTACATATTTAGCAAGACCGGCCGACAGCAAGGTTGATGGCGGCATGACACCATCCCTCCTCGCAAAACTGGGTCAGCTTGGAGAATCCATGAAATACCGTGAACTGGGCCGCACTGGCCTGAAGGTCAGCCTGATCGCCTTGGGCACCATGACCTGGGGCGAGCAGAACACCGAGGCGCAGGCCCACGAACAGCTGGACCTGGCGCTGGATTCGGGTGTCAACCTGATCGACACCGCCGAGATGTACCCGGTGCCCCCGAAGCCCGAAATCCAGGGCCGAACCGAGCAATACATCGGCACCTGGCTGCAGAAAACCGGGCGCCGCAACGACATCGTGCTGGCCACCAAAGCCGCCGGCCCCTCGCACCAAGCCGCCAGGCCGTCGCACATCCGTGGTGGCCGCCTGAATTTCAACCGCGAGAACCTGTTCGAGGCGGTAAACGACAGCTTGAAGCGTCTGCAGACCGAGCACATCGACCTGTACCAACTGCACTGGCCCGACCGCCCCACCAACATCTTTGGCCAACGCAACTATGAACACATCAAGGACGCGGTAACCGTGCCGATCCTGGAAACGCTTGAAGCACTGCAGGACTTGGTCAAGGCCGGCAAGATCCGCCACTTTGGCGTGTCCAATGAGTCGCCCTGGGGCCTGGGCAAGTTCGTGCACCACGCTGAAACGTGCGCCCTGCCCCGCGTGGCCAGCATCCAAAACGCTTACAGCCTGGTCAACCGCAGCTTCGAGACTGGCCTGTCAGAGATGTCATTGCGCGAAGACGTGGGCCTGTTGGCTTACTCACCACTCGCCTTCGGCGTGCTAAGTGGCAAGTACCTGAATGGCCAACGCCCAGCAGGTGCACGCCTGACCTTGTTTGACCGCTTCACGCGTTATCACGGCGAGAACACCGGGCTGGCCACGCAAGCCTACGTCGACCTGTTCCGGCAGCATGGCATCGACGCGGCGCAAGGCGCCCTCGCCTTCGTGAACAGCCGCGACTTCGTCACCAGCAACATCATTGGCGCAACCACCTTGGAGCAACTGCGCAGCAACATTGCGAGCGTTGACATCAACTTGCCCAAAGCGGTGCTGGACGGCATCAACGCCATCCACGATCGCTACCCCAACCCGGCACCTTGATCGAAGTTTGCACACCCAAGGCCAGCTCTTCACCAGATATACGTAGAAATGAGCTAGAGCTTTGGCACAATCACGCTGCCCGCTTTCGGGTGCAACGGATAGAAGCGTCACATGAACAAAACCGAACTGATCCAGCATTTGGCCACCAAGCATGACCTGACCAAGGCCGATGCTGGTCGCGTCCTGGAAACCTTGCTGGACGTGATCGTCTCCACCGTCAAGAAAGGCGACTCCTTGACGATCCCTGGATTCGGCTCCTTCAAGCAACACGCCCGCGCTGCACGCAGCGGCGTCAACCCCAGCACCGGCGCCAAGATCAAGATCGCCGCCGCCAAGCTGCCCAAGTTCACGCCTGGCGCCACTTTCAAGGCTGCCGTGGACCCCAAGGCCGCTGCCCGCAAGGCTGCCAAGGCCCCTGCCCCCAAGGCCGCTGCCAAAAAGGCCCCTGCCAAGAAGGCCGCTCCCGCCAAGAAAGCCAAGAAGGCTTGATTGACTGAGGTGCGGGGCTCGCCACGGGCCCCGCACCCATCCATGCACGCTTCTCAAGCATGCACATGCCAATCGCTTCGTTGTGATCACCCGGCCTGAGTAGATACCCTCAGCGCTTCACACAGCCACAACGAAGACACCCCGCCACCCTGTGACCCGCTAGTTATCCACCGAAGGTGTGGACAAACCTGTGGGGAAGCACTGAGCATCAGGGGATTCCCCCGGGACAGCGCCTGGTGTGCTCGCAAATGAGGCACATCGCGCGCAGATGCACACCTGCCCACGCTGACCTTCTGGCACCTGCCCCAACAGCTCCTCGCTGAACACGGCCGAGCGGCACCAGCACGGCGCGCTCGCATCCCCGCCAGCGGCCATCGCGCAGGTGTTGGGGCCGCCGCACAGCGGGCAATTGGTTTCCAGCAAGGTCATGAATGCACTTTAGCCGAAGCCGGTGCCGCGTATCTTTAAGCAACAGGTGTGTGCGTGCGGGCGCCCTCGCCCGGGGCGGCGCGTTCGGTTCGACGCATCGACTTACAGCTGGGGCTCAAGCATAGTTAAGGTCGCCACCTTGCTTAATGGAGGTTGGACATGGAACTAATGATGCAAGCTTATGCAGGACGCGACGCTGTGATCGTGCGGGTGCCCGTGGGTGGCCGTGGCGTGCGCGTACTGGTCTCCAGAGAAGCCCTGGAGGAGCGATTTGCCGCCGGCCCCGCACCGCAAGACTGGGTGTTTGCCTACCAGTCTCACTCGGAGGTGATCGACGCTGTCGTGCGCGCCAAAGTGGCCAAGGCCAGCCCCGAGCCCGTGGTCATCTCCAAGCACGACTTCCCACTGGTGCAGTGACGCTCATTTCAAGTTCGTGATCGCCAACATGACGATCACGAACAAAGCGACACCAGCATCCACCCACCAGTCTCCCAGCAGGCGATCGAAGACAGACTTCTCTGATTGACGTCTCATGGTGTGAACCCCTTTCACTCGCATGGCGTGGCGCAGAATCAATGCACCAAGTGCATGGTGCTGGCGCTTCGCGGAAGGCGATTGTTCATCCGATCGAAGCCACTTGCAAATCAATTTTGACGCCAGAAGGGCCTTTCAAAAACCCATGCAATTGGCGTAGTAAGTGACGGTGCCTGGCCAGTCGGAAAACACCCCCTCGACACCCACTTTGCGGGCCAGCACATCCAGCGCCTTGAGCATGTCGCTGTCCTTCTTGATGGCCTTGCCTTCAGGATCGAACTGGTAGTAGCTGCCCCGCCCTGCGGCGCCCTGGGTCAGGTTCACGCGTTCAAAGGACCAGTTGATGATCCTGAAACCTGCAGCCTTGATGTCGAGCGCATAGCTTGACGGCACGACCTCGTTGGCATCGTTCACCGCCAGCAGGGCCCACATCGGCGGGGCAATGATCTGGACGCCCGCTTTTTTCAGCTCGCGCAAACGCTCCTTGCTCATGCGCTCGATCTTGAGTGAAGGTTCGATCGGGTCCAGGTAAACCGCTTGCTTGCCAAACGCAGGCTCCTGCTTGATCCAGTAAAGCACGTCGCTGATGTTGAAGGACTGCGCGTACACCTTGCGTGCATCAACACCCGCGTCCTTGTAGGTGTCGATCAACTTTTGCGCGTATTGCGCCTGGCCGCCGAAGATCGATTGGATGCGAGCAGCATCGCCCTCCTTCAACTCGGGCGTTTGTGACACGCCCCATTGCTTGATCAAGGCGATGTGCTCCTTCAAAGTCACGACGTTGCCAGCGGGGCGGCCGGTGTACAGATCAGTGCGCCAATTGGCGGTGCCGCCCAGGTAGCCAGCGGCCGTGGTGGCGGCCGGGTTGCTGGCATCCATCTTGGCCTTCAAGGACTTGAATTCACTCAGGCTGATGTCGCTGGTGCAGCACTTGGGTGCCTGGCCACCGGGCGCCCAAGGCACGGTGCATGAGGCATTCAAAGGGGTGTTCACGATGTTGGTGGTGGTGTGCAGGTCGCACTCCGAGTGGCGGCACACCAGCTCGCCATCCTTGGTGAAGCTCACATCGCATTCGATGATGCCGGCGCCCATCCGGTTCGCGGCCTCGTAAGACTCGCGTGAATGCTCAGGGAACTCCAGCGGGGCACCACGGTGGCTGATCGAGAACTGGCTGCGGTAGAACGGCCCGGCCTCGCATTGCTTCAATCGGCTCTTGAGCTTGCCATCGTCCAGGCCATCCACCAGGTAGAAGGGGCGCACGCCCACCTGCACATTGGCTTTCTCGCCATGGTGGTACCGCCTGTCATCGTCCGGCCGGTCGCCCGCCCAGGCTGCGCCGCTGGCCCATGCCGATGCGGCCAGGATCGTTGAGCAGATCAAACGTTGGAGCTTGGCGTTCATGTTGGCGAGTCCTGATTCAATGGTTTTCTGATGCCTGCGCATTCTTGACGTGGCTGCCCGACAACCATGTGACAGGGCCTGATCATTTCGGCGCCAAATTCACGGTTGACACAGTCATGATTTATTGTATAAATCGTTTATATCAATTCATCAAACCGTCATCATGAGCAATACCGATACCGAGAACGTCAAAACCAAGCCTGAAGCCAAGCCCGTCACCAAGGCCACTAAGGCCACTAAGGCCACCAAGCCTGCCGCATCACCCGCCAAAAAAGTAGCGGCCAAGAAGCAACCCAAGGCAAAAGCCGCAGCCCCGGCCCCCGCCGCCAAAAAAACCGCTCCGAGCACCGCCGCCGCCAAGCCCACTGTGGTGGCCGCCACCGCCCTCAAGATCAGCAGCCCCGCCAAACTCAAACAAAAGCTGGTGCGCGACAGCTTCACCATGCCGCGCGCCGACTTCAGCCTGATCAACTCGCTCAAGGAACGCGCCCTGACCTTCCGCCGCCCCACCAAGAAAAGCGAGTTGTTGCGCGCGGGGCTCCATGCCCTGTCCACCCTGCCTGACGCCAAACTGAAGTTGGTGCTGGAAGGCCTGGTCCCGCTGAAAGCGGGCCGCCCCAAGAAAGGCGAATGAGCCGCTCGGCTCATGCCTGAGCTAACCCGAGCAAGACCATGGCCAAGCTCTTTCGCCTTGACCGCCGCAGCTTCGTCCCCTCTCAAGCGCCTCATCGTTTGACCGGGGATGAGGCGCCGGAAGCCCTCATCGAGCTGGCCGATCTTCAACGCATCCTCGACGAGGCTGGTTCGCAGGTCGAAGTCACCCAGCTGTGCGAAGTGCAGGCCGGGCCCCATCATTTCCCGGTGCAGGCCATCACCTTGGGCAACCCCAGCAAGGACGTCCCTGCCGTGGGTTTCTTTGGCGGCGTGCATGGTCTGGAACGCATTGGTTCGCGTGTGGTCATGGCCTACCTGCGCAGCCTGGTCATGCGCTTGAAATGGGACGAGCAACTGCACCGCCAGCTGGAATCCATCCGCCTGGTGTTCATGCCCATCGTCAACCCAGGCGGCTTGTGGGCTGGCACGCGCGCCAACCCCCGTGGCGTGGACCTCATGCGCAACGCCCCGGTGAACGCCAGCGAGCCCGTGCCTTTCATGCTGGGCGGACAGCGCCTCAGCGCTGCCCTGCCCTGGTACCGAGGCCCGGCCAATGCGGCGATGGAAGCTGAAAGCCAAGCCCTGTGCCAAGTTGTCGAGCAAGAACTCCTCAGCCGCCGATTCAGCATCGCCATCGATTGCCATTCCGGCTTTGGCATGGCCGACCGCATCTGGTTTCCGCATGCTCACACCACCAAGCCCATCAAGCACCTGCCAGAGATGCTGGCGCTCAACCAGATTTTTGACCAGGCCTACCCCCACCACCGCTACGTCATCGAGCCACAAAGCCGGCAGTACCTGACCCATGGCGACCTGTGGGACCACCTGTACCTGCAGGCCTGTACCCAGGAGGACCGCACCCTGTTGCCACTGACCCTGGAGATGGGCTCCTGGCTTTGGATCAAGAAAAACCCACGCCAGATCTTCTCCCGGCAAGGCATCTTCAACCCCCTGGCCGAGCACCGGCAGCAACGTGTGCTGCGACGACACACGGCCTGGCTGGACTTCCTCACCCACGCCGCCAGCAGCCATGCCAGTTGGGTGCCCCAAGGCCCGGCGCGGGAGGAACATCGCCAAGCGGCCCACGAGCGCTGGTACGGATGACTGGCCACATCCCCACGGCCGACACCTGGGTCTTGCTGCGAGGGCTCACGCGCGAACAAAGGCACTGGGGCGGCTTCCCCAAGCTGCTGGCCGAGCACCTGCCCGGCGCAAAAATCGTGGCGCTGGACTTGCCCGGCAACGGCCGCCTGTGCGCTCAAACCAGCCCCGCCACCGTGGCCGAAATGGCCGAGCAATGCCGAGCCGAACTCTTTCGCCAGGGCATCAAGCCGCCTTACCACGTGCTGGCCATGTCGCTGGGCGCCATGGTGACCACCGCCTGGGCTCACCGTCATCCCGAGGAGATCCAAGGCTGCGTGCTGATCAACACCAGCATGCGGCCTTTCAGCCCGTTCTACCAGCGCCTGCGGCCACGCAACTACCCCTTGATGCTCAAGCTGGCCTTGCTCGGCGGCACTTCCAGGCAATGGGAAGAAGCCATCCTCAAGATCACCACGCGCCACCCGCCCCAACCCGAACAGCAAGTGCAAGACTGGACCGCCTACCGCGATGAGTGCCCCGTCTCGCGCGACAACGCTTTGCGCCAGTTACTGGCCGCCGCGCGCTACACCGCGCCCATGGAAGGCCCATCAGCCCGCACCTTGATTTTGAGCAGTGCACAAGATGGTCTGGTCGACCCTCGATGCTCAAGGCGATTGGCCGCCAGCTGGAACACCGATTTCGCGGAACACACCACCGCCGGCCACGACCTGCCCCTGGATGACGGCCCCTGGGTGGCCACGCAGGTCCAAAAATGGCGCTCAGCCGGCTCAAGGCTCTGAAGCCGCATTCAAGCGTTTGGCGCCTGGTGCAGCAATCACCAAGTCAGACGAGGGGTAGGCCACGCACGGCAGAATGAAGCCATCGCGTTTTTCCTCCAAGCTCAAGCCGGGCCATTCAATGCGGTAACTCACCTGCCCACTGACCAAACGGCACAAGCAGACCCGGCAGGTGCCATTGCGGCAGGAACGGGCCAGCTCAATGCCGGCGGCGAGTGCGCCGACCAGCAAAGACTGTTCGGCCGACACCCGCAGGCGCACGCCCATGGGCTCGATGACCAATTCATGCCACGCTGTATCACCGACCTCGCCCATCTACTCACTCCAAAACACAGGCACGCCATTTGCCAAGCGGAGCAATGTAGCGCCCTTGGAAACACAACGTGAACAATACCCTGCCATCCAACCCCACCCAGAGCACCATCACGGCCTATGAGCCGGTGTCTTCACGGGCTTACCGCTGCCGTTGTGGACGCCCTGTGTTCTTCCGCAACTCGGTGTGCCTGGCCTGCCAGACGCCCTTGGGCTATGAACCCACGCAGGCGCGTGTCATTCCGCTGGACCCGGGCCAGGAAGCCAACGTCTTTGCGCCCGCCAACGCACCCCCAGGTCAAGCCGAACAGTACGTGCGTTGCGCCAATTTCGCCAGCGCTGCCGAGTGCAACTGGCTGATCCCGCAATCTCAAGCGGCCAACGGCGTCACGCTGTGCCAAGCCTGCCGCCTGAACCGCACCATCCCCGACCTGTCCAATCCCGAGAACCAGGAGTTGTGGCGCCGCATCGAAACCGCCAAAAGGCGGCTGGTGTCTCAGTTGATCGCCTTGAAGCTGCCCGTGGCCTCCAAGGTGGGCGAGGACCCTGAGCGTGGCCTGGCCTACGACTTCCTGCGCTCACACCCCACCGAACCCCGGGTGCTGACCGGCCATGACTGCGGCCTGATCACCATCAACCTGGAAGAAGCCGACGACCCCACCCGCGAGCGAACGCGCAAAAGCATGGGTGAGCCCTACCGCACGCTGCTCGGTCACTTTCGCCACGAGGTCGGTCACTATTACTGGGACCGCCTGGTGGACCACACCAACTGGCTGGAACCCTACCGCGCCCTTTTTGGCGACGAGCGCCAGGACTATGACGAAGCCGTGAAAGCGCATTACCAGAATGGCGCCCCGCTGGACTGGGGCGTGCATTTCGTCAGCGCCTACGCCTCCACCCACCCCTGGGAAGACTGGGCCGAAACCTGGGCCCACTACCTGCACATGGTCGACACCGCAGACACCGCCGCCAGCTTCGGCATCGACCTCACGCAGATCGGCCTGGAAACAGAACCCTTCGGCACCGATGTGCTTTGGAAACAAGACATGGGCGAAGAAGGGCAAGCATTCCTTCCCCTGGTCAATGACTGGGTGGGCTTGACGGCCGTGATGAACGAGATGTCACGCAGCATGGGTCAGCCGGACTTCTACCCCTTCGTGCTGTCGCGCGAGGTGGTCACCAAGCTGCACTTCATCCACTGCGTGATTCACGGCGCAACCCAAAATACAAGCCTGTGACGAAGGCTCATTTTCTCGGGACAAGTTTGGGTTCTTCGGACTAACATGCACTTGGCCATCCAGTGTCGGGCAACGCGTCCGGCCAACGGCCCATGTCCAAATGATTCCATTGAACGGGCACACCTTGACGCGCTGGCGCATGCGCAGCTTCTTCGGCGGTGATGCATCCAGCCTGATCCTGGCATTGACCGGGCTTGTCCTGATCGTGATTTGGGTCGGCACCATCAACTGGATCGAACGCGAACGCGCCACCGCTGAGCGAAGCGCCCAAATAGCCGCCCAGAACCTGTCAGGCGTCTACCGCGTGCAGATGCTGCGTGCCTTGCGCGAGATCGACCTCACCATCAACGTCGTCAGGTATGCCAGCGAGCAAAAAGGACTGGCCCGGTCCTTGGCTAACCTTGAAAGCGATTTGCTGGTCCCCACGGCGCTGCTGTTCGTCATCGACGTGACCAATCATCACGGCGACATCGTGGCCACCAACAGCGACAACCCTGAAAAAGTATTGCGCGCAGTCGATCAACCGCACTTTCGGTTCTTCAGCGAGCACACACGACTGGGAGACACACTCTACGTCGGCCCCGCAGTGCCAGACCCCAGAACCGGCAAGAGCCGAATGACATTTGCACGTCGGCTCACCGACACCAACAACGCCTTCGCGGGTGTGGTGAGTGTGTCCATCGACCCCGAGTACTTCACCAGCGACTACGAGCCCTCGCGCATGGGCACGAAAGGCACCTTGGGGGTCGTGGGATCCAGCGGTGACCTGATCGTGGCGCGCAGCGGCGATCAGATCATCAGGGGCCATGGCACCGGAGCCTTGAAGCATTTGATCCCCACCACACCTGAAGACGAAGGCGCTGCCAAGCTCCTGCTCAGCCCTTGGGATGGCATCAAGCGCTACACCGTGTCAGAACGCTTGAACATGTTCGGCATCACGACCGTGATCGGGCTCTCCGAGGAAGAACAATTGGCCTCGTTCAGGCAGCGCGAGCAGGCCTACCGATGGCAGGCCACGTTCGTCAGCGCACTGGTAATCGTGCTGGGCATGCTGTTGCGGCAACTGGCCCGCAGCCGATCACGCGTGCGCAAAGCGCAAGAAACCTACCTGGCCGCCTCGGAGGCCAGCAGAGACGCCACTTTTGTCCTGCACAGTCTGTGCGATTCAGAAGGCGCGATCAGTGACTTCGTGCTGACCGATACCAACAGCCGTGGCGTGGCCCTGCTGAACCTGAACAAATCGACCATGTTGGGCAAGCCCATCGGCACCTTGCTGCCCAACATCCGTGACACCAGTGCCTTCACGGTGCTGTGCCAGGTCGTCAACACGGGCATGGCACATGACCAGGAGTGGGAGAACCATGAACCAGCCATACGAGCCCAATGGCTGCATGCCCAGGTGGTGCGCGCTGGCAGTGGCGTGGTGGCCATCGTGCGAGACATCAGTGAACGCAAGCGCATTGAAGCCGAGCTGGTGCGCCGCAACAACGAGCTGACCGCGCTGAACCACAAACTCACGGAAACCCATCAACAGCTGGTGCAATCGGAAAAGCTTGCCTCCATCGGGCTGCTGGCCGCCGGGGTCGCCCACGAAATCAACAACCCCATCGGCTTCGTGCTGTCCAACATCGGCGCGCTGGACGGGTACTTCAACAACCTGCTTCAGATGCTGGACACCTATCAGGAAACCGAGAGCCAACTGTCCGACCTGGCCTTGCGAACCCGGATCCTCGAATTGAAGGATCGGCTTGAGCTTGCGTACCTCAAGGACGACATCCCGCTCTTGATGCGCGAAACCAAAGATGGCATTGAACGTGTTCGCAAGATCGTGCAAGACCTCAAAAACTTCTCACACGTTGACAACTCTCAGGAATGGCAGATGGCCAACCTGCACGACGGGATCAATTCGACCCTGAACATGGTGAACAGCGAGGTCAAGTACAAAGCCGAAATCATCAAAGATTACGCAGACATCCCCCTGGTTGAATGCCGCCCCTCCGAGATCAACCAAGTGGTGATGAACCTGGTCGTCAACGCGGCACATGCCATCGGCGAAACGAAGGGCAAGATCACCGTGCGCACAAGATTGGTGGACAGCTCGGTGTCGATCGAAGTAGAAGACACCGGTTGCGGCATTGCCCCCGAGAACCTGGTCAAGATTTTTGACCCCTTCTTCACCACCAAACCAGTGGGCAAAGGCACAGGGCTGGGCCTGTCGTTGTCGTATGGGATTGTTCAGAAACACGCGGGGCAGATGAGCGTGCACAGTGTGGAAGGCCAAGGCACCACTTTCCGCATCACCTTGCCCCTGAAGCAAAGCACTCAGAAAATCGAAGTCATGCCGTCGCTGTAGCCATGTGCCTGATGGCCATCAAGATGGGCGTTCCACCACGGCGCTCGAAAGTGCGGACACGCTCAATCAACTCGTCGGTCAGCCATGATCTGCTGACAGCAACAAAACGCCCTCTGCCGATAAAAAATCCTGCGCCAAAACCATGCCGGGCTTCAATTCATCGGTGCGCAGCTTGAGCGGACGATTCGTCGGAGGCGCCGCCGGCTTGGCGAACAAGGCCAGGAAGGCATCAATGGTCACCGGATCGAACTGAGTGCCCCGGCCGCGCCCGATCATCGTCCGTGCCTCGTGAGCCGAGAGCTTTTCAGTGATGAAATGCCCCGACTGCAAATCCTCATAAGCATCGACGACGGCCAGGATTCGTGCGCCCAAAGGGATGGCATTTTCCTTCAGCCCATCGGGGAAACCTCGGCCATCGTGGCGCTCATGGTGGGATCTGAGCAAACTGGCCACGGGTTGCATGTCGTCCAGCCCCAGCAAAGCCTGTTCGCCAAAAATCGGGTGCAACCTGTAGCGGGCGGCCTCCTCAGGATTCAATTTCGAGACAGGTTTAGCCAGGATCGCATCAGACAAGCCAATGTGGCCGATGTCATGCATCAAGGCCGCGATGAACACCTCGTGCGCCTGCACGTCGTCCAGGTTCATCGCCTTGGCCAAGCGCCTTGACAGATCCGCCACCTTGCGTGCGTGCCCCATCAACTCGCCGCCACGCAACTCGATCAGGCTGGAAAACGACTTGATCGAGTTGAAATAGTTCTTCTTCAAGCGGTCATTGACCTTGGCCAACTCGGCTGTGCGCTCTTCAACCTTTTGCTCCAGCGTGCCATTGAGTGCCTTCAATTCCTCGTGCTGGCGAACGCTCAATGCCTCCAGCCGATTTTTTTCGTCCAGGAGCGACATGCGGTCAAAAGCCTCCTTGACGGTGAGCAAGATTTCACTGTCTTGCCAAGGCTTGGTGAGGTAACGATGGATCTGCCCATCGTTGATCGCGGCGATCGTTGAGCTGACATCGGCGTAGCCTGTCAACAACAAACGCGTGACATGAGGCCACCGCACGCGAACCTGCGCGAGTAACTCGGCGCCGCTCATTTCCGGCATGCGCATGTCGGAGATGATCAGATCGATGGTTTCCGTTTCGAACAAAACCAGCGCAGCCGCACCGCTTTCGGCCGTCAGCACGCGGTAGCCGCAAGGCCGGAACAAGCGCTTCATGGCGGAGAGGATGCTGGTTTCATCATCCACGCAAAGCACGGTGCGCGAAAGGCCCGGCAACGCCGAAGGCAAGACCTCTACCTGATCAAGGTTGGTGCTGCTCATGGACCCTCCTGAAAAACCTGTTGGTCAATCAGACTATCACGATCACCTGTTGGGCGCACCCTGTTTGCCCCACGTATCCACCTCGATCTCGGCCCATTCTTCGGGCGGGATGTGCCCTCGCATTTCCTGCCACAGTTCAGCCGCCACCGATCCCAGATGGGGTTACCTGACCCACATCACCAGCAAAGTCCCGGCCAGGGCCACTGCAGCGCTGATGTCGACCACCCAATCATCCAACAAGCGCAGAAAGAAGGGCTTAGAGGGGGTACGCTTCATGCTGACACGTCCTTTCTGGCAGTTGGCAGGCATCCAAGGGACCCCAAGGGTGGCCTCGTCATGTGACACAGGGAAGACAGCATCAGGCCTACCATGGATACACCAGGGTTCCCAGCATGGCCATGGCCAAGACGAGGTCCACCCCCCAGTCAGTCCAGTCATTTCCAAGTAGCGTTTTCATACTGTCATTTTATACAGTATTTTTGCAATCTGTGGAGACTGAGGCACAACCCTCCCCAACTTGAGGGCGGCTTGCCACTACCATCGCCTCATCCACGAAGAAAACTACGCCATGACCACCGAAGAACGCATCGACAAACTGGAAGAGGACATTGCGCAGTTGACCGTCCAGAACAGCGAGCTCGTTGCCCTGCTGCAAAACCTGGGAGGCCACCAGCGGATGTACCACGCGGCCATTGAATCCATCATCATTTCCCACCCCTACCCCCAGGCGCTCAGGCCAGTGCTTGAAACGCTGCTGGCGGCGGTCGATGCCGCCATCGTGGCCAGGGCTGAATCCGATGACCACCTGGAGGGCGCGCAAGCCAGCCAGGAATGCTTGATGGCAGCCCTGGATGAGGCGGAACGTTTGGGTGGGCTGGAAGACGATTCAGCGTGACCGTTTCAAGCAGCCACGATCATCTGGCCAGCTGAAACACCGCCACGGCCTGAACCAGTTGTTGCGCTTGCTGGCGCAGGCTCTCGGCAGCCGCAGCCGACTCCTCCACCAATGCTGCGTTTTGCTGAGTGGCCTGGTCCATTTGTGAGACGGCTTGCCCCACCTGGCCCACACCGCTGCTCTGTTCTGTGTTGGCCAAACTGATGTCGGCCACGATGTCGGTGACCCGGCGAATGGATGTCACGATTTCCTGCATGGTGCGCCCGGCCTGATCCGCCTGTGCCGCGCCTTGATCAGTGCGCGCCACACTCTCGGCGATCAACGCGCCGATCTCCTTGGCGGCGGTTGCCGAGCGCTGGGCCAGCGTGCGCACTTCGCCCGCGACCACGGCAAAGCCCCGGCCTTGCTCGCCTGCCCGCGCCGCTTCAACCGCTGCATTCAGGGCCAGGATGTTGGTCTGGAAGGCAATGCCGTCAATGACGGCCGTGATGTCGGCGATCTGGCGCGAGCTGGTGTTGATGCCCTTCATGGTCTGAACCACCTCGCGCACCACGTCACCACCTTTGGCCGCCACGGTCGAGGCATCCTGCGCAAGCTGATTCGCTTGCGCGGCGTTGTCGGCATTATTCCTCACAGTGCTGCCCAGCTCATCCATCGTCGCGGCAGTCTGCTGCAGCGCACTCGCCTGCTGCTCGGTGCGTTGACTCAAATCCTGGTTGCCCTGGGCGATCTGCGCGCTGGCGGTGGCCACGCTTTCTGCATTGCCACGGACAGTGCTCACCACCTGGGTCAGCGATATCTGCATCTGGCGTATAGCCGCCATGACACTGTGATCGTCGCCTTCGGTCAGCTCAATCGGGGACGACAGATCACCCTTCGACACATGGCGCGCAACCGCCCGCAACTCGAAGGGTTCCGCACCAAGCTCGCGCCGGATGGAATGCCCCGTCCGCAAGGCAAAAGCGGCGGCCACCATGAACAACAGTGCCACCGGCAACATGGCCACCATGGCGTTGTTACGTGCATCGGCCGCATTCTGCTCGGATGATTCTTTCAACAGGGCCATGGCTTGCCACAGCGTCTCGTACATGGCATCAATGACCTTGGTGGTCTCGGCAAAATACGACGCGCTTGGATAGCTGGGAATCTCCGGCTGCAATACATGCGTCTGCGCCAGGCCAATGCCTGTTTGAGCCAGCTCGTTGAGCCTCTTCGACACCTCGTCAATGCGACCACGCGACTGTGCATGCGCCGTTGCGCTTTTCTCAAAGGTCAACAGCATGTCCTCATAGGCACCGCGCATGCGAATCTGCAAGGCCTCAAAGCGCGCCTTCTCGGCGGGATCAAGCGCCTGCTTGGTGGACAGCAAGTTGGCGCCGCGCGCCCGGGTCTGGCCCATCATCTCAATCATGCCGGGCGCGTCTGCCAGCGTGCCCAGCGTCAAGAAATAGACCGACGGTTCTGTGCTCAAGGACAGCCCCCAATGGTCGGCCACTTCACCCAACGTTCGCAGCATGCTGGCCAGCATCGCCGTGTGGCGGGCCGAAGACTCGGGGCCAGTGATGCGCTTGTCGGCCACCGCCTGGCTGACCTCCTCCCACTTGCCGACGTCGAGTTTCCAGGCGGCGCCCAATCGCGATGCCTCGGCACCATCGGCCGTCACATGCGCAGCAAATGCAGCCATGGCCTTCTCAATCTCTGCCTGTTTCGCAACGCGCTTGGGCGCAGCGCCCTCATCCCCGCCCAACAAGACTGCGGACAGGCCACGGTGCTGCTGCACGACGCGAATCACTTCCAGCAAAGCGAGCGCTGGCGCCATCCCGGTGACCTCGCGCTGCGCGGTGCGCACCTCATGGATGTACCGCCAACTCAACAACCCGGCGGGAATGGATATCGCCAGCGCGCAGATTGTGAGCAGCAATGCAAACCGACCGCGAATCGTCAGTGATTTTTTGATCATTCAGTGCTTTCGGTAGATCGTTGTTTTTGAATGGCTTGCAACGCATGAATGCAACGCGTGCTTAGGCTATCCCTGCACGCCATTGCAATATCGACCGAAATACCGTGTTTGTTGAGTGCACATTCGTGCAGTCAAGGATCCCAGCACCACAAGGCTCATCCCGAACCGTCAAAGCAAAACGGCTGCGACTCCATCCGCCGAGTGCATGAGCGATGACCAAATACGCGCGGGCTTGACCCCGCTCACGCTTGCCACGGGTTGATGACGGCCGCACTTGCAGCCTCGAAGGTGCGGGTGTCTCGGATGGCGACCGCGAAGCCATTGGATGCTGCAATGGCCAGCGGATTTCAGCGTTCGCCCCTGAGGTACCCCTGAAACGAAACAAGGACCCGAAGGTCCTTGTTTTTACTTGCATTCGATGGGGTGGCTG
>Ga0209841_1000186_pt1 | contig 15327 bp, 14 predicted proteins | sample GWRWT4_30Apr14_FD_187185 | JGI IMG/M metagenome (GOLD analysis project Ga0209841, IMG submission 187185) | Sand microcosm microbial communities from a hyporheic zone in Columbia River, Washington, USA - GW-RW T4_30-Apr-14 (SPAdes) (version 2) | ecosystem: Engineered > Artificial ecosystem > Sand...
TTGTGTTTAATAAAACCAAAAATAGCGGGTAACAAGGACACAATAATAATCGCCATAATAAGCAGGGTGAAATTCTTTTTGACAACTGGAATATTACCAAAGAAATAACCGGCACCAACAAACAGCAGTACCCACATGAGCGAAGCCGCCAGGCTAAACCCCAAAAACCGCGAATAAGGCATGCGGCCTATGCCAGCCACAAAGGGAATAAAGGTGCGGAATATGGGTAAGAAACGGGCAATGATTACGGCCTTGTGTCCGTGTTTTGCATAAAACTCTTCGGTTTTTTCCAAGTGCTTGCGATTAAATATTCGTGATGTGTGGGAGGAGAATACCTTGGGGCCGGTTGTTCTGCCAAACCAATAATTAACATTGTCACCCATAAATGCCGCGACAATAATCAGTCCGCCCACAAGCACGGGATCCAACGCACCCGTTGCTGCAATAGCGCCGGTAGCAAAGAGCAGAGAGTCGCCGGGTAAAAAAGGGGTGACTACCAAGCCTGTTTCACAAAAAATAATGAGAAATAATATGCCGTAAACCCATGCACCGTAGTTCTGCGTCATGAATATTAAATGCTGATCAATATGCAAAATAAAATCGATAATTGGCACGGTCTGGGTGTCCTGGCTGTTGGTTATAGTGTCTGTGTTCACACCAATACGTTGTTTAAAAACTATTGTGGCCTCAGCGTTTTATCATAATGCTTTGCTGGTTTAGCAGTTTACCATGATCATCAGTAATTTCTACGCGCCACTCACCCAGATGTTTTGCATCGAAATATTTACGCGTAAAACAACGCCATCGTTTTGCGCCAAGTGTGAGCGGAATGTCCATAACTATTTTGTTTTTGTAACGCCAGCGGTGATGAATCGTTTGGCCCGGTGTGCCACTGAATTCGGTAAAAAGATAAAGACTTTTATCTGGAAGATCATCCAGTGAAATTGTGGTACTCAGCACCTGTTTGGGTTCATGATGACGAATATGACGACTGATCACCATTCGTTTGATGCGTGGTGAGGGCGTGTTTGTGACTGTCGTGGATGGGATGTTCTGCCGATGCGTCGCGTGTGCTTGCTTCGAAGGGGCCGGTTGAGCGGCAATGGTCATGGCGGGTAGCGGTGGGCTCTTTTGCGGTGAGTCTGGTTCGATCATCAACGGATTTAACGGTGTTTCCGGTAAGGGCGCTATTTCATTAAGCGTTTGGGATAAGGGAATTTCTGCCGGACGTGTTTTATGAATAAACGGTGCTGTCACACCATAAGCAAGCAATAACAGCGCTGGAATCAGCCAAAAAACACGTTTTTTGTGCCATCTGGATGGGCTGGGTGCCACGCAAACCGGTGGCTCTGGCACGTCCTTGTTAATGGTGATACGTACAGTTAAATTTTCTTGGCTCATGATGATCTGTCACTGGTTGATGCGACGCAGTATACCTGAAGCCAATTTAGCGAATAACAGTATGTTTAACATTCTTGTAAATTCTTTTGTTTAAAAGGGAATAAAGTCCAATACTGGATTTCAATGCAGATTGACGTTGTAATAAGCAGGGGCGGAATCATCCTGGAATGGAACAATTCAGGGATGATGAACTTTTGACGAGCGACGAACATAGAGGCGAGTGAAAATGACAAAAGTAGCTGTAGTGTTAGCAGGTTGTGGTGTGTTTGATGGCGGTGAAATTCATGAAAGCACCCTGACCTTGCTTGCTCTGGATCAGGCAGGGGTCGCGTATCAATGTCTGGCACCGGATATAAAACAAATGCATGTGATTAATCATCTTACAGGGCAGGAAATGGATGAACAGCGTAACGTGTTGGTTGAGTCGGCACGGATTGCTCGCGGAAAAGTAATGGATATTGCCAAAGCGGATCCGCGTGACTATGACGCGGTGATAGTGCCCGGAGGTTTCGGGGTGGCAAAAAATCTCTGTGATTTTGCGGTTAAAGGTGCGGATATGAGCGTTAATGAAGACGTGCGGGCTTTTATTCGTGCCGTGCATGATGCAGGGCGTCCTGTGGGTTTGGCGTGTATCGCGCCGGTGATGTCTGAACGTTTGTTTGGCAAGGGTGTTGTATGTACCATCGGTCATGATGCAGCCACAGCCAGTGCCATTGAGTCCATGGGAGGACGGCACCAGGGGTGTGATGTTGATGGGATTGTGGTGGATAAAGCCAATCGCCTAGTAACAACACCGGCGTATATGCTGGCTGAACGTATCAGTGAAGTGGCGACCGGCATTAATAAAATGGTTAAAGCAGTGCTGGAAATGACACGCTAAGGCATAAAATCAAGCGCTGTCCACTGTTCTCACGGCGCCGATTTACGCCGTGAGTTGTAACTGCTGCCTTAACCTTAATTGACAAATAAGGGAAATTTTCCGGCAATGCTGTCGCCGGTCAGTTGTGCTTCCCAGCCCTTGGCATCGTTAAATAAACGGATGCAGGTAAACTGCGGATTTGCGCTCATGTCAAACCAGTGTTTGGTCTGCGCAGGTACATTGATCAGATCGTTTTGCTGACACAAAATGATATAAACCTTGTTGTCGGCATGCAGATAAAACTGTCCGCTGCCGCGCACAAAGAATCTGACTTCATCATCAACGTGGATATGCTCCTCTAAAAATTTCTGTCGCAGTGCGTTTTTGTTGGGGTTGTCTGGATTGACGTTGATAACATCAAATGACTGGTATCCGGCTTCTTTGATAAGTGCCTCAATTTCCGCTTTATAGGCGTTTAATATCGCCTCATTGCTTGAATCCTGGCCGATGGTATTAGCGGCCTGCCAGCGGCGAAATTGAACGCCGATCTTTTTGAGTTCGTCCGTGATAAGTGCGGCATCCTGACTATGAAGTACAGGCCTTGTTGGGTTGTTATCAGCGTAAACAGTCAGTTGTGTCATCTTGCGTTCTCTAAACGGATTAATTTCTGCAAAATTTTGTACAGTTAGGTGCTTAGTTTGCGGCACATTGTTGCGGGCCACAAGTACGGTTTGCCAACCCGCAGCCTGTGCGGCATCGAGTTCCTCGCTGATATCGGACAAAAATAATAATTGCTCGCCGGGAATGTTAAGGGCCTGACTTATATTGTGATAACTTTGTGTCTCTTTTTTGCCCCCGACATGGGTGTCAAAATAGCCTTTGAACAGCACACTAAAATCGCCAGCATCGCTGTGGCGATACAACAATTGTTGTGCGAGCACTGAACCGGAGGAGTAAACGTAGAGTTCGAGACCGGCCTGATACCACTGTGTTAGCCAATAGGCGGCATCAGGATAGATGTGGCCGGTGTAATCACCTTTTTCATAACCGGCTTTCCAGATATGCCCTTGCAACGATTTCAGTGACGTGATTTTTTTATCTTCCTTGATCCACTGTAGCAAGGCAGCGATTACCTCGTCTATGGACGCGTTCGGTGTTTTGATTTCTTTTCTTACATCGTTGATAAGCGGCACAATGTCGGGGTCGTGTTGATGTGCGGTGACAAACGCGGGCAGTGACTGGGTTGCATAGGGAAAAAGCACCTTGTGCACAAAATGAATATCAGTAGTTGTGCCTTCAATGTCGGTAATAATGGCCCGAATGCTCATGTCTGTGCTCTAAAAAATCGTTAGGGTTTAAATTGCAGTTGTTTGAGTTCGCACTCAATCAGAAATTCCAGTCCTTCAAGATGGCGACGTGCAGCAAAGAGATCGTCGCCCCAGGCATAAATGCCATGCCCCTGCACCAGAAAACCAAAAGGCAGTGCGTGCTGCTGTTGATAGTTGCTGATAGCGCTTACCAGTTCATCCATATTCTGCTTGTTGGGAAAATTGGCCAGCTGCAACGTGTCGTTATGGCTGTGAAAGCCGCTGATGGCTTTTTGCATTTCGTAACCGCTGATGGGCCACACGGTTTTTTTAATCAGCCGTGAAAAAACCGTGGCGTTCACCGAGTGCGTGTGCAGTACGGCGCCCGCATTGAGATGCGCGTAAAGAAAACAATGCACGGGAAGTTCGGCCGAGGGTTTGAGTTCACTACCAAGAATCTGACCTTGATGGGTGGCCACAAGAAAGTCAGTTTCCTGAAGCTGACCTTTGTCACGCCCCGAAGCGGTAATGAGAAACTTGTTTTCATCCAAGCGAGCCGAGAAATTGCCGCCGGTGGCGGGGCACCAGCCCTTCTGGTTAATCCAGTGAGCGGTGCCGCGTAATTGGGTAATGATATGCGTTTTATTCATGATGCCTTGTTAAGCCATTGTTGACAGTGGGGCGATGATAGCTTTATAGCGTCATAAAAAAAAGTCAGGACAGGGCAATCGCAGCTTTCTGCGCGCCTGGATTTTCCTTGAGTTCAATACGGTTTAATGCGTGCAACAGTGCATTGATCGACGCCGTGATCACATCCTTGGACATGGCAACGCCGGAATACAGCTGTTCCTGGCAACGTATCTGTATATAAGTGATGGCCTGTGTGCCGGCGCCGTGTTCCAGGGCATGTTCGTGATAATGGCAAATATCCAGCGGGGACAAAACAATTTTATTGATACCTTTAACCAAGGCATCCAATACGCCGGCCCCTTCACTCTCAATAGTCCGGGTTTTATTTTGATAAGTGAAATCCAGTTTCAAGCAATCATGTTCATTGGCGCGTTTGATTTCATAATAAAGCAAACCTGTTTGGTCATTCAGATAATGCGTCCTGAATAAAACGATGATCTCTTCCGGGCTGATTTCTCTGCCGTGTTGATCGGCGTGTGTTTGGACGATCTGGCTGAATTCCATTTGCAGCCAGCGGGGTAAATCGAATCCACAGTGTTCTTTTAGAATATAGGCAACACCGCCTTTGCCCGATTGGCTATTGATGCGAATCACTTCCTGATAACTGCGGCCAATATCCCTAGGATCTATTGGTAAGTAAGCCACTCGCCAGGCCTCGCCTTCGCGATAATGGCTCAGGCATTTTTTAATGGCATCCTGATGACTGCCGGAAAATGCCGTAAAAACCAGTTCGCCGGCATAGGGATGGCGTGGATGAAGCGGCAGCTGGGTGCAGGCTGTAACGACGTCAATAATGTCTGCCATGGCGCTGAAATCAAGTTTCGGATCAATGCCCTGGCTGTAAAGATTCATCGCCATCGTGACAATATCCATATTACCGGTGCGTTCACCGTTGCCCAATAAAGTGCCTTCCACACGATCGGCTCCAGCCATAAGGCCTAACTCTGCAGCGGCCACCGCGCAACCACGGTCATTGTGCGTGTGCAGGCTTATCACGGTTGTCTGGCGTTGCCGAATGTGACGACAAAACCACTCCACTTGATCGGCATAGACATTGGGTGTGGACGCTTCTACGGTGGCAGGTAAATTAATAATGATGGGTTTCTCGACCGTGGGCTGCCAGATTTCACTCACGGCATTACAAATGGCCAGTGAAAATTCAAGTTCGGTTTGGGTAAAACTTTCAGGCGAATATTGAAAGGTCCAGTCGGTGTTAGCTTGTTGTTGCGCCAGATCCCTGATTAAACGTGCACCGTTGATAGCGATATCAATAATACCGGATGGGTCTAAATTGAATACCTGCTGCCGTTGTATCGGGGATGTCGAGTTATACAAATGCACAATGGCGCGTGGCGCACCCTGCAGGGCTTCAAAGGTACGTGAAATAAGAGGGAGCCGGGCCTGGGTTAACACTTGCAGGCTCACATCGTCGGGAATACGTTTTTGTTCGATCAGCGCGCGCACAAAGTCAAAGTCAGTTTGTGAGGCCGCTGGAAAACCGACTTCAATTTCCTTAAAGCCCAGCCTTACAAGCAAATCAAACAGTACGCCTTTTTGCTGCGGCGACATCGGATTAATCAATGCCTGATTGCCATCGCGCAAATCCACCGCGCACCAGCGTGGCGCTTGTTGAATCACCTGATTGGGCCAGATGCGATCAGGCAGTGCAAGAGGCGAAAAGGCTTGGTATTTCTGGTGATTAAAATGTGTGCGGATGTCCATAATGTGTGGCCTCGACTTAATAAGGAGTGTCGAGGGAAAGTGTAAGCGCAATCGTAGGATTATAAATTGCTAAAATGCCTGTAATTAATTACTATTCGAATAAATAAACCAATTTTTTAAATTAATAAGCAATTTTATTGCTATGTGGTAATTTAAGAAGGATTTTATGACTATTGACCGTACCGATCGCCATATTTTACACGTGCTGCAAAAAGAGGGGCGTATTTCCAATTTGGAATTGGCCGAAAAAACCTCGCTGTCTCCTTCACCCTGTTTGCGACGGGTCAAACGTCTTGAGGACGAGGGTATTATTACTTCCTATGTAGCGCGACTTGATCCTGATCGTTTGGGGCTTAAATTGATGGCGCTTATCCATATCAGTCTTGATCGCCATACGCCTGATCGTTTTGAAAATTTTGAGAAACTTGTGAGCGGTTTTGCAGAAGTGCTGGAATGTTTTCTTATTACCGGTCAGCAAGCTGATTATTTGCTCAAAGTGATTGTGCCGGATATGGAGCATTATCAGCATTTTTTACTGGGTAAACTGACCCGTATCGAAGGCGTTAGCGGCGTGCATTCAAGTTTTGTTATGCGTAAGGCGGTGGAAAGCACGATCTTGCCTTTGGCGCATCTTGAGTGAGGAAGATTCATTGGCGAGGAAAACAAGTACAAATTCGATTAGATGCGTGTCGTGTTCAGCGATCAGGAATCGCCCGTGAATAAAAGCGATTCCTGATCAACTTTGTTAAATCACTTGATAGGTAATTTGTAGCTGACCTGGAAAATAGGGTCGTTATCGTAGGTGCCTTCGACTTCTTCGTCTACAACCTTGCTTACCGTAAAGGACAGGTTATCGTTATAGGCATAAGACACGTCAAGGTGAGTCATATTTTGGAGGTCATTATCAAAGGAATGAAAGCCCAGTTTGGCCGAAACGTCGTTCATGCCATAACCGAAGGTGTAGTAGTAATAACCGGGGGCACCGGCAACGTTATCCAGTATGCTGAAGTTGGCACCGTAGGCTGATACACTTAAAACAACTTCTGAAAGTTCGCCGGTGGTATCATTTCGCTCGTCCAGATCAGAATAGTTATAGTTCCACAGACTCAGATCAAGAGTCACTTCACCCATTTTGGTATTGTAACCAGCGAAAAGATCATATTCCTGACCGAGTCCGCTGTCACCGGATGACATCCATACACCGCCGTAAGCTCCCGCCATGGAATAAATCAAATCACCGCTGACGGCTGCCGCGCCCTGGCCCAAATCGATACCTCTCCAAAGGTAGGCATTAGACACAGTTGCTGAAGCGGAAAGTTTTCCATCCGCAGAAGCCATAGCCAGGTTTCCGACCAGCAGTGCTGAGGCGGCGGTTGAGTACGCTAGAAGTTTTTTTACGTTCATTTTTAGCTTGTCCTTTTGGTCAGGGTTGGAGTGAGTTGTTTTTGTGACGTCTTTAATGGATTAAATCCACGTGGCAGTAAGTTAACAAATATTTCCCTAATTACAAGCGAAAGATGTGCCACTTTTTTTAAAGTGGCTGCGCTCAGGCAGAGCGAGCGGATTTTTTATGCCGTAAAAAAACCAAGTCTTAGTGGGTGAATTTCTGCCAGAGCTCGTGTGGAAATAGGGCGTTTTACAACAGCGGGTATTTTAAAAACGGAGTGTATTTTTTATGGTTTTAAGTACGCCCGCACAGGTATTACGTATACCTAAAATACAGCAAGATCGGTGTTTTTAGCGTATTGGATTTGATGCCTTGTTTTGGCGCCAGTACGGCACTGAACTGCTCTTTTTAGTGCATTGATGCGCTCATTCTTGCGGTTTCTACAGGCAAAACAGGGATAAAAACAGGCACATCCATGATGAATAAAAAAATAAACGCGCAGATGTCCATCGTAAGGATGTGAGAGCGGCAGAGAAAATTTGTCTGGCATATGCATTGCATAATCGCTTGTGGCATCACTCCATGTCTTTGTTGGAAATTCGTCAGTATTTTTTACAGGGAATGTTTGGTACGCGAAGGCATCTGGCCTGGAACATAGGAGTGATTTCAGCGTGCAGCAGATGATCGGCGCCCGTAGTTGCGCCGTTTCATTAATTATTCATTGCCAATTTTGGCGTATCAAACCTGTCGTATCAAACCTGTGTAGGGAGAAGCCATGAAAATAATTCCGTTTAAAAAAGTTCTTGTACCATTGCTGGTCGTTGGATCATTTTCAATGGCGGCCTTGGTTCAGGCCGCCGACACAATAAAAATCGGGGTCTTGCATTCTCTCAGCGGCACCATGGCCATCAGTGAAACCACATTAAAAGACACTGTTTTGATGATGGTTGATGAGCAAAACAAAAAAGGCGGTCTGCTGGGTAAAAAACTGGAAGCGGTGGTAGTGGATCCCGCATCGAATTGGCCGCTGTTTGCGGAAAAAACCCGTGAATTGTTAACCAAGGATAAGGTCGATGTAATTTTTGGCTGCTGGACCTCGGTGTCGCGCAAATCGGCCTTGCCCGTGCTCGAAGAACTAAATGGTTTGTTGTTTTATCCGGTGCAGTATGAAGGTGAAGAGTCGTCCAAAAACGTGTTTTACACGGGCGCGGCGCCTAATCAACAAGCCATTCCGGCCGTTGATTACCTGATGAATGAGTTAGGTGTTAAACGATGGGTATTGGCTGGCACCGATTATGTTTATCCCCGCACCACCAACAAAATCCTTGAAGCTTACCTCAAAGCAAAAGGCGTGAGTGATAAGGACATCATGATTAACTACACCCCCTTTGGTCATTCCGATTGGCAGGGCATAGTGGCAGATATCAAAAAATTTGGCAGCACAGGCAAAGCCACGGCAGTAGTCTCCACCATTAACGGTGATGCCAATGTGCCTTTTTATAAAGAGCTGGCGAATCAGGGGGTGTCTGCGGAAGACATTCCTGTGGTGGCCTTTTCTGTAGGGGAAGAAGAACTGTCGGGGATTGATACCAAACCACTGGTCGGTCATTTGGCAGCCTGGAATTATTTCCAGAGTATCGAAGGCAAAGAAAACGCGGCCTTTATTAAAAAATGGCATGACTATATTAAAAATGACAAACGCGTGACCAATGATCCTATGGAGGCAACCTATATAGGTTTTAATATGTGGGTTAAAGCGGTCGAAAAAGCGGGCACTACCAAGGTTGATGCTGTGGAAAAGGCCATGATTGGTGTAACAACGCCAAACCTGACCGGCGGTATGGCGAAGATGAATAAAAATCATCATTTATCAAAACCTGTGTTAATTGGTGAAATTCAGGACAATGGCCAGTTTGAAGTGGTGTGGGAAACCAAAGGGCTGGTCGAAGGCGATGCTTGGTCTGACTTTTTACCGGGTTCCAAGGACATTATTGCCGACTGGACGGAGCCGACGCGCTGCGGTAATTACAATACCAAAACAAAAAAATGTTCAGGGCAAAACTTTTAGTGTAAGCAGAGCTGAATCTGACGCCCCATGGGGCGTCAGGTTGTCTGTTCTTTCTTTTGCGTTGTTTGAACATTTAAGGTCTGTATGCGTTCAAGAAAAAATTCTGTGGTAGTCAGCTGTGTGTTATTCATGCGAATGACGCTGGTTTTTCTTGTTTTGACGGTGATGTGTGCATCGGTTTTTGCGGAAGAAAGCATTGCGGGGAATGAAGAAAATCAAACCCTTGCGCCTCAGCCTGAACTTTCTGCAGTGCTTACTTCGCTGTCGCAGGCGAATCTGAGTCAAATGCCGAATCTTATCTCTGCCATGGAAAAACTGGGGCTTGAGTCGACCGATCCTGATATGCACCGGATCATCATGGCCATTTTTCAGGCTCAGCTTGCCGGTAATTTGTATTATCGAAAGAACGAAAAACAGCTTGTCGTATTGCGAAAACTGGATTCCAGCTATGAAGTGCTTGATCCATTAAGCCAAAAAGTACTGGCTTTTGAAACCAAAGGTCAGCTACAAAAAATCAGGGTGAATAATCGTTTGCGCAAGAATTTAAATGCATCACTAGCGCGGATGACTTTGTTGAGCCCCGATGTCGGACTTCGTTTGCAGGCGGTGGATCAACTCATGACGCATAGCACAGATGAAAATCTCAGTTTGCTTAAGCGTGCCCGCTCAAATGAAACCGATTCGACTGTGCGTGAAAAAATGAATATTGCACTGGCGCTGGCGGCACTTGACTCCACGGATCTTGAATCGAAACAGCAAGCCATTGTGACGCTGGCAGGCAGTCTTGAGCCTTTGGTTAAAGCAAAACTCGAAGCCAAACTGGCGAAGGATGATCAGGGGCATTTTGTTGAGCCGAACAAAAAACTGCGTGCCGCCATGCAGCAGGCGCTGACTGATATTGAATTCAAACGCCGTGTGTATGCCTTCATTGAAACGCTATTTTTTGGTTTGAGTCTGGGGTCGGTACTGTTGTTGGCGGCTATTGGCTTGTCAATAACGTTTGGCGTGATGGGCGTAATCAATATGGCTCATGGCGAAATGATCATGTTGGGGGCTTATACCACCTATGTGTTGCAGACGCTTATGCCCGATGCAATAGGGTGGGCCTTGGTGTTATCCATTCCTGCGGCATTTGTGGTGTCGGCGCTGGTGGGTATTGGTATTGAACGCGGAATTATTCGTTTTCTCAAAGGACGTCCTCTGGAAACCTTGCTGGCGACCTTTGGATTGAGTCTGATTTTGCAGCAAGCGGTCAGAACTGTTTTTTCGCCCCTGAACCGGCAGGTGGTGTCGCCGCAGTGGATGAGTGGTGCGCTGCATGTTAATCCGGTGTTATCGATTACCTACGGTCGCCTATACGTGATTGTGTTTTCATTTCTTATTTTTGTTTTGCTGCTTTTTATTATGAAACGAACAGTACTGGGTTTGTACGTGATGGCGGTCTCCCAAAATCGTGACATGGCCAAAGCAATGGGTATTCGCACCGAGTGGGTTGATGCCATGACCTTTGGTCTGGGTTCTGGTATTGCGGGAATGGCCGGTGTTGCCTTGAGTCAATTGACTAACGTAGGGCCTAACTTGGGGCAGGCCTATATTATCGACTCCTTTATGGTGGTGGTGTTTGGTGGGGTGGGTAATCTCTGGGGAACACTGGTCGGGGGCTTGGGGCTCGGTGTTGTTAACAAATTTCTGGAGCCGATGGTGGGTGCGGTGCTGGCCAAAATTCTTGTTCTGGTGGCCATTATTCTTTTTATCCAGAAACGTCCGCGTGGACTCTTTCCACAGAAAGGCAGGGTTGTTGAATGAATACGAATGCCTGCGTCAATCGCCGGGTACAGCGCCGTGCTTCGTTGTTGCCCTTGGCGTGGCAAGACCGTGGCAGTCAGCGTTTCTTGTTGTTGTTGTTTGGAATCACGGCGTTTTGCACGCTCAGTAATGGCTTATTGCCGGAAGAAAGTTTTTTGTATGTTGATACCTACACCATCACGCTGCTGGGTAAATATCTCAGCTATGCCTTGCTGGCTATGGCGGTGGATGTGATTTGGGGTTATTGCGGCATTTTGAGCCTGGGACACGGTGCTTTTTTTGCGCTGGGTGCCTATGCCATGGGCATGTACCTGATGCGTCAGATCGGTGATCGGGGTGTGTATGGTGACAAGGTGTTGCCTGATTTTATGGTGTTTCTCAATTGGCAGGAGTTGCCCTGGTTCTGGTACGGTTTTTCTTCCTTCCCCTTTGCTATGCTCATGGTCGTGCTGGTGCCCGGCCTATTGGCCTATGGCTTTGCCTGGATGGCCTTTCGTTCGCGCGTGACGGGTGTCTATTTGTCGATTATGACGCAGGCGTTGACATATGCCCTGCTGCTGGCTTTTTTTCGTAACGAAATGGGTTTTGGCGGTAATAACGGTCTGACTGATTTCAAGGATATTCTGGGCTTTGATTTGCAAAGTCAGGGCGTGCGTCTGGTGCTGTTTGTGCTCAGTGCGCTGGTGTTGGCACTGGCTTATCTGCTGAGTCGTTATATTCTCGAATCAAAATTCGGTCGCGTTATTGTGGCCGTGCGTGATGCCGAAAGCCGGGCACGCTTTGTGGGGTATAAAACCGAAGACTACAAGGTGTGGCTTTTTGTGTATTCAGCCGTTTTGGCAGGTATTGCCGGTGCGTTGTATGTGCCTCAAGTAGGCATTATCAATCCCGGAGAATTTTCCCCGCTGAATTCCATTGAAGTTGTGGTGTGGGTTGCGGTGGGTGGACGGGGTTTGCTCTATGGCGCAGTTTTGGGCGCACTCATTGTCAATTTTGCCAAAACCCGTTTTACTGCGCTGATGCCCGATGCCTGGTTATTTATTCTGGGCTTTTTGTTTGTCGCCGTGACTATTGCGTTACCTAAAGGCGTGATGGGTATTTTTGCGGCAAAGGCTGAGAAAAAGTCGCAAAAGCAGGCGTCTCAATGACCGCATTGGCTCAAATCCGACACTGGTTCCGGCAGCAGCATGACATCGAGTCTTTGCGTGAAGAGGCGCCTTTTATTGATGTATCACACCAGGTCATTTTATATATTGAAGGCGTCAGCGTCAGTTTTGACGGTTTTAAAGCGCTTAATGATTTGAATCTTTATATTAATGATGGTGAGCTGCGTTGTTTAATTGGCGCTAACGGTGCAGGTAAGACGACATTAATGGATGTGATTACCGGTAAAACCCGTCCTGATAGCGGTAATGTCTATTTTGGTCAGCGAATTAATTTGTTAAAAAAAACTGAAGCCGAGATTGCGCTGTTGGGCATAGGACGAAAATTTCAGAAACCCACTGTTTTCGAACAGCATACGGTTTTTGATAATATCGAACTGGCCCTGAAAACCAGCAAAAAATTACTGCATACCTTGTTTGCCCGAAGCACAGCCGAACAGTTGGAACGTATTGATGAGGTTCTCGTGATTATCGGTTTGCAGGATCAAAGGGGACAGTGTGCCGGTATCTTGTCTCACGGCCAGAAACAGTGGCTCGAAATCGGCATGTTGCTAGCGGCAGATCCACGCTTGTTATTAATTGATGAGCCGGTGGCGGGAATGACTGCACATGAAGCCGAACGCACCGCCGAGTTGCTTAGCGCATTGGCCGGCAAGCACACTATTGTAGTGGTCGAACACGATATGGAATTTGTGCGTAGCATTGCCCGCACCGTTACCGTATTGCACCAAGGCACGGTGCTTGCTGAAGGCAGCATGAGTGAAATACAAAATAATGCGGCCGTTAGAGACGTTTATCTGGGTGAAGCACAGTGATTGAATTTAAAGGCATTAATCAATTGTATGGCAGTTCGCAGATTCTTTGGGAACTCGACATGCATATCCCCCAAGGTTCCGTCACCTGCATCATGGGACGTAACGGAGTGGGTAAAACCACCTTGCTGAAATGCCTGATGGGTTTGTTGCCGGTAAAATCCGGGCAAATTCTCATTGAGGGTGAATGCGTGAATGCTTTAAGCACTGAACAGCGTCCGCGTTTGGGCGTGGCTTATGTGCCACAAGGTCGGCAGATTTTCCCGCGCCTGACTGTGGAAGAAAATCTGCGTACCGGACTGGCCTGCCGCAAAGATAAAAGCAAAATTATTCCCGAGAAAATCTTTGAGCTTTTTCCCGTACTTAAATCGATGCTGCAACGGCGCGGGGGTGATCTCTCGGGCGGGCAGCAACAACAATTGGCCATTGGCCGGGCCTTGGCCATTGCCCCGCGTATTCTGATTCTTGACGAGCCCAACGAAGGCATCCAACCCAATATTGTGCAACATATTGGCGATGTTATTACCCGGCTGAACCGTGAAGATAATCTGACCGTGGTTCTGGTTGAACAAAAGCTCGGTTTTGCGCGTCGTGTTGGTCAGAGTTTCCATTTGATGGAACGAGGCAGGGTGGTGGCGTCAGATTCGATGTGGGCCTTGAGTGATGATTTGATCAAACAACATCTGGCCGTATAAAACCATTGGCCGCACTAATAGACTGCATACCCATAAAATAGTAAAAATGCCAATGAACAAACCTCAGAGCCCTATGCAGCAGCTGCCTTCCTCGTCACCGCGTCCAACAAGCGGCTGGCGGGGTGAATTGGAACTGAGCTGCAAAAACGGCCAATGGGGCACACGGCTGGTGGCCACCCGTCATTATGGCCCGTTATATATCCAAAAACCGTTTTACCCCGAAGGCGAGGCCTGTATGCATCTGTACCCACTGCATCCACCGGGGGGTGTGGTCAGTGGTGACGAGCTTCATCTTCAATTAAATGCCACTGCAGCGGCTCAGGTGTTGCTAACCACACCCGGCGCTTTGCGTTTTTACAAATCGCGTGACAACGTACTGCCCTTAAATCCCGGTCAGGTGGTCACGAATGTTATTGCGGTCAGTGACCACAGTTGTGTGGAGTGGTTGCCGATGGAAAGCATTGTGTTTAACGGTGCCCATGCGCGGAATGACACCCGGGTTTTTCTTGATGCATCAAGTCAGTTTATCGGTTGGGACATTGTCTGTTTGGGGCTGCCGGCCAGTGAGGCTTTTTTTACCAGCGGCGCGTTGTTGCAAAGTTTTGAAATTTACCGTTTGCAGCGGCCCTTGTTTATTGATCGGATGCGCTGTGTGGCGAACAAAACTGTGCTCAAGGCGCGCGCTGGATTGGCGGGTCATTGGGTCTATGGCACTTTGGTGTTTGCGCCGTCGAGTGAGTTTGATTCGTCGCCGCAGGCCGTTGAGGCCGTGCTTGGCGAACTGCGTCAGCATGTCGTAGCGCAGGGTTTTGAGCAGCACATTGCAATCACCGGGTTTAATACCGTGATTATCGCCCGTTATTTGGGCCACAGTACCGAACACGCGCGTTTGGGCTTTGAGGGTCTCTGGCGCATCATGCGGCCAAAACTCACAGGCCGGGTGGCCTGCACACCACGCATTTGGCGCGCGTAATACCGATTTCACAGGGGGAACAATGGACTTATTACCACGAGAAAAAGACAAACTGCTGGTATTTACCGCCGCCTTGTTAGCCGAGCGGCGACTGGCCAAAGGTTTGAAACTCAATTATCCCGAAGCAACGGCGTTGATTACCATGGCCTTGATCGAAGGTGCGCGCGAAGGTAAATCGGTAGTGGAATTGATGAGTTTTGGTAAAACGATTCTTACTCGGGAGCAGGTTATGCCGGGCGTGCCCGAGCTGATCAGCGAGGTGCAAGTGGAAGCAACTTTTCCCGATGGCACCAAACTGGTCACCGTTCACCAACCCATTGTCTAAACAGATTGTCTAAAGCGCTTATCTAAAACGATTGCATAGATGCAGGAGCACACGTATGAAACCAGGTGAACTGCTTGTCGAGGCCGGAGAGCACGCGCTGAATGTGGGCCGGGAAACGA
>Ga0209841_1000187_pt1 | contig 15265 bp, 10 predicted proteins | sample GWRWT4_30Apr14_FD_187185 | JGI IMG/M metagenome (GOLD analysis project Ga0209841, IMG submission 187185) | Sand microcosm microbial communities from a hyporheic zone in Columbia River, Washington, USA - GW-RW T4_30-Apr-14 (SPAdes) (version 2) | ecosystem: Engineered > Artificial ecosystem > Sand...
GCCGGCCTGCAAGCGCGCATGCACGAAAGCGCCATGGACGTGATGGCCCGCGCTGATCTTTACGACCTGCTGCGCTACCAAGACTTTGGTGGCTCACCACAAGACAAGGACGCCAGCGTGCAATGGCTGCGCCGCCACCTGCCCGATTGCGATGCATCGCGCGTGCTGGTCTGCCCCGGCATCCACAGCGCCCTGGCCGCCCTGGTCTCGCAACTGGCCCGCCCCGGCGAGCTGATCTGTGTGGAAGCCCTGACCTACCCCGGCATCAAGGCCATCGCCACGCAGCTGGGCATCAAGCTGCACGCCCTGCCCCTGGACGACGACGGCCCCAGCGCTTTCGAGTTCGAGCAGGCCTGCAAAACGCTCAAGCCCAAGGCCCTGTACTGCAACCCCACCATGCTGAACCCGACCACGGCCACGGTCACCAAAAGCCGGCGCGAAGCCCTGGCCGACATCGCCCTGCGCTACAGCATTCCCATCATTGAAGACGACGCCTACGGCATGCTGCCCAGGCACGCGCCCACACCATTGGCCTTGCTCGCGCCCGAGTTGACCTACTACGTCACCGGCCTGAGCAAATGCCTTGGGGCGGGTCTGCGCACCGCCTACGTCTGCGCGCCCAACGCCCGCAAGGCGCAGACCCTGGCGGGCGCCCTGCGCGCCACCACCGTCATGGCCTCGCCCATCACCAATGCGCTGGCCACGCGCTGGGTCACCGATGGCACGGCCGACGCCATGCTGCACGCCGTGCGCGCTGAATCCATGGCGAGGCAATCCCTGGCCAGCCACCACCTGGGCCAGCACCAGTTCCTGGCACAAGCCGAAGGCTTTCACCTGTGGTTGCCACTGTCATCCGCCTGGAGCACCGTGGAATTCGCGTCCTACCTGCGCACGCAGGGGGTGGGCGTGGTGGCCAGCGCGGCGTTCTCCACCGATGGCGATCCACCGGATGCGGTGCGCATTTGCCTGGGCGGACCGTTGTCGCGCGGTGAATGCGAAGACGCTTTGAGACTGATCGCCGACACACTGGACCACCCGCTGCACCCGCACGCCACAGTGCGGTCCTGACATGACAAAAGCCCACCGCGCTTTCAGCAACGATGGGCTTGTTCAAAAAGTGTCTGGAGGCGCGACCCGGAGTCGAACCGGGCTAACCGGATTTGCAATCCGGGGCATAACCGCTTTGCTATCGCGCCGCAAATCTGCGTGATTCTGTACAAAAAAAGGAAGCCTGTGATGACACGGGGCTTCCTTTTTCGTGACCCGCCTGAAGGCGAATCGAATACTGGAGCGGGAAACGAGACTCGAACTCGCGACCTCAACCTTGGCAAGGTTGCGCTCTACCAACTGAGCTATTCCCGCATTGTTGTCAACTGCTTATTTGTTAATTTGCAGTCATCAGCCAAGACCATGACTATACACTTTTTTTGGCCTTGCTGACAAACAGGTCGAACCAAATTCACGCCATTCAGCACTTTGCCACCAAGGCGCTGGGCTTACACTCTCGGCCGTGCCCCGGTGGTGAAATTGGTAGACACTGCAGACTTAAAATCTGCCGCCTGCGCAAGCGGCGTACCGGTTCGATTCCGGTCCGGGGCACCAATTGGATGAAGCATCGATGAGCACTTCATGAACCTTGAAGCGTTGCTGCCAGAGGCCATCGCGTGGGCAAAGGCCCAGGCGCAGTTCGTGGCCAAAAGTGGGAAACCTTTGACCGCACCAGGCCTGGCACTGGCGCAACAGGTCGGGGTGAAACACCCAGAACTTGTGCGTCTCCTGTACGTGGCTCAATTGCCCCGCCCTGTTGAGCCGTTGCTGCTGCGACAAGTGGTCCTTGACACCGGCATGCTCGGACGTGACATGGCCGGGCTGACAGTGGGTCACAGCATCTTCATCGTCCATGGCCATGACGACGCACGCCTGGTCTCTCACGAGCTTCGGCACGTGCGCCAGTACGAAGCACTGGGCGGCATTGATGGGTTCATGCCCATCTACCTTGCTCAAATTGACAGCGTGGGTTACGACCTTGCCCCGCTGGAGCAGGATGCGCGCGCTCACGAAATCAAAGGACCGCGTCATGCGTGGACTTGAGCGCATGCGCTCCGGCATGGCCAGCGCTTCAATCTATTTCATGTACCCGCATTTGATCGATGGTTCAACCACCACCGTGCAATACTGAAAAGCCTCTGCCCTGGTCGCGCCGTTCCACAACTTGTAAGGCGCAAAGCACGCCTCGCTTTCTCTGTACAAGCGGGTCATGCGTTCACACTGGGTTTCCTGGCGTGGCCCATCGGGCATCGGCTCGTCATCCGCTCCAAAGTCCATGGGCACCACAGGGGGCACATAGACGCCTCGGTCCCGCAGCGACTTCTCGGCCAACGCCCTGCTCTTGGCTTCTTCACGCTGGCGCTCGGTCAACTGGTGCGTCTTGTAGTGGTCTCGCCTGACTTTGCCCTTGTGCCGCTCGGGTGGCCGATCGGAGACATGCCTTTTGCCTTGATGATCAGTCCACCGGTAGACGTCAGCGGCTCCAGCCACCGACATCGCGGCCAAACTCATCAAGAAGATTGCAAAACGCGCGACCATGCTCCAACTCCTTCGGGCCAAGACTAATGCAATTGGAGTGACAACGCAGTACCCATGCCCTGATCACGGCACACCAATTGCCCGCTTCCATCCATGAACCATTCACCTCTTCGTCGCTCATTGCTGCTGGCCTGCGCCTCGGCCCCCTTCTTCACGGCCTGCACCAGCGTGGCCACCGTGCCCGCACCCAATGCCAAAAAAACGTCCGCCGCCGAAGAACTGCTGGCCCAGCTGGAAGCCAGCTCTGGCGGCAGGCTGGGCGTGGCCGCGTTCGATGTGGCCAACAACGCGCAAGTGCAACACCGCGCCGACGAGCGCTTTCCGCTGTGCAGCACCTTCAAGGTCATCGCTGTGGGCGCCGTGCTCAACCGCAGCACCAAAGAGCCCGCCTTGATGCAGCAACGCATGGCTTATGAAGCCAGCGACCTGGTCGCCCATTCGCCCATCACGGGCAAGCACGTCGGCCAGGGCATGACCGTGGCCGACCTGTGCGCCGCCGCCCTTCAGTACAGCGACAACACCGCCGCCAACCTGCTGATGAAGTTGCTGGGCGGGCCATCTGCCGTCACCGCATTCGCCCGTTCCATTGGTGATGAAACCTTCCGGCTGGACCGGTGGGAAACCGACTTGAACACCGCCATCCCTGGCGACCCTCGGGACACGGCCACCCCGAACAACATGGCACGCAGCCTCCAAGGATTGGCACTGAACAACGTGCTGGCCGATCCTCAGCGTGATCAATTGCAGGCTTGGCTGCGAGGCAACACCACTGGCGCCACACGCATCCGCGCGGGCGTTCCGGCAGATTGGGTGGTGGGCGACAAAACCGGTGCTGGCGACCATGGCACCACCAACGACATCGCGGTGCTGTGGCCACCCACCGGGTCGCCCATCGTCCTGGCCATCTACTTCACGCAGCCTGACAAGGCCGCCCCCATGCGCAATGACGTGGTAGCCGCCGCAACGCGCATCGTCGCCGATGCTCTGCACCGACATCGGTGATGCGATGCTGATCTGGTACTGGGGAAAGGGGTGGAGGCGCGACCCGGAGTCGAACCGGGCTAACCGGATTTGCAATCCGGGGCATAACCGCTTTGCTATCGCGCCATTTATGCAATCTTCTCATGCGAAAAAGGGAAGCCTTCGTTAAAACGGGGGCTTCCCTCTGCATTATGGAGCGGGAAACGAGACTCGAACTCGCGACCTCAACCTTGGCAAGGTTGCGCTCTACCAACTGAGCTATTCCCGCATCGACTGTTTTGCATTTGACTACTGTAGTAGTAGCTTGCAACCGCTTGGTTTGCCGGTTGCTGCAATCAGCGAAGACCTGAACTATACACCGATTTTGGTGCTTTCATCAAGCTTCGCTGATTTTCGCCAACAACAATCAGTGCTTCACAGCCTCGGTGGAGATCGGGGCCGCCGCCGCTGCTGGCGCAGCATCCGGCTTGACCTCGACCTTGGCCTCTTCTTCCGGCAAAGGCGTGGGCATGCGCTCCAGGGCGATTTCCAGCACCTTGTCGATCCACTTCACGGGCACGATCTCGATGGCGCTCTTGACGTTTTCGGGGATCTCCTGAAGGTCCTTCACATTCTCTTCAGGGATGAGCACCGTCTTGATGCCACCGCGGTGCGCGGCCAGCAGCTTTTCCTTCAAGCCACCAATGCCCGTGATCTCGCCTCGCAGCGTGATCTCGCCCGTCATGGCCACAGAAGCCTTGACCGGGATGCCCGTGAGCACCGACACCAGGGCCGTGGCCATGGCCGCACCCGCGCTCGGGCCATCCTTGGGCGTGGCACCATCGGGCACGTGGATGTGGATGTCGCGCTTCTCGAACGCTTCATCCTTGATGCCCAGGCGGGCCGCGCGGCTGCGCACCACCGTGCGGGCAGCCTCGACCGACTCCTTCATCACATCGCCCAGTGAACCGGTGCGGGTGATGACACCCTTGCCCGGCATGCTGGCCGATTCGATGGTGAGCAGATCACCGCCCACTTCCGTCCACGCCAGACCGACCACCTGGCCGACCTGGTTGTCCTTGGTGGCCTGGCCGTAATCGTAGCGGCGCACACCCAGGAAATCGTTCAGGTTCTCGTCGGTCACCACGACCTTGCCGGTGTATTGCTTCAGCGCCAGGCCCTTGACCACCTTGCGGCAGATCTTGGAGACTTCACGCTCAAGCGAACGCACACCAGCTTCGCGGGTGTAGTAACGGATCACGCCACGGATGGCAGATTCGGCCACTTCCAGCTCTTCGTCCTTCACGCCGTTGTTCTTGCGCTGTTTGGGCAGCAAGTACGTCTGTGCGATCGAGACTTTCTCGTCCTCGGTGTAACCCGCCAGGCGGATCACTTCCATGCGGTCAAGCAAGGCGGGCGGGATGTTCAGCGAGTTGGACGTCGCCACGAACATCACATCCGACAAGTCGAAATCGACCTCGATGTAGTGGTCGCCGAAGGTGTGGTTTTGCTCAGGGTCGAGCACTTCCAGCAAGGCCGACGAGGGGTCGCCCCGGAAGTCCATGCCCAGCTTGTCGATCTCGTCCAGCAGGAACAGCGGATTGCGCGTGCCGACCTTGGCCAGCGACTGCAGCACCTTGCCCGGCATCGAGCCGATGTAAGTGCGGCGGTGGCCACGAATCTCGGCCTCGTCACGCACGCCACCCAGGGCCATGCGAACGAACTTGCGGCCGGTGGCGCGGGCAATCGACTGCCCGAGCGAGGTCTTGCCGACACCCGGAGGGCCGACCAGGCACAGGATGGGCGCCTTGACCTTGTCCACGCGTTGTTGCACAGCAAGATACTCGAGGATGCGTTCCTTGACCTTGTCCAGGCCATAGTGGTCTTCGTTCAAGACCGCTTCAGCGTTGGCCAGGTTGTGCTTGATCTTGGTCTTCTTGGACCAAGGCAGCGCCACGATCGTGTCGATGAAGTTGCGCACCACGGTGGCTTCGGCCGACATGGGCGACATCAGGCGCAGCTTCTTGAGCTCGGCATCGGCCTTCTTGCGTGCCTCTTTGGGCATGCGCGCGGCTTCGATCTTCTTGGCGAGTTCTTCGAGGTCAGCGCCCTCTTCACCTTCACCCAGTTCTTTCTGGATGGCCTTGACCTGTTCGTTCAGGTAGTACTCGCGCTGCGACTTCTCCATCTGGCGCTTGACGCGGCCACGGATGCGCTTTTCGACCTGCAGGATGTCGACTTCGTGCTCGAGCTGCTCCAGGAGCTTCTCAAGGCGTTGCGAGACCGAGAACAAGTCCAGCACCGATTGCTTGGCTTCCAGCTTCAAAGGCAGGTGAGCGGCGATGGTGTCGGCCAGGCGGCCAGCGTCGTCGATGCCGGAGATCGAGGTGAGGATCTCGGGCGGGATCTTCTTGTTGAGTTTGACGTATTGGTCGAACTGCTGCGTCACGGCGCGGCGCAGGGCTTCGACTTCGGGCGTGACGTTGGCCTCAGGCTGAACGGGCACGACCACCGAGGTGAAAAACTCACCGGAATCATCGATTGACGAGGTGTTGGCGCGCTGCACACCTTCGACCAGCACTTTGACGGTGCCATCGGGCAATTTCAGCATCTGCAAGATGCTGGAAACGCAGCCGATTTCAAACATGTCCTCGGCTTTGGGTTCGTCCTTGCCTGCCGCTTTTTGGGCGACCAGCATGATCTGACGACCGGCTTCCATGGCGGCTTCAAGGGCCTTGATGGACTTGGGGCGACCCACGAACAGTGGGATCACCATGTGGGGAAAGACGACCACATCGCGCAGCGGCAGAAGCGGCAGGCTGATGGGATCAGAGGGAAGGATGGGATGTCCTGACATGATGGCCTTTCTTTGTCAGAGTCCCAGATGGGGCTCCAAAACCAAAACACAAGGGCGTCGGGCGACCGACACCCATCAGAGCAGGATGTTCAGAATCAAGCGCTGGCCTTGACCTGTTCCCGGTACACCAACAGGGGCTTGGCGTTTTCATCAATGGTGGGTTCATCCAGCACCACCTTTTGCACTCCTTCCTGGGTTGGCAATTCGAACATCGTGTCCAGCAAGGATTGCTCCAGGATGGACCTCAAACCACGGGCGCCGGTCTTGCGGTTCAAAGCCTTGCGGGCAATGGCCGTCAAGGCGGCAGGACGGATCTCCAACTCGACGCCATCCATACCCAGCAGTTGTTGATACTGCTTGATCAGCGCGTTCTTGGGTTCGGTCAGGATGCGCACCAGGGCGTCTTCCGTCAACTCCCCCAGAGTGGCGACCACGGGCATGCGGCCAATCAGTTCGGGGATGATGCCGAACTTGATCAGATCTTCAGGTTCCACTTCGCGGAACACCTCGGACAGCTTGCGGTCTTCCTTGCTCTTGACCGAAGCGCCAAAGCCGATGCCGGACTTGACCGAGCGGTTCTGGATGATCTTTTCCAGGCCATCGAAGGCGCCACCGCAGATGAACAGGATGTTGGTCGTGTCGATCTGCAGGAAGTCTTGATTGGGGTGCTTGCGGCCGCCCTGTGGGGGCACCGAAGCCATCGTGCCTTCGATCAGCTTGAGCAAGGCCTGCTGCACGCCCTCGCCCGACACGTCACGCGTGATGGACGGGTTGTCGGACTTGCGCGAGATCTTGTCGATTTCATCGATGTAGACGATGCCGCGCTGGGCCTTGTCCACTTCGTAGTTGCAGTTCTGCAGCAGTTTTTGAATGATGTTTTCGACGTCTTCGCCCACGTAACCGGCTTCGGTCAGCGTGGTGGCGTCGGCGATCACGAAAGGCACGTTGAGCAGGCGGGCCAGCGTTTGGGCCAGCAGCGTCTTGCCGGAGCCCGTGGGGCCAATCAGCAGGATGTTGCTCTTGGACAGCTCGATGTCGGGCTTCTTGCCATCGCCCGTGCCCATGTGGCGCAGGCGCTTGTAGTGGTTGTACACCGCCACCGACAGCGTGCGCTTGGCCGTGTCCTGGCCGATCACATATTGATCAAGCTGAGCCTTGATCTCGCCCGGGGTGGGCAGATCGCTCTTGGCGGGACGGGTGGTGTGCTCTGCCTCGGCGGCGACCTCATCGCGGATGATGTCGTTGCACAGGTCGATGCACTCGTCGCAGATGAAGACCGACGGGCCGGCGATGAGCTTCTTGACCTCGTGCTGGCTCTTACCGCAGAAGGAGCAGTACAGGATCTTTTCGCTGGAAGAGCCTTTTTTTTCGGACATGGGGCAGGCCTGTCAGTGAGTCAGCAAATGTTGGTGATGATGATAAGTCAAACGCCTCAGGAGGCGGCCGGTCGAAGAAGAAGCCTTTGCTGGGGCTTTACCTCGGATCCGGCCTGCCCAGGCATCAGGAAGCCGAGGCTTGGCGCTTTTCCAGCACTTTGTCGATCAAACCGTAGGCTGCAGATTCCGAAGCCGACATGTAGTAGTCGCGTTCGGTGTCCAGCTGGATCTTTTCCAAGGTCTGACCGGTGCGCTCGGCCAGGAGGCGGTTGAGCTGCTCGCGGGTTTTCAGGATTTCGCGGGCGTGGATCTCGATGTCCGTGGCCTGACCTTGCGTGCCACCCAAGGGCTGGTGGATCATGATCTTGGAGTTGGGCAGGGCAAAACGCTTTTCCTTGGCGCCTGCGGCCAGCAAGAAGGCGCCCATGCTGGCGGCCATGCCCATGCACAGCGTGGACACGTCGGGCTTGATGAACTGCATGGTGTCGAAAATCGACATGCCCGCGCTCACACTGCCGCCGGGCGAGTTGATGTACAGCGAGATGTCCTTGTCAGGGTTTTCGCTTTCGAGGAACAGCAGTTGTGCCACGACCAGGTTGGCCGATTGGTCGTTGACCGGTCCCACCAGGAAAACCACCCGCTCGCGCAGCAAACGGCTGTAGATGTCGTAGGCGCGTTCGCCACGGCCTGATGTCTCGATGACCATGGGCACCAAGCCCAGGTTTTGTGTGTCCAGTGCGCTCATGTGCTTCCTTGTGGAATATTCAATGCGTGATTTGATTATGGCGCCTCGGAAGGCCCGCTAGAACGCCGGAAAAAGCGGGAGAGTGTCCTTGTCGTCTTTCCGTTGCTAGGACGCACATGGGGACGTTCCCACAAAATAAAAGGCACCTGCCTCCACTGGGGATTGGCAGGTGCCCATGCAGGGGTTGAAACCCCTGCGGGATGGGGCGCAAATCAGCCTTGCTGGCCCATCAATTCTTCAAAGCCCAGGCCCTTGTCCGTGACCTTGGCCTTGGACAGCACGAAATCGACCACATTGGCTTCGATCACGACGGCTTCAACTTCGGCCATGCGCTGACGGTCGCTCATGTACCAGGCCACCACTTGCTGGGGCTGCTCGTAGCTTTGCGACAGCTCTGCAATGTGCTCTTGCAATTGCTCGGGCTTGGCGTGCAGGTTGTTGTTGCGCACCAATTCACCCACGATCAGGCCCAGGCGCACGCGGCGTTCGGCTTGAGGCGTGAACATTTCGGTGGGGATCGGGGCCTTCTCGGCATCCTTGACACCGCGGGCCTTCAGGTCGGCGCGGGCGCCTTCCACCAGACGGTCGGTTTCGGCGGCGACCAAGGACTTGGGCACGTCGAACTCGGCGATCTTGAGCAGCGCGTCCATGGTGGCAGCCTTGTTGCGGCCGGCAACGCGGAACTTCACTTCACGCTCGAGGTTCTTCTTGATGTCGGCGCGCAGCGCTTCGATCGAAGACTCGGGCAGGCCCAGGCTCGACACGAACTCTTCGTTCACTTCGGGCAGGTTTTGCGCTTCCAGCTTCTTGAGGGTCACCATGAAGTCGGCTTCCTTGCCGGCCACGTCTTTGCCGTGGTAGTCGTCAGGGAACTTCAGGGGGAAAGTCTTGGACTCGCCCGTCTTCATGCCACGCACGGCCTTCTCGAAAGCTTCGAGCATCTGGCCTTCGCCCAGCAGGAACTGGTAGCCCTCGGCCTTGCCGCCGTCGAAAGGAACGCCGTCAATCTTGCCTTCGAAGTCGATGGTGACGCGATCACCATCGGCCGCGACTTCGGTCGCAGCGCGCTGTTCGAACGTGCGACGTTGCTTGCGCAGGATCTCGACGGTGCGGTCGATGGCGGCTTCGTTGACTTCGGCGGTCACGCGCTCGACTTCGGCGGCGGCCAAGTCGCCGATGACGACTTGGGGATAGACCTCGAAGGTGGCGTCGAACAGCAGCTTGCCTTCTTCAGCGGCAGAGCCTTCTTTTTCGGCGATGCGGGGCTGGCCAGCGACGCGCAGTTGCGCTTCGGCAGCGGCCTTGGAGAAGGCTTGGCCGACTTGGTCGTTGACGACTTCGTACTGGACGGAATAGCCGTAGCGCTGGGCAACCACGGTCATGGGCACTTTGCCAGGACGGAAGCCGTCAACCTTGACGGTGCGGGCCAGCTTCTTCAAGCGGGCGTCGACTTCGTTCCTGAGCACGTCGGCTGGCAATGACAGCGTGATGCGTCGTTCCAGCTTGTCGAGGGTCTCCACGGTGACAGCCATGTTATGTACTCTCAAAATTAGGTAATTGATAAAAGGCCTGGTGCGCGGGGGGGGACTCGAACCCCCACACCATTGCTGGCGTCAGGACCTAAACCTGGTGCGTCTACCAATTTCGCCACCCGCGCATCGACTTTGACAACCCAACTGCACGGATGCAGCCAAGTAGGCTATTTGGTCGGAACCGCCGATTCTACCGTGCCCGGCGCACAGTTTTCATCGGCGGCGACCCTCATGCGGGCCTGCGCACCCGGAACCAGGCCGCGTACATCGCTGGCAGGGCCAGCAAGGTCAAGGCGGTGGCCACGATCAGGCCCCCCATGATGGCGACGGCCATGGGGCCCCAGAACACGCTGCGCGTCAGGGGGATCATGGCCAGCACGGCGGCGGCGGCGGTCAGCACGATGGGGCGGAAACGGCGCACAGCCGCCCCGACGATGGCGTCCCAGTCGGGCACGCCCTGGGCGCGGTCTTGCTCGATCTGGTCGATCAGGATGACGGAGTTGCGCATGATCATGCCCATCAGCGCCACCACGCCCAGCAAGGCGACGAAGCCGAAGGGCCGGTTCAGCAGCAGCAAGGCGGCCGCCACACCCGCGATGCCCATGGGGCCGGTCAGGAACACCAGCAAGGCGCGCGAGAAGCTTTGCAGTTGCAACATCAGCAGGGTGAAGATGATGAACAGCATGGCAGGCATGTTGGCGAAGATCGAGCCCTGGCCCTTGCTGCTTTCTTCGGCCGTGCCGGCGAGCTCGACGTGGAAGCCGGGGGGCATTTTTTGCTGCAGCGCCATCATCTGCGGCCACAGGGCCGTGCTGACGGTGGGCCCCTGCGTGCCTTCGGTGACATCGCCCTGCACCGTGATGGCGAAATGACGGCCTTCACGCCACATCACGCCCGGCTCCCACACCAGTTGCGGCTTGCCGACCTGCAGCACGGGCACCATGCGGCCATTGGCGGTGGGGATGTAGGAGTTGTCCAGCGCGCTCAAGGTAGCACGTTCCGACAAAGGCGTGCGCATGACGATGTCGATGAGGCGGTCCTGATCGCGGTACTGGCCCACGGTGGTGCCCGAGGTGGACACGCGAACAGCTTGCGCGATCGACTGGGTGGTCACGCCCAGGGCCCGCGCTTTGGATTGGTCCACCACCAGGCGGATGGCCTTGACCTGTTCGTTCCAGTTGTCGTTGACGCCCGTCATGTTGGGATGAGCTCGCATCAAGGTCTTGGCTTCTTCGGCCCAATGGCGCAGTTGGGTGGGGTCTTCTCCCACGATGCGGAACTGCACGGGGTACGGTACCGGCGGGCCATTGGGCAGCAGGCGCAGACGGGCGCGAACCTCGGGGAACTCGGTGGCCAGCAACTCGGGCAAGCGGGCTCGCAGGGTTTCGCGAGCTTGCGCGTCGGTCGGCATCACGATCGCCTGGCTGACGTTGCTCTGCGGGAAGATCTGGTCCATGGGCAGGTAAAAGCGCGGCACACCAGACCCGATCCAGGTGCTGACGGACTTGACACCCGTTTCTTTCATGACGCGCGCCTCGAAACGCTTGGCCACGGCCTCGGTGGCGTCAAAGCTGGTGCCTTCGGGCATCCACAAATCAACGATCAGCTCGGGGCGGCTGGAATCGGGGAAGAATTGCTGCTGCACCTTGCCCATGCCCAGCACGCCCAGCACCAGGGCCAGGATGGTCAGGCCAATGGTGATCCAGCGGTGTTCCACGCACCAGTTCACCAGGGCCTTGAAGCGGCGGTAGAACGGGGTGTCGTGCAGATCGACCTTGGGGCTGCCATCGGCGGACTGGACCTTGGGCCGGGTCTTGAGCAGGTGCTGACCCAGGTAAGGCACGAAGTAGACCGAGACCACCCAGGACACGATCAGGGCGGCGGCCGTGACGGCAAAGATGGCGAAGGTGTACTCACCCACGGCAGACTGCGCCATGCCGATGGGCAGGAACCCTGCGGCGGTGATCAGGGTGCCGGTCAGCATGGGCATGGCGGTGATGTCGTAGGCGGCAGTGGCGGCACTGACCTTGTCATAGCCCTCCTCCAGCTTGTGCACCATCATTTCTACGGCAATGATGGCGTCGTCCACCAACAGGCCCAGGGCGATGATCAGCGCCCCCAGTGAGATCTTGTGCAGGCCCACGTTCCAGAAGTACATGATCAGGAAGGTGACGGCCAGCACCAGCGGGATGGTGATGGCCACCACCAGGCCAGGCCAGATGTCCAGTCGCAAGGGTTTGGTGTGCAGGCCCAGGCTGATGAAGCTGACGGCCAGCACCACGGCCACGGCCTCGACCAGCACGTGGATGAATTCACCCACGGAGTTGGTCACCGACTTGGGTTGGTCCTGGATCTGGTCCAGCTCAATGCCGACGGGCAGGTCAGCATGCGCCTTCTCGGCGGCGGCGGTCAGGTTCTTGCCCAACTGGATGATGTCGCCTCCCTTGGCCATGGAGATGCCGACCGCGATGATGTCCTTGCCGTTGTGGCGCACCTTGGTGGTCGCGGGTGACTCGTAGGCGCGGCGGATGGTGGCCACATCGCCGAGCCGAGCGGTTCGGGCTTGCCCCGTGGCCGGATTGACGGCCCGGATGGGCATCTGGCGCAATTGGTCGATGGAGGTGAACGCACCGGTGATGCGCATCTGGATGCTGTCGTTCGCACCCGAATACACCCCCGCGCCCTCGATGCCGTTCTGGGCATTGAGCTGCTGGATGAACTGGCCCATGTCCAGTCCCATCTGCGCCAGCTTTTGCTGGGGCACCTCCATGAAAATCTTCTCGGGCTGCACGCCAAACAACTCGACCTTGGACACGCTGGGCACGCGCAGGAATTGCGACCGCACCTTTTCGGCAAACTGGCGCAACTCTTCCGGGGTGAAGCCATCGGCCGACAAGGCATAGATGGAACCGTACACGTCACCGAATTCGTCGTTGTAGAACGGGCCGATCACGCCTGGGGGCAAGGTCTGCCTGATGTCGCCGACCTTCTTGCGCACCTGGTACCAGAGGTTGGGGATTTCCTTGGGCGGCGACGAGTCCTTGACCTGCATGAAGGTCAGCGATTCGCCGGGTTTGCTGTACGAACGGATCACGTCCGCGTAGGGCACTTCCTGCAGCGTGCGCTCGATTTTGTCGGTGACCTGCTCCGCCATCTCTTGCGCGGTGGCGCCTGGCCAATACGCCCGCACGACCATGATGCGGAAGGCAAAGGGCGGGTCCTCATCCTGCCCCAACTGGAAGTAGGCGGCCAGCCCGAGCAACATGAGCACGACCATCAAGTAGCGCGTCAGCGCCTGATGCTCCAGCGCCCAGCGGGACAGGTTGAAATGGCGGGCCGAAGGATCGGGCACTTTCTTGACGATGTCGGTCACAGCGAGCTCCTGGCGATCACTGCGAGACGGCAGGCTGGCTGGCCGCAGGGGCCGCCGGTGGCGCTGCAGCCAGGTCCAAGGCTGTTTGGTACCGCTTGACCTTCTGACCTGGCTTGAGCACATGCACGCCGGCCGTCACGATCTCCTGCCCGGCCTTGAGCCCATTGGCCACGATGACGATGTTGCCGGTGACATCGGCGGTGACCACAGGCTGGGCCTTGACGGTCATGCTGGCGCCATCCAACACCCACACGGCCGACCGGCCATTCAGTTCGACCAGGGCCTGCAAGGGCACCCTCAAACCACCGGCAAAACGCACGGGGGTGCTCAGGGCCACCGTGGCGGTTTGCCCCAGTTCATAGGCGCCCTGCCCCACGTCAGCTTTGACCAGGAACGTGCGGGTCACGCTGTCGGTGGCGGCCGAGACTTCGCGGATCTTGGCCGGCAGCCATTCCTGCGTGCCCCAACGGCGCACCTTGATGGCACCAGGCTTGTTCAGCAAGGCTCGCATGGTGGGCGCCATGTCTTCAGGCACCGAGAACAGCGCATCGCGCGGGCCATCCTGGGCCAAGGTCAGCACGGGCGTGCCGGCGTTCACCACCTGTCCGGGCTCGGCATCCACGGCGGTGATGACACCGGAGGCGTTCGCCGTCAAGGTGGCATAAGTGGCTTGGTTGCCCTGCACACCGGCCTGGGCCCGCGCCTGGCGCAAACTGGCCTCGGCCGACTTCAAGGTGGTGCTGTGACGGTCCAACTCGGCCGAGCTGATGAAGCCCTGGCTCTTGAGCTCGTTGAAGCGCTTGAAGTCGGCCGCAGCCTGGGCTGCATTGGCCTCAGCAGCGGCCAGACCGGCACGGGCCGATTCCTGGGTCAAGGTCAGATCCTGGGGATCCAACTGCGCCAACACCTGGCCCGGCTTGACGGCCTGACCCAACTCGACCTGGCGACGCAAGACCTTGCCGGGCACCCTGAAACTCAGGCGGGACTCGATGCGTGCGCGGATCTCGGCCGAAAACTCCCGATCGACCACACCACCGGTTTCACTCAACACCAGGGTGCGCACAGCCCGGACCGGTTCTGATGCTGGCGGCGCCTTGCTGCAAGCGACCAAGGCCAGCAACAGGGGGGTCACCAGGGCAAATGCGAAAAGCCGGTTCCGGTGGGGCATGCTCATGAGGTCGCTCAATTGATGGAGGGCCATGGCAGCGGTGCATGGTTCATCCCTGTCATTGTCTGAATCCGCTGACTTTCAAGGCGCGATCGTAACTGACCAACGGGTCAGTAATATGATTTTTTATGAGCGCACGCGTCAATTGAGACAATGTGGGGTCTTTGTCCACATCCAGCCCATGCCTCCATCGCCAAATGCCCCCCTGCCCCTGATCAGGCCGGGCAGCAGTCTTTACTATGCACTGCAATCTGCCCCGTTGACGCTGCGTCCAGCACTGCAAGCGTGGACCCATTGGTGGCACGAGGTCAGCGCCATTCCGCTGACGGTCCATGACCCCGGCGTGGCTCAGACCAAACTGGCCTGGTGGCACCAGGAAGTGCGCCATGGTTTCGAGGGCAAACCTTCACACCCCCTCACACGGCAATTGTTCCAGGCCATTGCACCACCAGGGCAATTGCCGCCGCTGGAGGTGTGGCTGGCGCAGGTTGAAGGAATGCAGGCCCTGGTAAGCCAAACACGTTGGCTGGACGAAGTCAGCCAAAAAAAGCATGCCCTGGCCACGACGGGCGCCGCCTGTGAGGGCGCCGCCCATCTGCTTGGCGCCCGATCAGACGCCGCCTTGTCGGTGGCCCATGAACTGGGTTGGGGCCTCCGCCAGGCGCACC
>Ga0209841_1000189_pt1 | contig 15223 bp, 12 predicted proteins | sample GWRWT4_30Apr14_FD_187185 | JGI IMG/M metagenome (GOLD analysis project Ga0209841, IMG submission 187185) | Sand microcosm microbial communities from a hyporheic zone in Columbia River, Washington, USA - GW-RW T4_30-Apr-14 (SPAdes) (version 2) | ecosystem: Engineered > Artificial ecosystem > Sand...
CGGTGCGCGAATCGGCGGTGTAGCCCGCCAGGTCCACGGCCACATCAATCTCCATCTCGCGCATCAACTCGGCGATCTGCCGCGAGGTCATGGTTCGCGCATCCACGAACTTGTCGAAGCTGGCGAGCATGCGCGAACGCAGTCGGCTCTTGTCGTCGATGCCCAGCGAGATGGCCACGGTCTCGAAACGGCTCTTGTCGTGGTGCTCGAAGATGCCCGCCATGAGGTGGCCCACGGGGTGCTCGCGCAGGTCGGGCGACACGTAGGCCAAGCGGATCTTCTTGTGGCGGTAACGCTCGCCGGTCCACAGCGGCTTCTTGGACACCGGAAAGCGCGTGGCAAAGATCTGCGCGCTGATCTGGTGGTCCTGGCAATCATCCGAGAACGCCATCAAGGGCAGCGATTTGCAGCTCTTCTGGCGGGCTTTGATGCCCGTGATGATCTTGGCCGCGTTGTCGGCAAAACCGGCCCAGTCACAGGCGTGCAGGCGCTCGTAGGCCAGCAGGCCGTGGCCATAGTCGTAATTGGGGTTGACGGCCAGCAAGCGCTCGAACATGGCGATGGCTTCGTCACTTCGTTTGAATTCCGTCAGGATGATGCCGCTGTTGCCCATGGCGGCTTCGTGGTCGGGCTTGATGGCCAGCACACGCTTGAAGCGCTCCAGCGCCTCCAGGTGGCGCTGCTGGTCGCGCAGCAGCACACCGCTGTTGAGCAGCACTTCGGTGTATTCGGGGTTGAGCTCCAACGCCTTGTCGTAGCTGGCCATGGCGTCGGCAGAACGGCCAAACGACTGCAGCACGTTGGCGTAAGCCATCCACAAGGGCGCGAAGTTGGGACACGCTGCCACGCCGCCAGACAGCAATTCCAGCGCCTGGGCATGGTCGCCTCGTTGCAACAGGATCACCGCCAGTGAATACAAGGCAGCGCCGTCGGCAGGGTGTGTGACCAGGTAGGACCTGAACAGCGCCTCGGCTTCCGCGATCTGGCCCTGGTTCTGCAACTCAATGCCACGGATCAAGGCCGAGGGGTCATTGGTCAGCACTGGCACGGCGCTGGCAGCCACCTTGGCTGCTGGCTGGCGACGCGGCGGCGTCGCGGCATGAAATCGATTTCCCATCATTGGAGGCCCTATGACACGGCGCTATCGCCGCGACATCCAGCTTAGATGAGGCAGAAGTTCACGACTCCAGACAACAAAGCGGTGAAAACCGATCAAATCCAAGTTGGATCATTTGGTGATCAGGATGAAGTCCGACGGCGCCGCACCATCAATGAACGGGGAGTCGTCCACCATGGTCAAGGCACCCGTGCTCGACGTGATTTCGTAGGCTGCAATGCCTCCGCCGTTGAGCAACGAGGCATAGACAAATTTTCCGGAGGGATCTGTCGCCACCGCGGTGGGCCCAGGAGATGCCGGCGTGGTGATGGTGACGCTGCCACCCGTGATGGCGGTCAGTTGGCCAATACCGCCACCGCCCTGGCCAATCGAATAGGCCCCGATGACACCGGTCGATCGATTGGCAACGTAGGCGTACTTGTTGTTGGGATCGATGGAAATGCCCGTCGGCGTGGAGCCGGGTACGGACACAAAGCCGATGTAGTTCAAACCGCCCGTGGCGAGGTTGGCGATGGAATAGACCATGACGCTATCACCGGTTTCATTGGTCACGTAAACGTGCTTGCCCGAAGGCGAAACAGTGATCAGATTCGGCCGGGCGCCTGCGGCAATGGACCCGACGCCGGTGAGCGCCCCAGGCGTCAGGCTTCCGGTCCCCGCCGTGTCGATGGAAAACATGGAAATGGTGCTGGGAGAGGTGTTGGCGCCCCAGTTGGCCACATAAACAAACTTGCCCGTGGGATCGACCGCAATTGATCTGGGCGCTATGTCAGCGGACGACGGAAGGCTGAACGGTGAGCCCGTGATGGGCGTCAGCAAACCAGTGACGGTACTGCGGGCATAGGCCGAGATGGTGTCATCTCCTTCATTGGCCACATAGACGTAGCGACCTTGAGGGTCAACGGCGACCGACATCGGACGGTCGCCCGTCGCCACCGGCAAGGCTGCACTGGTCAGCACCCCGGAAGGATCACCAATGCTGAAAATGGACAGGTTGTCAGAACCAGAATTGGCCACATAGGCATACCTCACCAATGGGTCCACAGCGATGCACACAGGTGTCGATCCAGTGACCCAAGGAACCACCCCCATGGTCGTCAGTTTTCCCGTGACCGGATCAACGCTGTAACCCGACACACTGTCGACATTGGAGTGAACGGCGTAGGCAAACCGCGGTGGGGCAATGCCTTCGCCTGGAACGAAGCCGAGCGTGGGCGCGGTCCCCACGTAGTCTGGCTCACCGCCTCCACAAGCTACCGCCATCAAGCTCACAACGCCGGCAGCCAGCAGCCACGCTAACTTGTGTCTCTTCATAAAGCCCTTGCCATGATGTGCAATCGACTATGCGACATTACGGATGTTATCGACCATTTCGGTGCAATCTTGACGCTCATGGTTTTTGCTCCGGCATCAACCACGCGGTCAGGCCAGCCCCCATGGACCTCATTTGCGCGCTGGCGGCAAAGCCATCGTGCAAGGAGTTGACATAAGCGATGCGCAAACCGAAGTGATCCGACTCGGCGGACATCACGTCAAACAGTGAGCGTTTGCCCAATTGCGACCATTGCTGGAAGGTGAAATTGCGCACCCGCTCGCTGTCCCTGAGCACATCCACGTAGCGCTTGGCCCGCTCCAAAGAGGTGGTTGCGATGTCGTAAATCTCGGCGGTGCGGGCGAACTTTGAAGCCAGCAACTCGCTCAACTGCTGCCGCGCCGACTCGGCACGCTTGGTCGCGGCGATGGAAGCAGCTTTGTCAGAAAAGCCGTTGAACAAGCTGTAGGACACGCTCACACCGGCCTGCCAGGACGACACCTTGGCCGAACCCGCCATGCCTTCGGTCTTGGACAAGGCCCAGTTGAGCTGAGGCTTCTGCCCTGCCACCACGGCACGGGCATAGCTGTCCATGGCATCGGCCTGCGTGCGCAGTTGCTGTGCATCGTTGCCAAATTCGATCTGACGGTTGATTTCGCCAATCTCAGGCACGGCGGCCAACGGCACCGTGATGCCCTCGCCCAGCGACAACTTGTCGCCAATCAGCTTGCGCAAACGCAACTCGATCTGACGGCTTTGGGCCAGGGCGCCATCGCGCGACAACTCGGTTTGTGCCTGGGTTTTGCGGGCCTGAACCAGCTCGCTGGCGCGGCCTTTGTCCTCCGCCACGATGCCCTCCAAGGCTTCGACCAGGCAGCTCATCTTGCGGGCGTACTGTTGGTACACCTGGGCTTGCAGGCGATAGCGGTTGCGCTCCAAAGCCGTGGTCACGGCTTCCAGCACCACCTGCTCTTGCGTGACCGCGGCACCGTACTTGGCGGAGCCAGCCAACTGGGTGCGCCATTCGGTCAAACGGTTCAAGCGGCCACCGTCGTACAGGTTGGACGACATGTTCAAAGAGACGCTGGACAGGTTGCCCTTCTGGGTCGTCACGCCATCCACCTTGGTGTTGCCGGCCCCCACGGTGCCGCTGACGCTGACTTGCGGATAGCGCCCGCCCTTGGTTTCTTCCAGGTCGTAGCTTGCGGCTTCGGCCAGCAAGCGCGCCGCGCCCACTTCGGCACTGCGCCGGGCGGCCTCTCGGGCGATGAGTTGCAATTGCGTCATCGGGTCCAGCGGCGCCTCGGTCTCAACGGCCGACCTGGCGCCGGGTTTGGCCGCAGGCAGGTTGGCAATGTCGTCGGTGCAACGGGCTGCGAGTGCTTGCCCGCAAACCACGCTGGCCAAGGCCGATGCCAGCAAAGACGCCTTCAGTGTTTCAAAAAATTTCATGGCTAACGTTCCCGGAAGGCTTCCTGTGACTTGATCATCGGCATGAGCAGGTACTCCAGCACCGAGCGCTCGCCGGTGCGCACCTCCACGGATGCCGTCATGCCAGGCATCACCACCAAAGGCTGGTTGCCCTTGTGCAAGGTGGATTGGTCGGACCGGATACGCGCCCGGTAGTAAGTGGTGTCCGCGGCATTGGCGGCTTTGGCTTCGTCACCCAAGGCATCGGGACTGATGTACTCGATGGTGCCCTTCAGGCCACCGTAGACGTAGTAGTCATAGGCGGACAACTTGACAGTGACCGGCAGCCCCACCTTCACGAAGCCGATGTCCGAGGGCTTGATGCGAGCCTCGATCAGCACACGTGGCCCGATGGGCAGGATCTCCATGATCGGCGCGCCGGCCTGAACCACACCACCGACCGTGCCGATGCGGATGTTCTTGACCAGGCCGTGCACCGGCGACTTCAAGGTGGTGCGGGTCAACACGTCCTGCTTGACCACCATCTGCTCTTCCAACTGGGCCAATTCCGTGCGCGCCTTGACCAACTCAGTGCTGGCCTCCTGGCGGAAGCGGTTGATGCGTTCCTGGATCTGCAAGGTCAAATCATTGCCCTGGCGTTGCAGGCGCATCACTTCAACCTCGGACATCAAACCCTTGGCCGACATCCGCTGGGCCATGGCCAGTTCACGGTTGAGCAAAGCCAGGCTGCGGCGGTTCACGGCCACGCCCTCTTCCAGCGCCTGACGGCGCGCGGCGTAAGACTCGCTCTCGCCCTGCACGATCACGGGCTGAGCCAGGACTTCGGGCGGAAACAGCAATCGCCGCCCCGTTGACTCGGCCACGAGACGGGACAAGGTGCCTTTCAAAGCGACCAACTTGGCCTGGCCTTCGTTCTGCTGGGCTTCGTACCGGGTCGGGTCCAGCAACAGCAGATCCTGCCCTTTCTCGACCACCATGCCCTCGCGCACCAGCATCTTGTTCAAGATGCCGCCCTCCAGGCTGGCGATCACTTGCTCGCGTCCATCGGCCACGATGCGACCTTCAGCTTTGGTCACCTGGTCCACGCGGGCCACGAAAGCCCACACAATGGCCGAGAACACCGCGGTCAGCATGAGGTAAAGCGCCCATGAGGCCCGTGGTGTGGCCTCGTTGAGCTGCGCTTCCTTGACGCCCGACAGGAATCGTTCGTCACCGGGAAAGTAGTTACCCTGGACCTGGTTGTCGGCATGTGACGACATCCGCCCTCCCCTACATCCCGCCAGCGGCGGACAGCTCGCGCCGAGCTTGGGGAGCCTCCGCCGAAGCAGGCTGGGGAGCGGCAGGTGCTGGGCGACCGGCCAACAGCGCGAGCACGTGCGCCTTGGGCCCATCGGCCAGGATCTTGCCGGAATCGACCACGATCACGCGGTCCACCACGTCCAGCAAGGCTGGGCGGTGGGTCACCACCACCAGGGTCTGGCCATCCACGGCCGTCTTCAGGTGGTTGATGAAACTGGATTCGGCTTGCGCGTCCATCGAGCTGGTGGGCTCGTCCATCAACAGGATTTGCGAGCGCGTGACCAGGCAACGCGCCAAGGCCACCAACTGGCGTTGCCCCCCCGACAGCAAGGCGCCCATTTCACCCACGGGCAGGTCGTAGCCCATGGGATGCGCCGCAGCCAGTTTGTCCAAGCCAGTCAGGCGGGCCACATGGATGAAGTGGTTCATGTCCGCGTTGGCGCGGCCCAGCATCACGTTGTCCTTCAGCGTGCCGTGGAAAAGACGAGGCTCTTGCGACACGAAGCCCACGTGCGTTCTGAAGTCCGTGGGGTCGATCTGGCGCAGGTCAATGCCATCCACTTCAACAAAGCCATCGGTGGGTTGGTAAAGCCCGCCCAGCAAACGCAAAATCGTGGACTTGCCACTGCCGATCTTGCCCAGGATCGCCACACGCTCACCCGGCCTGATCTGCAGGCTCACGCCCTTGAGCACCGTGGGTGCATGCTGGTTCTTGCCTTTGGGGTAGGCAAAGCTCACATCGTGCAGCCCCACTTGGCCGGTCAATGAAGTCCGCGACAGGTAGCGCTTGCCAGGCTCGCGTTCGGTGGGCAAGGCCATCAGCTCGTTCAGGGACATCAAGGCGGCCCTGGCCCCTTGGTAGCGGCCGGCGAGCGCGACCACCGAGGTCAGCGGCGCAATGGCACGGCCCGCAAACATCACCGCGCCGATCAAGGCGCCGCCGGAAATCTTGTTGTCTTCGATCAGCAAGACGCCCCAGATGAGCATGCACACCGTCACCAATGGCTGAATGACCATGGTGAAGTTGCTGACCCAGCTGGCCATGGCGCGCGAGCGCAGGGAGGTGTGCGCTGCAGCCGCATTGGCTTCCTCGTAACGGCTCGCGAAATAGCCTTGAGCCCCCGCAGCCCGAACGTCTTCCATGCCCTCAACGGCCTCAACGAGCACGCCCTGCAAGTTGGCGTGCTGGCTCATGTTGGCCGTCATCATCTTGCGCAGGTATTTCTGGATGCCCCAGGACAGGCCCAGCACCAGCGGCACCGCCACCAGCAAGACCGTCACCAAGGGCCCGGCGATGACATAGGTCATCACAATGAACAAGAGGATGAAAGGCATGTCCGTGAGCACGGAGATGCTGGCCGAGGCCGTGAAATCACGCACCACTTCGATCTGGGCCAGGCGGTGGGCAAACGAGCCCGCCGACTCAGGCCGGTGCTCCAGCCGGATGGCCAGCGCCTGGTTGAACAACATGTTGCCCAGCTTCAGGTCGGCCTTCTTGCCGGCCATGTCGATCAGGTAGCTGCGCAACTGGCGCGCCACCAGGTCAAAGGCGATGCCCAGCAAGGTGCCCGCGCCCAGCGACCACAAGGTGATCATCGCCTTGTTGGGGATGACCTTGTCGTACACCACCGAGGTGAAGAACCCCGTCACCAGCATCAGCACATTGCTGAGCAAGGCGGCCAGCATGGCCGAGCGGTAGTACGGCACGTAGTTCTTGAGCGTGGACCACAGCCAGTGCGAGTCGGAATCCGATTCGACTTCCGGCGTGCCATGGCGCATGCCGGCGCGCAAGGCGGCCACCAGGGTGTAGCCGGAATATTCGGGCAGCAACTCTTCTTCGGTGGCGGTGCAGATCTCGTTGTCCGCACCCGGCATGATCACTTCGTAGCGGGCACCGCCGGCGCGTTTGGAGCGTTCGCCCACGCGGCGCGTCACGATGCAGGCGTCACCGTTCTTCAGGAGCAGCACCACCGGCATCAGCAAAGTCAGGATCTTGCTGGGCGGGCGCCGGACCAAGGTGGCACTGAAACCCGCCTGGCGCAGCAGTTGCACCGCCTGAACGGCCGTCATGGGCCCATCCAGCTGCATGCCGTTGAGCAGGGACGCCGGGGTGCGGTCCACGCCGTGGTGGCGGCAAAGCCAAAGCAGTGCCTCCAGCATCGGGTCGGTGGGCGTGGGCCCGTAGGAAGAAGGCGCACCCTCGCCTTCCGCTTGGGGCTCTAGCGCCTCATGCGGATCGGCCAAACCAGGGTCAACTGCGTCTTCCACCTAGAAAACTCCTTCATGTCGTACCTCTGGATGCTAGAGATCGACCGTCAGGACTTAAGGCGCAATAAAAGCACGTTGACCCGTCAATTCCGGGCCTGACTCAGGACAAGAGGCTCATCTCCTCCTGGTTTTCGGCCAGAACCGCCGCTTCGGGCCTTCGGGCCTCGATTTGCTGGGCCAGGAACAACGCATCCCGCGCCACCCCTGAAAATCGGCCAGAGCCCCAGGTGTGCAGCCAGGGCAGCCCGATGAAGTACAGGCCCGGCACGGCCGTCACGCCCCGCACGTGGCCCGGGTGGCCTTTCCCGTTGAACACCGGCGCGTCCAGCCAGCTGAAATCGGGCTGAAAGCCGATGCACCAGACGATCGAGGTGATGCCAGCCGCGCGCAAGTCCAGGCTCAGGCGCTCTTCCTTCGGCTGCCAGACGGGTTGGTAGACCTCGCCGGGGGGTGCGTCGATGCCAGCGGCCGCGATGAACTGGTCGATCGAGGCGTTGATGCCGTTGTAGATGCGGTCGGCGTGGTCCAGGTTCTCGGCCAGGTCGCCCTCGAACTGCAGCACCTCGCCGTCCAGGCCCTTGAGCAGGCCGAACAGCTCCATGCCCTCGCTGGCGAATTTGCGCAGGTCGATGTCGCGGCCACCGTCGCGGCCGGTCACGTAGTGATTGGTGTTGTCGCGCACGCCTTCGCGCAGGGGGTGCTCGTTCACCGACTTTTCGTAGTAGCCCATGTCGGCCAGCCAATCGACCACGTCTTTGCCCCGGTAAAAGCGGGCGCAGCGGGGCGCGTTGCCGGTGGCCAGGAAAACCTTCCGGCCGCCCAGGTGCAGGTCTTCGGCGATCTGGGCGCCAGACTGGCCGCAGCCCACCACCAGCACGGCGCCCTCGGGCAAGGCCTGCGGGTTGCGGTATTGCTCCGAGTGGATCTGGAGCACATCGGGCGGCAGGCGCTCGGCCATGCGCGGGATGATGGGCTGGTGGTAGCCGCCCGAGGCCACCACAACCTGGTCGGCAGTGAACTCGCCGGTTGACGTTGACACTTCGAAACCACCCTGCCGACGTGGCGCCACGCGCTTCACGGCCACGCCTTCCACCAAGGGGGCGTTCACGTGCTGTTTGAAGCCCTCCAGGTAGGCCAGGATCTCGTCCTTCTTCATGAAACCATGGGGATCGTTGCCGCTGTACTCCCAGCCGGGCAGCTGGCATTGCCAATTGGGCGTGACCAGGCAGAAGGCATCCCAGCGTTGGGTGCGCCACGAGTGCATGGGCTGGCTTTTCTCGATCACCAGGTGGTCGATTCGGCGCTGCTGCAGGTAGTGGCTGACCGACAGGCCGGCCTGGCCGCCGCCCACGACGATGACGCCGTGGTGTTGGGGAGTGGGTGTGGTGGTCTTGCTCATGGTGATCTCGTTGAAATGGGTCTTGGGTCTGACTGGCTATTCGTCGAAGGACAGGACCTGGACTTGGGCGGCGTCCAGGTTGTCAAAGCGCTGGGCCAGGATTTCAAGCTCGGCCAGTTGGTCCATGGCCTGCGAACAGGCAAAGCCGAACTTGGCGCGGACCCGCTCCGAGGCGATGTTCAAGGCCTCGCGCACCTGGGTCATGAACTGCGGCAAGGGGTAGGTCTGGCCGGGCTGGAAGTAATCCTTGATGACCAGCGAGGGCGAGTAGCAGCGCGTCTCGCTGCCATCAGGCCAGCGAAGGTGAAAGAGCATGGCGGGCATGGGGTGGTTCTCGGTTCAGTGCCAGTGAATGAAAGGCGCGGTACAAGGCCGTGTGCCGCAGCGCGCTGGCGGGCCAGCTGAAGCGTCGGCACACGTCCGGGGTTTCAAGGGCCAGGGCCTGGGCATGCGCGGGGTCCAGCGCGCGCTGCATGGCGTGCGAGATCGACGCCACATTGAGCGGATCGACCCACAGGCCATCGTCCTCGCCCAGGTATTCGGTGAACGGCGGGATGCGCGAGACCACCACGGGCGTGCCGCTGGCCAGTGCCTCCAGCACCACCAGGCCAAAGCCTTCGCGCAGGGATGGCATCAGCAGTGCGTCGGCCGCGCGGAACAAGGCGGGCATGTCGGCATCGGGCACCGGGCCGGTGATGACCACCGCTTGGCCTGGCCCCACGGCCAATCCATGGGCGGCCAAGCTGGTGTTGAACTGCTGTTGGTAAGCGTCGTGGTTGAGCAGGCTGGCCCCGCCCACGATCACCAATTGGGCGTGGGGCTGCGTGGCCCTGAACCGGATGAAAGCTTCCAGCACCCGCTGGGTGTTCTTGCGCTCTTCGATGCCGCCCACCATCAGGAACACGGGCTCACCGGCGGCTGCCCCGCGCCCCACGCCATGTCGGCGCCGAACGCTTTCATCGTGGCCTTTCACCTGTGCCGTGTAACGCTGGCAATCGACGCCGTTGTGAACCAGGGAGGCGTCCACACCGTGTTCATCGCGCAAGATGCCTTGCCACAAGCGGCTGACGCACATCACATGGCTGGCTCGCAAGAAGCCCCTTTGCTGCCAGGCCATCAGTCGCGGGTCTTCAAACTGGTCCAGGTGGTGCACCGTGCGGACAAAGCCATTGATCACGCCACGGTCCCGCAAGTTGGCCAAGGCATTGGCGCTGACGGAATCCTGGGCATGCAGCACATCGAAGTCATGACCGGCGTCCAGCATCTCAAGAACATGCCGCTCGATGGCCTTGATCCGCGACGCCACCATCTCGGCCATGTCGCTGGGCACGGCGCCCACCGGGATCAACTCGACCGCGCATGGCAGTGATCTGAAGAAGCGTTGACCTGGTGTGGCCGGAGCCATCACCGTGATCCGGTGGCCAGCATCGTGCAAGGCCTGCGCCAGCTCCAGGGTGTGCACCACGCCACCGCGTGGGTTGACCGAATGTGTCAGCAAGGCAATGCGCAGCGATGCGTTCAAGAACTCAGACATCGCCCGACCTCGCGCCAATGAAGGTCTGCGCGGAAACATCCCACAGCAGGGCCTCTTCGCCCTCATGGCGCAGCAGCACCTGGGGTGATGCCGTCACCTCGCCCACCTCCTGACAAGCCAGCCCTCGCGCTCGAAACCGGGCCGTCACGGCCGCCGCCAATTCGGGCCGCACGCTCAGCACAAAGCCATAGCTGGGGAAGGACTGCAGCCAGCGCAGCAAGGGCACCTCAGGTGGCCGGGGGATGGCGTCCAGGTAGATCACCGCACCGACCTTGGAGCATTCCAACAGCATCAGGGCCGTGCCCACGGCACCGGCCATGCTGATGTCCTTGGCGGCATCGCACAGTCCGGCCTCGGCCAACTCGGGCAGCAGCTCCAAGTCGGCGCGCAAGCGTTCGGCTGGCGCGCTGGTCGAGGCATTCCAGTAGGGGTGCGGCTCCTGGTAGGCACCACGCAGGTCCACGGCCATCAATAGCTTGTCGCCCGGCCTGGCGTCAAAGCTGGTCAGCAGTTTCCGGGCTTTTCCCAGAATGGCCACGGCCAGTTGGCCGCGTGCGCTGCGGTTATTGCTGTGCCCGCCCACGATGGGCACGCCATAGCGTTGGGATGCCGCCGCCAGGCCTTTCAGCACTTCGCCGCCGGGTGTCATGCCATCGCTCCACAAGGCATCGACCACCGCGATGGGCCGACCGCCCATGGCGTAGATGTCGCTCACGTTGACCATCACGCCGCAGTAGCCTGCGAACCAGGGCATGCTGTCGATGAAGTCTTCGACGAAGCCTTCGATGGCGAAGAGCAGGTAACCATCGCCATCGGGGATGGCGGCGCAGTCATCGCCCACCGCCACGGCTTGCGACAGGTCATCGACACCGCCGGGCAAAGCCTTGGCCAGGGCGCCCACCACGTCACCGATGTCGCGCTTGTGAGCGAAGCCTCGGCTGGAGCGGAGGGCCGCGGTGAGTTCGGCCAGCCTCATGCGGCGCTCCTGCTGCGGGTGGCGAATCCCCACAAGGGGTCGTGGCACGGTGGGTGCTGGTCGAGCTGCGCCTGCATCAAGGCATGCGGCCTGCCGTGCAAGGTCTCGGCTTTCAAAAACGTCCAGTTCAGCTTCTCGAACAAGGGCACGTTCTGCTGCTGCACATGCGCCAGGAACAGGTGGCAGCCACGTGCATGCGCACTGCACACCGCCAGGCGGATCAGCATCGCACCCAGCCTGCCGTGGTGCCTGAACGCGGCGTGCACCGCCAGCCTTGATCCCCACCACAGCCCCGGTTCCGCCTCATGGATGCGCACCGTGCCCACCACCTGGTCCGGCATGCCGCCCACTTGCGACACGGCCACCAGCGGCTGGGCCTGTGCGTCGATCACGTCCAGGTCGTCGCCCACGAAGATGCCCTGCTCCACGCAGAACACCGCGCGCCTCAATCGACGCGCCTGGTCGACCTCCCAAGCGCCATCGGCCCACTTCACGCGGAACTCGCAAGGCGTGAAAGCGGTGGGCAGATCGCACATCGGCTCGGTGACGACCGCGCGCTTCAAGGTGGCCAGGGCATCCATGCTCGCTCCCCAATCAGGCGCTGGCGCCGGTTTCGTACACCGACAGCGACGAGCAAGCACCGCACTTGCCACACCCGGCCTTGATGTCGCCTGACCGCAACCCGGCCTTGCCCACCATGGCGCCCAGCGGCTCCAGCAGCGATTTCATGAAGTCAGACGATGGCGGCGCGTGGTCTTCCAGCGGCGTGCCGCTGATGGGCACGAAGGGCACGACGAAGGGGTACACGCCCAGGGCCAGCAGCTTCTCGGAGATCGACAGGATGGCCTCGCGCGTGTCGCCCAGCCCGGCCAGGATGTAGGTGCTGACCTGCCCGCGCCCGAACACCTTCACCGAGGCTTCAAACGCCTCCATGTAGCGGCTCAGCGGCACCGAGGCCTTGCCGGGCATGATGCGTTCGCGCACCTCCGGCGTCACCGCCTCCAGGTGCATGCCCAGGGTGTCGATGCCCGCGGCGTGCATGCGCTGGAACCAGCGGTCGTCGTCGGGCGGCTCGCACTGGCCTTGCAGCGGCAGGTTCACCGCGGCCTTGATGGCGAAGGCGCTGTCGCACAGCACCTTGGCGCCCCGGTCGGTCGCGTTGGGCGTGCCGGTGGTCATCACCATGTGCTTGACGCCATCCAGCAGCACGGCGGCGCGCGCCACCTCGGCCAGTTGCTCGGGTGTCTTGTGCGCGATGGTGCGCCCCGCCGCCAGCGATTGGCCGATGGCGCAGAACTGGCAAGTCTTGCGTCGGCTGGCGTAGCGGATGCACTCTTGCAGCACGGTCGTGGCCAGCACATCCGAGCCATGCAGCGTCGCGATGTGCGAGTAAGGCACGCCATCCATCGTCTGCAGTGCATAGAAGCGCGGCGCCTTCGGGAAGGCAATGCTCGCGATCGGGATGCTGCCGCGTGTCAAGGCACTGCGCCCTTGCGCATCCGGCGCCTGCGCCACGAAGGGCGAGTTCCAGGCGCTGGAGGTGTGCACCGGGACCATGATGGTGTGCCCGTCCACCGTCACCGCCTTGTGATCGGAAGGCCCCGCACCGCCACGGCGGCTGGCCACGCCACCATTGGGCGCGCCCGGGTCAGCCAGCCGCAAGCCGTAGGACTGCAGCTCCGTCATCAGTTGCCGGCTGGCCGCCGAGGGCGGAGGAAGGGTGGGATTCGTTTCCAGCGTGGTCATGGTCTTGGCTCCGTGATGAAGGCATGGGGAATGCGGTGGTGGCAGGTCGGTCGTTGATGGCCAGGCTCAGCAGTTCGGGCCGCGCGTAGTGGCCCACCGAGTCCATCATCCGTTTGCGCTTGGTGATCAGCGCCATGTCCAGGTCAGCGATGACCATGCCTTCGCCTTCCTTCAAAGGCGGCGCCAGGTGCACGCCTTCGGGTGAGACGATGGCCGTGTTGCAGCCACCGCGCAGCGCCTTCTGCAAGGCTGGGTCGGGCGTGATGGCGGTGATCTGCGCATCGGTCAGCCAGCCCGTGGCGTTGATGACGAAGCAGCCCGCCTCCAACGCGTGGTGGCGAATCGTGGCCTCGATCTGATCGCCGAAAATGGGCCCGACCAGCGAGCCCGGGAACTGCGCACAGTGGATCTCTTCGTGCTGCGTCATCAGCGCATAACGGGCCAGCGGGTTGTAGTGCTCCCAGCAGGCCAGCGCGCCCACGCGGCCCACGGCGGTGTTGACCACCTTCAGCCCCGCTGCATCGCCCTGCCCCCAGATCATGCGTTCATGAAACGTGGGCGTCAGCTTGCGGCGCTTGAGCACCAACTCGCCATTGCCATCGAAGATCAACTGTGTGTTGTACAGGCTGCCGTGGTCACGCTCGTTGACGCCCAGCACCACAACGATGCCGTGCGCCTTGGCACGATCAGCGACCGCGTGGGTGACCGGCCCCGGCACCACCACCGCCCGCTCGTACAAACGCACGTGGTCCGCCCCCGAGGCCACAGGTGGCCGCACGAACGAGAAGTACGGGTAGTACGGCACGAAGGTCTCGGGAAAGACCACGATCTGCACGCCCTTGGCCGCCGCTTGGTCGATGGCCTCGCAAACCTTGTTCAGCGTGCCATCGGGCGCCTCGAAGTCGGGCGAAATCTGGACCGCCGCCGCGCGGATGATGCCGGTGGTCGCCATCACAGGGTCCAGGTGTCCAGGATGAAGGCGTTGCTCTTGCGGTGCAGCAGCACGATGTCAAGAACGTCCAGCGGGCTGATCGGCTTGATGCCTTCGATCAGCGCACCTTCGCCATGGCCATACAGCGCTTGCAGCGCGAAGCGACAGGCGTAGACCTTGCCCCCTTCGGCGATGAACTTCTTGATCTGGTTGTTGAAGTTCTGGTGGCCAGGAAAGGCCTCGTCGCCCAGCGTGGGAAAGCCGCGCTGCACGCCCAGGGTCACGCCAGGTCCGTACAGCAGGATGGACGTTTCAAAGCCCTTGCGTTGCAAGCGCGTGGCTTGCAAAAGGTTGACGAAACCGATGGAGCCTTCGAAGGCCACGGTGTGGAAGGTGACCAGGGCCTTCTCACCCGGATCGGCCTTGACGTCCTCAAAGACCTTCTCTTCGTAATCGACCAGGAAATCGCCAGTTTGGTTGGCAGGCTTGGTGACTTTGGGCATGGATCTTCTCCGGTGGTTGTGTTCGCCGCAAACGCTGCGTGCCCAGCCTGTTTTGCACGGCGTGTGCCACCTGCCGCCCCGTGAAAAGCGATCAATCCGCGATCAAGTCCAAGCCATGCGCCATGGCGACCAGAAAATTTTTTTCAAGCGCTTTGACGACCACTTGGATGACCCAACCACCCCGATCAATCGCGCACCGAAACAGCGCCAAGCCATGCAATCAATGCCTCCGATCATCGAGCTGCCATGCACCTTGATTGGGATTGATCCCACTGGGGCGCTCATGCAATCAGGCCCAGTTCATGCAATCAACAAGCCTCACAGACATGCAATCAATGAATGCGATCAATCGCCATGAGCAAACCCACCCAGCACTGGCTGCGCCGCCTTGAATCCAGCGCGCAGCCGGCCTACACCCTGATCGCCGACCTGATCGCCGAAGACCTGCGCAGCGGCCGCCTCACCGCCCGTGACCGCCTGCCCACCCTGCGCGAGCTGGCCGACGACCTCAGCTTGAACTACACCACCGTGGCCAGAGCCTACGCCGAGGCCCGCAAGCGCGGCCTGATCGACTCGCGCCCCGGCTACGGCAGCTACGTGCGTGGCAGCAGCCCCTCCCTGCCCTTGCGCGGTGGCAGCGGTGCCGAGATGACCATGAACCTGCCGCCCGAGCCGCAAGACGCCGGCCTGCAGGCCCGCATGCACGA
>Ga0209841_1000190_pt1 | contig 15219 bp, 13 predicted proteins | sample GWRWT4_30Apr14_FD_187185 | JGI IMG/M metagenome (GOLD analysis project Ga0209841, IMG submission 187185) | Sand microcosm microbial communities from a hyporheic zone in Columbia River, Washington, USA - GW-RW T4_30-Apr-14 (SPAdes) (version 2) | ecosystem: Engineered > Artificial ecosystem > Sand...
CGGGGGCCTCGGTGGCTTGGGCGTGGGCGGCATCAGGGGTGGTGGGGGCGTTGGGCGTGGTCATGGGTCTGGGCTTGGGTGAATGGGCGATTGTATGAAACCCTGGCCGGTCGGTGGGGTGGGCGACAATGCCACCCATGTCGATTCAGTTTTTGAGGGCTTTGAAAAATGCCTGGGCCAGCGTGCCTCGGGCGGCGTTGGGCAACCTGGTGGCCAAGTTGCTGATCGTGGGTTTGGGCTTGGGCATCACCGTGCTGGTGGCCCGGCAGGGGCCCCGGGTGCAGGGGGCGTTTGCCTTGTTCGTGGCGGTTGAATCGGGGTTGTTGACGCTGTTCTCGGGTTTGGGCCTGTGGTTGGCCCGGCAGATGTCGCGTCAACAGGCTGGTCAGCCAGTGCACGCGCGGCTCATGTTGCGCAGCGTGCTGCGGGCGGCGCTGGGCTTGGGTTTGCTGGCGTCAAGCGTGCTGCTGGCCGTGTCATGGTGGGCCGACAAGATGCCCTATGCCCAGTTGTGGCTGCTGGCCCTGGCCGCGCCGTTCTTGCTGTTGGTGCCCACGGCCACGGGCTTGTGGTTGGGGCAAGGCCGCATGTGGCCTTTGAATGCGGCGCAGGTGGCAGCGCCGGCTTCGGTGCTGAGCGGGCTGGCCGTGGCTTGGTGGTTCAGCCAGGGCGCCGAGCGGCACACGTCCACCGTGCTGGTGGTGCTGATGGCCTGGGTCAGCGGCAAATCGCTGGTGGCGGTGTTGACGGCCATCTACGCTTTGAACGATGCCGATCGGCGCGATGAAGCCATCACCACCGACGTGCCTTCGGCGGTCTGGTGGGACGACTGGCGCTTCGTGGCCACCATCGGGGTCACCAATGTGATCAGCCTGTTGAACTACCGGGCGTCCTTGTTCCTGGTGGAGCGCTTTCATGGCCTGGGGGCTGTGGGCACGTATTCGGTGGCGGTGACCGTGGCCGAGTTGCTGTGGTTGTTGTCGCAGTCGATCACGGTGTCGGCGTACTCGCGCATCGGCAATCCGGATGTGCGCATCGCGGCCAGCATGACGGTACAGGCGGTGCGCATCAATGTGCTGGCCACGGTGTTGGCCGCGCCGATTTTGTTGGTGCTGGCCACATGGGCCTTGCCCGAGGTGATGGGGCCAGCCTACGCGGAGTCCGTGGCGCCTTTGGCGGCCTTGCTGCCCGGGGTGGCGGCCTACGCGGCGGCGTCCAGCTTGTCGGCGTTTTACACGAACCACCTGGGGCGTCCGCATTTGTCGGGCGCCATCGCCGGGCTGTCGCTGGCAGTGAGTTTTGGGCTGGGTTGGTGTCTGGTGCCAGGTTTTGGCGCCCTGGGGGCGGGCATTTCATCCAGCGTCGGCTACGTCGTGGCGATCATCGTGGCGTACGCGGTGTTCTTGCGGCAAGCGGGGTTGCCGGTCAAAGCGCTCTGGACGCCGTCACTGACGCGGCTTTAAACCGCCTGGGCGGACTGGAGCCCCGCACTCAAGGGTCTCCTGCCAGACGAGAAGCGGCGACAATACGGGGTTCTACCGCCCACCGCGTCCGCCCGCCCGCCTTTTTTCCATGATGCCTTTGTTCCAGCACCTCAAGCGCTTCACCGCGCGGTGGCTTTCGGCCTTCACCGGCCCGCGCATCGTTTACGGCTGGCGCAATGCCAATGGCGTGTATTGCCCCCACACCCGCGTCAGCACCCATTCCGCCGTGGAAGACACCAAGGGCCTGGTGCTGGGCGACCACGTCTTCATCGGCCACTTCAACCGCATTGACGGATCCAACGGCCTGATCATCGAAGAAGGTTGCCAGGTCACCAACTACGTGTCCATCCTCAGCCATTCCAGCCACAAATCGGTGCGGATCATGGGGCGGCGCTATGTGAACAACCCCAATCCGGCCGGCTATGTGCGCCGGCCCACGCGCATCGGGGCGTACAGTTTCATCGGCCCGCACAGCGTGATCGCGCCGGGGGCGCGCATCGGCAAGGGCGTGATCGTTCAGGCCTACTGCTTCGTGTCGGGTGAGGTGCCAGACTTTGCCATCGTGGGCGCCGGCGCGCCCGGGCGGCCCGCCGAGGTGATTGGCGACAGCCGCAAGCTGGATGGTGCGCTGCTGCAAAGGCACCCTGAGCTGCAACCGATCTACGCTCACTGGGCGGGCCAGGACAACCTGCGCCGCGCCCTGGGCGGAGACCGCCCATGAGCACCAACCGACAAACACCTTTGCGCATCCTGTTTTTTGCCGACGCGTCCAGCGTGCACACACGCCGTTGGGTCGCGTCCGCGGTGGAGCGGGGCGCCGAAGCCGTGGTCATCACGCGCCAGCCAGGTGAGGTGCCCGGTGCGCGCCAGGTCATTGTCATCCGCCCTGGGTCCGACAAGGCCTCGTGGTTCCAGGCCTTGCCCGAAGTGCGCCGCGTGGTGCGCGAGCTGGGCAAGACCTTCAAGCCAGATCTGGCTCATGGCCACTACGTCACGTCCTACGGCATGTGGGCGGCAGCGTGCGGCCTGAGCTGCCCGAAGGTGCTCACGGCCTGGGGATCGGACATCCTGGTCACGCCCAAGCAAAGCCGCCTGATGCGTTGGGTGGTGGGCTGGTCGCTGCGCCGCGCCGACCTGATCACGGCCGACTCCATGGACATGGTCGAAGAGATCGCCCGTTACCACCCGGCCGCGCCCGTGCACCAGATCTTGTGGGGCGCCGACACCGACAAGTTCACGCCCGCCACGCCCGCGTCCGACTTCGAAGTGGTCAGCCTGCGATCGTGGGAGCGCAACTACAACATCGACCTGGTCATCGAGGCCTTCGCGCGCTTCTTGACCTTGCGCCCGCACTCGCATGCATTGCTGCACCTGCTGGGCGGCGGCCCGATGGAAGCGGGCTTGCAAGAACGCGTGGCCGCCTTGCGCCTGCTGCAGCAAGTGCGTTTCCATGGCCGCGTGGGCGACCAGGCCATGGTGCAGGCCATCCAGCGTTGCCGCGTGTCGGTCTCGGTGCCCACCAGCGATGCCACCTCGGTGTCGGTGCTGGAGTCCATGGCCTGTGGCCTGCCCATCATCGCGACTGATCTGCCGGCCAACCGCCAATGGGTCACCGAGCGGGGCGGCTGGATCGTGCCGGTGCGCGATGTGGACGCCGTGGCGCAAGCCTTGCTGGCTGCCTATGACCACCCCGAACGCCTGGCCCAGATGGGCGCGCACAACCGCGACCTGATCGAGCACCAAGCCTCGCGGCGAGGCCAGATGGACGCGATGTGGCGCCTGTACGAAAAGCTGCTGGCGCCGGTGGCCAAAGGCGCCAAGCGCACCGTGGCTGGCAAGGCACGTTGAGGCCATGACGGTGCGCATCGTCTCGGTGATCGTGCCGTGTCGCCATGAGCGCGACCACATCGAAGCGTTTTGCCGCAGCGTGGCCGCGCAAACCTTGCCCGAAGGCTGGGCACTGGAAGTGCTGGTGGCCGATGGCCAAAGCGAAGACGGCACGCGCGAGCGCCTGGCCACCTGGTGCTTGAGCGACCCGCGCTTCATCATGCTGGACAACCCCGGCCGCATCGTGTCTTGTGGCTTGAACCGCTGCATCGAACGTGCGCGCGGCGAGTTCATCGTGCGGCTGGACGTGCACACCGTCTACGCGCCCGACTACATCGCGCAATGCCTGGCCACCTGGCAGGCCACCGGTGCCGACAACGTGGGCGGGCCTTGGCGTGCCGAAGGCGCTTCAGGCGCACAAGGCACGGTGCAGCGGGCCATTGCGGCCGCGTTCCAGTCACGTTGGGTGGCGGGTGGCGCCTTGTCGCGCGACCTGGCCTACGAAGGCGAGGTCGACACCGTCTACCTCGGATCCTGGCCACGCCAGACTTTCGAGCGCTTCGGCGGCTTTGACGAAACCCTGGTGCGCAACCAGGACGACGAGCACAACTTGCGCATCCACCAAGGCGGCGGGCGCATCTGGCAATCGGCCCGCATCCGCTCGACCTACTTCCCGCGTGCCAGCACGGCCGATGTCTTCCGCCAGTACCGCCAGTACGGCTACTGGAAGCCTTTCGTGATGAAGAAGCACGGCCAGGCTGCCGCAGTGCGCCACCTGGTCCCGGGCGTGTTCGTGGGCGTGCTGAGCCTGTTGCTGGGCTTGCTCTTCGTGCTGAGCCTGTGGGCCATTTGGGGCATTGAGCTGAGCGCCATCCCTTTGCCAGCCGTGGTTTGTGCCGCCCGGGTGGCGCTGGCGCTGTGCGCCGCGCAAGTGCTGCTTTACGCGGGCGCGGTCGGTGCCGTCTGCGTGATGATCGCCCGCCAGCAGGGCATGGACCTGTTGCCCCATTTGCCGCGCGTGATCGCCGCCTATCATTTTGGCTATGGCCTGGGCTCGATCCGGGGCTGGTTCGACGCCCTGGTGCGAGGCCGACCCGATCCCGCCTTTGGCCGCCTCACGCGCTGAATGAATGAACCGTTTGAATTGGACACCCCATGAGCCAAGCTGACTTCCTGCCTTTTGCCCTGCCCGAGATCGGCGAAGAAGAGATCGCCGAAGTGGTCGACACCCTGCGCTCCGGCTGGGTCACCACCGGCCCCAAGGCCCGCCGTTTCGAGCAAGACTTCGTCCAGTTCCTGGGCGATGACGCCTTGCAGGCCATCGCGGTGAACTCGGCCACGGCCGGCCTGCACCTGGCGCTGGAAGCCTTGGGCATCGGCCCCGGTGACGAAGTCATCACCACCACACACACTTTCACGGCCACGGCCGAAGTGGTGCGCTACATGGGCGCCGACGTGGTGCTGGTCGACATCGACCCGGCCACGCTCAACATCGACCCCAAGGCGATTGAAGCGGCCATCACGCCCAAGACCAAAGCCATCATGCCGGTGCACTATGCAGGCCTGTCGGTCGACATGGACGCGGTGATGGCGATCGCGCGCAAGCACAACTTGAAGGTGGTCGAAGACGCCGCTCACGCTTTGCCCACCACCTTCAAGCAGCAGACGATCGGCACACTGCAAAGCGACGTGACCGTGTTCAGCTTCTACGCCAACAAGACCATCACCACGGGTGAAGGCGGCATGCTGGTCACGCGTGACGAGGCGATCGCTGCCCGCTGCAAGGTCATGCGCCTGCACGGCATCAGCCGCGATGCCTTTGACCGCTTCACCGCCAAGGTGCCCAGCTGGTACTACGAGATCGTGGCGCCGGGCTTCAAGTACAACCTGACCGACATCGCCGCCGCCCTGGGCCTGCACCAGTTGAAGCGCGTGCGGGGCTTTCAGGTGCGCCGCGAGCAGATCGCCAAGCGCTACGACGAGGCCTTCGCTGACCTGCCGATCATCGTGCCGCCACGCCCCGTGAACGAAGGTGACCTGCACGCCTGGCACCTGTACGTCGTTCGCTTGTCGGACGAGGCGAAGATCAACCGCGATCAACTGATCGAGGCCTTGTTCGCCGATGGCATCGGCGTGAGCGTGCACTACATCCCGCTGCACCTGCACCCCTATTGGCGCGAGCGCTACAACCTCCAACCCGAGCAGTTCCCGCACAGCCAGCGCGCTTATGAGCGCATGGTCAGCCTGCCGCTGTACACCAAGATGACGGATGCCGATGTCGAGCGCGTGATCACCTCGGTGCGCAAGGCCTTTGGGGTGCTGTGAGCAAGCGGCTGTTCGACTGGGTGCTGGCCTCGCTGGGCCTGCTGCTGCTGTCGCCAGCGTTGCTGCTGGTGGCGCTGGCGATCAAGCTGGATTCGCCCGGCCCGGTGTTCTTCCGGCAGGAGCGCGTGGGGCGCTTTGGCCAACCGTTTCGCATCCACAAGTTCCGCACCATGCGGCACGATCCGCAAGGCACCGGCCCGCAGATCACCGTGGGCTTTGATCGCCGCATCACGCGCATCGGCGGCCTGCTTCGCGGCAGCAAGCTTGATGAGTTGCCGCAACTGATCGACGTGTGGCTGGGCCGCATGAGCCTGGTCGGCCCGCGCCCCGAAGTGCCACGCTACGTGGCGCACTACCCGGCCTCGGTGCGCGACAAGGTGCTGTCCGTGCGCCCCGGCATCACCGACATCGCGTCCATCGAGTACCGCGACGAAAGCAGCGTGCTGGCGCGTGCGTCAGATCCCGAACACGCCTACATCCACGAGATCCTGCCGCACAAGCTGGCACTGGCTGTGCGCTATGTGGACCAGGCCTCGGTGTGGACCGACATGCGCTTGATCGCGCGCACCCTCGCGGCCATTGTCCGGGGCTGATTGGTCAGCATTCCACAATGTTGACCGCGAGACCGCCGCGCGCGGTCTCCTTGTACTTGGTCATCATGTCGGCCCCGGTGTCGCGCATGGTCTTGATCACCTTGTCCAGGCTGACCCGGTGCGAGCCATTGCCGTGCAGGGCCAGGCGTGCCGCGTTGATGGCCTTGACCGAGGCGATGGCATTGCGCTCGATGCAGGGGATTTGAACCAGGCCACCAACCGGGTCGCAGGTCAGGCCCAGGTGGTGTTCCATGCCGATCTCGGCGGCGTTCTCGACCTGTTCGGGTGTGCCGCCCATCACCGCGCACAGGCCCGCTGCCGCCATCGAGCAAGCCACGCCGACTTCGCCCTGGCAGCCCACTTCGGCACCGGAGATCGAGGCGTTTTCCTTGTAGAGCATGCCGATGGCGGCGGCTGTGAGCAGGAAGTCCTTCACGCCCTGGTCGCTGGCGGCAGGCACGAAGCGCCGGTAGTAATGCAGCACGGCGGGCACGATGCCAGCGGCGCCGTTGGTGGGCGCGGTCACCACGCGTCCGCCCGCTGCGTTCTCTTCGTTCACGGCCAGGGCATACAGGTTCACCCAGTCCATCACCACCAGCGGGTCGGCCGCCGTTGCTTGGGATTGGGCAGACAAGGTGGCGAACAAGGCCGGGGCGCGGCGCGCCACCTTGAAGCCCCCGGGCAAGATCCCAGGGGTGTGACAGCCCCGCTCCACGCAGGCCTGCATCACCGACCAAAGCCGCATGAGGCCAGCGCTGGTTTCCGCATCGCTGCGCCAATGCCGCTCGTTGCGGCGCATCAGCTCGGCCATGTTGCAGCCCAGCTCATGGGTCAGGCTCAGCAGATCGGCGCCACTGTGAAAGGGGTGGGGCAGCACGCTGGCATCGGGCGCGATGCGTTGGTGCTGGCTGCCATCGGACGCCACCTCTTCGCTGACCACGAAGCCGCCACCCACCGAGTAATACTCGCGCGCGCACAGCAATTGCCCCTCGGCATCGAAGGCGGAAAAGCGCAAGCCATTGGGGTGAAAAGGCAGGCTCTGGCGCTTGTTGAACACCAGGTCTTGCCTCGCGTCAAACATCACCGGGTGTCGCCCCAGCATGGACAAGGCCTGCGTTTGTTGCACCTCGGCCAACCAGCCGGGGATGGCGTCCACGTCCACCGTGTCGGGCTCATGCCCCATCAGGCCCAGCAGCACGGCCTTGTCCGAGCCATGCCCCTTCCCCGTGGCCCCGAGCGAGCCAAACAGTTCGGCGGTCAACCTGGCCGTGCCTTGCAGCAAGCCGTCTGCCGCCAACCGCGATGCGAACAAGCGGGCCGCACGCATCGGCCCCACAGTGTGTGAACTGGAGGGGCCGATGCCCACCTTGAAAAGGTCGAAGACGGAGAGGGCCATGCTTTCAGCATAGTCCTTTCAGGGGGTTTCCGCACCAAATCAAGGCGCAGAGCCCTCCAGGCGGACCCGGCCGGCAGTTGATGCCCTTAGCATGGCGGGATGACTTGCCCAATTGACCTGAGCCCTGAGGGGCCATGCTGACCTCGCTCCGCCGACTGGCTTTTCGCCAGCTTCGCCCAGCGGCGCTGGGGTTGTTGTGCCTGGGGCTGCCTGGCTTTGTGGGCCTGGCGTGGCTGGTGTCCAACCAAGGGCACCTGAATGGCCTGGATGTTCAGGCCGCCGAGTGGGCGCGCCAGCGGCGCTCACCTTTTTTGACGCAGGCCCTCCTGATCATCACGCACCTGCACTCGGTCATGGCCATCTCGGTCTACACCGCAGGCTTGTCGGTTTGGCTGATGTTCAAGCGCGAGCATCGCCACTGGCTGCTGCCCTTGTGGCTGTTCGTGCCCACGGGCGCTGTGCTGAACGTGCTGATGAAGCACGCTTTTCAGCGCCCCAGGCCCGTGGTGGATGACGCGCTGCTGACCCTGTCCACCTTCAGCTTCCCCAGTGGACACGCTTCGGCCACCACCTTGCTGCATGGTTTTTTTGCCTTGGTGGTGTTGACCCATGTGCCCCGGCCCTTGTGGCGCGGGGTGTTGGGGGCATTGGCCCTGCTCATCATCGGGCTCGTGTCGTGGAGCCGCGTGTACCTGGAGGTGCATTTCTTCACCGACGTCCTGGCCGGGGTGCTGGAAGCCCTGGTGTGGATGGCGGTGTGCGTGCTGGTGCTGTCGGTGCGCGATCAGCGTTGGCCGGCCGAACGCTTGGCGGGGTAGGGCCACCAGTAGCCATTGGCCTTGCACCCGGCCAAGGTGGCCGTGCTGGCCAGTTTGCGGGACACGCGCTTGGCGTTGTACAGGGCCTTGGCCGTGGGGCCCACAAAGACGATGTCTTCGCCACGCAGCACGGCCCGCACGATGCGCTCGCCCACCACCGAGGGGTGGGCGCCTGTTTTCTTGTAATGCGCCTCGATCTTGTCCATCTGCGCGTCGGGCACCACGTCGGCGATGGCGCGGCGGTTGCGCACGATGGGCGTGTCGATCACGCCGGGGCACACGATGGTGATGCCGACGGGTGTGGGCGCCAGCTCCATCGCCAGCGCATCGCTCAAGCCCATGACCGCGTGCTTGGAGGCGCAGTAGGCGCTGAGGTTGGGCGCCGACCCAATGCCCATGGCCGAGGCCACGTTCACCACTTGGCGCGCATCGCCCGCTTCCAGCATGGCGGGCAGAAAAGCCTGGCACAGGTGCACCACGCCCATCACGTTCACGTCCAGCACTTTTCGCCAGGCGTCCGTCGGTGTATTGAGCAAAGGCCCCAGGAAGCCGATGCCGGCGTTGTTCACCAGGATATGGGGCGCGCCCACGTTGGCGATCACGGCGTCGGCCACACGGCGCACGGCGGCTTCGTCGGCCACGTCCAGGCCATGGCTCAGGCAACGCACGCCCAACGCCTCGATTTCGCGCTGGATGGGCGCCAACCCGGCTTCATTGATGTCGGTGAGGATCACGTTGCTGCGCTGGCGCGCGAAGGCCCGGGCCGTTTCCAGGCCGATGCCCGACGCGGCGCCGGTCACCAGCACCCATTTGCCCATCAATTGCGAAACGGCCATGTCAGTCTTCCAAGGTTTTGTGGATGCGCGAGGGTAGACCAAGAACTTCCATGAACTCAGCCCGCTGCCCCCTTGAAACCTGGCCAAGCATCCCTATAATAGGTTTAGCACTCGTTAAGCTTGAGTGCTAACAACCTTCAAGGTTGCCCATTCGAGCTGCTGCAATGTGAGCATTCACTCACGTTGTAACCAATGTCAAACCCCGTTGTCTGATCAGACAGGAGATACGATGAAACTTCGTCCTTTGCACGATCGCGTGATCGTCAAGCGCTTGGAACAAGAAACCAAGACCAATTCCGGCATCATCATTCCTGACAACGCTGCTGAAAAGCCTGACCAAGGCGAAGTCCTGGCCGTGGGCCCCGGCAAGCGCAACGACAAGGGCGACTTCGTCACCCTGAACGTCAAGGTCGGTGACCGCGTTCTGTTCGGCAAGTACAGCGGCCAGACCGTCAAGGTCGATGGCGACGAACTGCTCGTGATGCGCGAAGAAGACCTCTTCGCCGTGGTCGAGAAGTAATCCTTCTTCTCCCGCATATCCCCCTCATTTTTCAAGAATTTCCGGAGAACTCCAAATGGCAGCTAAAGACGTCGTTTTCGGCGGTGAAGCCCGCGCTCGCATGGTCGAGGGCGTGAACATCCTGGCCAACGCGGTCAAAGTGACCCTGGGCCCCAAGGGCCGCAACGTGGTGCTCGAGCGCTCGTATGGCGCCCCCACCGTGACCAAGGACGGTGTGTCCGTGGCCAAGGAAATCGAGCTGAAAGACAAGCTCCAGAACATGGGCGCCCAGCTCGTGAAGGAAGTGGCCTCCAAGACCAGCGACAACGCTGGTGACGGCACCACCACCGCCACCGTGCTGGCGCAAGCCATCGTGCGCGAAGGCATGAAGTACGTGGCCGCCGGCATGAACCCGATGGACCTGAAGCGCGGCATCGACAAGGCTGTCACGGCCCTGGTCGCCGAGCTGAAGAAGCAATCGCGTCCCACCACCACGTCCAAAGAGATCGCCCAAGTCGGCACCATCTCCGCCAACTCTGACAACGACGTCGGCGAAATCATCGCCAGCGCGATGGACAAGGTCGGCAAGGAAGGCGTCATCACCGTTGAAGACGGCAAGAGCCTGGCCAACGAGCTGGACGTCGTCGAAGGCATGCAGTTCGACCGCGGCTACCTGTCGCCTTACTTCATCAACAGCCCTGAGAAGCAATCTGCCCTGTTGGACAACCCTTTCGTGCTGCTGTACGACAAGAAGATCTCCAACATCCGTGACCTGCTGCCCACGCTGGAGCAAGTTGCCAAGGCTGGCCGTCCCCTGCTGATCGTCGCTGAAGAAGTTGACGGCGAAGCACTGGCCACGCTGGTGGTCAACACCATTCGCGGCATCCTGAAGGTGGTGGCTGTGAAGGCCCCTGGCTTCGGCGACCGCCGCAAGGCCATGCTGGAAGACATCGCCATCCTGACGGGCGGCAAGGTCATCGCTGAAGAAGTCGGCATGTCCCTGGACAAGGTCACTTTGGCCGACCTGGGCCAAGCCAAGCGCATCGAAGTGGGCAAGGAAAACACGATCATCATCGACGGCGCTGGCGCCGCTGGTGACATCGAAGCCCGCGTCAAGCAAGTGCGCATCCAGATCGAAGAAGCGACCAGCGACTACGACCGCGAGAAGCTGCAAGAACGCGTGGCCAAATTGGCCGGCGGTGTGGCCGTGATCAAGGTTGGCGCTGCCACCGAAGTCGAGATGAAGGAAAAGAAGGCCCGCGTTGAAGACGCCCTGCACGCCACGCGCGCTGCGGTGGAAGAAGGCATCGTGGCCGGTGGTGGCGTGGCTCTGCTGCGTGCCAAGCAAGCTGCGGGCGAGATCAAGGGCGACAACCCCGATCAAGACGCTGGCATCAAGCTGATCCTGCGTGCCATTGAAGAACCCCTGCGCATCATCGTGTCCAACGCCGGCGACGAAGCCAGCGTGGTCGTGAATGCTGTGTTGGGTGGCAAGGGCAACTACGGCTACAACGCCGCCAACGGCACCTACGGCGACATGATCGAAATGGGCATCCTGGATCCCACGAAGGTCACGCGCACGGCCCTGCAAAACGCGGCTTCGGTGGCTTCGTTGCTGCTGACGACCGAATGCATGGTGGCTGATTCCCCCAAGGATGAATCGCCTGCTGGCGGTGGCCACGACATGGGTGGCATGGGCGGCATGGGTGGCATGGGCATGTAAATGCCGGCCTGAGCTTTTCAAGCTCTTGTCATCAAAAGGGTCGCAGCGATGCGGCCCTTTTTTATTGCATTCCATTAACCGTTTGCGACAATTCCCACCGAAACAGGCGGTTCGCCAAATCGTCCCCACCTGCCAGACTCCCGCGATCAGCGATGTTGCTGTTCTTCCAACAATCACGGGATTGACCAATGAAAAATTTGATGTCTGTTGCTGCCTTTGCCGCCATGACGATGTTCGCCGGTGCTGCCTCGGCCCAAGCCTATGTGGGCGGCACGGTGGGTTTCAGCAACTTCAGCGTTGACTGCTCTGGCTTTTACAACTGCGACAAACAGGACACCGCTTTCAAGATCTACGGCGGCTATACCTTGGCGCCACACTGGGCCATCGAAGCCGCCTACATCGACTTCGGCAGCACGACTGGTGTCGGCCCTTTGAACCTTGGTAACTACGGCATCGATGTGTCGGCCTTCATCGTCAATGGCGCCTACCGTTGGGACTTTTCCCCCAAGTGGGCCGGCATCGCTCGCCTGGGCCTGGCCAGTGTCAGTTCTGATTTGACGTCAATCGCCGGTAACAACTCCGACAGCTCGATCAACCTGTACGCCGGTTTTGGCATTGAATACGCCGTGGCCAAGAACCTCAAGATCGTTGGCGCGATCGACCTGACTTCGTTTGAAGTCGGTGGCAGCGATGGCGCGTTGAACGCTGTCTCTGGCGGCCTGCAATTCTCGTTCTGAGTCTGCGCTGACCCTGGTCCGACACCCTGCACAATGGCTGCATGAAGCAGCGTTGTGCAAAACAGATTCTCACAGGGTGTTGGATGCTGGCCTGGCTGGTGCCGCTGACGTGCGGTGCCCAGCCTGGCGGCCCCCCCGCTTCCCCCACTGAAGAACAAATCCGCCCCCGCGTTGGCCTGGTCTTGTCCGGTGGCGGTGCGCGTGGCCTGGCCCATGTGGGCGTCCTCAAGGTGCTGGAGCGCGAGCGCATTCCCGTCGATGTGATCGCGGGCACGTCCATGGGCGCCATCGTGGGCGGCCTGTATGCCAGTGGCCTGTCTGCCGAGCAGATCGAGGCTGAGGTGCTGCGCCTGGATTGGGGCAATGTGTTCGCCAGCCGGGTGGATCGGCGCGAGCTGTCGCAACGCCGCAAGGAGCAGGACTTTGAGGTCTCGCCGCTGATTGAATTGGGCATTGACGCCACCGGGCTGAAGGCACCACTGGGTCCCGTGTCCAGTCGTGGGCTGGAGTCGCACCTGCGGCGCATGACCTTGCCTTCGCGGCAGTTCACCAATTTCGATCAATTGCCCACGCCATTCCGCGCGGTGGCCACCGACATGGAAACCGGCAAGCCCGTCATCCTGGGCAGCGGTGACCTGGCCACGGTGCTGCGCTCCAGCATGTCGGTACCGGGCGTGTTCGCCCCGGTCGAGGTCGATGGCCGCATCCTGGGCGATGGTGGCCTGGTCAACAACACCCCAGTCGACGTGGCCCGCGACATGGGCGCGCAACGCCTCATCGTGGTCAACATTGGCACACCGCTGTCCAAGCGCGACACGCTCAATTCCTTCACGGGCGTCACGGCACAGATGATCAACATCCTGACCGAGCAGAACGTGCAGCAAAGCCTGCGCAGCCTGAAGCCGGAGGATGTGCTGATCGCGCCCACGCTGGACAACCTGACCGCCGCCGACTTCGAGCGCGGCGCCGAGTTCGTGGCCCTGGGCCAGTTGCAGGCCGAAGCGCTGGTGTTGCGCATGCAAGACCTCAAGCTCAGCGAGGCCGACTACGCCCGCTGGAAGGCCCGCCGTCAGCAGAAGATCACGCCAGCGGCACCCTTGAGCTTCGTGCGCTTTGAAGGCAGCAAGCAGACCAAGCCCGAGGGCCGCGACGACATCCTGGAAAGCCGGGCGGGCGACACCTTCAACATCGCCAAGGCCGAGCGCGATGCGACGCGGCTGGCGGCCACCGGCGACTACCTGCGCGCCGACTACCGCTTGGTGCGCACGCCGGAGGGGGTCGAAGGGCTGGTGTTCGATCTGGAGGACAAGCCCTGGGGCCCCAACTACCTGCAGATTGGCCTGGACTTCAGCGCCGACAGCCGTGGCCGCAGCCTGTTCAACCTCAAGCTGGTGCACAACCGCCATTGGCTGGACGAGCACGGCAGCGAGTGGCGCAACTACCTGAAGGTGGGCACCTCGCCGGCCATGGGCACCGAGTGGTACCGGCCCATGGATTGGAAGCTGCCCGATGGCCTGCGCGGCTTCGTGTCGGCCTCGGCGTCGCTGCAAGGGCGCCGCCTGTCTTTGCACGACGACCCCGAGGGGCCCTTGTCGGCGGTGCTGGAGCGCAAGCGGCGCAACGTGACCCTGGACCTGGGCACCACCTGGCGCGAGTTGGGTGAGGTCCGCCTGGGCTGGGTGGACGAGGCCTACCGCGATGATCCTGACCTGGCCTTGGCCAGTTACGCCGGCCCCACGTCACCCTTGCGCTGGACCGAGCGCGGCTGGCACCTTGGCGCCGTGTTCGATCAACTGGACCACGCCTTTTTCCCCATGCATGGTTGGCGCGTGGAAGCCAACTGGATGCAAGGTCGCAGCTTCGGCCGTGGCCAGGCCGAGACCGGCCAGGTCAACCACTTCGAAGCCCAGGCGCAAGGTGCCTGGTCATGGGGCGTGCACACCCTGAGTGCTTACAGCAGGATCGGCCTGTCCGATGGGGCGCAGCAACTGACGCCGCGCTATGGCCTGGGCGGTTTTCAGCAGCTGTCAGGCTATGAGCCTTTCCAGGTGAGCGGCTCGCAAATCGGCTTGCTGCGATTGGGGTACCAACAGCGCGTGGCCAATTTGTACCTGACCCGGGGCCTGGTGCTGGGCACCAGCCTGGAGGTGGGCAATGCCTGGGAGCGCCCTTCGGACCGGGGCGATGGCCGTTTGCGCAAAGGCATGAGCCTGTACCTGGGCGCGGACACCGCCTTCGGGCCGGTGTACAGCGCCGTGGTCTACAGCCCGCGCGTGGGCTCCACCTTGATGATCTTCGTGGGCCGTCCTTAGGCCCCAGGTTCAGACGCGGCTGAGGGCCGGGCCGGCGGTGGCGCGCAGGTGGTCCATCAGGTGGCCGGTGATTTTGGTCAAGGGCAGCACCTCTTGCACGGCACCCGCCGCGATGGCTTCGCGCGGCATGCCGAAGACCACGCAAGTGGCCTCGTCCTGGGCCACGCAGTAGGCGCCGGCATCGCGCATCTCGCGCATGGCGGTCGCGCCATCGGCGCCCATGCCGGTCAGCATGATGCCCACCGCGTTGGGGCCCACCACGCGGGCGGCGGATTTGAACAGCACTTCCACGCTGGGCTTGTGGCGGTTGACGGGGTCGCCGTCTTGCACACGGGCCAGGTAGTTGGCACCCGAGCGTTCCACGCTGAGGTGCATGCCGCCGGGCGCGATGTAGGCGTGGCCGGGCAGGATGCGTTCGCCATCCACGGCTTCCTTCACGCTGATCTTGCACAGGCCATCCAGGCGCGCCGCGTAGTTGCGCGTGAAGCCTGGCGGCATGTGCTGCGTGATGACCACGGCGGGCGAATCAGCCGGCAGGGTGATCAGCACTTCCTTGGTCGCTTCGGTGCCGCCCGTGGAGGCGCCGATGAAGATGATTTTTTCAGTGGACAAGCGGCCCAGGCTGGCCGACACCGGGCGGGCGGCCACCTTGGGGTCATGGCCTGGTGT
>Ga0209841_1000191_pt1 | contig 15142 bp, 10 predicted proteins | sample GWRWT4_30Apr14_FD_187185 | JGI IMG/M metagenome (GOLD analysis project Ga0209841, IMG submission 187185) | Sand microcosm microbial communities from a hyporheic zone in Columbia River, Washington, USA - GW-RW T4_30-Apr-14 (SPAdes) (version 2) | ecosystem: Engineered > Artificial ecosystem > Sand...
ACGCCTGCACCAAGGCATTTTGAGCATGGATGAAACCCAGTCCCGGCGTGTAGAGGTGCTCGGACACCATCAAGTCAAGGCTGGGCACCTTGGCAAAGGCAGCTGCGCAGAAGAAGAGCAGCGCCCAGAGCCAGCGGGCTTCTTCGCCCGCACTGTCACGTTCCATCGCCACCTTACTCGTCACGGTTGGGGGTGTCGGCGCCGCTTTGCTCCAGGTAAGACTTCTCGTCATAGCCCAGAAAACCGCGCAGGAAGAACACATGCAGCGAAAGGCTGCGGTCAATGCCCGTGGGTACCACGACACTCTTCATTTCGCGAACAATGGCAAAACGTTGCAGGATGGCCTTGGGGTTGGCCTCGTCGGTCACCAGCACCATGTCCTGACCCACTTTGTTGCCCAGGCTTTGCGTGAGCTCGTAGTGGTTCGTTTTCAGGTTTTTGGGGTTCCACGCCACCACCTTCGGGTTGAAACGGCGCCAGTGGTAAGCGGTCTGGCTCAGCAGCAGGCGTTTGTCGGCCAGCACCGGCAGGCCGGCGATGGTAGGTTCCTCCATGACGGGTGCCAGCTGATCAAACGCTTCTTGCCAGCCGCGCATGCGCACCAGGATGTCGTACTTCGAAGGCAGGTTGTCACCCCCGATGTCCTTGGCGTGGAGCACCAGGCTGGTCAAGACCAAGTTGCTGATCAGAACCACCGCAAGCCACTTGTTGGGGCGCGGCGCCGCCAAAGGGACCAAAGGCTGGCTCAGTCGCGAGGCCGCCAACATGGTCAGGCCGATCATGGCCGGGGCGGCCCAGTTGACATGGGCGTCAGCGTAGAAGGCCTGTGCCAGCGCCACCAGCAGCAAAGGAATGCTCATCGCCCACAAGAAGCGGTAGGACGACATGGATGCCAGGTAGTAGGCCGAGGTGCGGATGGCCTGAGGACGGCCATCACCACTGGCCGCATCGCGCGCACCCGGCATGTTCAACTGGCTGGGCGGCAGCACCGGGCTGGAAGGGCGCCATTGGCTGGGGGGCATCATCTGGCTGGACGCGGCCCATTGGCTGGGCGGAATCGAGGCATTGCTCAAATTGGCGGCCTGCCTGAGCAGCCACAAAGCGGCCACCACCGTGACCGGGCCCAGCATCAGGAGCTGTCCCAGCGCGAACGTGATCATCGGCAGCAAGCCACCATGGCGACCAGACTGCGCGGTCAATTCGGCGGTGTGGTGCAGGGTCGGGAAGCCGTTCTGGGCATTCCACCAGACATTGGGCGACACGATGACGGCAGCCACAACCAGGGCTGCCCAGGGGCCGATGCGCAGCAAGCCGCGCTTGGGCCCGTGCACTCCCCAAAGTGCCCACACGGCGGTCAAGCCAAAGGCGGCCATGGTGTATTTGTCCATGATGCCCACGCCGACGACGGCACCACACAAAACCCACAGACCGAGCCGGTTGGTCACCTGGGCTCGCCAAAGTGCCCAGGCTGCCAGCGTCCAGCACAACATCAACGGGCCGTCTGTGCTGGCCACCAGGCCGAGCAAGCCCACCACCGGGGTGGTCAGGAACAAGGCGCCGGCCACCATGCCGGTGCGCACACCGCTGCTGGTGGGCCAAAGGGCCCGGGCCAGGCCGACCATGGCCACCGCAGTCAGTGGGTAGACCAGGATGGACAGGGCCTTGACACCCAGCACACCAGACCCAAACAAGCTGGTGCTCAGTCCGACCAGGCCAGCGATCAGTGGGGGTTTGGAAAAATACCCCCAGCTCAAATGCCGCGACCAATCCCAGTACTGAGCCTCGTCAAAGAACAAAGAGATGCCGCTGTGCTTGACCACCCAGAATCGGTAAAGTGTCAAGGCCACGGCCAGCGCCAGCAATTTCCACATGCGCGGTCCCCACAGGCGAGGCCAGCGCTGACCGGATGGTCGGGCGGCCGGGGCCATGGCGGCGGGCTTGTCCTGCGCGACGGTCGCTTGATCAGACGTCTCTGTGTTCATGGTCGATGAGGCAAATGTGATTTGGACAGGCGCTAGGCCTGGCGATGCCAGCCCTGATCGGGAGCCTGGGCCGGCGCTTCAGTCGTGTGATACGGGGCCACTTCGCCCCGATCGTAATAAATGCGGATCAGCAGTTCGGCCAGCACGCCCGTGGTCAGAAACTGTAGTCCACCCAGCACGCAGAAAAATCCCAGCCAGAGTAACGGTCGCCCACCGATGTTGTTACCCAACATCTTGAGCACGCCCAGGTAGCCCAGGATCAAACTGCCAATCAAGCCCACGCCGAGCCCGACGCCGCCAAAAAAGTGCCCGGGGCGACCGGCAAAGCGCAAGAAAAAGTTCACCGCCAGCAGATCCAGCACGACGCGCAGTGTGCGCGAAATACCGTACTTGGATTCACCCTGCGTACGGGGATGGTGGCTGACCGCCAGCTCGGACATGCGCGCTGGCGAGGTGACCGTGGCCATCCAGGCGGGAATGAAGCGGTGCATTTCACCGTACAGGCGCACGCGCTTGAGCACGCTGGCTCGGTAAGCCTTCAGGCTGCACCCCAGATCCTGGAACTCCAGCCCTGTGATCTTGCGGATCAGGCGATTGGCAATCCGTGAGGGCACCTTGCGCAGGAAGAAGCCATCCTGGCGGTTCTGGCGCCATCCCGCGACCAGGTCCAGGTCTTCATTCACCAGCTTGGCCACGATGGCGGGGATGTCCTTGGGGTCGTTCTGCAAGTCACCGTCCAGGGTCACGATCACGTCACCTCGGGCTGCATCGATACCGGCCTGCATTGCGGCGGTCTGTCGAAAGTTGCGCCACAAATGGACGGGCCGAACGTGCGGGCCTCGGAGCTTGGCTTGGGCATCCAGGGCTTGCTGGGTGCCATCACGGCTGCCATCGTTGACGATGATGAGCTCCCAGGGCCAAGCGTAGGTGGCCAAGGCCTCGTGGACTGCGTTCACGAAAGGCACGACGTTGTCCACCTCGTTGTACATGGGCACGACGATGGACAACTGGTGACTTGGCGCAGCAGGCAGGGGGGCGACGGAAGGCGTCGACACTGAACTCATGAACACTCTTTCTAACAAACTAAAACGATCTTGCTCAGCCGGGAGAACGCGGGGGCAAATCCCCTTGCATCTTGGGTTTGCTCGCGGATCTGGGCAACAAAGTCGCCACGCACGCGGCACAGACCGCACAAATCAAAAAGCAAACATGGAGGGCGAGGGCGGCGCCCACGACTTGCGCCAACAGGGGCGACTGGCGTTCCAGCAACGCTGCCACGCCGGCCCACACCCCTGCTTCATAGGTGCCAAAGCCGGCTGGCCCTTGGAGCGGGAAAATGGCCGCCAGTTCACCACCCAGCGCGCCAGCCCAGGCCACAGGCCAACTGATCTGGCTGATGGCGCTGAGCAACGTGGCACCGGCTGCCAGCTTGAGCGTCCAGTTGGCCAGGGTCAATCCCCAGGCGGCGGGCCGATGGTGTGAGGGCTCCAGCATGGCGGCTTTGAGTTTGAGGGCCAGCCCACGCCATCCCGCAGCGGTAGTCTGCTTACCCAGGGAGGCGTGGTTCAACAGCTGCTTCAACAACCACCACGCGCCATGCCAGCACAGGCCCAGGCCCAACAGGCCCGAGATCCTGGCGATCGGGGGCAGTCCGGGCCACAGGGCCAATCCCAAGCCCGCCAGCACGGCCAGGTCCTGAAGCCGCATCCACATCAGGCAAACCAAGGCGCGCGACATCGGCAGCCTCAGCTCGCGCGCGGCCAACCAGGGGAAGCTCAATTCGCCCGCGCGCATGGGTAACAGGTTCACTGCGGCGTTGTGAAGCAGGATCACGCGCAAGGCGTCGGTCCGCAAACCCAGCCACCGCTGGGGGGGCGCATGGTGGGCGTCCAGGCTCAGAACCACCTGCAGTCGGGCGCCACGCAAACCGTAGCTGAGCAGCAGCCCGGACAAGGTGAGCAACCAGATGGTGATCGAGGGCCTTTGGATGGCTTCAATGACCGGCGCGATGGGCGTGTGTGACAAGAGCCAGCCCAACAAGGCCATCCCAAACGCCCAGGCCAATGCCAGCTTCATCCGTGAGCGTGGCTTGGCGAGGGAGATGGGGGCTTCTTGAAAATCGGTCACAAGAGGTCGGAGGTTACTGTCCGGTACAGGCCGGGCAACCTTCTATTGTCCAGCATCTTGGGGGCTTCGCGGCCGATCAAGCGGAGGCAAAAACGACAATGGCGCACCCGAAGGTGCGCCATTGATCAAGCTGAACGATGTCGGTTCAGTGAGCGTTCACTGTGAACCCTCGCGGAAAATCACCACGCTGACCGTTTCGAACAAGATCAGCAAGTCCAGGAACAAGGAGTTGTTCTTCACGTAGTACAGGTCGTACTGGTGCTTGTGCAGTGCGTCTTCCAGCGAAGCGCCATAGCTGTACTTGACCTGGGCCCAGCCCGTCACGCCAGGCTTGACGCTGTGGCGGATATCGTAATAGGGGATCTGTTGCTTGAGCTGTTCGACGAAGGTGGGGCGCTCGGGGCGGGGCCCCACCATGCTCATCTCGCCTTTGAGCACGCTGAGGATCTGAGGCAGTTCGTCGATGCGCGTCTTGCGGATGAACGCGCCCACGCGGGTCACGCGCGAATCGTTTTTCTTGGCCCACACGGCCACGCCGTCTTTTTCAGCGTCCGTGCTCATGCTTCGGAACTTCAGGCACATGAAGATCTTGCCGCCCAGGCCCACGCGCTCCTGGCGGTAAATGATCGGGCCTTCGCTTTCCAGCTTGATGGCCAGCATCGTGATCAGCATGATCGGCGAGGCCAATAGCAGCAGCGCAGACGAACTCACGATGTCGAACAAGCGTTTGATGACGATGCGGGTGCGATCCTGGGCAAAGCCCTGACCGTACACCAGCCAGCTGGCCTTCAAGCTGTCCACGGGCACTTCGCCAGTCGTTTGCTCGTAAAAAGCAGCCAGGTCCAGAACTGGGATGCCTTGAATGCGGGCAGACAGCAGTTGATCCATGGGCACGCTGCCGCCACGTTGCTCTTTCACGGCCACGATGATCTGGTTGATCTCATGGCGTTGAATGATGTCTTTGATCGACAAGGCGGTGGAGAAGATGTTGAAACGCTTGTCGGTGACGCCATGGTCGGCTTCGCCCGCAGGGTAAAAACCGATCACCGAATGGCCTTGGACGCGGCGAGCTTTCAAGTCGGACGCCACAGAGTGGGCTTCCTTACCCGTGCCAACAATCAGGATGCGCTGCTGCACAAAGGCGCTGCGCCACGAGGTCATCAGGTAACCGCGCACCACTACCAGGCCAAAAACCAGATAGGCCGTGGCAAACCCCATGAGTTGGTAAGCCTGGGTGCCATCCAGCATGGTTTTGATGGCCAATTGATAGGCAATGGGGGCGCCCAGCAGGCAACCCAGCAAAGCGCGGCCCAATTTGGCGCGCGGGGTCTTGCGCTCAGAGCCTTCGCGGTAAACGCCCAGCAGACCACAGTGCAGGGGCATCACGAAAGCAAAGCCCAAACCGGCCCACAAGGCGGTGGACATGCTAACCAGATCGGGGGATGTCCCGGACATGTGCATGAAGGTCATGACCCCCAGCACGATCGCCAAGAAACTGGTCAGGCTGTCCGCCAATAGCTCGGACAGCGTCGCGATGGAGATGTGATGCTGGAAGACCCGGAACATTTGGTGCGCCTCTCAAGACCGAGCAAATTGTGCAGCTATGCAACAACCTGCTTAACCCGTAATTATTTGTAATGCGCGATTATGGTCATACCGGGTGCTTGAAATAATCCTCCAAACGAGGGGGGGGCCCTAACTCAAGGGGGTTAGTGTGCAATACCGTGAAAAATTGATAAGTGCGGTTGATGTGAATCAACGCGTGTCAGCTCAAATTGGGCGCGGTCAGGGGATGTTGACCTGTCATGGCGTTTTTAAGCAGGCGCATGACCAAGCGTTTTGGGTTGTCATCCCAAGGTGAAAATCGCGGCAATTGGTAGCGGTCGCAGGATTTGGTGGCAACACCCCATGCTGTTGACACGGCAAAGTGGTAACCCAGCTCCCGGATCAGTTTGACGTGCTCATGGCCGTAGTCGCGAACGGGGCGGCCATTGGGATAGGCAAAAATCAGGGGCTCCTGGCCAACCAGATCGCCCAGCAAGCGCCGGTTTTGCGCGATGTCCTGGCGCGCGCTGTCCAGGTCAATCCGATTCAGGATGGGGTGTGTGTGGGTGTGGCCACCGATGGTCATCCCCTGGGCCGCGAGATGGCGAATTTCCTCGTCGGTCATCATCAGGCGCGGACGTGCCTTGCCCGGTGCGGCTGTTTCCCACACGCGCAGGCAGGCTTGTTCTCTTTCCTGAAATGGCAGGTATTTGACGGCGCTCAATATTTTCTCGGCGCAGGCTCGCTTCGAGGCCATGTCATGCACTGGAAGTTGGCCCAGCCCGAGCCAATTCAGCTCGAGCACAGCGGATTGGCAGGCCCTCAGTGCTTCAATGATGATGTCATTGAACATGAGCCCATCATTGATGTAGCCGCTACAGACGAAAAAGGTGGCTTTCAAACCATGGCGCTGCAGTATGGGCAGGGCTATGGTGTAGTTGTCTTGGTAGCCATCGTCAAAAGTGATGCTGAGCGCACGAGCGGGCAGGGTGCCGCGCTCCAGGTGATCAAGTGCTTCTGGCAGAGGCAACACATTGAAACACTCTGCCATGACCTCCATGTGCCTGGCGAATTTTCGGGCATCAACCTGGTCGCTGGACAGCAATGGATCGATGTCCGGCGGCACGCGGTGATAGGTCAGTATGGTGAGGTTGCCATTGGGTCCTCCCGGCGACACAAGTCTTCCTGCAGCACGGAACAATGGCGTGACGGCGGTCATGTCCTGGGGATCCTTCGCTCAGTGGCGGTGCCTGCCATTGGCAATTGCCTTCATCATATCGATTGGTGCTTGTTAAGTGCCATTAGAACCCGGCTTGTTGTTCAAGTGGCAAAGGTGTTGGTTCGTCGGTTCGATTCAAGTTGCAAACGCCCTTGGTCTTGATCCAGGTCAACAGGTGTTCGGCCATCCTGGTGGAGGTCTGCCCATCCCAGAACTTGGGCAGCCGTCCCTTCTTTCCGCCCCCACGCAAGATTTCAGCCACCGCTCGGCTGATCACGCTGCTGTTGTGGCCCACCGCGATGTTGGTGCCCTGTTCGACCGTGATGCGCCGCTCCGTGAAGTTGTGCAGCGTCAGGCAGGGAATACCGAGGATGGTGGCTTCTTCCTGAACCGTGGATGAATTGGTCAGGATGCAGGCCGAATGGCCCAGCAAGCCAATCATCTTGTGGTACGGAATCAGGGGCAGCGCCATGATGTGCCCCTCGTGGGCGATTTGCAGTAAACCCAGGTGGTCCAGGCAAGCGCGCGTGCTGTCGTGCATGGGCCAGATCAAAGGGATGTCTTTGCTGACCATGCGCAAGATGCCGACCAGGTTGGCCAACTCTTCCGGGTTGGTGATCTTGTCCAGTTGCTGGAGGTAGACCACACCCACGCCACTTTTGCTTTTCAGGATGTCGGTGGGTTGATTGAGTTGGCGCAGGGTGTACTTGGGTTGGGATGCTTGCGGCAGCATGGCGCGAATGGCGTCCATCAGCAGGTTGCCCACGAACACCACGCGGTCAGCCGGGATGCCTTCTCGGGCCAGGTTGTCGTGCGCCACCCACTCGGAAGTGAACAGCAACTCGCCCATGTGATCGCACATCATTCCGTTGACTTCCTGGGGGCGAGAACGGTCAAAGCTTCGCAGGCCGGCCTCCAGGTGGATGATGGGGATGCCATGCCGCTGTGCCGCCAGGCTGCCTGCCAATGCCGTGTCGTCTCCGGCCTGAACAATGATGGCCGCTGGACGATGCTGCTCAAACAACTGATCGAGTTGTTGCAAGGTGGCTGCCAGGTGGGTCAGCCCATTGCCCGGGGGCAGGCGCAATCGGTAGTCCGGGTTGCGCAATCCCAGGTGTTCCGACCAGTCCTGGGTCAACTCGAAGTGACCTGGCGTGTCAATGTGCAAGAGCCTTGCGGGCGGCAAGTCAGCGCGGCAACTCAATGCCTTGAGCAAAGGTGATGCACGCAGGCAACCTGTGCGCGAGCCCGTCAGGCACAGCAGAAATGGGGTGTTCGGTTTGGCATCAGGGTTGATGGACGGCGCTACCCAGCTTTGGCTTGGAACCGGTCCGTCCAGCCCCTGGGTCAGCGTTGGAATGACGGATTCCTTCAACGCCAGGCTGGTGTTGGCCGAGGCGGACACGCCGGTGTTGCTGAGCACAGGCTCACCAATTTCTGAGCGTATTTCCTGGGCGATTCGCGACACATTGGCGGCCGAGATTTCGTGCTCGTCTGCCAGGAATGCCGCCAGCAGCACCCGGTTGCACAGCAAATTGATGCGCCGGGGAATGCCCGAGGTCCATTCATAGAACTCGTCAAAGGCTTCGGCGCTGATGTGCGGGTTGTCGGTCCAGCCGACTTTGTGCAAACGATGCTCAATGTAGCGGCGCGTCTCGTCCCGGTCCATGGGACCAAGGTGGTAGGACGCGATCACCCGTTGCCGCAGTTGCTCCAGTGAACGCGACAGCAGCATGGTGCGCAACTCAGGCTGTCCGATCAGAAAGCTTTGCAGCAGAGCCTGGTTGCCAAACTGGAAGTTCGACAGCATGCGCAGTTCTTCAATCGCATCACGGCTGAGGTTCTGCGCTTCGTCCACAATCAGCACGGCCCGCTTCTGCTGCGTCGCCAGCAGAGTCAGATAGGCCTCAAGTGTGGAGATCAGATCGGCTTTGCTGTTGCCTTTGCTGGGGATGCCAAAGGCGGTGATCGATGCTCTCAGCAGATCACCGGCTTCCAATTGAGTGCTCACCAACTGGGCCGCCACGACCTTTTCGGTGTCGATGTCGTTGAGCAGTGTGCGCACCAGGGTGGTTTTGCCGGCCCCGATGTCGCCGGTGATGACGATGAAACCTTCGGCCTGGTACAGGCCGAATTTCAGATAAGACAGCGCGCTGCTGTGACCTTTGCTGTCAAAGAAAAAGCTGGGGTCCGGGTTGAGCAGGAACGGTGCACCGGTGAAGCCGAAGTGTTTCTCGTACATGGGTTGGCTTTAATAGCGGTAACCCACGCCGACGTACATGGCTGATTCGTCGTTGGTGTTGATGTTCAACTGAGTGCCGCTGCTGGTTTGGTGGCGCAAACCAAATGTCGCTGTGGCTTGAGGAGACAGTCGCGTGCTGATGTCGCCGCTCCAGGTGAGGCTGCGCAGACGGCCGGTGCTGTTGGGCGTGACGTTGGAGGTCAGGGTGGAGCGCCTCCAGCGAACGCCTGCATTCAAGGACGTGATCGGAGTCAGCCGGCGGTTGAAGTTGGCGTCAACGTAACGTTCCAGGCTTTGATCACCGATCGGGGGTAAGTCGTTCAGGGCCAGTGATTCGGTCTTGTTCATGCCTGCCGCCAAGCTGACGGTATTTCGCTGACCCATCATCACCAGTCGGCCTTGAAGCGTCTGACGCAGCGTGGGGGTCAGGGAGTAAGGGTCCAGCAGGGGGGGCATCTGGTCATTCAGTCCACGCTGCGCGATGGTCTTGTCGACCAGTTCCGAACGGCTTCGCTCGTCCGGATTGTTGGTAGTGAGCATCCGGTCCAGCAATCCCCTCAAGGTTTGATTACCGGGGCTGCCCAGGGAGGAGGCATAGGTGCTGGCCTCGCGCTCTGAAAAAATGTTCCAGGCGAAGAACGGCGTGCGGTGGTTCCAGTCGACCTTCCAACCCGTGCCGAAGACCCGGCGCTCCAATCGGGACTCCAGGGTGGCGCGTTCATTGGGCCTCCAGGCCAGCGTGATTCCGCGGATGGTGCCGCTTTGCTGGTCTTGCGTGCCGGGTTGACCTGGCCGAGGAGCGTGGATGGAGTCGCGACCCAAGATCAGCCCGGGGTACAAGCTCTCTGTCAGAGCGTAGCTGGCGCCAGCTCGCACGGTGTTTTCCTGCAAGGCTGAAGCTCGCAGGCCTGTCCATTCAAGCGACGTACCCACCGGCACTGGCCGCCGCTCGAGCCGAACCGCATGCCGCGTGAATTGAAGATCTTCTCTTGGCGAGCCGACACTCGACGTGTTTCTGCTGGATTGAACGAAGGATCGCTCCAACTGGGCATCGAGCTGGATGTCGGCGTCAAACGAATGACGAATGTACGGGATGAACCGCGCGAGGGTCGTGGTGTAGCCATCGGTGGCGCCTGGTACGGTGCTTTGGCGGGTGAGCACCGTGGCTGGTGTCTGGCTGGCTTGGACCGAGGCATTGAGGCCGCCCCATTGGTCCACGAGCACGGATTTGAGTGCCAGCTCGCCATCAGGCAGGGTCTGATCAGGCTGGCTGTCGCGTACATAGTGAACGTTGCTAACCCGAAGCCGGCCATCGACGCGAGAGCGGGCGCCTTCGTAGGAGCCACTCAACTCAGGCGAAGTGCTGATCACCAGGTCCTTTCTGGACCCATCACCTGCGGCCTGCGCATTGGTGGTCGCAGTGGCCGTGACATTGATGCCGGGTTTGAGGTCCAGCTTCTGGCCTTGGGCATGAGGCAACCATGCGCACAGCATCAGGGCCAGGATGGAGCAAGGCTCACGGCGCATAGTAGCCATATGCTCGGTTGCCCTTCGGGCCGGTGTACTTGTTCAGCATGGACATGACCACTGGGCATTCTTCCACGGTGGCGAAGGCTTGTTTGACGGTGTTGAGCGCGGTCTTGCCCGCTTCAACCACCATCAGCACTTGGCCCATGGAGGTGGCCAGCACGCGGGACTCGGTGCTGGGCAACAGTGGTGGCGTGTCAAAAATGATGACCCGGTCCGGGTAAGTGGTGGCCAGTTCTTCCAGCAATCTGTCCATCGCTGCACTGGCCAGCAACTCGGTGGACCTTGAGCTTGAGGTGCCTGCGGGCAGCAGCGTCAGCTTGGGGATGTTGGTCTTGAGCAGAACCTCGGACAGATCGGTTTCGGGGTGTATCAGCATGTCCAGCAAACCCTTGGAGGCTGAAACACCCATGCGTTCCAAGGCGGATGGGCGTACTACGTCCGCCTCTACCAGCAGCACGGTGTGGTCAAGTTCCATGGCAATGCTGACGGCCAGATTGATCGCTGTTTGCGTTTTGCCTTCACCTGGCAAGGCGCTGGTCACCATGATGATGTTCGCCCGCTTGGGGCGCGACGCCGTCTGGCCCCGCACGTTCTCCAGCAGCGGCCTTTTGATGATGCGGAACTCTTCTTCCAGTTGCGAGCGTGGATGACCCGGCACCAGCAGGCCGCAGCGTGCCATTTTCATCAAATCCAGCTCGATCATGCGCGACCTGCGCTCATCGCCAGACGCTGTCACGGCGGCCTTGTGGGCGACAGGGCTGGCTGATGCCGTGGCCACCGGGGCCGGTGTAGCCTGTTCGAACTTGGTTTCCGCCATGGCCGGCGGCGGCGCCTGAACTTGAGGCGAAGCCTGGCCGACATCCACTCCAGCGCGGCGCAACTCTTCCAGTCGTTTGGCTGCTTGTTCGATGGTGTTCATGGTCTTATCACGGAAGTTGGCGAGCCACGACCACCAGCCATGCCGCATTCAAGACAAAGAATATCCCGGCGTTCAAGCTGAACAAGCGATTACTCCGCTGCATGGCTTCGCTGATCGTTGGACTGATGACCAGCGAGACACTGCCAAGCACGGGGCGTCCTGAAATTTCTTTGAGCTGGCGACTGTCTTGCACCGTTGGGAAAAGCTGAGTCAAACCAAAAGCTGTCGCTGCGCCAGCGGCCAGAGCGGCGACCACAGCCAACAATGCGATGACCAAGCGACTCGGTTTAACCGGGCTGGGCTTGACCCGAGGGGGTTCGACCACGCGGAAATCTGCCACTTTGGTGGTTTGATCGATTTTCTCTCCCAGGGAGGCCGACTCACGGCGTCCGACCAACTGCTCATAATTCTTGCGGACTACCTCGTAGTCACGGTTCAACTGAGCCAACTCGGCTTCGACTTGGGGCATTTGTCCGGCAAGTGCGCGGGTGCGCGCCAACTGGGCGTTTTGCTCTGCAAGCTGGCCGCGCAAGGAGGCCGCTTTGGCCTCGGCTTCTGCCAACGCGACGCGGATGCGCTGGAATACCGGGCTGGTGGGGGCGGCGCGCAATCGGGTCCCACCTTGCGCGCGCAGCTTGGCATCCAGTTCCGCTTTGCGCTGTTGTTCAAGTTGGGCAATGGTTCGCTTGGCGCTCACCACGTCGGGGTGCTCGTCCGTGTAGCGACGCATCAGCTCATCCAATTGGCGCTTCTGAACATCCAGGCGCACTTCGAGGTCCGTGCTGGGTGCGGTGGAGGAGCCTCCATTGCCCAATAGCTCTGGCGGGATGGAGGGCTCCTCGGTGGACAGTTCTCGACGCAGTGCGTCTCGGGCTTGTTCGGCGGCACTCAGTTCCACGCGCAGCCTACCGGTCTCGTCGGACAGGTTGGACATGCGAGCGAAGTAGTCTTGGTTGGACGTGCCGGTTAAACCAAAATTACGCAGTTTGAAATCCTTGAGCTTGTTTTCAGACTCGCTGAGTTTGCTTTCGTACGAGCGAATTTGCTCGTCCAGGAACTGACGCGCTTGCTCTGAGTCCCGCTGCTTGTCGCCAACGCCTGCGGTCATGAACAGGGAGACCAACTCTTCCACGATGCGTTGGGCACGTTGCGGATTGATATCCCGGTAGATGATCTCGTACAGGTTGTTGTTGCCGCTGGGGTTGACCTTGATGTCTTTCATCAAGCGATCGATCACTTTTTCTTGATCGCGTTCATTCAGTTTGTCCAACCCAATTCGAGGCGAGGTCATCAGACGCTCAATATTGGGGCGGCTGATGAGTGTGCGGGCCAGCATGCGCACCTGCTGATCCACGTCGGGCTGAAACGCCAGGCCTGTCATCAAGGGTTTGAGCACGGTTTCCGTGTCAACGTAAATGCGGGCAGACGCTTCGTAGTGGTCGCGGATGATCACCACGGCCAACATCCCTGCGATCGCGATCAGCCACGCCATGGCGGCGCCGAGCCAGCGCCGCTGCCACATCGCATTCAATATCCCGGCGACTTGTCGAAGAAGGTCATCCATGCCAAAAGGGGTTTGACGCCAGGTCAGATGTCAAGTAGCACAAGTCTGCTCAGAACCAGCTTTGCGGGACGATGATGATGTCACCGGGTTTGATTTCCACGTTGGCGGAAATATCGCCACGTTTGATCAAATCCTTGAGTCGCAGACTGTACTGTTTACCCTGTTCTGATCCGCGCACCAGGACGGCACCATTGCCATCGGCAAAATCGGTCAGTCCGCCAGCTTGGATCATGACGTCAAGCACAGTCATGTTTTGCCGGAAGGGCACTGCCTGGGGGCGAGTGGCTTCGCCAACGATGCGAATCTGTTCGGTCGATACGCCTTGGAAATTGCTCACGATGACCGTGACAACCGGCTCGCGGATGAACTTGGCCAGTGCCTTTTCGATGTCGCGCGACAAATCGGCGGGATTGCGGCCGGCAGCCTCTAGGTTTTCGACCAGAGGTAGCGAGATGCGACCATCTGGACGCACCGTGACCGAGGAGGACAGGTCGGGATTGCGCCACACCACGATGTTGAGTGTGTCAAGTGCGCCAATCTTGTAGAAGTGATCGGATTTGCTGGCCACAGCGGGCGCTGGCGGATAGCTCTTGAATGATGTGCATGCCGTCCCCGCCAAAACAAGGACACTCATCAACGCGATGCGACAAAAAGAAGAAATTGCATTGTGACGAAAGACCATTGTCGTTACCCCGGAGAAGTCTGCTATGACGCAAGCATAGAGCCAATTTACATTCGGAAACGCGGCGATTGCATCACGATCCTCGGCTTAGGGGGATATGTGTCACACAGGCGCGTCAAGTTGGTTTTATCACACCATCGCATGCGGAGGGCCTGCCCCCCCTAAATAAGGTGGTTCGGTCAGTTCAGTGATCCGGCCCAGCGTGTGAGCCAAGGCATGATGGCACCGAATAGCCGAGGTTTTTTGGCGGCAAGTATGAGTGCCATATCAGCATCCTTCGCTTTCCAGGCTTTAAGAAGAATGGTGCCACCCAGTAAGATGAATATATAGGCAAATCCTATGCCGATTTGTGTCAGCGCCGCAGGGTGGCTGGGCATGAGGAGCCAGGAGGCCGCGCCTGCGATCAACGCAGCCAAGCACAAGCGCACGATGTGACTGATGGGGAAGGTGACGTTCAACGATTTCCGGATCCAGATGGCGGTGATCAAAAAGATAACTACCCTGGTGCTGGCGTGAGATAACAGTGCGCCCGTCAGTCCGAATTTAGGGACCAGTACAAAAGCTGCGATGGCGCTGATCAATACCGAAAAAGTTGCAATACCAGCCCGCAATTTTTGATTGTCGGTGGTGGACATCAGTGCGCCAAATGCACCTTCTGGTAACGTCAATCCGCCCACAACGACCATGACCTGCAAAACAGGGGTCACGGCTTGGTATTGGCTACCGTAAAGAATGGCAATGCCAGGCTCTGACCAAATCAACCCGGCCCCGCCGATGATCAGGCCAAAGAACAAAAAATATCTTATCGAATCGCTCAGAATAGTGTTGACCTTTTCGCTACCGCTACCGCTACCGCCGGCGCCGTAGGCGTGCGCCATGATGGGCATCAGCATGGCTGTCAGCGATGAGGACAGAAGGTCGATGCCGCCTCGGGTCAAGGTGGTCGCGATGGTGAAGTAGCCCACCTCTTTGGCGCCGACCTGGGTGCCTAGTAAAAATGTCTCGATGGTTTTGTTGCTGAGGGTGGCGACGGCCACCAAAACAACGGTCCAGGCAATGTGGGGTTTGATGTGCTGGATCAGGTCGGGGGGGCATGGTGTGTAATCGGGTTTGATGCTGTTTTTTCGCATCAACCACCACACCATGCATATATGCAGGAAGCTGACCACGCCAAAGAAAATGGCGTAGTCGTTCAAGTCTGCCTTGCCCAGCGCAAGCAGGCCAACGCCCGCAGCATAAACCAAACTCATGACCGTGTTGGTCAGGGCCTCGACGGAAAACTTCTTGTAGCCTTTGGCGATAGAGACATCAAACAGATATGCGGCCTTGGAT
>Ga0209841_1000192_pt1 | contig 15101 bp, 13 predicted proteins | sample GWRWT4_30Apr14_FD_187185 | JGI IMG/M metagenome (GOLD analysis project Ga0209841, IMG submission 187185) | Sand microcosm microbial communities from a hyporheic zone in Columbia River, Washington, USA - GW-RW T4_30-Apr-14 (SPAdes) (version 2) | ecosystem: Engineered > Artificial ecosystem > Sand...
GTTGTAGATCGGCTCGCCGGTCCGGCGGTTCCAGACCACGGTGGTTTCGCGCTGGTTGGTGATGCCGATCGCGCGGATGTCGGCCGCCACCAGCCCGCCGCTGGCGAGTGCCTCGCGCGCGGTGAACTGGATCGGGCGAAGGCGCTCCTCAACAACGCGGGGCGCACGCTCAAGCCCGGCGCGGAACTGCGCTTCCTCGGCCGCATCTGGGAGCAGTCGGGCGGCAAGCCATGAAATCCACCCCGCTGGACACACGTGAGGGAAAACTTTTTGCCATCAGCCCGCCGTGTCCGGCACAGTCGCTTCGATGAGTTTCACTGAGTTGACGGAGGCCTTCTTCGCGAAGTCCGCTGGCTGGGAAGCGGTCAAGAACGCCCGCTCTCTGCTGGCGGGCGGCAAGGTGCTGTGCGCGGGTGTGGCCGAGGCCGAATGGCTGGCGCAACAGACCGCCTCGCTGCTGGTCAAGGGTGTGAACCGCGAACGCCCGCCGCTGGCCGCTCTGGCCCTGCCGGGCAAGGACGACAACCTGGTCGCGCAGGTTCGCGCCTTGGGCCACCCGGGCGACATCTGGCTGGCGTTCTCGCTGGAACGCGATGAGCCCGCGTTGGTGGCGGCCACCGAGGCCGCACGTGAGCAAGATTTGACTTTGGTGCTCTTCACGGGCGAGGCCGCTTCGGTGCTGGGCCCGCTGCTGAGGGACACCGATGTCTGGGTGCCTTTGCCCGGACACCAGGCGGCCCGGCTTTTTGCCGTGGCCTGGCTGGCCCTGCACAGTCTGTGCGAGGCCGTGGACACCCATTTGCTAGGAGACGTGGCTTGAAGAAAACCAACACATTGCAGAACCTGGGACGCCTTGGCCGTTGGACGGCCCTGGCGCTGGCCTTGAACCTGACGGCAGGTTGCGCGCCGCTGGTGCTGGGCTCGGCGATTGGCGGGGCCTTCATGGCCTCGGACCGCCGCACCTCCGGCACGCAGCTGGAAGACCAGGGCATCGAGATCAAGGCCTCATCGCGCATCCGCGAAGCGGTGGGCGAAAGCGGCCACGTCAACGCGACGTCCTACAACCGCCTGGTTTTGTTGACCGGTGAAGTGGCGTCCGAGGCCGACCGCACCGCCGTCGAACAAGCCGTGGCGCGGGTCGAGAACGTCCAATCCGTGGTCAATGAACTGGCCGTGATGGGCGCCAGCTCGCTGGGGTCACGCTCCAGCGACGTGCTGATCAAGGGCAAGATCAAGGCGAGCTTCGTGGATGCGCGCGACATGTTCTCCAACGCCTTCAAGATCGTGGTCGAACGGGGCGATGTCTACCTGATGGGCCTGGTGACCGAGCGCGAAGCCAACCGTGCAGCTGAGCTGGCCTCCGGCGTGAGCGGCGTGACCAAGGTGGTCAAGGTGTTCCAGCTGATGACCGAGGATGAGTTGGCGCGCAAGCTGCCACCACCCCGGCCTGCGGCACCAGCGGCCTCCAATCCCTGACGAATCGGGGTCAGCGCAAACGGCGGATCAGGCTGGACGTGTCCCAGCGGCCGCCACCCATGCCCTGCACGTCAGCGTAAAACTGGTCGATCAGGGCCGTGGCGGGCAGTCGGGCCCCCAGGCGTTTGGCTTCGTCCAGGCACAGGCCCAGGTCTTTGCGCATCAGATCGACCGCAAAACCGAAGTCGAACAGGTCGTTGACCATGGTGGGGCCACGGTTCTGCATTTGCCAGCTGCCGGCCGCGCCCTGGGTGATGACGCCGAGCACGGCTTGCATGTCCAGGCCTGCGGTCTGGCCAAAAGCCAGGGCTTCCGACAAGCCTTGCAGCAGCCCGGCCACGCAGATCTGGTTGACCATTTTGGCCAATTGGCCCGAGCCGCTGGCGCCCAGGTGGGTGACCGCGCGGGCATAGGCCTGCAACACGGGCTGAACGCGCTTGAATGCGTCGGCATCACCACCGCACATGATGGTCAGCACGCCATTGATGGCGCCGAGGTTGCCACCTGAAACAGGGGCATCGATGAAATGCAGGCCCTGATCCTGGGCGATTTGAGCGAGTTCGCGGGCCACTTCGGCCGAGGTGGTGGTGTGGTCCACCAGCACGCTGCCATCCGGCATGGCACCGAAGGCGCCCTCGGGCCCCACGGTGATGCTGCGCAAATCATCGTCGTTGCCCACGCAGGTGAACACAATTTGCGCATCGCGCACCGCTTCGCGCGGTGACACGGCCCAGGCGCCACCGTGCTCGGCGACCCAGGCCAAGGCCTTGGCTTGCGTGCGGTTGTAGACGGTGACCTGGTGGCCCGCCTTGAGCAGGTGGGCGGCCATGGGCGCGCCCATGGTGCCCAGGCCCAGGAAGGCCACCTTGTGCGGCGCCACGGCCTCGTAGGTCTTGCTCACGGGCATCAGACGATCTTGAAGTGCTCGGTGCCGGAGGCCAGGTCAAGGCTGCGCGCGCGCTGGCTGTGCAGCTTGATCTGCAGGCGCAGGTCGTTCACCGAATCGGCGTTGCGCAGCGCGTCTTCAAAGGTGATGTCGTTGTTCTCGAACAGGTCGAACAGGGCCTGGTCAAAGGTCTGCATGCCCAGCTCGCGCGACTTCTTCATGATCTCCTTGATCTCGCCGACCTCGCCCTTGAAGATCATGTCGCTGATCAGGGGGGTGTTGAGCAGGATCTCGACGGCGGCGGCGCGGCCCTTGCCTTCCTGGCGGGGCAAGAGGCGTTGCGAGACCAGGGCCTTCAGGTTCAACGACAGGTCCATCAGCAACTGGGAGCGGCGCTCTTCCGGGAAGAAGTTGATGATGCGGTCCAGGGCCTGGTTGGCGCTGTTGGCGTGCAGGGTGGCCATGCACAAGTGGCCGGTTTCAGCAAACGCCACGGCGTGCTCCATGGTCTCGCGATCACGGACTTCGCCCATCAGGATCACGTCAGGGGCCTGGCGCAGCGTGTTCTTCAGCGCCATCTCCCAGCCGTCGGTGTCGATGCCGACCTCACGCTGGGTCACGATGCAGTTCTTGTGCGGGTGCACGAATTCCACCGGGTCTTCAATGGTGATGATGTGGCCGTAGGTGTTCTCGTTGCGGTGGTCCACCATGGCCGCCAGCGTGGTCGATTTACCCGAGCCCGTGCCCCCCACCAGGATGACCAGGCCACGCTTGTTCATGGCCACTTCTTTCAGGATCTGCGGCAGGCCCATGGCATCGACGCTGGGCAGCTGCTGCGGAATGGTCCGCAGGACCATGCCGACAAAGCTTTGTTGCACGAACACATTGACCCGAAAGCGCCCCACCCCGCCCGGCGAGATCGCGAAGTTGCACTCCTTGGTGCGCTCGAACTCGGCGGCCTGCTTGTCGTTCATGATCGAACGGGCCAGGGCCATGGTGTGCTGCGCCGTCAAAGGCTGGGGCGACACCTTGGTGACCTTGCCATCGACCTTGATGGCGGGCGGGAATTCGGCCGTGAGAAACAAGTCAGAGCCCCCGCGCGCGACCATCAGCTTGAGCAGATCGTTGATGAATTTGGAGGCCTGATCGCGTTCCATGGCGTGAATCCCGGTGAATGTTTTAGACGACGATGGTGTATGAACTGTAAATCAACCGGCCGTCAGCAGGGCGCCCAAACGCGCGCTGAGTTGGCGCATGCGCAGGGACAGGCGGCGAGCCACACCGGCCATCAGGGCAAAGCCCAGGCGGGGCTCTTCGATGGCGAACTCGTCCAGCGCGCTGCGCGTGATGATGACCAGAGAGCAGCGGCTCAGCGTCTGGCAGGACGCGAAACGCGCCCCGGCATCCAACAATGACATTTCACCCAAGACATCCCCTTCACGCAATTCGGCCAGGCGGGCACGCTCGCCGGTGGGCTGGACGCGGTCGACCGCCACCAGGCCTTCGAGGATCACCAAGGCATAGTCGCCCTTTTCGTCCTGAACAATCAACTCTCTTCCAGCGGGAACCGTGACGAATTCGAGGTGAGCGCGCAGTTTGTCGCACTCGGCCTCGCCCATCAGGCTGGTGAAGGTGTCGTCGGACCAGGCTTTGAGCAGCAGGGCGACGCCCACTTGAGGGTCCAGGCTCTGAGCGCCGACAGCCAGGGCGCGCGAGGTCCAGGCCGAAGCGGCCCGGGACGCCTCCGGGCGTTCCATGAATTGGGTGGAAAAGAACCCTTCGTCGTCGGCTTCGCGCTCTACGAGGGTGTCACCAGGGCTCGTGATTTTGAATCGATCCAGCAAACGTCTCATGTCAGCCCGGGAAGTTCTCAGGCGACTTGGCCCTGGAGCGGGCTTCGGCCGGCGAGATGAGGTTGCGGCGGACCAGGTCGGACAGGTTCTGATCGAGCGTCTGCATGCCCGCGTTGTTGCCGGTCTGGATGGCCGAGTACATCTGGGCGATCTTGTTTTCGCGGATCAGATTGCGAATGGCGGCGTTGGCGATCATGATTTCGTGGGCGGCCACGCGGCCGGAACCATCTTTGAGCTTGCACAGCGACTGAGAGATCACCGCGACCAACGATTCGGACAACATGGCGCGGACCATGTCTTTTTCAGCCGCTGGGAAAACGTCGACCACGCGGTCGATGGTTTTGGCAGCACTGGAGGTGTGCAGGGTGCCAAACACCAAGTGGCCGGTTTCAGCGGCCGTCAAAGCCAGGCGGATGGTTTCCAGGTCGCGCATTTCACCCACCAGGATGCAGTCCGGGTCTTCGCGAAGCGCCGAGCGCAGCGCGTTCGAGAAGCTCATGGTGTGCGGCCCGACCTCGCGCTGGTTGATCAGGCACTTTTTGGATTCGTGCACGAATTCGATCGGGTCTTCCACCGTCAGGATGTGGCCGTATTCGGACTCGTTCAGGTGGTTGACCATGCCGGCCAGCGTGGTCGATTTGCCCGAACCGGTGGGGCCGGTGACCAGCACCAGGCCACGTGGCTTGAGCGACAAGTCGGCAAAAATCTTGGGCGCGTTGAGCTGCTCCAGCGTCAGGATCTTGGACGGAATCGTCCGGAACACGGCGCCAGCGCCCCGGTTCTGGTTGAAGGCGTTGACGCGGAAACGGGCCAAGCCCTGGATCTCGAACGAGAAATCGCACTCCAGCGTTTCTTCGTACATCTTGCGCTGGGCGTCGTTCATGATGTCGTACACCATGTCGTGGACCTGTTTGTGGTCCAGCGCATCGACGTTGATGCGCCGCACATCGCCGTGCACCCGGATCATGGGGGGCAAACCCGCCGACAAGTGCAAGTCAGACGCTTTGTTCTTGACCGAGAAGGCGAGAAGTTGGGTGATATCCATGGATGATTGGGGCCGGGATTTCTTTGACAGACCATTATGGCGACGATCACCAGCAAGCTACAACTCGTGCAAAGCCGAATAAAGCAGGCTTGTTCAAAAGTGGACCGTCCGGCCGATGGTGTCACATTGCTGGCGGTGAGCAAGACCTTCTCCGCAGCCGATGTGCGCGAGGCCTTTCAGGCCGGGCAGCACCGCTTTGGTGAAAATTATGTGCAGGAGGCCGTGGACAAGATGGCCGAGCTGGCCGACCTGCGCGCACAGATCGAATGGCATTTGATCGGGCCTTTGCAGAGCAACAAGACCCGAGTGGTGGCCGAAAACTTCGACTGGGTGCACACGGTGGACCGCCTGAAGATCGCCCAGCGACTGAGCGAGCAGCGGCCTGCGCATCTGCCCCCCTTGCAGGTCTGCGTGCAGGTCAACACCAGCGGCGAGGCCAGCAAAAGCGGGGTCGAGCCGGCTGAGGCGCTGGCCCTGGCGCAGACCGTGGCCCAACTGCCCCACCTGCACTTGAGGGGGGTGATGGCGCTGCCAGCCCCCAGCACCGACGCATCCACCCAACACCAGGCCCTGAAAAAGATACGCGAAGTGTTTGATGAACTGCGTGATCACGGGTTAACACTGGATACTTTGTCGATGGGCATGAGCGCCGACCTCGAAATGGCCGTGGAACAAGGGTCAACCATGGTACGAATTGGCGCTGCCATCTTTGGACAACGCTGACCTCCCAGATAAGATCACGCCCAGAAGAAGGCGCCATGGATCACCAATCTCCGCATTACCTGTTAGTTGATGATCACAGCCTGATTCGCGAAGGGATGATGCACGCCATCCGCAGCCTGCAGCCGCTGGCCCGCTTCTCGCAGTCCAACACCTGCCGCAGTGCCCTGTCGCACCTGGCCAACTCGGCCGCCGACCCCATCGACGCCGTGCTGCTGGACCTGGGCTTGCCCGACAGCAGCGGCGTGGACACCCTCAAGCACGTGCGCCAGATGGCCACCACGCAGCGCATCGGCATCATCACCGGCAGCACCGACGCACAACTGGCGCTGGAGTGCATCCACCACGGTGCCTCCTGCTTCATCCCCAAGCTGGGTGAGTTGGACGGCTTCATGACGGCGCTGCAGGCCCTGGTTGAAGGGCGACTGCATTTTCCGGCCGACCTGTTGTCCAGCCCGGCCGCCATGCCCGATTCGCCCGACCTGCTGCCCAGCATCAAGCTCACGCCGCGCCAGAAAGACGTGCTGACCTGGATCACGCGTGGTTGCTCCAACCCGGTGATCGCCACGGCTCTGGGCATCAGCCCCGAGACCGTGAAGCTGCACGTCAGCGCCATCTTCCGGGCCTACAAGGTGCACAGCCGCACGCAGCTGGTCCTCTTGTGCTCACGCCAAGCGCCCGTCGAGGAGCAGCTACCGTGAGTTGGTGGCGCGGCTCCATCCAGGGGCTCGCGCCCATCGAGTCCCGCATCGACCTGCAGTTGCTTCAAGACAGCTGGCGCGTCACGCCCAGCTCGGTCCTGTCGCAAATCCCCGCGCTGCTGTTGCTGGTTTGGATGGTGAAGGATTCGCCCCTGCCGCGCTGGCATTGGGGCGCCCCCGCCATCGGCCTGCTGATCGTGTGGGCGATCGTGGGCCTGATGACCCGGCGTTTTCAGCGCTTTGGCATTGCCGCCTCAGGCTACCGGACCTGGCGCGCCGCGCTGGTGGGCTGGCATTTGCTGCAAAGCGTGTTCTGGGGCTTGATGGGCGTGGCCTTGCTGAGCGTGGCCACACCAAGCTGGAAGATGAGCCTGGTGGCGGCGGTGGTGGTGTATGGCTACACCTTGATGCTGGTGCTGGTGCATGACTGGATCGTCGGGTTCTTCGGCAGCTTTCCCCTGCTGTTGCTGGTCAGCGCGCGCCTGCTGGTGGACCACGAGGACAGCTCCGTCTACCTGGCCGTGGTGCTGATGCTGTCCATGATCACGTGCATGTTCATCTCCTCGGGCATCAGCCGGCGCTTGCGCGAAGGGGCCCTGCTGCGCCACGAAAACGCCGCGTTGGTGCTGCAATTGCGCCACGAGATCAACCAGGTCACATTGGCCAAGGCCCTGGCCGAAGGCGCCGACCGGCAAAAAAGCGAGTTCTTCGCCGCCGCCAGCCACGACCTGCGCCAACCCCTGCACGTGATGATGCTGCTGACCAACGCCCTCACCCCCTGGGTGCCCAAGGCCGAGGGGCAGGATTTGCTGTCCAAGATCAGCACCTCGCTGCGCTCGCTGAGCACCTTGTTCGAGCGCATGTTCGACGTGGCCAGCATCGATGCCGAGCGGGTGGAGCACCAACCCCAGGCCCTGGCCTTGTCCACCCTGTACCGGCGCCTGGACCACGAGTTCGCGGTGCTGTGTGCCAACAAGGGCCTGAGCTGGCAGGTGGACGCCACCGACGCCTGGGTGCAGGCCGATCCGCACATCACCGAGCGCATTTTGCGCAACCTGCTCAACAACGCCGTGCGCTACACCCACCAGGGGCAGGTGCGCTTGCGGGCCCGGGTGCGAGGGCGCTGGGTGCTCTGCCAAGTGTGGGACAGTGGGGTGGGCGTGGCCCCCGAGCACCGCGAACGCATTTTTGACGACTATTTTCAAGCACACACCACGGCGCGCCGCTCGGGCGAAGGCCTTGGGCTGGGGCTGGCGGTGGTGCGGCGCCTGGCGCGCCTGGGCCGTGTTCAGGTCATCGTGCGGTCCAGGCTGGGGCGTGGCTCCTGCTTCTCGTTGCGGCTGCCGCTGCGCGAGGCGATCGCGGCACCATCGCCCAACTCCGTGGGCGTCAGCCAGGATGCGCCCAAAGACCCGAATCAGCGCGGCGTGGTGGTGGTGATCGACGACGAGCCGCAAGTGCTGGAGAGCATGGCACTGGTGCTGCGCCAGAATGGCTGGCAGGCCGCCACCGGACACACGCCCGAGATCGCGGTGGAAGCCGTGGCCGCGCTTCAAACCTCTGGCGAGATGCCCTTGGGTGATTTGCCCGTGGCCGTGATCAGCGACTACCGCCTGGGCCTGAGCATCACCGGCCTGGAGGCCATTGCCCAGTTGCGCTATGAGTTCGGCGAAGACTTGCCCGCCTTCCTGCTGACGGCCGACGCCACCGCCGACCTGGGCTCTCGCGCGGCCAGCGTGGGCGTCACACTGCTGCGCAAACCACTGAACCCCAGCGAGCTGATCCGCATCCTGGATGCGGCATGATCACGGCCCATGAGCACTTCTTCTTTTGACATCGCATTCATCGGTGGCGGCAACATGGCCACCGCCATCATTGGCGGCCTGTTGCGGCAAGGCCGCGCGGCCAGCAGCATCCTGGTCATCGACCCCAGCGAAGACCAGCGCCAGCGTCTCCAGCAAACGCTGGGCGTGACTGCCCTGCCCTCGCCCGACGGGGCACTGTCCACCGTGTCCACTGTGGTTTGGGCGGTGAAGCCGCAACAGTTCAAGGACGCGGCCACCGCCTGTGGCGCGCACACGGCGCAAGCCTTGCACTACAGCGTGATGGCCGGTCTGCGCACCAGCGACATGGCCCGCCTGCTGGGCACGCCGCGCGTGGTACGCGCGATGCCCAACACCCCGGCTTTGGTCGGACAAGGCATCACGGGGCTGTTTGCCCGGCCGGAGGTCAGCGAGGCTGAAAAGCAGGGCGTGCAGGACATGGTGGCGCCCACCGGCCAATGGCTGTGGGTGAAGCAGGAAAGCGACCTGGACGCGGTGACTGCGCTGTCGGGCTCGGGTCCGGCTTATGTGTTCTATTTCATCGAGGCGATGGTGCAGGCGGCGGCGGACATGGGTTTGGACGCCGAGCAAGGTCGCGCCTTGGCGCTGGCCACCTTTGCGGGTGCCACGACCTTGGCGTCGCAGTCGGTCGAACCACCCTCGGTATTGCGCGAGCGGGTCACGTCCAAGGGCGGGACCACCTACGCGGCGCTGAGCAGCCTGGAAGCGAGTGGCGTCAAGGCGGCGTTCGTGGCGGCCATGCGTGCCGCTCAGCAGCGGGCGGGTGAGTTGGGGGATGAGTTCGGGCGCTGAAGTTGAGGGGCTGACGGCGTTTTGAGCGCTTGATCGGTGCAATGCGGGGCGAGGGCTGGGTCAGCATCCGGCAGGGCTTCAGCTTGGTGGTCCCGCTGCGCGGGACTGCCTTGCGATGCTCGCGCAGAGGTGGGGCCGTGGAACTCGCTTCGCGGCCTTTGGCCGCTGCGCTCAAACAACCACGGCCAGTCAGATGACGATGCGCGCTATCGCGCGCCCACCTCCGCGCTGTGCGTCTCAGCACCAAGCAGGCGCCCCGCCGGATGCCGCCCCAGCCCTTGTTTCGCCCCGCTGGTGGCATGCAACGGCCCAAATCGTGCCACGCCACCAGCGAGGCGATCAGGGATGAGGCGGTGGCTGGCAGGGCGACTTCGGGGGCGTCGAGGAGCGCAGCCTGGGGCGGAAAAAGGATCGTCCGTTGTTTGAGCCGAAGGCGAGTTTCGGACGATCCCCGCCCCGGGCGAGCACCGCAGAGCAGTCCGCCGCGCAGCGGTGGACCGCCACCATAGGAGCCCTGCCAGCCACCGCCTCATCCCCGCCTCGCGCTCCCAGCCAAAGCCCTCGAACTCAGCCCGCCAGCACGGTGTCCAGCACCAGCCCCACGAACACGCTCAAACCCAACCAGTGGTTCAGCCGGAAAGCCTTGAAGCAACCATCGCGGTCACGCTGGCGGATCAACCAGCCGTGCCAAAGAGCCTGCAGCCCCGCCACCGCCAGGCCCGCGAAATACCAGACACCACGGCCTGCTTCATGGCCCACCATGGCCCAGCAGACAATGCACAGCGCATAAAACCCCATCACCCCGAGGACATCGAAGCGGCCCAGCGTGATGGCCGACGTGCGAATGCCGATCTTGAGGTCATCGTTGCGATCGACCATGGCGTACTCGGTGTCGTAGGCCAGCACCCAACCCAGGTTACCCAGCACCAACCACCAGGCCTGCGCGGGGACCTGATCGCCCACCGCCGCGTAGGCCATGGGGATGCCAAAGCTGAAGGCCACGCCGAGCACCGCCTGCGGCATGGACACGAAACGCTTGGTGAAGGGGTAGATCACCGTGACGGCCAGCGCCGCGAACGACATCGCGATGGTCAGCGCGTTGGTGGTCAGCACCAGGGTGAACGAGGCCAGGGCCAGCACCGCCCCCACGGCCAAAGCCTCTTTCACCGACAGCTGCCCGCTGGTCACCGGCCGCTGAGCGGTGCGTTGCACGTGGCGGTCAAAATCCTGGTCGGCCACATCGTTGACGGCGCAGCCCGCGCTGCGCATCAGGATGGTGCCCAAGGTGAACACCAGCAGCAGGTGCCAGCCCGGAAAGCCCCCTGCGGCCAGCCACAAGGCGGCCAAAGTGGGCCACAAGAGCAGCAACCAACCCTGGGGGCGGTTCCAGCGGATCAGGTCCAGGTAGAGCGACCAGCGCGATCGGGGAAGGGGCAGACCAGGGGTGTTCACAGGATGGGATTATCGCGACACTGGGCCGTCATTGAAACTGACCATAATCTGCCACGGGCCGATCCTGGCCCCACCGAAGGGGATGTGCCATGAAAACTTTGTTGATGTACGACAAGCTGGTGCCGGTCAACCGCGAGCAACACCGCCAACTGCGCGTCAAGGCCAGCGACAAGAAGCTGAACTTTGCGCGCGAAACCAATTCCGTGTTGCTGGCCGTGACCGAGTTGCCGCTGGCTGCACTGGACTTTCCCTGCGTGTTCGTGGCCACGGGCGATCAGCACACCCTGGTGTCCGTGGTGGGCCTGCGTGACAAGGAAAACCTGCTTGTCGACGACCACGGCGCCTGGGACACGCACTGCTACGTGCCCGCCTTCATCCGCCGCTACCCCTTTGTGCTGGCCGAGCAACCCGGCAGCACGCAATTGACGGTGTGCGTGGACGAAGCCTTTGACGGCCTGAACGCCACCGATGGCGAGGCCTTGTTCGACGCCGAAGGCAAGGACACGGCCTACCTGCAGCAGTTGCAGAAGTTCTTGCTGGATTTTCACAACGACATGCAGCGCACCACAGCGTTTGCCAAACGCCTGGTCGAACTCGACCTGCTGGTGGACCGCAACATCGACTTCAAGCTGGCCGAGCAGCACATCACGCTGAACGGCTTCAAGGTGGTCGACGAAGACAAGCTGCACAAGCTGTCGCCAGACACCGTGCAGGAGCTGTTCAACAACGGCGCACTGGGCTGGATCCACGCCCATTTGCTGTCATTGAACAACGTCAACAAGCTGGGCGCGCGCCTGATCAGGAAGTTAACGAACTGAGGTTGACTCGGGTGGCGTCCAACCGCCGCCCAGCGCCTTGTACAACGTGATGTGGGCCTGCTGGCGCGCCAGCTGCGCCGAGATCAAGGCCTGCTGCGAGGCGAAGAGGCTGCGCTGTGCGTCCAGCAAATCCAGCTGGCTGGCCACGCCGCTGCTGTAGCGCAAGGTGGCCAGGCGCAAGCGGGCCGCTTCGGCATCGGTCTGGTTTTGCTGAGCCTGGGCCTGGTCGGCAAAACTGCTGCGTGCCACCAGGGCATCGGCCACTTCACGGAAGGCGCTTTGCAGCGCTTTCTCGTACTGGGCCACGGCAATCTCGCGCTTGACCTTGGCGCTGTCGATCAGCGCCAGGTTGCGGCCCGTGTCAAAGATGGGCAGCACCACGCCGGGCGAGAAACTCCAGGCACTGCGGCCATCGCTGAACAGGCCCGACAGCGAATCGCTGACCACCCCGGCGCTGGCCGTCAGGCTGATGCGCGGGAACATGTTGGCCCGGGCTGCGCCGATGTTGGCGTTGGCCGAGATGAGCTGTTGCTCGGCCTGAGCGATGTCGGGGCGCTTGAGCAAGGCCTCGGACGGCAGGCCCACGGGCAGCTCGCTCAAACCGGGCCACAAGGCATCGCGCACCAGGGCGGACACGGCTTGCGGGTCTTCCATGGCACTGGCGGTGGGCAGCACCGGCGCCGGCGGCAGCAGGTCGGCCGGGGCGGTCTCACCCAGCAGCAGGTTGAGGGCATTGGTGTCTTGCGCCAGTTGACGCTGCGCCTGTGCACGGCTGATGCGCGCGGCTTCCAGCACCGATTGCGTCGAACGCAAATCCAGCTCGTTGAGCACGCCGTTGTCGAACTTGAGCTGCTGCAGCTTCATCGAGCCTTGGCGCGCCTGCAAGGTTTGCTCGGCCAGGGCCAGCTGCCAACGGTCGGCCCAGATGGCGTAGTAAGTGTTGGCGACCGAAGCCACCAGGCTGATGTGCGCGGACTTGCGGGCTTCTTCCGTGGCGAACAGTTGCGCGCTGGCTGCGGCACTGAGTGCACGCAAACGGCCGAACAGGTCCAGCTCGAAGGCCGTGATGGTCACCCCACCCTGGGCCGTCGTGGTGATCGGGTAAGGCGCCACCGTCGATGGCTGGCGTGTGCCCGTGATCGAGGCGTTCAGCGTGGGCAACTGGTCCGCGCGCGTCACCTGGTACTGGGCCCGAACCTGCTCGATGTTGAGCACGGCCAAGCGCAAGTCGCGGTTGTTCTCCAGCGACTTGCGGATCAGGCCCTGCAAGCGGGCATCCGGGAAGTAGGTGCTCCAGGGGAGCTCGGTCGCATTGGCGGCCGCCGACGCGGAAGAGGCGGCCGATGCCGCCGGACCGGGCGCTTGGGGCCAGTCGGTGGCCACGGGCGCATCGGGGCGCTGGTAATCAGGCGTCAGCGAGCAGGCGCCCAGGGCCAGGATGGCCGCCAGGGCCAGGGTGGATTTGACAGCAGTGAATTTAGTCATGAGGGACGACCTCTGCCTCGGAGGCGTTGGGGGTCTTGGGGTGTTTGGAGCCCTTGTTGAGCCACGTCATCACCACCACAAAAAACACCGGCACGAAAAACACCGCCAGCACCGTGGCCGCGATCATGCCACTCATCACGCCCGTGCCGATCGCGCGTTGCGCGGCCGAGCCGGCGCCATTGGCCAGCACCAGGGGCAGCACGCCCAGGATGAAGGCCAGCGAGGTCATGATGATCGGGCGGAAACGCAGGTGACAAGCTTGCAAGGTGGCCTCGATCAGGCCCATGCCCTTGTCGTGCAGCTCTTTGGCGAACTCGATGATCAGGATCGCGTTCTTGGCCGACAAGCCCATGATGGTGATCAGGCCCACCTTGAAGTACACGTCGTTGGGCAGGTCGCGGAACGACGCGCCCAGCAAGGAGCCGAGCAAGCCCAGCGGCACCACCAGCAGCACGGCCAGCGGGATGGTCCAGCTCTCATACAAGGCGGCCAGGCACAGGAACACCGCCAGCAGCGAGAAGCCCAGCAGCAGGGTCGCTTGCGAGCCCGACAGCTTTTCTTCACGCGACAGGCCGGTCCATTCAATGCCGATGCCTTGGGGCAACTGCTTGGCCAGGGTCTCGATCTCGTCCATGGCCTGGCCAGTGCTGAAGCCCTTGCCCGCGTCACCCGAAAGGCGCATGGCGGGGTAGCCGTTGTAACGCACCGCCTGCATCTGGCCGGTGATCCAGCGCGTGGTCGCGAAGGAGGACAGCGGCACACTCTGCCCCTGGTTGTTGGTCACGTTGAGCTGCAGGATCTGATCGGCCTGCATGCGGTCCTTGGCCTCGGCCTGCACCACCACGCGTTGCAGACGCCCCTGGTTGGGGAAGTCGTTGATGTAGCTGGAGCCCAGCGCCGTGGACAAGGTGGCGCTGATCGCGTCAAAGCCGATGCCCAGGGCGTTGGCCTTGTCGCGGTCGATGTCCACCTGCAACTGCGGCGCGTCTTCCAGGCCATCGGGGCGGACGCCTGTGACCTTGGCGTTCTGCGCCAGCATGCCCAGCATCTGGTTGCGCGCGGCCAGCAGGGCGGCGGGGCCCAGGCCAGCGCGGTCTTGCAGGCGCAACGAGAAGCCGGTGGCGTTGCCCAGCTCGCGGATCGGCGGCGGGTTGAGCGGGTAGATGAAGGCATCGCGGATGCCCATCAGCGCGCCAAAGGCCTTGCCCGCCAGGTCTTGCGCGGAATGCCCCGCACCCTGGCGTTCGTCCCAGTCTTTCAGCGTCACGAAAGCCAAGGCGGCGTTCTGGCCCGAGCCGGAGAAGCTGAAGCCCACCACACCGACCACCGACTGCACTTCCGGTTGCTTGAGGAAGTAATCCTCAACCTGCGCGATCACGGTCTCGGTGCGGTTGGAGGTGGCGCCCGGCGGCAACTGCACATTGACGATCAGGTTGCCCTGGTCTTCGCTGGGCAGGAAGGACGAGGGCATGCGCACGTACAACCAACCCACCACGCCCACCAGCACCGCGTACACGATGAGCATGCGGCCACCACGCTTGACCAGCTTGGCGATCGAACTTTCATAACCATGCGTGGTCGCGGTAAAGCGGCGGTTGAACCAGCCGAAGAAGCCGCGCTTTTCATGATGCCCCTCGGGGATGGGCTTGAGCAGCGTGGCGCACAAGGCCGGCGTGAGCGACAAGGCCAGGAAAGCCGAGAACAGCATCGACGAGACCATCGACAACGAGAACTGCCGGTAGATGTTGCCCACCGAGCCACTGAAGAAGGCCATCGGGATGAACACCGACACCAGCACCACGGTGATGCCGACGATGGCACCACTGATCTGCCCCATGGCCTTGCGCGTGGCTTCCAGCGGCGACAGGCCTTCCTGCGCCATCAGGCGCTCGACGTTTTCGACCACCACGATGGCATCGTCCACCAGGATGCCGATGGCCAGCACCATGCCGAACATGGTCAGCACGTTGATCGAGAACCCTGCCACCGACATGACCCCGAAGGTGCCCAGCAACGCGACCGGCACCAC
>Ga0209841_1000194_pt1 | contig 15013 bp, 13 predicted proteins | sample GWRWT4_30Apr14_FD_187185 | JGI IMG/M metagenome (GOLD analysis project Ga0209841, IMG submission 187185) | Sand microcosm microbial communities from a hyporheic zone in Columbia River, Washington, USA - GW-RW T4_30-Apr-14 (SPAdes) (version 2) | ecosystem: Engineered > Artificial ecosystem > Sand...
CTGGCCGCGCGGGCATGCCTGGATAAAACAAAACACGAAGCGAGTGAGATTGCGCTGTTGATCAACGTAGGTATTTACCGCGATAAAAATCTGGGTGAACCCGCCTTGGCCGCATTAATACAAGAGGATATTGGTGCCAATTCGGGCATATCCGCGTCAGAACACCCGAATTCAACGCACCCACATAAACACGGTACATTTTCGTTTGATCTTGCTAACGGCGCCTGTGGTGTTGTGAATGCGCTGCATGTAATGAATGGTTTTATTGAATCCGGCAGACTTGCACTGGGCATGATCGTCGCCAGTGAAAACAATCCCTCACCAAGAAAATGGCCCGTGTTCCCTCATCCTTCTGCCGGCGGCGCAATGCTGCTTTCCAAGGGAGAGGAAAACGAAGGATTCATGGGTTTTTATTTTGAAAATTTTCCTGAATTTGAATACATGTATGAAGCAAGAATAAGCTGGCACCCCCGTCGTTTTTACTTGCCCTTCACACAGCAGGGAGAAAATTATTTACAGATTAAAGAAGCGCCTGGTTATGTCACACGTTGTGTCGAATGTGTCGAAATTGCGCTGGCCAGATTTTTAAAACAACAGCATTTAAGTTTAATGGATATTGATCTGATTATTTGCAGTCAATATCCGCCGGAATTTCCAGATAAACTGGAACACCTACTAAAATTACCCTCGGATCGATTTGCACGCGTACACGAATCCTTTATGGGCGCATTAACAGTGGCGCCACTTGCCGGCATAGAGGCAGCGCAGCGTAACGGCGGTTATCAAAAAGCACAGCGTATTCTTTTTATGACGGTGACAGCGGGCATTTCGGTGGCCTTAGCCTTGTATCAAAAACCCGAAAGTGAGTCTGGCGAGTTTCTCAAGCAATTAAATCAAACACACTAAAACACCTTTGAGTAAAGCGTCATTTCACTTGCAGTAGAAGTATTGCCGCTTGCACCTCGTCACCCCTGGGTTTCACCGCTACACTGTACAACCTGTGCTTAACACGCGTGGCTTCGGTGCATCAAACGCCTTCTGAACCAACATCGGTTTTACTCACGGCCTCGCAGCAGCGCTGGGCGCAATCGCTGGTCTTGCTCAGCGTTATCAGTGTGGGCATGGGGCAAACGCTGGTTTTTGCGATACTGCCCTCTTTGGGGCGGCAAGTCGGATTAATGGAAATACAAGTGGGCGGCATTATTTCTGCCTCGTCGATTATTTTTTCACTCGCCAGCGCGATCTGGGGCAATCAGAGCGAACGTTTGGGACGCAAGCGGGTGATGCTGATCGGGCTGCTGGGTTATACCGCAGGGACACTGCTTTTTGCGACCACCTTCTGGTGCGGACTTAAAGGCTGGATGCTGGGCTGGCAACTCTTTGTCTGCCTGGTGCTGACACGTATGCTGCAATCAACGGTGATGGCAGCCACCACACCGGCGGCAACGGCCTATATGGCTGATATTTCCGATATCAACAAACGCACCTCGGCAATGGGTAAGCTCGGTGCAGCACAAAGTGTGGGCACAATTATCGGCCCGGCGGCGGGTGCAGGTCTGGCCATTATCAGTTTGCTTTTACCACTGTATGTTGCCGCAGCGGTGACGTTTATCACCGCCTTGCTGGTCTGGAACTTATTGCCAGAATCACCGCAGCAACGCAGCGCCAACCCTATTTCCATCAGCATCAAAAAACAAGTGGTCATGGCAATAAGGGCTTATTTCGATAAACGCTATATTTCTTTTCTGTTTATCGGTGTTTCGATGTTTATGGCTTTTGCCGTTATTCAGCAGACGCTGGGCTTTTTCTTTCAGGATCGTATGGGACTTGATGGTCAGCACACGGCGCAAACGGTTGGTTTGGCGATGATGATTTCTGCCAGCGCCTCACTGATTGCGCAAGCCGTGGTGGTGCAGCGTTTTGAATTTGCACCGATGACACTCATGCGCATCGGCATTCCCATTATGGCTATTGGTTTTATTATTCTGGCCACGGCCGAGCAGAATGCCTGGTTAATTGCTTGTTTGGGTTTTGTCGGTTTTGGTATGGGACTCACCATGCCCGGTTTTACCTCGGCGGCAACGCTTTCGGTCGGCGCTGGTGAACAAGGTGCGGTGGCCGGTGTCATTGCGGCATCACCGGCATTAGGGTTTATTCTTGGACCTATTGTGGGCACGGCACTTTATCAGCTGGGTGAAACTTTGCCCTATTGGTTTACCACCCTTGTATTTATTCCTTTAACAATCTATGTCTGGCGCCTAAAACCTGAAAAAACATTTTTAAACTAAAAACGCTCAATGTATTTTTAATGCCATTTCATTCTTTTCTGACCTAGAGGTTACCATGCAAAACAATCCTGCGAATTCAAGTTCACACACGGCGACAGTTATCACCAATGATAAGGTTAAAATTGCCTATCAAGTGCTGGGGAAAACATCAAAACAGCCACCGTTGGTAATGATTATCGGTTTATCGGGCGTAAAAGAAGATTGGCGTTCTTTGTCTCATGATTTGGCTAAAAACAGGCAGGTTATTGTGATGGATAACAGGGGGCTGGGCGAAAGTGATGTTCCTCCGGGGCCGTATTCGACCCAGATGATGGCAACCGATGTACTCGCCGTAATTAATCAACTGGGCTACCAGAAAGTAGATGTCATGGGACACAGCCTGGGGGGTATGATTGCACAACAATTCACCGCGTCATTTCCATCCAACGTTCGAAAACTTATATTGGCAAGCACCTGTCACGGTGGCCCAAATCAGGCGCCACTTAAAGCAGAGAGCGCGCAATCTTTTCAGGTTGATCCCAACGCCTCTGCGTTTGAAAAAGCGGCAAAAGTATTAAGAATTAATTTCACGCCAGAATGGATTGATCTTCATCCCGATATTTTTGAGCGCGTCGTTAATGCGTCGTTGCAGTATCATCGATCGGGTCGTGGGATTGTTAATCAAATGTCAGCGGCAATGGCATTTGATATCGAAGAACAAATTAAAAGATTTGACTTGCCCGTGTTGGTGATTCATGGCATTGAAGATCAACTACTGGACTTTAAAAATGGTGAAATGATTGCCGCTAAAATACCCAACGCAAGCTTCGTAGCGATTAAAAAGGGTGGGCATATGACCTGGATTATGGATGAGGGCCTTACAGAACAAGCCATTGAAAATTTCTTAATACACGCCTGACATGTCAAGCCGCTTGCATGGGACTAAACCGTTATGAATTGGCCGGATAAAACATGTTTTATCCGGCATAAAGCACTGCTTACGAAGCAAGCACATAGGCATTAAGACCTGCCTCATTCAATAAATACGCACCTAAACGACTTCGCTGTCCGCTGTCGCACATCATCACATAATAGGCATTATGATCCAATTCAGGAATTCTCTTTCGTAATTCCTGCAGAGGAATGTTAACGCCACCGTTAATTTGCTCGTTACGAAATTCAATCGGCAAACGCACATCAATCAAGACCACATCTTTTCGTTCATTTCGCCATTTATCAATATGCACAGGCGAAACGCTTTTAAGCACGGGCTCTTGTAAAAGCGCTTTAAAATCGTCTTTGGACAAACACATCAATTCGCCGTCAGTGCTCATGGTAATCGATGCATTACGAATGGTTTCTCCCACCAGCGCCTCTTCACCGAAGTAATGTCCCGGTTTTAAATTGGCAATATCCACATTGCGGCCTTGCGCATCCCTTCGTGAGACAAGAGCATGGCCTTTTCTAATCACATAAAATTCATCGCCTTTTTCACCTTCACTCACCACACGAACTCCGCGCGCAATTCGTTTTGATTTAAAGGCTCCGAACAGTTTTTGTATATGCGATGCCGGTATTTTGAAAAACAATTTGGAGGCTAACAATGCCTCACTCCAATCAAAACCTGTAGCGTCACACGCGGTGTCACTTAAATCCTCTACAAGATATTCACCCATGTTTTGCAATGAAAGCAAACTATAGAATTCACTTTTATCAACACATAAAATCGAGCTGTGCCGTGTAGTCATTATCGACAAGATATCATCACGTTGATTCAATGCTTTCCTTACATCATCCTTCTCAGAGAAGGTATTTACAAAATACGATTTATCTTTAGATTTTATTTCGACCTCGCCACTCACGAGGTAAAGAAGCGTTTTTTTATCCGTTGATCTGAATAATGATTTCCCCTTTTTGAGATTCAAAATACCCGAATTTCGTTTTAATTTTTCAAGATCTTGCGTAGAAAATGACGAAAAATCATCGTACCTTTTTAATAATTCTATTTCTGGAATGTACACGGCCATCGAATTGTTCATCATTTAATACCCCTACGCAACAATGGTTACATCTCATGAATCAATACCAACGTGTGTCAGTATAAGACTCATCGCGCCGCTAAAATGTGGCTCAGGTGCAAAACTTTGTCACTTTCTAACAAATACAGGCAAAAAGTATTAACTCAATCACAGCGATTAATACTGATATTTAAATTTCGTGACAGGCTATTCATATTTGTGCCGGACACATAGGAATATTAAGGCGCTGTGATAGTTTAAAGACATAAGTAATTAATACAGGACAACTCCAATGAATGCATATCAAAAGAAGGTACCAATTGCCGACCTCATTGATGGCATGTTTGTGTGCCAATTACCCGTACCGTGGAAAGACACACCTTTCCCATTACAGGGTTTTTATGTGCAATCCCAAGATGACAAAGATCAACTCGCAAAATATTGCACCTATGTATTTATTGATATTGTGCGCTCACGTTCAGTAAATTTAAGACGACCATCAGGCTGTAATCAGAACCCTGAACCACCTGAAGAATACAAAAAAAACATAGGCACCACTGGCACAAAAAAAGTAATTCAAGCTAAATCCATCAAAAAAAACAGTTCGCGTTATTCAAATACGCCTATTAAAGATCTTGATAAGGAATTTAAAAAAGCCAAATCAACCCACGCAAAAATTTTAATCGCCATAAAAGAATTTAGTGAAAACGCGCTCGAAAACAAAACCAAAGCATTTAATATTTTGCGCGAAAGTTCTGCCTCACTGGTGGAAAGCGCCATTAATAACCCGGATGCTTTAATTTGGTTAACACGACTCGAAAATCAGCGAAAGGATTTATTCAATCATTCAATTAACGCCGCCATTTGGGGGCTTATCCTGGGTCGGCATCTTGGATTGGAGCAAGACACGCTACAGGATTTAACACTCGCTCTATTACTAGCAAAAATTGGTTTATTAGAAAACCAGACTGGCAACCAAAAAATAGAATCACCCTCAGCGTATGATTACATTAATCAGAGTTTACTCTGCTTAAAAGACTCACCAAAAATCAATGCCGGCGCTCTGACCACCATTAAAACCCATATGGAACGTCATGATGGATCAGGTGGCCCCCAGGCAATTACAGGGGATAAAATCCCGCTTCTTGGAAAAATTGCGGGCATTGCGGATTGCTATGAAGCATTGCTTAATCCACTTGATGAGCATCAGTCACTTAGTTGCAGTGAAGCAATAACATTCTTGTTCAGTCAGCGAAACATTAAGTTCCAGTCTGATCTTGTTGAGGAATTTATCCAGGCGATTGGCATTTATCCAACCGGCTCAGTAGTGGAATTAAATAACAAGGAAATTGGGGTTGTACTGGAAAGTCGTCGCAACACGCGCTTGCAACCAAAACTGCTTGTGGTTATTGATGAATACGGGCAAAAAATTAAACAACCTAAAGTGCTTAATTTGGCAGAGAGTGCTGCGTGTCTATCGATTAAACGCAGCGTATCTAATTCATCTATTAATATTAGTTACTTTACGTTCGGTAATAGAAGCTCATCTGCGCTTAAAAGAATATTCTCATCGTAAAACCCCTTCTTAAGGGAAGGGGTTTTTCTAACGACTACACAAGCTGGCGGTCTAACTGAATGTCGGCATCATTTGCCCGCCCACCTCTAGATGGTAGCGCTTGCCATTTTCATCGTAGAAAAAGAGCATGGCGGCAAAGCGACTGTCAGGATCATAGACCAAACTTGTCAAACGCATGGTTTCCCACAATGCGTCTTCAGCCCTAAGCGTAATACGTCGGGTTTCACCGGGTTGAACCAGGTTATCATCCACCTGCAAACCTTGCTGAGCAATTAAATCCTGCGCATCAACAGGTTTAATATCGCCGAGAACTTCTTTATTAATGAAACGAATATTCGCTGTCAAGAACTCTCCAAGACGAATCGGACTTGTGCCATTATTAGTTACATCAATTTCAACCTTAAAACTACGACCAGGAATACGATAACGGGCATCATGAAGTTTTAATTCAACAACATTACCTTGACTCGGCAATGGCTGAACCTCGACTTCACCTGTCTGTAATGGTGTGGTAATTGGATATTGGCTCTGCGTCCAGAAATAACTTCCAGCTATTGCCATTAATATCCCTCCAAAAAACACAATAGAGACCAGCATATCTTTCATTGTGATTAATTCGTTTGCGTGGTTCGCACCCAAACGCGCGACTTCTTTGTATCGTGGCATCAACACGGGTAATTTTCTGAACCAGTACCCCATCCACAACAAACCAACCACAACCCAGAACGAGTGCCAAATAATAATTTGTTTCATTCCGTGGGTTTCAAGATCTATTACTTCACCCGTTAGAGTCGTAATAATATTTTCAAAATCAGCCTGATCACCCCCCACTTCAACCCATTGAGCTGGACCAATGATAGGCCCAGTATCCTCAACACTGATTACTGGGTGGACATGATATCGACCCGGTGATCTCGCCTTCAATTTTATTTCAAATTCATAGGTTTCACCTTTTTTGAAATGTGTTGAGCGGATCATTGGCACACCGTTGACTCTTGAATCGATACGTACAAATACTGGCCCAGGCACACCAATATTCAAGTACGCCAGCATATCCTCCGGATTCGCCATATGTTTTGGCCACCATGGAGAGGGCGAGAATTTACCCTTCACGGTGAGAATCTGATTTACATCAAGTTTCTTTGGATAGATTTCAATGTCCCACCAATTCATGGTACGCATTCTTAATCCGGCCTGCTGAGCTTTTTCACCATGTGCATAGGTCATTTCGCTGAAACTTAGAAATAACACCAAGCACAAAAGTAAACGGCTTATATTTTTTTCCATTTTTTACTCCTACATTCTTCTTATTATCAAATCAGGTTTTTATATTATTTATACAATTCTATTCATCCAACGGCTTTCGCTTATTTTAAATCCGACCCATACCCATAGATAGTAATTAAGAATTGTGACGAACCCTGCGAATACTGCTGTAAGTGGTGTCACTGCTTCACCAAAGGTTCTTAAGGTGGATTCTTCTATGATGCGCACATATTCAGGAATGGCCGTTCTTATGTACATATAGCCCATCAAATCTGCAACCGTAACCATCGTTCCGTTGTAATCAATCGGCATGCGAAATGGCGCGAATATAGGCCAGTTTATTGTATACGTTAGAAGGCCAAACAAAAATGCACCGATAAAGCCGGTAATATAGAAGCTTCTTGAAATAAGCAAAGTTGCGTCAATAATTACACCCAGACCCACCCATGTTGAGGGAGAAACAAAGTTCAGCGGGAATCCGGCAAATTCGTGAAAGTTCGCATAACGACTTACCCACGATGCAGCAAGGAAACTCATGGTCGCGAACGTCGCCCCCATCGGCAAACGAAATTTTTTCCACATGAATACACCCAGCACAGCTGGCAATAAAATCAAGGAAAATGGTGTAACCAAGGGCCACCAGCGCCGATCACGCCAGTCCATCCAGAAGTCCCAATCGCCGACAGTGAGTGCAAATAAGAATACGGATATCCCTCCAAACAAAAGAAATAACAACGGAAGGGTTGCCAAATCAATGTTTCGGTACGCCGCCAGTTGTTCGGCGCTGTTTTTTACGGCACCTGCGACATGTCGCACTTCATTCGCATCGGGTTCATTTTGTTCAACATCTGCAGGAATATATCTTGCTGACATAACTGCCTCCTTGTTTATTTATTAATTATTTTATTATTGATTCTGATCGCTTTTATTTATTAGCGCCAAAATCTTATTTTTGTTATTGCAGAATTTACTCTAGATTTTGGCAACTATTCATTTAAATTTCACATTGAGCAATAAAGCTTGGAAATTTATTTGAAATTTAATTTTTAAAGCATTTCAAAATAATGCTCTAAAAAATGCAGCATTCTTTCAAAAAAAAATCACAAGGTTACCTTCTGCGTAAGAGAAGTCACCTTGTGATTTTTTATTACTGCGAAAAATTTTTGAAACTATTTTTCGGTTTCAACAACAATTTCTGTTAGTTCTGCCATACGATTAAAACACTGCACCAGGAAACCACCTACGCCAAGGAATGCCCAGCCCAAGGTAACAAAGCCCCAATGGATAGGCGCACCAAACAACTCCTCGGCATAGAAAAATGTATGACCCCACTCGTTATAGCCAAGATTAGGTGCAATCAACAACGGTCCCGCAGCAAGCACCGCCAGTGGAATTGAAACGCGTCCTTTAAAATCAGGCATACGTGTATGCACCCATACAAAACCAAAAATAACGCCAACAAACAGCATGGGCAATACACCATAAAACAAGGCTATATGCGTAGGAGTAAAGTCCGTATCACGAACGGTCACCTGATGCCACGCAGCATCTGCTTCCGTAAATATATTTAACGCAAAATACAATATCAAACCACCTACAGCTAACAATGACAAGATAGTGTAGTAACGACTGAGTTCTTCTTGCGGCGTTATATTCAACTCTTTATTGCGGGTAAACCAGATATAGGGAATTGCTATCGCGCCTATTGTTCCAATAACGCCTAATTGCGCCCAAAACAATGTCATCCAGTATTTTTGGAAATCTGGTTCGAAATAATCGAGTCCGACGGTGAATGAGTATTCATTCTGATACCAGCGCAACGCGCCGAAGAGAACTAATACCACAACACCAAGAACAGCCACAAACCTCCACGGAAATTTTGGTGCTTCTGTGATTCCCTCAGGATGACTTATCGCCAGTTTCTGATCATGTATAACAACAGCCATAATAACCTCCGCCTATAAGATTTGATCTCAACGTACAAGACTACATCTACTAGATCACCCAAGCACTCTCTGAAAGAACCGAGAAAGATAAAAGAATAGAGCCTCAACCTGTTAAGACATTATTATTTTGTTGGCCGCCCATCATAGACTTGTACGTTATTATTATTATTTTCATCTCACCTGGAAGAAACGAAAAATAAACACCACACACGTTAAGTAAGTTTAGCTCACTTGTCAGGTTGTGTTTAAGTTTTATACTTTGACCGATCAACGCACAATTACAGAATTCATATTTGTCATAACGAATCATAAATATGTCGCATGAGTTTCCATGACCTATTTTTCGGGTTTTAATTCGCATCGCAAAGCACTTTGTTATTATTGGCAATAATGAATCAAGCGCTAATTGCTCGCGTATTACCCGCATGAGTTATAGCAACAAAGGTTAAACAGGCCTCTGTAACTTTGCGTAAATTATTTTCTCCTGAGCCGCAGGTCCACACTTCAACATTGATTCGAATAGAGCTGCGGCCCACATTTTCTACCTTGGTAAAGAACTCCAGCGTTGAGCCCACAGAAACCGGCAGCATAAAGGCCATTTTTTCAATCGCCACCGTTGCCACACGACCATGGGCAATTTTAGCTGCATGAATACTGCCCGCCAGATCCATTTGTGAAACAACCCAGCCACCGTAAATGTCTCCAAATCCATTGGCATGAGCAAGGGTGCTCAATACCTTTAAAGACAGCTCACCTGTAGGAACAGGCACCTCTGCATCATCAATCAAGCACAACCTCCTTTGAATACATTTACTGTGATATATACATTTATTTCTATTTTCCGGCATACATCCATTGCGGCAGCCATGTCGCCAGACCAGGCCAGGCTGTCAGTAACAGCATGAGAAATATCTGTATGGCAATAAAAGGAATAACGCCTTTATAAATGACACTTGTTTTTATATGTTCGGGCGCCACGCCTCGCAGATAAAATAACGCAAATCCAAAGGGCGGCGTCAAAAAGGATGTTTGCAGATTCACCGCAATCATGACGCCCAACCACACCGGATCCAGTCCCATCGCTAACAGCACAGGGCCAACGATGGGCACCACTACAAATATTATTTCAATAAAATCGAGAATGAATCCCAGTAGAAAAATTATGACCATAACGAACAGTGTGGCACCGACCACGCCACCGGGCATGTCTTTAAAAAAGCCTTGAATCAATTCTTCGCCGCCATAGCCCCGGAAAACCAATGAAAACAAGGTTGCGCCAATCAATATCAAAAACACCATGGCAACAATTTGCGCGGTGCTGTACACGATGTCTTTCATTTCTTGCAAATTAAGTGCCTTGCGTTGAAAGGCCAATGCCAGTGCACCCATCGCACCCACTGCAGCAGCCTCGGTCGGTGTGGCAATGCCTGATAAAATTGAACCCAGCACAATCAAGATTAAAAGTAACGAAGGCAATAAGCTGGACATCACTTCGATAAATACGGCTGTTGTCGATAGATGACTGGAGGTGTTTTCTTCTCCTTTGGGCACATGGTCAGGTTTAAAATAAGCAACGAGTAAAATATAAATGATATAAAGCGCGACCAGGAGCAAGCCTGGTAAAAGTGCCCCCAGGAATAAATCGCCCACGGACACGGTTTTAGGTGAGTAGATTCCCATTTGTAGCTGCGCTTTTTGGTAGGCATTTGACAGTACATCGCCCAATAGCACCAACACAATGGAAGGCGGGATAATTTGGCCTAAGGTTCCGGTTGCGCAAATCATCCCTGTCGATAATGACGGGTCATAACCTTTTTTCAGCATCGAGGGTAATGACAAAAGCCCCATTGTTACCACGGTTGCCCCGACAATGCCGGTGCTTGCTGCCAGTAGCATTCCCACCAGAATGACCGAAATAGCCAAACCACCACGCATGACACCGAATAGTTTTGACATTGAAACCAATAAATCTTCGGCAATCTTGGCTTTATCCATAACAACGCCCATAAACACAAACAAAGGCACTGCAATCAGTGTGGCGTTATTCATAATGCCAAAAATACGGCTCGGAAGGGCTTGCAACAAACTCAGATCAAAGACATTTGCCCACCCGCCAATGAGGGCAAACATAACGGCAACGCCACCAAGTGAAAACGCCACCGGATAGCCCAACATGAGCGCAAAAATAACTACCATAAAAAGCAATAAAGGAGCGAGCGTTAGAATCACAACAAACCTCCGGGTTTGATGGTTTCATCTTGTGCTATGGCATGACCCGATATAATTAAAATATTACGTCCTAGTTCTGCGAGTCCCTGTAGAAAAAACAGACCCACAAAAACAAAAATTAAACTTTTCATCAAAAACAGGGCCGGGATACCCCCCGCTTCTTGTGAGTGCTCCATGATTCGCCAAGAGCTCACCACGTAATCCGTGCTGTACCATCCTATGACAGCGATGACTGGAAACAAAAAAAACACCACACCAAACAGATTAATCCAGCCCTTAGTGCGTGCACTGAACTCGCGGTAGAACACATCAACCCTGACATGACCATCCATTTTAAGCGTGTAAGCACTCACGCCAATAAACATCGTTGCATGCAGATAGGTCACTAATTCCTGCAAGGCTATCGAACCGTTATTAAACAGGTAACGCGCCATGACAATAAAGAACACTATAATCACCATACCCACACTTAACCAGGCCGCTGTTTTACCTACAGCGGCGGTGATGGCATCCAGACGCATCACCGTTGTCTCCACAATTTTTTTCACGATAGTTAACCTCATCATCCACACGGCACGCCCAAAACAGCCGCTGATTATAACAGCAGACACACTTAAGCCCACGCATTAATAACTCGTTACAATCGCTTAACAATACGTAGCATTTTTTTTGCCAAAAATCTGGATGGTTTTTATATTGCCTACCAGACTGAAGAATAACGATTGTTATTTTATTCCCCCGTTCATGACAATCTCACTGCAAATTTGCAGCATCAAAGAAGCACCAGCTTTTATAAAATTTCACAGTGGATGGTTAACTATGGCTGTTAAATGCGCCCTGTTAGTAGATGATTCAAAATCAGCACGGCTCGTATTAAGCCGCTTACTCGAAAAAAATAATCTACACGTTGATCTTGTGGAATCGGCAGAGGAAGCCTTGTCTTATCTCAAGGCACATAAACCGGATGTAATTTTCATGGATCACATGATGCCCGGCATGGATGGATTGGAGGCCGCGAAACTCATCAATACCAATCCCGAGACCCACGATATTCCCGTTGTTATGTGTACGTCCAAAGAAGGCGAGGCCTTTACTGCCGATGCCAAAGCGCACGGTGCGGTTGACGTTATTTGCAAACCACCCAGCCCCGATGCCGTCGCACGTGTATTACATCTGCTCAGCGAAGGCGGTTTATCAGCCGGCACCGTCATCACGGCCAACACGCTGACCGAAGCCCATGTCTCCGCGGTGGAAACGCTGCAAGAAATCGTACCGATTACACCCGAAACCAGCGAAATGGTTTCAGGCACGGCAATGCATTCAGAAGGAATGAACAGCGAACAGAGCATTAAAACACTGCTTGAACGTCTGCTGCCAAACTTGCTCGACGAGAAGTTACATGCCTTGCAAACTGACCGGGGAAACACCCAGCTACAAAACAAACTTGCTGCAACTGAGCATAATGTTGCAGAGATTCAGCTTGAACTGGAACAAGTGCTGAGCCGTATTGATGCCCGCATTGATGAAAAAATGGGGGCATTGAAGCATCAAGCCGCACCTGTCGACACAGCCTATGTACACCAGCACATGGAAACGCTTCGTCAAGACTTGACTCAATTGGTCGATGAGAAAATTTCCAGTCTGGCTGATCTCATCAATAATTCGTCCACGTCTCACAATCATCAAATCAAAGAGATTGCCACGACACAGGCACAAAGCATTGTTAAAACCGAGGTCTCAGCCCTTCAACACAGTGTTGACCAACGCATTAGCAAGCTGAGTCACACCCTTGAAATGATGGAAAGCAAATCCACCGAAGAAGCAAAAGATACCCACACCGGCAACCCGCGCATGCTTGCACTTATTGCAGGAGGCTTAAGCGTGCTGGCGATCCTGGTCAGTATCGGTACCTATTTCTTGAAATAGACATGCCGCTTTAGGCCTTGATGCGAAACTCCATAGCAAGGCCTAAAGCACGTATTAATTAAAAAAGTAATGTAAAAAAATACCCGCAAAAATACTGACGCCCACCCAGTTATTATTCAAAAAGGCCGCAAAATAGCGTGATCGATCCCGCGATTTGAGCAAACATTGTTGGTAAACGAATAAGCCCGCCGCACCCAATAAACCCAGATAATAAAAAACGCCCAGCCCAGCTTTAATGCCGAGCGCCCATAACAGCGCCAATGTCAAACACTGCAAGAGTCCAATGATTAATGTATCGGCTTGGCCGAACAGAATCGCCGTTGATTTAAGGCCTATTTTTATATCGTCTTCACGATCAACCATCGCATACATGGTGTCATAGGCAACCGTCCACACCAGTGTCGCCAGATAGATCAACCAGACCTCAAGCGGTAAATGATTACTTTGTGCCGCAAACGACATAGGAATAGACCACGCAAATGCCGCACCCAGCACCACTTGCGGAAAATAGGTATAACGTTTCATCAAGGGGTAAGTTGCCGCCAATGCCGCTGCCCCGAATGACAATAAAATAGTAAACAGATTGGTAAAAAGCACCAGAAAAAAAGCCAGCCCCATTAAAATGCCAAACAGGATCAAGGCCTCTTGCACACGGATTCTGCCGGTTGCTAGTGGTCGATCTTTTGTACGTTCTACGTCGCCATCAAACTTCCGGTCGGCAATATCATTGACCACACAACCCGCGCTGCGCATCAAAACCACGCCGCTACAAAAAATAAAGGTCACGCCCCAATCAGGCCGCCCCCCGCTGGCAATCCAAATGGCCCAGAGCGTCGGCCACAGCAACAACAAAATACCAATGGGGCGATCCAGGCGCATCAGCTGCATAAAATCGCTGATACGTTCATACCAGGGAGGAAGATCAAGTATCTTATTGTTCATGTCTGTTTTTTCCAAAAGAAACGGCGCTGCCACCATAGATAAATCGCGCAGAATATACTAAGTTTACCGGCCCTTGTCAGAAAAAACACGTGTCTGCCACTGAAGGATTCTCGGCAGCAGACCAAACCCTCAATCATGCTCTCAGGAAAACCCTATGCCTCGAAACATTCTCGAACCAAGCCGAATTCATGCCTCGATTCAAAACACCGTATCTAGTTATCAGCACGAAATCATGGACGAAGTGATTGCTGCCGTACAAAAACACGATATTGTGATTGTGGGCATGGCCGCCAATCCACACGTTAAAAAAGCCCGCAAACTTTTAACGGCTGCCCAGCTTCCTTTTACCTACCTCGAATACGGCGGTTATCTGAGCCAATGGCGTAAACGTGGTGCCTTAAAAATGTGGACGGGCTGGCCCACCTTTCCCATGGTTTTTGTGAAGGGTATTTTGATTGGCGGCGCCTCTGATACCGAGGTGCTCATTAACAATGGTGAGCTTAAAAAAATGCTGATCAACACCAGTGCACGCCAAGCATCCTGATCGATAATGCACTCGGCTAATACCCCATCAAAATCAATCCAGATGCAGGAAAAAAATGAGCGCCCTGCATCTGTTTTGTGTCACTTTGCGCAACATTATCCCTGCGGCAAGAAAAACATTCCCTGCGTGTAGCAATCTTGTGTGATAGCACTCTGCGCTATTTTATACAAATGACTTATGAGTCCAACGGCACACGCGTTTAACAGTGCAAATGCTATTCACTAGCTAACGCGTTAACAAAGCTGCACGCGGCAATAAATAGCACTGAAAACACCCGGGAAAGTCATAATGAAACATAG
>Ga0209841_1000195_pt1 | contig 14974 bp, 9 predicted proteins | sample GWRWT4_30Apr14_FD_187185 | JGI IMG/M metagenome (GOLD analysis project Ga0209841, IMG submission 187185) | Sand microcosm microbial communities from a hyporheic zone in Columbia River, Washington, USA - GW-RW T4_30-Apr-14 (SPAdes) (version 2) | ecosystem: Engineered > Artificial ecosystem > Sand...
CATGGGCGCGACTTTGCGAATGCGCGAGAACACTTCTTCCATCGCCGCACAGGAGCCGATCATGCCGGTGGTGGGATAGGTGCGCGCGACTTCCTGCTTGAGCGCTTCATTCTGCGCCAGCAAGGCTTTTTCGCGCAGGATGCGCTCGATGGCCAGCACCATTTCATCGTGATCGAAAGGCTTTGAAATATAATCGACCGCCCCCTGTTTCATGGCGTCCACGGCTGATTTGAGATTGCCGAAGCTGGTCATGATGAGCACGGGCGTGGGTTTTGCTTTTTCGATGAGCACCGTGCCGGGTTCGCCGGGCAGGCGCACATCGCTGATCACCAGATCAAAATCTTCGAGGTTGTAGCGCTCGGTGGCATCGTTGACCGAACCCGCTTCGCTGACGCGGTAATCGTGGCGCTCCAGCAGCCGTTTCAGGCTGGAACGTATCAGTGCTTCATCTTCAACAATCAGAATGTGGCTCATGCCTTTCCTCGATTCCTTAACGGAGCAAGTGCAAGAACGGTGGGAGATTCCCTGGCCGCCTTACTGCCTTTTCACTTCCTCGCTTTCTATCCATGCCGGCAACATGATCTGCACGATGACGCCGTTGCCCTGATCGTAATCCGCCTTGTCGATCAGTTGAATGCGGCCTTCGTGCTCTTCCACGATGCCGTGTACCAGTGCCAGTCCGAGGCCGGTACCCTTGCCGGTATCCTTGGTGGTCACAAAAGGCTCGAACAGGGTGTTGCGAATGTCACCGGTCGGCAAGCCGCTGCCGGAGTCTTCTATTTCAAAACGGACTTTCGGTCCGTGCGTTGCCGCACGCGCAATGATCTGGCTGCCGGGCGGGCTGGCATCGCGGGCATTGGTGAGCAGGTTGATGAAGACCTGTGTCAGCCGCTGCGCATCGCCCGCCACTACCGTGTCAGACCGGCACTCATTCAGGTATTCGTGATCACGCCCGTCCGGGCCCAGTTGCAGGAGCTGAATGGCTTCGTCGACCACGCTGTAGAGATTCACGGCTTCACGATTGCTGCGCAGGCTGTCGGCACGGGCAAAGCCCACCAGTGATTGCACAATACGTGAGATGCGCTGGGTTTGTTCAAGAATCTGGTTGCTGGCGTCGCGAATGTCCGGATCCTGTTTTTCGGCTTTCAGGTTTTGCGCAAGACAGGCGATGCCGGTAACGGGATTGCCGATTTCATGCGCGACACCTGCGGCGAGGCGACCGATCGAGGCGAGCCGTTCATTGTGGGAGACACGCACTTCAAGGCGGTGCAGCTCGGAAATGTCTTCCACCACGATCACCTGCGAGTCGGGGTGGCCAAGGCTGTCGCCCTCGCCAATCACGGCGCGGTTCAGGCTGACCCAGCGCGTTTCGCCCTGACTCTGCACCTGCTTGCGATAAACCTGTGCGGCGGGACCGTGCAGGAAATCCAGAAACATTTCGCGCCAGGGCGTGGGCAGGCTGCTGAGACGCGAGCCGATCACGTCTTCATCACTGATGCCGGTCAAACTCATCATGGCGTGATTCCACGCCAGGATTTCCAGGTCACGGCCCAGTGAGCACACACCGATGGGTAAATCGAAAAGCGTTTGCCGGTGAAAGCGGCGCAGCGAATCCAGTTCGCCGGCCAGGCCGGACAAGCGATGCCGGTAATCCTCGATACGCGATTCGATGTAGTGGATGTCTTCCGGGCCTGCCTGCTCCGTGCGCACTTTATAGGGCAGGTGCTGATCCAGAATGTCCTGGGCGACCGAGGGCCCGAGCAGGCCCGAGAGATTGGATTCGATCTGGTCGCGCAAACGGCGCAGGGCATAGGGCCGCGTTTCGCTGGGATGCATGCCGAGATCGGTCATGGCCATCTGCACTTCGCGCTCGGCGGTAATGCTGCCCATGGGTTCGGCTAGTCCGCGCACAAAATCGCCGATACTCGTTGCCGTCAGTTCCCAGCGATAAGGCCGGCGCAGATTGTCCACCGAGCAGGTATTGGCGGCAATTTGCTCGCTCGGGGTTTGCCTGCTCAGCAGCGACACCACCACGCCGATCAGTGCATTCACCAGCGTGGCGCCGGTGCCCATGGTCTGCCAGTAATCCGTGTTGTTGGTGAAGGATGTCGACACCCAGCTCAGTGCCGGCAAAAAGTGCAGCTCCACCAGATAGGGCAGCACCAGTGTGACAAACCACAGCAACATGCCCACGCTGAGACCGGCAATCACCCCGGTGCGATTGGCGCGCGGCCAGAACAAAACACCGATCAGGGCAGGCGCAAACTGCAGCGTGGCGACAAAGGTCAGCATGGCCATTTCCGTCATGCTGTGGCGTTCGTCGAGCAGGAGATAGAAAAAATAGGAGATGGCAATCAGCCCGACAATGAGCAGGCGCCGCACCCACAAAATCCAGTGATAAATATTCTGGTCGGGTCGCGGCTGATACAGCGGTAGCACCAGATGATTGAGCGCCATCGAGGCCATGGCCAGGGTGCTGACGATGATCACGCCGGAGGCTGCCGCCAGACCGCCGACAAAAATCAGCAGCGGCAGCCATGCCGATCCCGAGGCCAGTGCCACGCCCAGCGTGAAATATTCCGGATGCAGGGTGAGGCCGAGCTTGATGCCGCCCCAGAGCAGAATGGGCACCGCCAGCGACATGCCGATGAGGTAGAGCGGCAGGCCCCAGCTGGCCGTAAGCAGTGAGCGTGGATTGAAATTCTCGGTGAACGTCATCTGATACATATAGGGCATCAGCACCGAGGAAAATAAAAACGACAGGATCAGCACATGCCAGAAGCCGCCACGCAGCGGGTCGTAGAGCATGTGTAATGCATAGGGATGCGAGGTGAGCCAGGTGTTGAGGCCGGCGCGACCACCAAACACATCGTGCCAGGCGAACCAGGCGACGGCGGCCATGGCCACCAGCTTGATCACGGACTCCAGCGCAATCGCCACCACAAGGCCTTCGTGTTTTTCCCGCGGCGACAAATGCCGCGCGCCGAAGAGCACGGTAAAGGCCGTGATGACGATGCAGAAGGCCGGCGCCATCCACTGATGCTCGGTATCGGGTGTGAGGATTTGCGCGGAGTCGGCAACGGAACGGATCTGCAGGGCGAGCAGCGGCATCATGCCGACAATCATGGCGATGGTGGTGAGCGAGCCCACCGTCTGGCTGCGGTAACGGTAGGCGAAAAGATCCGCCAGCGAACCCAGCTGATAGGTTTTTGCCAGACGCAAGACCGGCGCCAGCAGCACAGGTGCCAGCAAAAAGGCGCCGGAAATGCCGAGGTAAAACGCAAGAAAGTTGTAGCCGGACTGGTGCGCAAAACCGACCACGGCATAAATGCCCCACGCACTCACGTACACGCCCAGCGACAGCACGTACACCGCCGGGTGTCGCACCCAGCGCACCGGAATCAGCCCGGATTCGCTGATGTAGGCCACCAGAAAAAGCAGGAACAGATAGCCAACGCCCAGCGTCAGCAGTTCACCGGGGCTGAAGGTCATGGCGGCAGGTCAAGTTTGCAAGTCATGGCTGGATATCATTCAGGTCACGGCGTTTGCCGACCCAGAAACTGAGGACGATCAGCACCAGCCAGATGAGATAGGGGCGGTACCAGGCGGTTCCACCCTCGCTCCACCACTCGATAATGGCGGGAGAAAGCAGAAAGGCACCGGCAATAAAGAGGAGGACAAGACGGTCAATATACATGGCAGGCAAGCCGCAGGGTGTCGGTGTGCAAGGTAGCAGCGCTCCCTGCCTGCGCCAAGTCCAGGCGACGCATCTAATTTATCTCGTCATGAGGCGGTAGCCATGCCAATTCATGTTGACGAGGTGATAAAGTCCCGTGGCTTTCGGGACTGGTGGGTTTATTGCTTGCTGTAGCCAAGAGGATGCTTGCCCTGCTTTATGGGCAGATGTTTGGCCATGACCGGTTTTGATAAAAGGAATGGGGGGTGGGCGTGAAGTGGAATCAGTTTGTGGTGCTGGTGGGCCTTGCGGGGCTGCCTCTGTGGGCGAGTGCAGAAGTTCTGGCGCGGTTTTATTGCAAGGGAGATAACGAGGGCGCTGTCCTTTTTATCGATGGCAAGCAAAAGGGCAGTTGTCCGAGTGATCTTTATCTGCCTGCCGGCCGCTATGTCGTCACCGCTATCAAGGCGGTTGATGCTGACCATGAGCGCCGTTTCGAGCAGACAATACAACTGCAGGACGATGAGCCGGCGCGAGTGAAGGTGGAGCTGGCAGCACCGCAGTTGACCAAGGCGGCCGTGCAAAGGCGGGCGGAGGCGGCCCGAGCCGAGGAAGCGAGCCGGCGTCGGCAGGCCCTGCAAGAGGACATCACCAAGGCGGAAGCCGACGACCCAGCAGGCCTCCAGGCCATGATCCGGCGCTTCACCGAGGGTGACGGCGTCAAGCGTGATCTGGCCAAGGTGCCGGCATTGCAGCAGCGCTTGATGATGGCGCAGCAGGCTGCGGCGATGCAGCTGCTCCAGCAGGCGGAGGCCGGTAATGCCACCGCTATGCGCCAGTTGGCACAGCGCTATCGCGAAGGCAGTGGCGTGGAAAAAAGTGAGGTTCAGGCGGCTGCCTGGGATGCACGCGCGGAGCTGGCCGGAATACAGGCTAAGGCGGCGGCAGAGGCCGATGCTAAGTTGACCCAGTTCACATTCGTGCCCGCGGTCGAGGGGGTCTTTGATTTTCCGTTTTCTCACGAACTTGCTAGAGATATGGATAACCAAAACATGCTTGGAGTAACCACCTTCGGGCCTTCTTGGGGCGCCAGCGTAACGGTCGCCGCCGCGACGGATTTGATCTCGCTTCCTTTCAATATCACCAGCTACCAGCAGCTGAAAAAGAAAGGGACCAGCCATGCCGCCGCCTGGCACGAGCCGGATTCTTTAATGGCGCGCGTTTATGCGCAGCAGCAGTAGGCGCTGGCTGTCTGGCGTGTTCCCTGACGGGTGGCGTGGAGTTGTCGTTGGCGCGTTACTGTTATCAGCGGTGTTTGCGGGCGGCTGCGCCAGCCAGTCGCCGCCGCTCTCTTCAAATGCGGCAGAGCCAGCCCCGGACTTTGCTGCCTTGCATGCCCTGCTGGGTAATGAAAAAGAGCCAGCCAGCCAGCAAGTTCTTGGCGACGACTATCTGAAACTGCGCGAGGCCTATGCCTCGCGCCGGGATTTTCCCTGCCAGCAGCCTGCCTATGCCGTCTGGTTCCGGCAGCAGGGTCTGTCGGCGGCTGAACCGGCGATGGCGTGCCCGGATGCCTTGCCCATCTTGATGCGAGATGGCGGGTCGGGCTGGAAAGTGCGCTGGCTCGATCTGGAGCGCGTGCGTGCCGTGCATCTGTTGTTTGCCGGCAAGTCTTCTGCGCCAGCCTCACGTTTTGGTCATGTCGCCTTGCGTTTGGTGGTGTGCCCGGATCGTGTGTCTGCACGCGCTGTATCTTCTGAGGCCTGCGATACGCAGGTGCAGGAACATGTGGTGTTGGGCTTTCAGGCATATGTTGATGACAGTGAGATCAATATGCGCCGGGCCATCTTTGGAGGCTATCGGGCAAGACTGCTTGCCCAGCCCTTCATGGAAGTCTACGAGCAGTACACCACGGCAGAATTCCGCGATCTTTACTCTCTGCCACTGCGTATGACTCCTTCGGAGCAGTCGGATTTTCTCCGGGCCTTGGTGCAGTTGTACTGGATGCACGAAAGCGATTACCGGTTTTTTGGCAGCAACTGCGCCACGCTGCTGCAGCAGACACTCACGGTGTTTTGGCCCCGCTACAAACAGACAGCGGAGCTGAGTAAGCCATTTATGCGCCCGGATCATTTTTTCCGGGCCATGCAAGAAAGCGGGCTAGTGGATGCTGCTTTACTACAGGACAAGAAGCTCGCCCTGCGCGATGGTTATTTCTTTGAAAGTAATGAGGCGGCGTATCGCGAGGCGGCACAGCTGCTTGAAGCGGCGATGCAGCAGCCGTTTTTCTCAGGGCTGGATGGTTATCTGGCTGTTCCTGCGGCGCGGCGGCGTGATGCCATTGCGCGGGATACGGCCCTGGCTGCTGCACAGGCGGCAAACCCACGGTTGCGTCCAGCTCCGCTCTTGCTGGAAGAATTGGCCATGTTGCGGGCCGAGCGGCGCGTGTTGCAGGCTGCCGCTGCACTGTGGGAGATGAAAGAAGGAAAGCTTTATTACAAAGGTGAGCGGAATTTGGCGCCGGAAGAAGCGGCGCTGATGCAGGACTGTCTGCTGATACCGCTGCGTTCCCTGCTGACACCGCCCCCTTTGCAGGCGGGTATTCCACTTGACGGTGGCATGGACATGGCGGCTCCGTTAATGTGCGGCCCTGTGCAAAAAGCGAGATTACAACAGTTGGTGCGGCAAGAACTGCAGAATGCGGCATCGGATTGGCGGCCATTGGTGGTCGCCGTAAATGAACTGGCAGAGACAGTTGCCAATGTGGGTGCATGGCGACGTCCGGTATTAGGACGTCACGCTCAAAAAGGGAAGGAAAGTCATGTTATTTAATGCGCGGTGTCGGGTGGCTTTTTTTGTAGTGGTGGCTCTCTGGGCCGGTACAACAGTTGCCGCTACGCGTGAGCAAATGCAGGATCGGTTGCGGCAGATGGAGAGGATGGATTTTCTGGATGGCATAGAGGAGGCCAATGACTGTACGGCGCAGCGCGACTTTTCCTGCGCGCAAAAAGCGCTGTTGCAAGCTCGCGACCTCGCCGCTGATAAGACGGATATGGCGCTTCTGGCGCAGGCGAAAGCCAGTCTGAATGCTGAAAAAAAACGTGCTGACGAAGAAAGGGAGCAGCAGGAAGAGGAGGATCGTCTGCGTCGTGCTGAGGAGCAGCAGATTGCCGCCGCCGAGGCACAGGAACGTCGTGCGCAGCGTGAGGCAGATGATGCCTATCAACGCAAGATGAATCAGATCGCCATGAATAATGCCGCCATCCTTGCCTTCGGCAATGGTCTGAGCCAAGAAAAGCTTAATGCTCTAATGGCCGCCAGTACGCAGGATGTCATGAATGACACCGGCGGTAGCAATATGCGCGAAACCACCGAGCGCCTGCGTTCAGACAGTGAGCGTTCGCATAAGGAAAGAATGCAGCAGATCAATGCCGCACGAGAGCAGCGCGAGCAACAAAAGCAGCGCGATCAAGCAGCCCTGCAGCGATCTCTGCTTGAACAACGAGACCGCGATTCGCAGCGCAGGCCGCAGGTAGCCAGCAGGACTGCGTCAGAAACGGTAGTAGCGGCCGCATCGTCGGGGCCTACCGCCGCACAACGTCAGCAGCAGGAGGAAAAAGCGCGCCAAGAGCGCGCCGCCCAGCAGGCTGCAGATAACAAGGCTCGTGATGAGGCGGCGGTATTGGCGGAGCAGGAGCGTCAGCAAAGGCTTGCAAAGCAAAAAGCAGATCGTGAGGCCCAGCGTGCGGCGGAAAAAGCAAAGGAAGACGCCGATAAGAAAGAGTATTTGCGCCAGACAGCCCAGCAAACCACCTTGAAGGCGCGCATGTGCTACGGCAAAAGTTATGTGGTCGGGATTCGCCCGCGCATCAAACCAGAGAAAGTGTCCTGTGTTGACATGCACTACCGCGCCCGCTGCGCTGACAGCCAGGCCTATGTTACAGGCGTTGTGAAGAATTTCGTGGGTATGGGAACGGATTGCTTTACGGGCGACACCGCGGATATGCCGGCGATGAGTTGTCCGGTGGCCGATATCACTCTTGAAGTTACGCAGGCAGTGACCTGCGGAGGGTAAAAATTAGGTCTCGCTCTTTGGTACTCTCGCTGTAAAAAAAGCCCGCATGATGCCACTGCTGTCCCACGGTTTCACACCCCCAACCCGAGCTGACTGTTTTGGTCTGGCTCGGGCGGTGGGGCTCCCCGCGCCAGAGCCAGCAAATCCTGCTTGGTAAACACATTCATCTGCAGCACTCGCATCAATCCCTGCAGTTACAAATATTTCAGAAGCTATTAAATGATGAGCAGTATTTTGAAAGTGTTAAAGAGCGCAAGAAGTGTAGTGACGAGGCGGTATGGCAGAAGTTTTTTGAGAAGAATCCATGGATATTTGGCTATGGCCTCAGTTATATCCAGCTATCGACCTTGGACGATAGGAAGCTTGAGCAGGTAGTTCATGGCCATACTGTATTGGATCACGGAAAAAGAGTTGATGCCTTGCTGCGAAGTCGGGGTGTTATATCCAGCCTGTGTTTTGCTGAGATAAAGACGCACAAAACACAATTATTAAGCAGTTAGCCATACCGGGCAGGGTGCTGGGCTCCATCGTTGGAGCTTGCTGGGGCTGTATCTCAGATCCAGGGTACGGTCGCTCTCGCCACAGACTCGATTAGATCGAAGCTTTCTATGACCGACGAGGTTGGTAATCCAACGGGAGAAGAAGTATTTAACTACTTGCCTAAATCTTTTCTTGTTGTTGGCAGTCTTCATGAGTTTTCGGGTACTCACGGAGTCAATCAAGAGCGCTATAGATCCTTTGAATTATTTAGGCGCAATACGGCAAGTCCTGAAGTTATTACATTTGATGAGCTTTTCGAGCGTGCCAGGTTCATTGTCAGTCAATATGCTCCCTAGAAATAGCCGTTCTGAGTACGACCGCCGCATGCACCGGGTGCTGGAACATATCGACCAGCATCTGGATGCGGCACTGGACCTCAGCCAGCTAGCGGCAGTAGCGCATTTCTCTTCCTTTCATTTTCACCGCCTCTTTTTGGCCTGGATGGGTGAGATGCTGGGTGACTATCTGCGTCGGCGTCGGCTGGAAATGGCGGCCGTGCATCTGATTACGCAGCCGCGTACGCAAATCCTGCCGGTTGCACTCTCTGTGGGCTTTGGTTCGGCTGAGGCATTTACGCGAGCCTTCAAGGTACGCTTTGGCGCGTCACCTACGCTGTGGCGAAGCGAGCTGCTGAAACAGCGTACAGCAAACAGCAAGCTGGGTCAGACGGATAGCAAGCAGAGTCAGGCGGAGGATTTTGCACTGCCGCATCATGGCGATTCCCCTGTACAGCGCCCGCAAGGCAAGGATTCCGCCATGAACGTTAAACTGATAAATCGTCAGCCACAAACCATCGCCTACCTGCGCCATGTCGGCCCCTACGGCGAGCCGATTACGCGATTCTGGCAGCAGGTGTTTTATCCTTGGGTAGTCACGCAGGGTTTGCTGGGTGTGCCGCGTTACGGCATCAGCCACGATGATCCCAACATCACCGCACCGGAGCAGTGCCGCTACGATGCCGGTGTGGAAGTGCCGGCGGATTTTGTGGCCACCGGCCATGCCTTCAAAACCACCATCCCCGGTGGCCAGTACGCGGTGTACCGTTTCAAGGGCACCACGGATGACATTGTTGATGCTTGGACGGCTTTTTTGCGTGACTGGTTGCCGGGCAGCGGCCTGCAACTCGACAACCGTCCCTGCTTCGAGTTTTACCCGCTGGATGGCAGCTACGATCACGCCACCGGTATTTTTGAATGCGACATCACCCTGCCGGTGATTCCGCTTTGAGTGGCCGAAAGGTTTTTTCTTGAGGGTTGGGTTTGCACGGGATGGCATCGTTACCCTTGCAAAGTAAAATGCGGCGCGTCATAAACGGTTGTCAATAACAAGCACAAGGAGCCGTCATGCCTCTCTACAGTCCCATTCTTGCCCCGATTGTCGCGCTGGTTGCCTGGTCCATGGTCGTGTGGACATGGATGTATGCGACGCGCTTGCCGGCCATCATGAAGATGAAGATGCGGCTGGATTCCAACGCGCCGCGCGGCGAGCAGATGAACCTGCTGCCGGCAAACGTGCGCTGGAAGGCGGACAACTACAACCACCTGATGGAGCAGCCCACGGTTTTCTACGCGATTGCGCTGGTGTTGGCCATTCTGGGTGCGGGTGGCGGCATCAATGCCACACTGGCGTGGGCCTATGTGGTGCTGCGCGTGGTGCATAGCCTGGTGCAGGCAGGGGTGAACAAGATCGAGCTGCGCTTTGCGGTTTTCTTTCTCTCCTCGCTGGTGCTGATCGGGCTGGTTTTTAATGCCGTTATGATCCTGCTGAAGGCATCGTGACAGGCAGGGCCTGAGAAAATGATCAAGGAGTCATGATGCGACTGATCGGCATGCTGGATTCACCCTATGTTCGGCGCACGGCGATTTCACTGGATCTGCTTGGTCTGGCGTTTTCGCATGAAGCCGTTTCCGTGCTCAGTACCTTTGCGCAGTTCCAGGTGATCAATCCGGTGGTGAAGGCGCCGACGCTGGTCTGTGACGACGGTGAAGTGCTGATGGATTCCTCGCTCATCATCCAGTACGCCGAAGCGCTGAGCGGAAAATCATTGCTGCCACGTGAACCGCTGGAATTGCAGCATGCTCTGCGCTCGGTATCGCTTACCCTCGCGGCCTGTGAAAAAAGCGTGCAGATTGTTTACGAGCGCAATCTGCGTCCGAAAGAGGCTCAGCATGCACCGTGGATGGCACGGGTGAGCGGGCAGGCACTGGCGGCCTATGCAGGTCTGGAAAAAGAAGTGCAGCAGCGCTCCGCATTTTTTACGGGCCCGCTCAATCAGGCGTCACTTTCAGCGGCAGTGGCCTGGCAGTTCACGCAATCCCTGATGGCCGATGTGGTGCCTGCAGAAAAGCATCCTGCGCTGGTGGCCTTGTCTGCCCGGCTTGAACCGTTGCCGGTATTTCTTCGTTATCCACCTAACGGGCCTGGTGTGCAGCCGGCACCCTGACGGGTTCTCCTGAACAAAAAACGCCGGGCAATGCCCGGCGTTTTTCATGCTGCCGCTTTCTTCTCAGCGGAATGTCGGCGGTATCGGGAAGACTCCGTCGACACGGCCCTGATTGGTGGCTTGCAGGCCGCCAATCGTGATGATGCCGTGATCAACAAAGTTGACGGGGTCCACAGGGCTCACCATGGCGGTGTCCTCGATGCCGGTGCGCTGCTGGAAGTGACGGTCGCTGCCGGAGTTGAGGATGTCATTAGTGATGGCGGGCGAGTTGTGCCCGGTCGGTACCGTGAAGCCCAGCAGGCTGTGCAGGATTTCGTGAGCCAGGGTTTCGCCGATGAGGCGGCCGAAAACCTTGACGGCAAAATCCAGCAAATCCGCTGACGGTGATGCCGTGCTCTGGATCTGTATCAGCAGTGCCTGGGATTCCACGTCCACCATCGTGTCGCTGCCACCGGAGACTGCGTTGTCGTAGGCGCCGGGGAAGATTTCGATGGTGTCGTCGAACGCTGCCGATCCGATGCCACTGGCACTGGGCCGCGTCACGCCGAACAGGTTTGGTTCGGCGGCAGGCGGCTCTCCCTTGATGGTGGCGGGACTGACGAGGCTGGCCGCGACATGCGCCGGCAGCGCTTCGCTGAACGGTGCCATGCGCCACACGGTGCGCACATTTGCCGTGCGTAGAAGGTGACGACAGACACTGCGTGCTTCGCGCAGGACGTCGGCCTTGCGGCCGCTGATGCTGAGCTGGGTGAGTACGCCACTGAACGCGGCAGCATCTTCATCCACCGTCACGAACTGCGGCACGCTGATGTTGAGGCGAGTGGTGGCGACTTGCGAACCGCCGCCATCCAGCACGGCAACATCGAGTTGCGTGAGACCGGGGCGCTTGCCGCGCACCACGGTGGAGGCGCTGCCCGCACTCACCACATCGAGTGCAGCGGCTTCCACCGGTGTCCAGCGCAGGGTGTGGCCGGCGGGGCCGTTGCGCACCTGCACGTCCAGCGTGGTTTCACCGGTGATGCTGTGCGTGGCGGGATTGAAGCTGCGGTTTTCAGCCGAAGTGCCGTTGGTGCCCGGGGCGACGACCGGACGCGGCACATCGCCGAGTTCGGAGGCGGGCGGACGTGCATCCACTTCCACCTGCTCGCCACCCGGACGCGACACGCGCACCGACGCGGCATTGGCCCCCGCGGTTTGCGTAAGCTCGCCGATGTCTTTCGTGTTCATCGGTTTGGGATCGGTGACGGGGCCGGCGCCGATCATGCTCTGTATCGCGCCCTGCGTGAGGTTGCGTGCCTGTTCGTCGGTGAGCAGGCCCTGCTGCTTGGCCGTGTCGATGGCGCGCATGGTGCGGTCGATGTCCTTGCTCATCTTGGCCTGCAGCGCGAGGTTGGAGGCTTTCTCGCCGAAAGACTGCGCGGTGGCGAAGGCTGCTTTGAGTCCTTCGATGGCATTGCGCTGGTTGCCTTCAAGGCCGGTGATGTCCTTGAAGAGGTTGGGTTGGCCGAGCAGGCTGAGCGCTGCACTCAATCCGGAGGGGTCGGGTGCAGCCGGTGCGTTCTGCATGGCGATGATGGGTGAGGGGAAATCCTTGGCCGTCATGTCGGGCGGATCGGCGCGGCGCGAATCCGTGCTCACCGGCAGAATGGCGGGTGGATTGTCTGGGATGGGGGATTCTTCCCAGCGCCAGAAACGTTCCTCTTCTTTCACTTCGCAGGAATTGCAGGCGCCCATGACGGCTTCGGCATAAACGCCGCGGGTGGGAATGGCCACGCGCACCGGTTCGATCGGCGTGTTGGGCTGGTAGTGATCGAGCAGGTCGACCGGATTTTCCTTGTCCTGGTTGTAGGTGGGATCGAGATGAAAGCCGCGCGCCACCGGCATGATCATTGAATTGCCGACCAGACCGATGAGACGGTTTTCCACCACGGAAGCGACGCTGCGGCCACCGCTGTGCGGCGCTTCGAATCCGTCCAGCAGCATGTAGCGGCGATCCGGGCTCATGCGCCACCACAGTGCGTGATGATAGCGCTCGATGTTTTCGTTGAGGTTGTCCAGCAGGCGGCGTGCACGCTCCTTGTCTTCCTCGCGCGGATTGCGCAGTTCCGCCGAGTTCAGCGGCGTGTAGATGCGCACGGCATCCGAGCCCGTGATGTCGTTGCGGATATTGCCGTTGCGGAAGAGATAGCCCGACGAGTGCCTGGTCCGGTAGGACATGTTGCCGCCTTCGACGATGACGCGGGAGCTGCCCGGCAGCACGTCGAAGAGCGAAATGTACACGCCGTTGATCAGTGCGAATTCGCTGATCTTGATGAACTTGATGTTTTTGCGCGCGATGCCGGAGAGCGCATCGTCGAGACGCAATGACACCGAGAGCTGGCGGTCATTCACAAAGTTTGAGAGCAGCGTGGTGTCGATGGGCAGCGGATGTTCGGCATCGTTGTTGTCGATCCAGTGGAAGCGCAGCAGATCGACGAAAGCGCGCGCGATGCGCGGACCGTACTGTTCCAGAAAAATGCGGTCCTTGAACTGCTGGTCCTTGAGGAAGGTCTTGTACTGCTCTTCGGCGCTCAGCGAGGGGATGAGCTTGGCAAACCAGCCCCAGTTCACCGGATCAAAGTTGTCATCCTTGTCACGCGGGCGCGCGAGCTGGAAGCGTAGCGTGAGATCGCCTTCCACATAGTCCAGTGTCTGATCGGCATAGGTGCCCACGGGAAGATCGCTGCCTTCGTAGTGGTTGTCGATGCGTTCGAGGGCATCGAAACCGGCACGCAGGTCGCGTGTCGGCATGCAGGGTTGCAGCGTGTGGCGCCAACGCAGGGCCTTGGCCCGGTCAAAGCGCGACATCTGCAGCGGGACGAAAAGACATTCCTGCACATCGGTCAGACGCTGTCGCACGATGAGGTGTCGCAGTACTTCGAAATATTCCACCGTCATGGCGTGGCAGTGGTTGTAGTTGGCCACGGTTTCCGTGGTGACGGAAACGCGCTCGCCCTGTGCCACGCTCTGGATCACCGTGGAGCGCTGTGCGCGCATGGCCGCCGCTGCTTGCGAGGTACGGTCACGCAGGGTTTGCAGGCTGTTGGCCGCAACATTGCGCGATGAATTCTGCCAGGCACTGGAGCTGGCCGAAGAAGAGCCACCGCCAATGCCGAGCAGGCCACCGACCGGGCCGAGAATGGCACCGATACCGATACCGCCGGCAAAGCTGTCGGTGTCGGCAGAGGAGCCGCCACGCGCGCTTTCGCTGAGTACCGAGTTCACCATTTCACCGATGTCTCGATCCCGCGAGACGGTGGCGGTCAGGCTTTCCTGCTCCTGCAGTGATTCCTGGCGCACAGCCGATTCGCGCCGCTCCCAGTCGAGCACGGCAATCTGTTTTTTCTGGCCCGGCGCCAGTGGCAGGCTGTAAAGCAGCCGGCCCATGGAGTAGCCGTCGGCAATCCATTCCTGTTTGAAATGCAGCAGGTGGCCGTGAGCAATGGTGCAGGCTTGGTAGATGGTGGGTTCGTGATCCCAGTCCACCGGGTGTTTGCAATCGAGACGCGAGCGCTCAGGCGCGAAGGCACCGAGTTTGCTTATAGCGCTCATGATGTCGGTGTACTTGCTGCTGATGGCCACTTCCTGCAAAGCCGCGGCTTGGAATTTTTCCGGCCGGTTCAGGGCTTTCATCACGAGATCGGCATTGGGGCTGAAATCGGCAACGGATGCCATTTTCACTTCCACGCTTTCGTTTTCTTCGCCGGAGGAGTATTCCAGCTTGCGCAGTGTGGTGGTGCTGCCGCTTTTCACGCCCATGGTGGCCAGTGCCAGAATTTCGCCCCAGAGCTGCGGTGGCAGTTTGGTGGGCTCCTGCAGTGTCATGCCCTTGATGGAGGGTTCGGTGGTGCGCACGACATAGCTGTAGGAAAACTCCTGAAGCGTGCGGTCAGGCCGTGTGAAGTCGACGCAGCGACCCTGGCCGACATCGGAGCTGAAGCCACCGCCGTTGACGAGATCACGGGCATCCGGATCACGCAGCACGGCCGAATTCTTGTTGCTGCCGTGGCAACCGCAATCATCCTCTTCTTCCGGTGTCGATTGTCGCGGCACCTCCACGACCAGGATGACTTCGCCGGGAAAGGCGCCGTCATCCGTCAGGTGTATGGGCACGGGAGCGACGCGCTCCAGGGCGATGGTGGCGTGCGCGGCAGTGAAGGTATCGAGCGGATAATTGCCGGAGAAATAACCGGTGGCATCC
>Ga0209841_1000196_pt1 | contig 14805 bp, 17 predicted proteins | sample GWRWT4_30Apr14_FD_187185 | JGI IMG/M metagenome (GOLD analysis project Ga0209841, IMG submission 187185) | Sand microcosm microbial communities from a hyporheic zone in Columbia River, Washington, USA - GW-RW T4_30-Apr-14 (SPAdes) (version 2) | ecosystem: Engineered > Artificial ecosystem > Sand...
CGCCGACTCTGTCGCTTAGTAATAAAGTTTCATACTAAGTGGTGAGTTAGTCTTGTAACGTTTGAGTTCAGGTCTTGGCTCGTCAGGGCCTGTCGAGCCTGCAGTGAATGGTTATGTTGCAGTGCTCCGTACTACAGCTTTGGCCGCCTCAACTGAATTGCGGAACCCAATGTTGCGCTACGGAATTCGGTTGATTTGCCCATGTATTTCATCCAGGTTTTCGCCCTCACCCTCCGGGCCAAGAACGTGCTGGTAGTGCCATACAAGCTCATTCATATTGCCCAGCACAGATTTGCTGCTCGTCTTTGCATATTGCCAAAAATGGCAATCATCCATAACAAGGCTGATTTCTTCGGGTGAAAAATCCTCCAGCCGTAAGAAGTGAAATAAGCCGTCAAGAAAGATGAATGGAAATTTCTCCTTCGTACGGTCCGCTTTTTTTACGCCAACATATACGAATGAAACCAAGGTTGTTTCACTCATAAAGATCACGGCCTTCTTTCGGTCGACGCCGAATTGATTCACATACCACGCCCCAAACATCCCTGACGTTTCCTGTTCTGCAATCAATCCAGACGGCTTGAGACCAAGCAAATCTTGAACGATCGTTGTGCATTTCAAAGTCAACATGATGTTTCCAATGCAATATAACGACAAAGCTCACGCGCCGACGAAGGATGTCAGGTGGAGCGCCTTGTTGGGCGGCATGGCGTTGCTCCCAATGGTCGGCCGAACACGTGAGATTACTTCCGCACCACGTGCCAATTATTTTGAATATCGTGCGCTGCGTGTGTTCAGGGCATGAGAATGGCGCCAGTCAGCTCCGTGTAGAGGTAATACAAATCGCCATTGGCCATAACGTGGAGCTGGTGTGGATTTACATAGGCGGGCCGTTCGGCAATCTTTTCTTCGGCCGTCCACTCGCCATTGGCAAAGCTGCGATAGAACATGCCCAGCTGCAGCTGATTTGACGGGTCACCGTCCCAGACCATATGGAATCGTCCGCTACCATCTTTACCCAATCGCAACGCGGAGGTCTGGTAATTATTTTATAAAAAGCAGCATAGGTCCAAAATGTCATGGCGGATAAACATAGGCGACACTCCTTTTATGCTCAATAAAGTTTGATTTCGATTCAGAATGAAACGGACAAAAGAACTATTCAGGATGAAACTTTATTACTCTGTGACAGGTGATTATGGGTGATAAATTGCTGATTGAGTCGTGGTTTCCAAAGGCCACTACAGTCTGCGGTCTTGTCAGTTTGTAACGAGCCTATCTGAAAACATTTCGACGGATAGGCTCGTTTGTGTTCTGCGATGAAATGCCTATATCGGTGGTAAAATCCATTCACGCTCAGAAAACCTGAGTGCTTTCGTTGAATAATCAAGGACAGTCCCCATCCATGAGGGATGACGTCAAAGCCTTATCAGGTCTATAATCGCAACCCTTTTATTGGGTATTTCCGAATCTTGTCGTAATGAATAAAAAAAGAGGTCGTCATGCCTATATATGAGTACGTGTGTGAGAGTTGCGCGCATCAGTTTGATAAGTTGCAAAAATTCAGTGATGCCCCGCTGACAGAGTGTCCCGCATGTCATAAACCGGCGCTGAAAAAGAAAATTTCCGCCCCGGGTTTTCGCCTGAAAGGCGGTGGCTGGTATGAAACCGATTTCAAAAGCGGTGAAAAGAAAAATATTGTGAAGACTGAGTCTGCTCCATCGTCGAGCAGTTCATCGAGTACTGAGTCTGCCTGACGTGAGTCGGTAAGGCTTCATCCGTGGTTCGACCGCATCGTTCGTCGACCGAAAAAAATTGATAGGGTGTCAGGAGCAGGGAAACAAACAATGCGAAGCCATTATTGTGGTGAATTAAATCAAGGGCACATTGAACAAACGGTTGATTTGTGTGGTTGGGTGCATCGTCGCCGTGATCATGGCGGGGTTATTTTCCTTGATGTGCGCGACAGGGAAGGCATTGCGCAGGTGGTGGTTGATCCTGATACCCTTGAGGCCTTTGCGCTGGCTGAAAAAGTGCGCAGTGAATATGTGGTCAAGATCAAAGGGCTGGTTCGCCAGCGACCCGCAGGCACCGTTAATGCAGATATGCCCACGGGGCAGATTGAAGTCTTGGCTAAAGAATTAATCATCCTTAATAAATCCATTACGCCGCCTTTTCAGATTGACGAGCATCAGACCGTCGGCGAGGACGTGCGTTTGCGTTACCGCTACCTGGATTTGCGTCGCCCTGAATTGCTGGAGCGTTTACGTTTCCGTTCCAAAGTTACCAAGGTGATGCGTGATTATCTTGATGCGCATGGTTTTATCGATGTCGAAACACCTATCCTGACACGTGAAACGCCCGAAGGTGCGCGTGATTATCTGGTGCCCAGCCGTACCCACCAGGGTCATTTTTTTGCCTTACCCCAGTCACCGCAACTATTTAAACAGCTGCTGATGGTTGCCGGTTTTGATCGTTATTACCAAATTGCAAAATGCTTTCGTGATGAAGATTTACGTGCCGATCGTCAGCCAGAGTTTACCCAGGTTGATATTGAGGCGTCGTTTATTGATGAAAACTTTATCACCTCGATCGCCGAAGGCATGATAGTTGAGCTGTTTAAAAAGGTGCTCAAGGTTGATCTGGGCGTTTTTCCACGTATGACCTACGCCGAAGCCATGACACGCTTTGGCAGTGATAAACCTGATTTGCGTATTCCTCTGGAGCTGGTGGATATCAGCGACCTGATGAAAAATGTCGATTTTAATGTGTTTGCTGCGCCGGCTAATGATGCCAAGGGCCGTGTCGCTGCCTTGCGCTTGCCGCAGGGTGTTGATTTAAGCCGTAAGGACATTGATCAATATACCCAGTTTGTGGCTATTTATGGTGCCAAGGGTTTGGCCTATATCAAAGTCAATGATCGCAGCAAAAAAGCCGAAGGTCTGCAGTCGCCTATTTTGAAGTTTTTGCCTGAATCGCTTGTCGAAGAAGTGCTTGACCGGGTGGGTGCTGAAACGGGTGATGTCATTTTCTTTGGCGCTGACAAAACCAAAATAGTGAACGAATCGCTGGGTGCATTACGTATCAAGCTGGGGCTGGATCGAAACCTGTATACACGACCCTGGGCACCCTTGTGGGTGGTCAATTTCCCGATGTTCGACGAAACCGATGATGGTGGCTGGACGCCTTTACATCATCCGTTCACCCGTCCTCTGTGCTCACCAGAAGAACTGGCAGCGAATCCTGGCGAAGCGCTTTCCTGTGCGTGGGACGTAGTGCTTAACGGTGTTGAGCTGGGTGGTGGATCATTACGTATTCACGAGTCAGAGATGCAGCAGCAAGTATTTAGCATTCTGGGGATTGGCGAAGAAGAAGCTCGGGAAAAATTCAGTTTCCTTCTGGATGCGCTTCAATATGGCTGTCCACCGCACGGTGGTTTGGCCTTTGGGCTGGATCGTCTGGTGATGTTAATGACCGGTGCGCAAAGTATTCGTGACGTTATTGCTTTCCCCAAAACCCAGTCAGCCGCCTGTATGCTCACCAATGCACCCTCGCGGGTGAGCAATGATAAACTGCGAGATGTTGGCATTCGTTTGCGACAGGTTGTGGCCGAAGCTAAAGCCGACGTTGAATAAAGACACAGGTATAACGGGATATAAACAAGAGTTGACTCATGGCGGGACACAGTAAATGGGCCAATATCCGGCATCGCAAAGCAGGTCAGGATGCTAAACGAGGCAAGGTATTTACCAAACTGATTCGTGAAATTACCGTTGCGGCGCGTATGGGCGGTGGTGGCGAGCTAGGTTATAGCCCGCGCTTGCGTGCCGCCGTTGACAAGGCGCTGGCGGTAAATATGTCCCGTGATACCATTGATCGCGCTATTAAACGCGGCACGGGTGAAGGTGATTTCAAGAATCCTGACGAACTCACTTATGAGGGTTACGGTCCGGGTGGTGTGGCAATTTTGGTCGAAACCATGACCGATAACGTGAATCGCACCGTTGCCGAAGTGCGCCATGCCTTTGCCAAAGCGGGTGGAAATCTTGGCACCAGTGGTTCAGTGGCTTACCTGTTCAAACGACGTGGGGAAATCAGTTTTCCTGCCGATGTTGATGAAGATGTCTTGATGGAAAAAGCACTTGATGCAGGCGCCGAGGATATTCAACGTCATGACGACGGCAGTTTTGATGTTATTACAACGTTTGAAAGCTTTGGCAGTGTTCTTGATGCGCTTAAAGCGGCCGGTTTTACGCCGACGGGTGCCGAAGTCACCATGGCAGCAGAAAATCGGGTCGATCTGGATCTGGAACTTGCAGAAAAAGTGATGCATTTAATTGATGCCATCGAAGATCTGGATGACGTGCAGAATGTCTATTCCAATGCTAATTTTACCGAAGAGTTAATGGGACAAATGACGGCTTAGACCTTTTTTTGTTTCCATAACGCGCAGGGTGAGTCAGGAAAGATTGCTTTTGCCCCCCAATGAATGCCACTGTATGGAAATGCCATGTCCCTTATTTTAGGAATTGATCCAGGGTCGCGCTGTACCGGCTTTGGTATTATTCGTTTGCAGGGCAGCCAACCGTTTTATGTGACCAGCGGTTGTATTCGTACCACGAATGAAAATTTTCCAGAGCGTCTGCATCAAATTTATCTTGATTTGAAAGAAGTCATACAGGCGCATCAGCCTGATGAGGCTGCCATCGAACAGGTGTTTTTGGGTAAAAGTGCCAGCTCGGCTTTTAAGTTGGGGCAGGCCCGGGGTGCGGCTATTGTGGCGGCGGCAAGTCAAGGTCTTTGCGTGGCGGAGTATTCGGCGCGGCAAATAAAACAAACGGTTGTAGGACGTGGCGCAGCTGAAAAAAAACAGGTGCAGCATATGGTGTGTCAGTTGTTGCGTCTTGACTCGACGCCGCCAGAGGATGCTGCCGACGGCTTGGCCGTTGCCTTATGCCACGCGCACATGAGCAAGGTATTTTCACGCCTGCCGGGCGTAGAAAAATTTCGACAGGGGCGTTTGCAATGATTGGATTTTTGCGCGGTCGCGTTGTTGAGCGACAACCACCTTTACTTTTATTGGATGTGAACGGGGTGGGTTATGAAGTGCAGGCCCCTATCAGTACTTTTTATCGCTTACCCTTAACAGATAAAGAAATCTCACTCTACACCCACTTGGTGATACGTGAAGATGCGCACACCTTGTATGGTTTTTTTGATAAAAAAGACCGGCAACTTTTCCAGTCTTTAATCAAAATTACTGGTGTGGGCCCCAAATTGGCTTTGGTTATTCTTTCAGGTATGGAAGCAGATGCGTTTGTGCTGTGTATCCGGCATGGTGATGCCACTACATTGACAAGATTACCGGGTGTGGGCAATAAGACAGCAGAACGGCTTATTGTCGAAATGCGGGACAAATTCAAGAATTGGGAAGTGCTGGCACATTCAGGCAGTGAAGGAGAGGGCGCGCAGAACATTATTAATACCAGTCAGATAGCGTCATCCGCCAATGAGTTTATCCGTGAGGCAGAAGAGGCCTTGGTGTCTTTGGGGTATAAACCCGCCGAAGCCGTTCGTATGATCGCGCGGGTGAAAGATCAGGGAAACAGCAGTGAAAGTTTGATTCGCCTGGCACTTAAAGGCATGTTGGTTTAGACGTCTTTTTAAGGCAATCGGGCTATTCAATGGGGAGTCTATGAAGGTGTTTACATGATTGAGTCAGACCGGATTATCTCGGCCGCTCCCAAGGAAAATGAAAAGCACTTCGATCGGGCCATTCGTCCAGTGACTTTGAAGGAGTACATTGGTCAGCCTGCTGTGCGCGAACAGATGGAAATATTTATTGCCGCTGCGCGCAAGCGTAATGAGGTGCTTGATCACACCCTGATTTTTGGTCCACCGGGATTAGGCAAAACCACGTTAGCAAACATTATTGCCACTGAAATGGGCGGGCATATCAAGTCAACATCTGGCCCAGTGCTGGAAAAAGCCGGTGATCTGGCGGCACAGCTCACTAACCTCGAAGCAGGTGACGTGTTGTTTGTCGATGAAATCCATCGTTTGAATCCGGCGGTAGAGGAAATCCTGTATCCGGCGATGGAAGATTTTCAGCTTGATATCATCATTGGCGAAGGGCCTGCCGCACGCTCGATTAAACTCGATCTACCACCCTTTACTTTGGTGGGTGCTACAACGCGCGCCGGTTTGCTTACATCGCCCTTGCGTGATCGTTTTGGCATTGTGCAACGGCTGGAATTTTACAATACCGACGATTTATCGACCATACTGCAACGTTCTGCCCGCATATTAGGTGTACATATCGAATCTGAAGGTGCTTTTGAAATCGCGCGTCGCTCGCGTGGAACGCCACGTATCGCCAACAGACTGCTTAGACGTGTGCGTGATTTTGCGGAAGTCAAAGCGCAGGGTGTTGTTACTCTGGCTGTTGCCAGGGACGCGCTGAATATGCTGTCGGTTGACCAAAGTGGTCTCGACACAATGGATAGGCGTTTTCTGTTGTGTATGATAGAAAAATTTTCGGGTGGCCCTGTGGGAATAAGCAGTATTGCCGCAGCTATCAGTGAGGAAGTTGGTACGCTCGAAGATGTTGTTGAGCCCTATCTTATTCAACAGGGCTTCCTGATGCGCTCGGCTCGTGGCAGAATTGCAACCCAAAGCGCCTACCTTCACTTTGGACTTACCCCAGTCATGACCGTTCAGGCTGTTTTTGCTGAAGAACCAACAAGCATTACAGGTGACTGATAAACCCAATTGAATTTGACCAAGCATACCTCTTAATTCATCGATACGAATAAACCGGAGTACTTTACTTGTGAAAGCAGACATGTCTATTGTCCATTTGATTAGCAATGCCAGTGTTTTGGTACAGCTGGTGATGCTGCTGTTAATGATTGTCTCGATTGCATCCTGGACCATCATCTTTCAGCGTTATTCTGTACTATCAAAAGCGCAGAAATTTATCCGCACCTTTGAAGATGAGTTCTGGTCCGGTGTTGATTTGGGTCGTTTGTATGTGCGCCTTAACTCCCATCCAACGGTAGAAAGCGGTCAGGAAAATATTTTCAAAGCAGGATTCAAAGAGTTTGCACGATTACGTCAGCATTCCCAGGCTGATGCCGAGGCCGTCATGGAAGGCACGCAGCGCTCCATGCGCGTAGCCTTGTCACGAGAGCAGGAACGTTTGGAAAAAAGCCTGTCGTTTCTGGCGACAGTGGGTTCAACCAGCCCTTATATCGGGCTGTTTGGTACTGTATGGGGTATTATGAACTCCTTTCGTTCTTTGGCAGAAATGAATCAGGCAACACTCTCTGTTGTTGCGCCGGGTATAGCAGAAGCGCTTATTGCCACCGCCATGGGTCTATTTGCTGCGATACCGGCTGTTATTGCGTATAACCGTTTTTCATCCCAGATAGAGTCAATTCTGAATAGTTACTACACATTCTCGGATGAGTTTTCGAGTATCTTGCACCGTAAGGCGCATGGTCAGGGTGATTTGGCAAACAGTCATAGCCCTTCAGCGCAAGACATGTGAGGAGGCTTGGATTATGGAAACAATGAAACGCGGTGCACGAAAAAAGCCCATGTCTGATATTAATGTGGTGCCTTACATTGATGTTATGTTGGTCTTGTTAATTGTGTTTATGATAACAGCGCCCATGTTAACACAAGGAATTTCGGTGGATTTGCCCAAGGTTGTCAGTGAAAACATTCCGCTAAAAGACCAGGAGCCCCTGATTGTTACCGTTAAAAAATCGGGCGAATATTACATTGAATTGGGCGAGAAAAAAGACCAGGCAAAATCACTGCTTATTGTCAGTGACATGGTAGGCAAGATTCTTAAAAACAAGCCTCAAACGCCTGTTCTTGTGAATGGTGATAGTCAGGCTCTTTATGGGTCTGTGATTCAGTTAATGGCAACATTGCAGCAGTCTGGCGTGTCAAACGTAGGTTTGATTACCGAACCACCTAAATAATATAAGATTCCGTGTTGAAAAATCCTAACGTCTTATCGCACCCTGTTGTTAAAGCGCTTTTGTTGCATGCAGGCGTTTTCTTGCTGCTTTTTGCTAATTGGCGACTGCCAACAGACCCCATTGTTTTACAGCCGCATATAAATGTGTCGCTGGTCAAATCTGCGGATGTAAAAAAAACATCCGCACAGAAGCCTAAACCACCGGCGGAGACTGTAAAAAAAGAAGTTAAAGAAAAGGTGAATGAAGTAAAACCACAAGAAGAAAAAAAAATAGTTGAGCAGAAGGTTAAGGAACAAGAAATACAGCAGAAACTGATTCTAAAACAAAAACAGATTGAGAAAGAAAAACTAGAAAAGCAGCAGCAAAAGAAACTGGCGGAAGAAAAAGCACAAAAAGAAAAGGCGCAGAAAGAAAAAGAAAAAAAGCAAAAAGCGCTTGAAGATAAAAAACAGCTCGAAAAGCAGCGAGCGACAGAGTTGGACAAAATGAGGAAGAAGGAAGCTCAGCGTTTGAAAGAGCTTGAAGCGCTTCGAGCGCAAGAAAATCAGAGAATGGATAACGCGAGTTCCTCTGCGGATCAGGATGTGGTAAATCAATATATTGGCGCTATTCAAGAGCAAATTCAGCGTACGTGGTCGCGGCCACCGAGCGCTCGAAAGGGAATGCAGGTTACGTTAAAGATACGTTTGATTCCTGGCGGGGAGGTGGTATCGGTATCTATTCTGGAAAGCAGTGGCAATGCAGCGTTTGACCGTTCCGCAGAACAAGCCGTTAATAGGGCAGGCAAGTTGCCTGTGCCGCCAGATGCCAAAATATTTGATCGCCACTTCAGAACATTGGAACTCATATTTAGACCCGAGGATTTATAACTGTGATATTACGAAAAATTCTAGCCATACTTTTTTTACTGCACGCGTGTAATTATGCACAAGCACAGTTGCGTATTGAGATTACTCAAGGGGGCGACAATCCAACGCCAATTGCCATAGTGCCTTTTGCCTGGAGTGGGGGTGGTCTGCTGTCTGAAGATGTGTCGGCAGTTGTGTCCGCTGATTTAGGTCGCAGCGGTCAGTTTAGTCCCTTAAGTCGAGCGGATATGTTGAGTCAGCCAAGCTCACAGAAGGAAGTATTCTACAAAGATTGGGCCATAATGGGCGCTGACTATCTTGTAGTAGGACGGGTGGCGCCTATGGGTGCTGCGTATGATATTACCTACGAATTACTGGATGTGCGTACAAAACAGCCCATTGCCAAGTGGTCTATTGGTAATGTGAAAGACTTGAGGGTGGCCGCGCACAACATCAGTGACACTATTTATGAAAAACTCACTGGATTAAGAGGCGTTTTTTCTACCAAGATAATGTACATCCTGGTTAACGGTAAGGTCGGGGGTAAAAGAGTTTATCAGCTACAAATTGCCGATGCTGATGGCGAAAGACAGAAAACATTATTGCAGTCATCTGACCCCGTGATGTCACCAGCATGGTCACCGGATGGTAATGAAATTGCCTATGTTTCATTTGCTGGGGGCCGTCCAGCTATTTATATACAGAATCGTTTTACTGGCCAGCGAACACAGCTGACAAATTTCAGGGGTATTAATGGCGCGCCTGATTGGTCTCCTGATGGCCAGAATATGGCCATGGTTTTGTCAAAAGATGGGAATCCGGAAATTTATGTGATGAATATCCGAAGCAGGCAGCTGCGCAGACTCACGAATCACTATGCCATTGATACCGAGCCGCGCTGGACAAAAGATGGTCGCTCTTTGGTGTTTACTTCAAACCGGGGAGGCGGGCCGCAAATCTATAAAATTGATGCTACCACGGGTCAGTTGACGCGATTGACGTATAACGGAAATTACAATGCCCGTGGACAATTATCGTATGACGGTAGTGATTTGATTATGGTGCATCGCGAAAATGGCCTTTTTCATATCAGCGTACAGGATCTTCAGCGTGATAGTTTCAGGAGCTTAACTCAAACCATGCTTGATGAGTCGCCTAGTTTGGCTCCAAATGGTAGTCTGGCTATTTACGCAACAGAACAAGGGGGGCGAGGCGTTCTAGGGGTGGTTGCTCTTGGCGGAAACTCGAAATATGTACTGCCTGCCCAGTATGGTGATGTGCGTGAGCCGGTCTGGTCACCTTTTATGAAATAGAAAAAAAGCACATATTTTTTTTTGATAGTATTGAAAATTCTAACGTTTCACTACAATATAGCGCGCTGTCAAGCTAACGCAAGCAGGTCTAGTATTTTGACTCAAGGCAATCTAGATCGTTGTGTCGAGATTGCAAGTAAAAAGTTAATCAATTAACGGAGAAAAAGCATGAAAAATACAAAATTGTTGATGGCTATCGCCCTGGGTGTTGCCTTGGTGGGTTGTCAAAGCAAACCTAAAGGTGAAGCAGCTGATACCGCAGCACAAGTAGAAACGGGTACTAACGAAGCAGCAGGAATGAACGATACATCAGCATCCTCTTCAGAAGCGTCTAAAGCGTTGCTGTCAACAACTGTATTTTATTTCGACTTCGATCAAGCCGTAGTTAAGCCAGAAGCTTTTGAAGCACTTCAGGCTCACGCTACTTTCTTGGCTGGCAATCCTTCTTCTGCAATTCGTTTGGAAGGCCATGCAGACGAGCAAGGCACTCGTGAATATAACATTGCTCTGGGTGAGCGTCGTGCAAAAGCCATTGAAAGCTTTTTGCTGGTTAATGGTGTAACTGCCGGTCAAATTGAAACCATCAGCTATGGTGAAGAGCGTCCAGTTGACGCTGGCCATGGTGAAGGTTCATGGGCTCAAAATCGCCGCGTAGAAGTTATTTACAAGTAAGACCTTTATGTAAGTAATTTAAACAAGCCGGCTGGACTATTCCTGACCGGCTTGTTTTGTATTGAGAGTCAAAAAAGAAACTTGCTGATTCGGGTTGCTTGTATAAAACAAATTACTCGTGTTGTTTATTTAATTTTGTATAAAAATTTGTATAAACAGGTGGAATGGCATTGACGTCAAACAGGTGTGCTAGATCAGCCCAATTTTTTTCATTTATTGCAGCAATATTCTTTTTTTGCTCCATTAATATTGATTTTATTCAAGAAGCTTCTGCTGACTCGGTGCTGCTGGTTCCGCAGAAAGGCAAGTCAAAACCTGCTGCGCCAGATCATATTTATGACGAGGATGTTGCGAGCAATCGTCAAGGTGCTTCAACTCAAATACAGTTATTGAATCAAGTTCAGCAATTACAAGAAGAAGTTCAACAACTGCGCGGAATCGTTGAAGAGCAAGTCTATATTCTCGATCAGCTCAAAAAAACGACAAAAGAGCAGTATCTGGACTTGGATAATCGTATATCAAAATCACCTGCTAAAAGTGACATTAGCAATGATATCTCTGAGCCCTCCCAGTCAGACAGTTCGTCTGAAACCGTGCCGTCTGATTTGAGCAAAGCAAAACCGGCAGAGAAAAAACTATATGATGAGGCGCAGGCCAGTATACGGTCTCGCGATTATCAGAAAGCTGTTGATAAACTCAATAGTTTGCTGACTGATCATCCCGATGGTGCGTATGTTTCCTACGCGCACTACTGGTTAGGCGAGGTGAATCTTGCTTTGCCTGAGCCGCAATATCAAGAAGCGGAAATTCATTTTCTCAAACTTCTTCAGCGTGAAGCGAAACATGCGAAGGCCCCGGCCGCACTTTTCAAGTTGGGAAAATTGTATGACCTTACAAATCAGCCCCAATTATCTGATAAGTATTTTAAGCGCGTGATCCAGCAATATCCTGATGATCCGGCGGCAACCTTGGCAAAACGTTATTTGGAAGTTATCCATTCACGAGAGAAAAATGAATAGAGTTAAATTGCGTGTCTGCTGGACTTAGCGCACGCGCTTATCTAAATTCCCCGTCTGTTGAAAAATCCCTCCGTATTTTTAACTTTAAAGCTGATTGGTCATTGAATACGCTACGCATTACTGAAATTTTTTATTCGATTCAAGGTGAAAGTCGTAGCGTGGGTTTGCCCACCGTTTTTGTGCGACTGACCGGCTGCCCATTACGCTGTACCTATTGTGATAGCGCATACGCGTTTAGCGGTGGTGAAATCAAAAGCATGGAAGAATTGCTGCGAGAAGTGTCAAAGTACCGTACACCTTATGTCACAGTGACCGGTGGTGAGCCGCTTGCACAAAAAGCTTGTCTTGGTTTTATGTCTCTTTTGTGTGATGCAGGGTATGAAGTTTCACTGGAAACCAGTGGGGCACTTGATGTCAGTCAGGTGGATGAGCGTGTTATTAAAGTCATGGATCTAAAGACGCCATCTTCGGGTGAACTGGAGCGAAATCTCTATAGTAATCTCGATTACCTAAGCAGTAAGGATCAAATAAAATTTGTCATTGGAAATCGTGAGGATTACCTGTGGGCAAAGGAAGTGCTGATGACACGCTTAAGCGCCGTGAGCTCTGAGGTACTTTTTTCCCCTAGTTGTGGCGAACTGGATCCTGCTGAATTGGCTGACTGGATTATTGCGGATCAGTTGCAGGTTCGTTTTCAATTGCAATTACATAAAATACTATGGGGTGATCAGCCGGGGCGCTGAGCATGTATTTTAAAAAAGGATCTGTGATTAAATGAAAGAAAAAGCGCTTATTTTACTCTCAGGTGGATTGGATTCTACAACTTGTTTGGCTATTGCTCAGCAACAGGGATTTGACTGTTACGGGCTGAGTTTTGATTACGGTCAGAGGCATCGAATCGAGCTTTTAGCTGCTGAAAAAATTGCAAAGCACATGGGCGTAGTGGATTACAAAGTCGTTCCGATTAATCTGCGAATGTTTGGTGGTTCGGCGCTTACCGATGATGCTATTCATGTTCCGGAGGCCCCGTCAGCAGGGTCTCCATCGCTTAGCGAGATTCCTGTCACTTACGTGCCAGCACGAAATACCATATTTTTGGCAATTGCCTTGGGTTGGGCAGAGGTATTAAATGCGAAACACATTTATATCGGTGTAAATTCAGTGGATTATTCGGGTTACCCTGATTGCCGGCCGGAGTTTATTCGGGCTTTTCAAACGATGGCTAATTTGGCTACCAGGGCAGGAGTGGAAGGTGAGGGTCCGATATTTCATACACCCCTTATATCCTTAAGCAAAAGTGACATTATCAAATTGGGCACGGAACTGGGTGTCGATTATAGCTTGACCATTTCATGCTACCAGGCAGATGAATCTGGTCAGGCATGCGGGCTATGTGATAGTTGTCGCTTGAGAAAAAATGGATTTGATCAAGCTGGGGTGAGTGATCCGACGAAATATAAATAGGTCGTAGTGACTCAATGATTTTTCACTACGAGCTATAAAATTTATAATTCACGCTTGTAAAAAATATTAAATAAAGTATTATACGCCCTCCCATAAAAGGGCCGTTAGCTCAGCGGTAGAGCAGTTGGCTTTTAACCAATTGGTCGATGGTTCAAATCCATCACGGCCCACCATCGTCACTCAATAAAATCCTGAATTTCAGTAGAAGTACAGTGAGAATCCATTCACCATTAGGGTGAACAAGCAGGATCATTCCCAGTCTTTAATGGCTCGCCAGCAGCAAGAAAAATCAATTAATCATCTTCACTGCGCAAGTCTGTCGTTAGTTTCAATATTCGCTCTATTCCTGCGTGCTGCGTCCTTATATTGCTTGGTTTTACATGGAGCTATTCATTTGCATCGCTGGTCTCGCTGAAGGGCACATCGCGGCGTTGGAAACGAGTTCAAAATACTCATGTACTCATGTACTCATGTACTCATGTACTCATGTACTCATGTACTACGATGTACTATGCATACACTCCGCTTTTTCGCCCACTTCCGCCTTGTGCCGTATCCCTTGATCAAGATCGTGAACAGGCCCCCAGAGCCGCTGCAATGAGTGGCAACAAGCCCAGTACCGAGACCACCGTAGCACCGACAGGTAAATCAGCGCTGAAGGATAAGCACAGTCCAGCGATTGCGCCCAATAAACCAAGACACCACCCCAACAACAAACGAGCGATGAATGAATGCACAACGAGCGATGCACTGAACGCGGGGATGATCAGGAAAGCAAATACCAGCAACACGCCTGCAACATTCACCGCGATAGTAATCACAATGGCGAACGAGGCAAAGAACAGAAATTCCCACAGAAAACCAGGTGAGCGTGAGCGGGCTTCCTCTGTTGAGAACGATAAAGTGTAAAACTGTTTGTGATAAATCCCGTGCAACATAGCCAAGGCCAGATAAATCATCGCCACCACGGCAATTTCCTGCCAACGTATCCATAAAATATTGCCATTAAACAAGGTGCTGAGCTCCTCCATGCCCTGGCTCGAACGGCTGAGGATCACAACGGAAAGCGCGGTAGCCACCACATAAACACAGCCAATGATGATCTCGCGCGTGGTTTTTCCGGGAAGATGGCGTAACCCGGCAAAAGCAAATGCCGTGACCAGGGTGGCGCCGAAGGCATAAAGTTGTGCGTTTAAACCATGCGGCTCCTCTCCCAACATAAAGGCCAGGCTCATTCCCAGAGCGGCCATTTGAGCCAGCGCCAGGTCAACGAAGATAATGCCGCGCGCCAATACATGCAGACCCAAATAGGTATGTGTCAGTATCATTAAGGCACTCATGACAAATGCGGGTAACAGGATTAACCAGGGTTCCATCTTGGTTAATCCTCCACCTTGTTCAGTGCCGCCACGATGGCATCAAATAAATCAAAATACGTGTTGATATCAGTCTGAGCCCCCACCGATTGGGGCAGTACCACCATGCGAATAGCCGT
>Ga0209841_1000197_pt1 | contig 14790 bp, 20 predicted proteins | sample GWRWT4_30Apr14_FD_187185 | JGI IMG/M metagenome (GOLD analysis project Ga0209841, IMG submission 187185) | Sand microcosm microbial communities from a hyporheic zone in Columbia River, Washington, USA - GW-RW T4_30-Apr-14 (SPAdes) (version 2) | ecosystem: Engineered > Artificial ecosystem > Sand...
AACTGCATCAGGCCCTGGATGGCGTGGCGCGCGCGGTCCAGCGATTTGGCCTCGATCAACTCGGCCACTGTGAACAACACCATCACCATGGCCGCTTCAGGCCATTGGCCCAGCACCAGGGCGCCGGTCACGGCAATGCTCATCAGGGCGTTGATGTTCAGGTTGCCGTTGCGGATGGCCACCCAGCCCTTCTGATAGGTCGTGATGCCGCAGGCCAGCACCGCCGTCAGCGCCAGCATGGCCGCCACCCAATTGGGCATGCTGAGCCAGTGCGCGGCCTCGGAGGCCACGGCGGCCACCCCGGCCAAGGCCAGTGGCCACCAGGGTTTGGCAGGCGCTGAAACAGGCTTGGCATCTGAAGCCGTGCCCGTGGCCACCTCTGGGGTGAAGCCCAGAGAGCGGATCGCCGCCAGGATCGGCTCGATGGCCAGGGGCTCGTGCGTCACCGTCAGCACGCGCTGCATCAGGTTGAACTCCATGCCCGAGACACCGGCCACGCCGCCCAGCTTCTTGCGCAGCAGCGCTTCCTCCGTCGGGCAATCCATCTGCATGATGCGGATGGGTGTTTGCGTGCCCGTGCCTTTGGGCAAGGGTGCGCCAGCCGCCAAGGGCGGCACGGTCGTCGCCCCGCAGCAAGGTTCATGGCCATGCGCGTGGTGGTGTGAATGGTGTTCAGGATGAGCAGACATGGGCCGGTGGTTGTGCGTTTCAGCCATTACACAAGCTAAAGCAACTATAGAGTCAAGGGGTTTTTGGGAGCATCCGCCACTGCCGTGCGCGGGACATGAGCCACGAGGGGAAAATGCACAACAAGGATCACTGGGAAAAGGTGTATGCCACCAAGGCGCCAGACAGCGTGAGCTGGCTTCAGCCGCATGCCGACATGTCGATGCGCCTGATTCGCGCCGCCGGCCTCGGCCGCGACGCCACCATCATCGATGTGGGCGGTGGCGCCTCCACGCTGGTTGACGCCCTGCTGGATGATGGCCACACCCACTTGATCGTGCTGGACCTGTCGGGCGCAGCTTTGGCAGAAAGTCGTCGTCGCCTGGGTGCCCGAGGTGCGTCCGTGAAATGGCTGGAGGCGGACATCACCCGTGCTTCGATCGAGCCCCAAAGCATCGCGTTGTGGCATGACCGCGCCGTTTTCCATTTCCTGACCGCCCAGGAGGACCGCGTGGCCTACGTGGGGCAGGTCTTGCGGGCACTCAAGCCAGGCGGCCACGTGGTCATGGCCACCTTTGGCAGCCACGGGCCCACCCAATGCAGCGGTTTGCCCGTCATGCGATACGCGGCAGACGAACTGCATGCCGAGTTTGGCGAAGCATTCACCCTGCTGGCGCATGAAGAACAGTTGCACCACACGCCGTTTGGCACCGACCAGCAGTTCATCTACTGCCTATTCCGAAAGCGGCTCACCTGAAGGCCTTCGCCGACGATGGATAGCGCTCGTTCACCCAATCCGGGTGCTTCCACACAATGCGCAGATCCCGGTGCCGCCACGCATCCACCCACATCGACACAAACTCGCCAAACACCAGGTGCAGCGGGTTGAGCGAACGCGGCGGCCGGGCACTCACGCCATAGCGGATCTCACCCGCCTCACGCTCGTCCACAAAGGTGCCGAACAGGCGATCCCAGATGATGAGCGTGCCGCCAAAATTGGTGTCGATCTGGCGCGGGTTGCGGCCATGGTGGACGCGGTGATGCGATGGCGTGTTGAACACGTATTCGAACCACGCCGGCAGGCGCCGAACCACCTCCGTGTGGATGAAGAACTGGTAGAACAGGTTCATCTCGAACGCCAGCACAACCAGGTTCTTGTCGAACCCGATCAATGCCTGCGGGATCGTGCTGAGCAACACCACCCCCGACAAATCAAACATGGGCGTCTGCCGCAAGGCGGTCGACAGGTTGTAGCGCTCGGAGCTGTGGTGCACCGCATGCGCAGACCAGCCAAAGCGCACGCGGTGCATGAAGCGGTGTGCCCAGTAAAAAAGCAGGTCCGTCAGCACGAACACCAGTGCGAAATCCAGCACCACGGAAGATGACCGCCATCTCAAACCCCACTGCCGCACCCAGTCATAAAACACAGTCACCACCAGCGCGATGAAAACGCCATCCACCACCTTGTACAAAACCCCGGTCGAGAAATTCGCCAGCGTTTCTTTCGTGTCATAGGCATCAGGCCGCTGTTGGTGAATCAAGTGTCGCCGCTCCAACAGCACCAGCCCGATGAACACCGAGCCGGCGATGAGGATGAAATACAAGGCGTGTAAAAAATCGGTCACCGGCCATCTCCAAAATCATGTCGTCAATGGCTTGACTCTAGAGACGCGGCCCCGCAATGCATCGACAATGCATGCCAATGTTTTAACCATCCATGCCAAGCCATGTCTTTCCTGATCCGCGTTACCGGCGCCTGGACACGCCTGCTCACCGACTGGCTGGACCGAGAGTCACTCGATGCACGCCGCTTGCGGGCCGCTGTGGGTGCTCATGCGGTGGACGACGCCGTGCCCATGGTGGCGTGGGCTGCCTTGTTGGATGAAGCGGCCGCGCTGTGCCCCGACCGCCCGGCCCTGGGCTTGAGCATCGGCGCCGGTGTGGCGGCGCGCCACGTGGGTGCGCTGGGCTACCTGGTGACAGCCTGCGACACCCTGGGCGATGCCATGGCGGCCTACCAGCGCTACGAGAGCCTGTTCTATGGCGCCGGCATTGCTCAGGTCCACCCCACCGGCACGAACGTGAGTTTGAGCTGGCCCCCGGGTGGTGGTGGCGCCCTGGCTGACGAGGTGGCCATCGCGGCGCTGGTCTCGTTCATGCGGCAACAGGTCGATCGCCAAGTGTCGCCCATACACGTGCACTTCCTGCATTCAGCCAGCCCCGAGCGCCAAGCGGCCAACGCACAATTTTTTGGCTGCCCCGTGCTGTTCGAGCAGCCGCGCACGCTGGTGAGCATTCCCCTGCCCCTGCTGGGTCTGCCTTTGTCCAAGCGAGACCCCATGCTGAAGGAGTTGCTGGAGCGGCAGGCGCAGGCCTTGCTGGATGCGCTGCCCGACCCCAACGCGTTTGACCAGTCCGTGCAGCAACTGCTGGCGCGCCTGCTGCCCGAGGGCCAGGTGTCGGTGGACAAGGTGGCCGCCAGCCTGCACCAGTCCACGCGCACCTTGCAAAGGCGCCTGGCCGACAGCGGGCTGTCGTGGCAAGAACTGCTGGACCGCACGCGCGAGCAACTGGCGTGCGGCTACCTTCGGGACCACGGCTTGTCATTGGCGGAGATCGCCCTGCTGCTGGGCTACAGCGAGCAGAGCGCCTTCACGCGGTCTTTCAAACGCTGGACCGGGCTGACCCCCAAGGCCTTCAGGGGGCAGGTCAAGCCCTTGGATTGAAAAAAGGGGCGGCGCCATCGGCACCGCCCCTTCATTCACAAGCCCCGCTTGTCAAAGGCAGCAGTTGAACATTTGCTGCACACAGCAGGCCAGGTCACCGCAGCAACCTGTGGCCGCGAGGGTCAGTGCAGAGGCCGACATCAGGCCAATGGCCACGGAAATTTTCAGCAATTTTGATTTCATGATTGAGATCCTTGTTGGATGGATGAGCAGGTATTTCAAAGGGCGAAACACGTGGCTCAATCCGGCGGATGCCAAATTTCTTTGATGGGGTTGGCCGCACAGTTGGCGTCGCGGCCTGTGACCATTGGCGCACCGAACGAACCCACGCGCATTGGGTTGCCCAAGTTGATGGCCGCCGGGGCCTCGCAGGCCTGGCAGCTTGGACTGGCGCAATGGGTCATGCCTTTACAGCCCTGCAGGCAGCACTCGCTGTACGCTGAAGTCGATGCCAAAGTCGATTGCGCCACGAAGAGGCAAGCGAACAGCACGGCGATGAGGGCAAACCATTGGCGCATGGGCAAAACTATACGCGTTCCGCAAGCGCTGTGCGGTCGAATTGATCTGCGTCAATGAATCAAATGCCCACGCGCATCAACCCGTTTTTGGCGCGCATCTTGCAACTATTTTCGGGCGTCAGTTTCAACGACCGAGAAAGGCAGCGCCATGGTTAGCACGCACCACGAAAGGGCCAGCATCGAGCTTTTGACGGTCTATCAAGTCAGCAAGATCCTGGGGTCCTCCCTCGACATTTACAAAACGTTTCGGGAAGCCCTCAATGTCATGGTGTCCCTGATGGGTTGGCGGCGGGCCATCGTGAGCCTGCAAACCGAGGAAGGCACGTTGGAGGGCATGTGTGCCGTGGGCCTGTCCCGAGAAGAATCCGCCAAGTTGGTATTTGCCGTGGGTGAAGGCATTGTGGGTCGGGTGTTCGCCAGTGGCCTGCCCATGGTCGTGCCCGACATCCAGGCCGAACCCCTCTTTCTGAATCGAAGCGGCGCTGCGGATCAATCGCCCAATGACTCGATCGCCTACATCGCCACCCCGATCAAGGCAGACCGCCGCACCTTGGGCGTGTTGACCATGGACAGGTTGGTCACCGACCGCTCCGGTGTCTTTGACGAAGACCTGCGGCTGTTGTCGATGGTGGCCACGCTGATGGGCCAGAACCTGCTGCTGCACCGCAGCGTGAGCGCAGAGCAAGGGCGGTTGTACGAAGAGAGCCGACGCCTGTCCAAGGCCCTCAAGCCGGTCTACAAGCTCGACACGGCCATTGGTGGCTCGCCCCGCATGCAAGAAGTCTTCGCCGAGGTGCACCAGGCGGCGCCCACCAAGACCACCGTCCTGCTGCGCGGTGAAAGCGGCACCGGCAAAGAGGTGGTGGCCCGCGCGGTGCACAACTTGTCGCCGCGCAAGGATGCGCCTTTTGTCCGGGTCAACTGTGCGGCGCTGACCGAGTCGCTGCTTGAGTCAGAGCTGTTCGGACATGAGAAAGGCGCCTTCACCGGGGCAGTGAACACCCGCAAGGGTCGCTTCGAGATGGCGCATGGCGGCACCCTGTTCCTGGACGAGATCGGCGACATCTCCGCCGGTTTTCAAGCCAAGCTGCTGCGGGTGCTGCAAGAGCGCGAGTTCGAGCGGGTGGGCGGCACCGCGTCCATCCGAGTGGACGTGCGCATGGTGCTGGCCACCAATCGAAACCTTGAAAAAATGGTGGCCGCGGGCGAGTTCCGCGCCGATCTGTACTACCGCATCAACGTGGTCAGCATCTTCCTGCCGCCCTTGCGTGAACGCCGTGAAGACATCCCCTTGATGGTGGAGCACTTTCTGGCGCGCTTCAACCGCGAGAACAGCCGCCAAGTCAAGGTGACGCCGCGCGCCATGAAGGTTCTGAGCAGTTGTTACTGGCCCGGCAATGTCCGCGAGCTGGAAAACTGCGTCGAGCGCACCGCCACCATGGCCCACAGCGAAGACCTGACGGACCTGAGCTTTCCCTGCCATGACAACCGCTGCCTGACGCAGGTACTGCACCACGTCGACCGCGAGGACGCCGTCAAACCCGGTCGCCCCATCGGCATCCCGATCACCGAAGCGCCCCTGCGCCCCGCCATGCCCGTCAAATCCGTGGACGGCGCCGAGGTGGATGACGATCACAGTTCATTGGCCACCGCCTCAGACGACAAGCCAGAGGGCGAACGCGAACGCCTGATCTGGGCCATGGAAAAGTGTGGCTGGGTGCAAGCCAAGGCCGCACGCCTGCTCAACATCACGCCACGCCAGATGGGCTATGCCTTGCAAAAATATGACATCGAAGTGCGCAAGTTCTAACGCCTGCCGCTAGGCAAAGCACAGGGGCTGGTCTTCGCATTGTTCGCAATGCGGAGACTTGCAGATGAGCACCTCAGCCCGCTCGCATAGCATGCGGTACAGGAACTTCTTCCAGCGCATGTCCTTGTGATTGAGCGCCTTCAAAGCAGTGAAGTGCTCCTGCATCAAGGCGCCCAGTTGGGCGCGGTTGGCCAGCCCAAGATCTTCCCAAAGGTGGTTGGGGCCCATGCAGGCCTCGGCCACGGCCTGGGCCAGGTGCCGGGCCAGCACACCCGGGTGAGTCGCGTGCTCCATGAGCAGCACGACCAGGTCATCGACCTCGTCATGAACCGCGAGCTTGGGGATCAGCATGTCGTTCATGGTGGCGTCCTCTTGCGTGCACTGACATGCTGGGTGTGGCGCAAGAGCTGTGCCATGCCCATGGCCCCTCCAGCACGCTCCCACCTGTCGGCTTTGTCAGGGATCTGACAGGGCCTTGCGACAAGCCGTGTTTCAAAGCCTTCAAGCCCCACACCAAACACCAGGCCACAAACGCTAAGTCATTGATTTTCAATTGATTTATAGGTGGCACGGAACTGGCAATGCAGGCTTGGCAACGAGCCGCAACTCTTGGACGGGGAACACCACATGGACGCACCGCAACTCGCTTCGAAAGCCTTCATCGGCATCGGTCAAATCCGGCCCTTGGGCGCCGCCATCACGCCTGAACCTTCGGGCGGCTGTGGCACCACGGGCGGTGAAGGCAAGGCCAGTTGCGGCACCTCTGGTGGGCCCGATGACATGCCGCAAGAAATCTGGGACAAGGTCAAGAACCACCCCTGCTACTCGGAAGAAGCCCACCACCACTATGCCCGCATGCACGTGGCCGTGGCACCGGCGTGCAACATCCAATGCAACTACTGCAACCGCAAATACGACTGCAGCAACGAGTCCCGCCCCGGCGTGGTCTCGCAAAAGCTGACACCTGAGCAGGCTGTCAAAAAAGTCTTGGCCGTGGCCAGCGAGATCCCGCAGATGACGGTGCTGGGCGTGGCAGGCCCCGGCGATTCATTGGCCAACCCCAAGAAGACTTTCGACACCTTCCGCATGCTGCAGGAAACGGCGCCGGACATCAAGCTGTGCATATCGACCAATGGCCTGGCGCTGCCCGACCTGGTCGATGAAATCTGCCAATACAACATCGACCACGTCACCATCACCATCAACATGGTGGACCCCGCTGTGGGCGAGAAGATTTACCCCTGGATCTTCTGGCAGCACAAGCGTATGACCGGCTACGAGGCCGCCAAGATTCTGCACGAGCGCCAGATGCTGGGCCTGGAGATGCTGACCGCGCGCGGCGTGCTCACCAAGATCAACTCCGTGCTGATCCCCGGCATCAACGACGAGCACCTGATCGAGGTGAACCGCGAAGTCAAAAAACGCGGCGCCTTCCTGCACAACATCATGCCGCTGATCTCGGAAGCCGAGCATGGCACGGTGTTCGGCCTGACCGGCCAACGCGGCCCGACCGCGCAAGAACTCAAGGCCGTGCAAGACGCCTGCATGGGCGGTGCTAACTTGATGCGGCATTGCAGGCAATGCCGCGCTGATGCGGTTGGCTTGCTGGGCGAAGACCGCAGCGAAGAGTTCACGCTCGACAAGATTGAAGAGATGGAGATCGTGTACGACCTGGACAAGCGCCGCGACTACCAGGACAAGGTGGAAACCGAACGCCAGGCCCAACACGCCGCCAAGCAGGAAGCGCTGAGCGCCCAGGTGGAACGCGCAGGGGTCGATCCCGACATGAAGGTGCTGGTGGCCGTGGCCACCGAGGGACACGGCCGCGTCAACCTGCACTTTGGCCATGCCACCGAGTTCCAGATCTTCGAGGTGTCGGCCGCCGAGGCCCTGTTCGTGGGGCATCGCCGGGTGGACTTGTACTGCCAGGGAGGCTTTGGTGAAGACGAGCAGTTGCCCTCCATCGTCAAGGCCATCAACGACTGCCACGCCGTGCTGGTGGCCAAGATCGGCGCCTGCCCGCGTGACGAGCTCAAGGCAGCGGGCATCGAGCCTGTTGATGCCTACGCCCACGAGTTCATCGAGAAAGCCGCCCTGAGCTGGTTTGCCGACTACGCCGACCGGCTGGCACGAGGCGACATCACCCACCAGCCTCGAGGCGATGCCTCCATCCGCCAAGGGGCCTACACCTCTGAAGCGGCGGCCTGACCCGTCCTAGCGAACCCTGTTGACCGAAGGAGAACCACCATGGCCTTGAAGATCATCGCCTCCACCTGCACAGGCTGCTCTGCCTGCGAACCCGAATGCCCCAACGTCGCGATCCGCGAAAAGGGCGGGACCTTCATCATCGATCCGGCCAAGTGCACGGAATGTGAAGGCCAATTTGATGCGCCCCAATGCCTGGCCGTGTGCCCGGTGGATGGCTGCATCGTCAATGCTTGAAAAAGGGAAAGACATGACCATCAACATGACCGTGACCCAGGCCGCCGAACGCTTCATCAAGCGCATGGTGAAGTTCTCGGGCCTGCCCGCCACCGCTGGATTTCGCCTCACGGTGAGCCCGGGCGGCTGCTCGGGCTACAGCAGCGAGTTCACCGTGGAAGCGGCCCCCTTGGAGGGCGACAAGGCCTTTGACATCAACGGCGTGACGGTGTTCCTGCCCGCGCAAAGCCGCCTGATGCTGGACGGCGTGACCGTGGACTTTGCCGACACGCCCACCCAATCGGGATTGACCTTCTTCAACCCGAACGCCGGGGCCTGTGGCTGCAGCAGCAGTGACAGCAGCACCGACAGCAGCGCGGCCACACCCCCTTCGGTGGCCAAAATCGAGATCAGCTCGATCCGTTCGTCCATGCCTCGTCCTGTGAACTGAAGCCTTGGGGAACCCGCCATGCACCACCACCCCTCATCCCAGCACGACGCCGGCTTTGACAGCGCCGTGCTGGGGGGTGGCTTGCCCGCTGAAGTGGAAGGCCTGATCACGCAAGCCGGACTGGTCCGCAGTGACCGCGCCCTGGCCGAGCCCTTGCTGCAAAAGGCGCGCGAACTGGCGCCCTCGCACCCGGCCACGCTGATCGCGATGTACCGCTTTCACTTCTACGGGCACCGCCTGAAGGAGGCCCGCTCGGTGGCGCAGGAATCGCTGAGCATCGCGCGGTCTGCCTTGGGACAAGAGCTCAACGTCAATGACGAGCAAGCGCGTTTCGACGCGGCCACCCGCTTTTACCTGTTCGCGCTGAAGGCCTACGCTTACCTGAGCTTGCGCCTGGGCGACACCGACACCGCGCGGAACACCTTGGCGGAACTGCGCCGACTCGATCCTCAGGACCGGGTCGGCGGCGGCCTGCTGACCCACGTGCTGGCCCGAGCCGAAGCGCTCGACCTGAGCGATGACGACTTCAACGCTCCCATCGCGCACCGGGGCTGGAGCACGCCATGATGAATCTGGCGTCGAACGAGATCGAATCGGTGGACTGGCAGGGCCTGCCCGTGGCGTGCCAGTCATGCCACTACCAAAGCCTGCTGGCACAGGGCCGGTGCGAGCCAGGCCGCGCCTGCGTTCAAGACCGCTACGCCCGCCGCGTCGACCGCTTCTTCAACTGGAACCCGCAGCTGGCCAACGAATTGCTGAGCCACCCCTACTTCGAGGTGCGCGCCATCGCCGTTCGCTACGCCGATGTGTTTCGGCTGACCGACCTGATCCACGACCCGGACGAAACCGTGCGCCTGCAACTGGCACTGCGCCTGCCGCAACGCGCCTTGATGAACCTGCGCGACGACCCGCACCGCGAAGTGCGCATCCGCGTGGCTCACCGTCTGGACGTGAGCGCCCTGCCCTCCATGCGGCAAGACCCGGACTACTACGTTCGGCAACTGGTGGCGCGGCGTTTGCCCCAGGCACTGCTGCCTTCGATGATGAGCGACCCGCAAAGCGATGTGCGCCAGGAAGTGGCTCAGCGCCTGGAGATGCCCGCACTGCTGCGCATGGCCAGCGACCAGGCCAGCGAAGTGCGCCGCATCGTGGCCCGGCGTTTGCCGGTGCCCTTGCTCAGCCGATTGGCCCACGACCCCGACCTGATGGTGCGTTGGGAAGTGGCGCAACGGGCCGACAGGTCCCTGCTCATCCTGATGATCAAGGATCCCGATGACGACATCCGCGCCGCGGCCCGCCAGCGCCTGATGCCTGACCGCACGGACACCTCACTGGGAGCACAGCATGTCTGACATCAACCGTGACGACAACCTGATTGAAGTGGCCGATCCGCCCCGCTTTGGCTTTGGTGAGCGCGTGGTCAGCCGCACCATCATCCGCAACGACGGCACCTTCAATGGCAAAGACATCGGTGAAGTGCTGGTGCGCAAAGGTGATGTCGGCTACGTGTGCTCCATCGGTACCTTCTTGCAGCAGTTCTACATCTACGCCGTGGAGTTCACCGACCACGGCTACCGCGTCGGCATGCGTGCCAAGGAACTGATGACGCTGGACAAGTTGCCCGATGAGGTGCTGGCCCAACTGGGCGAGCGCGCCGATGAACTCAAACAACTGCGATGAGGTCCCCCATGATGATCGAACCCCGTGAGCCCCAATACCAATGGGGACAACAAGTGGTCGCGCTGGTCGACCTGGTCAACGATGGCACCCACCCCGACCATGCGCCAGACGCGGTCCTGGCCAGCATGGGCAGCGAAGGCGAGATCGTTCAGGTGGGCCGCCATGTCGAGGCCAACCAGCCGGTCTACATGGTCGAGTTCGACGGCCTGGTCGTCGGTTGCCTGGAAGAAGAGATCCTGCTGTGCCAGGAGCTGGACCAGATGCTGTCGGAATCCCGGGGCCAGTTGCGCCTGCAGCACAGTTGACGAGCGAGTGCCTCCATGAACACCCTGGCCGCCCCCATGCCCGTCATGCAGGCCGTGGTCCACGACATGGACCGCGTGCGCATCGAGCGCGCCTTGCGGCAGCGGGTGCGCTACCGCTATGTGCAGCCGCAGGTGGAGCGGGCGCCGACCGCGCCGGGTTGGGTCGTCAGCAGCCCCTGCTGTTCGCGCAACATCGACCCCTCCGGGGGCGTGATCCCGATCGCCTGGCTGGAACCAGCGGAAGGCATGTGGTCGCTTTATTTTCGCGACCATGTGCATGACCGCTGGGTTTTGCATGACGAGTGCCACCACCTCCAGCCGCTGCTGGACGAGGTCTGCCTGGACCCGACCCGGGTGTTTTGGCCATGAACACCGACCGCATCTACCTGGACAACAACGCCACCACGGCACCGACGGCGGAGGTGATGGGCGCAGTGGCACAGGGCCTGGTCAGGCATTGGGCCAACCCCTCATCGACTCACGCCATGGGCCAGGAGGCCAAGCAGGCATTGGTGCAGGCGCGCTCGCAGCTGGCCCGCATGCTGGGCTGCAAGCCGCCTGAAGTGGTGTTCACCAGCGGCGCCACCGAGTCCAACCACATCGCCTTGCGCGGGGCCGTGGGCTTCAATGGCCGGCGTGGCCTGGTCCTCAGCGCGGCCGAGCACGCGGGCGTGCAGAAACTGGCGCGGCACCTGGCCCAGCGCCAGCAGGTGAACCTGGGCTGGATCGGGCTGACGCCCCAAGGCACGCTGGACATGGCGCAGGCGCGCGAGCTGGTCACGCCGCACGTGGCCCTGGTGTCCGTCATGGCGGCCAACAATGAAACCGGCGTGTTGATGCCGATTGGAGAGATGGCCCGGCTGGCCCACGCGCAAGGCGCCATGCTGCATGTCGATGCCACCCAATTGATCGGCAAGCTGCCCTTTGACTTCGACAAGTCCGGGGCGGACCTGGTGTCCTTGTCGGCACACAAGTTCCACGGCCCCAAGGGGGTCGGCGCTTTGATCGTGCGCCAAGGCTTGAACTGGCCCGCCCTGTACCAAGGCTCGCAAGAGCGCGCCAGGCGCGGCGGCACCGAGAATCTGCCCGGCATCCTGGGCCTGGCCACCGCCACCGAACGCGTGACCATGGCGCCGCAGGCTTGGTTCCACCACATGGCTTCGCAAACACGCCTGCGCGACCAACTGGAGCAGGGGCTCCTCAGCCGCTTGCCCGGCACCGTGGTCTTTGGCGGCGAGGCCACCCGCCTGCCCAACACCAGTTACCTGCGCTTTGGCCACCTGCACGCCGACGTCGTCCTCCAACGCCTGGAACGCCTCGGGATCATGGCCTCTTCGGGGGCCGCCTGTTCCGCCAGCGGCAACGAACCCTCGTTCGTGCTCAGCGCCATGGGCATCCCTCGCGAAGACGCTTTGTGCGCCATCCGTTTTTCCTTGTCGACACAAACCACCTCGGCGCAGATCCAGACGGTGCTTGATCGCCTGCCCGCCGAACTGGCCCCACTGATGGCCGAGCATGCCGCCGCCGCAGGCCACCCCGCATTTCCCTCAGGAGCATTCGCATGAAGATCATGATTCGCAAGGCACCCAACGGTGTGACATCGGTTTACGTGCCCAAGAAAGACCTGGAGGAACCCATCGTGGCGATGGAAAACCCCGGCATGTGGGGCGGCCTGGTCACGCTGGCCAATGGCTGGCAGCTGGCCATGCCTGACATGCCCGAGGGCACCACCTTGCCGATCACCGTGGAAGCACGCCGCACCACGACCGGCGAAGAAGTCTGAGGCCATCATCATGGCCATCACGCTGGATCAACTCAACGAAGCCGGGCAGATCCTGGGCTCATCCACCACGGTGCGGGCGGCCGCTGCGGTCATCCGCGAACGCTTTGCGCCCGCACACGCCCTGGTGCTGGATGCCTTTGACATGCGCAGCGAATCGCCCGCGCTGCAAGTGCAGAACCGCGCGCTTTACCTCATGGCCACCGACGGTCACTGCTGGTCGGTGACCGCCCAGCCCGAGCGCGCATCGGCCTTTGTGCTCACGCAAGACTGAACGAGAGAGAGCCACGCCATGGACGCCCCCGACGACTGGATTGCCCTGTCCGACCCCGACATCACCGGCGATGAGTTGGAGGCCGTGGTCATGGCCCTGCGCAGCGGCCAACTGTCCGCCGGCCCCGCGGTCAACGAGTTTGAAAGCGCCTTTGCGCAATGGGTGGGCCGATCGCATGGCGCGGCCGTGGGCAGCGGCACCCTGGGCGCCTGCCTGGCCCTCAAGGTCATGGGCATTGGCCCGGGCGATGAAGTCATCACCGCCGCCTATGCCTGGCACCAGGTGGCCCACGCCATCTCGCTGGTGGGGGCCACGCCTGTGCTGGCCGACATCGACTACTGGTCGGGCTGCATCGACCCGGCCAAGGCGGCCGACAAGGTCGGCCCCCGCACCCGCGCCATCCTGGCCTCCAACGTCAACGGCCACCCCGCCGATTGGCAGGCCCTGCGCGAACTGGCCAACCGGTACGACCTCAAGCTGATCGAGGACAGCACCGAGGCGGTGGGCTCCCGCTACCAGGGGCGCCTCGTGGGCAGCTTCGGCGATGTGTCGATCTTTGACTTCTCGCAGCCCTCGGCCCTGTGCTGCGGCCAAGGGGGCATGGTGCTGACCGACGACCCCGCCCTGGCCAGTGAACTGGGTTACCTGCGCGAGCGCCGCTTGAGTGATCGCAACTCGGTGTCGGTGGGCAGCCGCGTGCCCTGGCAGGCCAGCATGAGCGACCTGGATGCCGCCCTGGGTCTGGCGCAATTGCAGCGCATTGACGAGATCCTGCTCAAGCGCAAACAGGTCGAAGGCTGGTACCACACGCAGATGCAAAGCTTCGAAGGCATCAAGCCGCCTTACCTGGCCGAGCACATCGACGAGGTCCACTGGATGCTCTACAAGATCCACCTGGGCAAGCGCTTCACCGGCAGCGCGCGCAACCAGATCATCGAAGACATGGACTCGAACTCGGTCCAGTCGGCCATCTACTGCGTGCCGCTGCACCAGCAGTTTCACTACCAGCAACTGGGCTGGCACCGCGGACTGCTGCCCAACACCGAGCGCATCGGTGACCGATCCCTCACCCTGCCCTTTCACACCCACCTGGACGAAGACGAGGTCAGCTACATCGTCAAGACGCTCAAGGACGCCTCGGTCAACGTCGGGGCCGGGGCCGCCATCTACTGACCTCATTGGAGTTGAACATGACCATGACCGACGCCCCCGTGGCGGTGACCGCCCCCCCCTGGCTCGCCGAGCTGAGCGATGGCCTCAAGAAAGGCCGCATCGTGCCCTACCTGGGCCCGCGCATGCTGGAGCTGATCCCCGATGCCCCGGTGCCCGCCACCCCAGAGGCCTTGGTGGCGCTGCTGGTGGCCAAGGCCACGGTGCCCCACAAAATCCGCAACCGCCTGACCCAGGCCGCGCAGTTCATCGAGAACTTCAAACACCGCAAGAGCGTGGTCAGCCTGATGAACGAGGCCTTTGCCCAACCCGCCATCCCCAGCGCCTTTCATGTGTGGCTGGCCAAGGTGGCGCCGCCGCTGGTGGTGGAAAGCTGGTACGACGACACGCTGACCACGGCCTATGCGCAAACACATGCGGCCGCCGACTGGGGCCAGGTGCAAGGCCTGGCGCAGTCCGAACACTTTGGCACCTGGACGGCTTTTTACGATGCCCTGGGGCAATTGGCCGAAAGCTGCCCGCCCGAATGGAAGTCGCTCGTCTACCGGCCCATCGGCGGCCACGCCCCCGCCGGCAACTACCTGGTGTCCGACTCGGACTATGTGGAAGTGCTGACCGAGATCGACATCCAGACGCCGATCCCGGCCGAGGTGCAGCAGTTGCGCACCGGGCGCGGCTTCCTGTTCCTGGGCTGCCGCTTCAATGACCAACTCACGCGCAGCTTTGCCCGCCAGATCATGAAGCGCTCCAGCGACCGCCACTGGGCCGTCCTGCCCGACGAGCCCACGCGCATGGAAGCGCGCTTCCTGGAAGAGAACAACGTCACCCGCATCGCCCAACCCCTGGCCGAGGTGGCGGCGTTGTTGACCGCGGCCTGAGGGCCATCCCTGACCTTTTGCAAACTGGAGAAACCACATGACCACGCTGACCATCCTGCCTGCCGGCATCACCTTCGACGCCCCCGCGGGCACTACCCTGCTGCAAGCCAT
>Ga0209841_1000199_pt1 | contig 14498 bp, 14 predicted proteins | sample GWRWT4_30Apr14_FD_187185 | JGI IMG/M metagenome (GOLD analysis project Ga0209841, IMG submission 187185) | Sand microcosm microbial communities from a hyporheic zone in Columbia River, Washington, USA - GW-RW T4_30-Apr-14 (SPAdes) (version 2) | ecosystem: Engineered > Artificial ecosystem > Sand...
CGCGCAAGGTGTTGCCTCTTGCAAAGTCATGTAAAGCGCATCACCGGGGTTCTCACAGCAGGACGATGTCGTACTGCTCGGGCGACACCCAGGGTTCGGTCTGCAAAGAGATCGGCTTGCCGATGAAATCGATCAAACCGGCCAGGTGCTGGCTTTCCTCGTCGAGCAGCATTTCCACCACCGCAGCACTCGCCACCACGCGGAATTCGCGCGGGTTGAACTGGCGCGCCTCACGCAGGATCTCGCGCAGGATGTTGTAGCAGACCGTGCGCGGCGTCTTGACCTGGCCGCGTCCTTCGCACGTGGGGCAAGGCTGGCAGAGCATGTGGGCCAGCGATTCACGCGTGCGTTTGCGCGTCATCTCGACCAGGCCCAGCGGCGAAAAGCCACTGATGGTGAGCTTGGTGCGGTCGCGGCTCATCTGCTTGCGGAATTCGGCCAGCACATTGTCGCGGTGGTCCTCGCGCAGCATGTCGATGAAGTCGACGATGATGATGCCACCCAGGTTGCGCAGGCGCAGTTGCCGCGCGATGGCCTGCGCGGCCTCCAGGTTGGTCTTGAAGATGGTGTCGTCGAAATTGCGCGCGCCCACGTAGCCGCCGGTGTTGACGTCGATGGTGGTCAAGGCTTCGGTCTGGTCGATGATCAGGTAGCCGCCTGACTTGAGGTCAACCCGCCGCGCCAGGGCTTTTTCGATTTCCTGGTCGATGTTGTACAGATCGAAGATGGGCCGCTCGCCCTTGTAGTGCTGCAGCTTCTCGACTGACGTGGGGGTGAACTCGGCGCCAAAAGCACGCAGGGCATCGAACTGGATCAGCGAGTCGATGCGGATGTTGACCGTCTCGTCGATGACCAGGTCGCGCAGCACGCGTTGGGCAAGATTCAAATCTTGGTGCAGCAGCGAGCCGGGCGCGGCCTTGAGGCCTTGCTCGCGGATCGTGGCCCAGGTTTTGCGCAGATAGGCGATGTCAGCGCCCAGCTCTTCGTTGGTCGCGTCTTCGGCGTTGGTGCGCAAGATGAAGCCGCCCGAGCGCGTGCGCCCTTCCTTGCTTTCGGCCTCGCCCAGCAGCTGCAGCATGCGGGCGCGCAATTGATCACGCAACTCGGGCGAACCAATCTTTTGCGAGATGCCGATGTGGTCGTCTTGCGGCAGGAACACCAGCAAGCGGCCCGCAATGCTGATCTGCGAAGACAGGCGCGCGCCTTTGGTGCCGATCGGGTCCTTGATGACCTGCACCATCAGGGTCTGGCCTTCGTGCAGGCGCTTTTCAATGGGCGTGGCGTTGTCGGGCGACCGCACGCTGCCGCGCTGGCTGGGATCTTCGCGGTGCAGGTCAGCCACGTGCAAAAACGCAGCGCGCTCCAGGCCGATGTCAATGAAGGCCGATTGCATGCCGGGCAGCACGCGCGCTACACGGCCCGCGTAGACGTTGCCGACCAGGCCGCGCTCCAGCGTGCGCTCGACGTGCAGTTCCTGAACCGCGCCATTTTCAACCACGGCGACGCGGGTCTCCTGCGGGGTCCAGTTGATCAGAATATCGTGTGAGTGGGCCATCTGATTTCCTGATTGTTCATGGGTAGAGTCAGCTCAGGCGCCTCAGTTCAATGTTGCTCAAGCCATGCACGCCAGGACGGGCCGATTTGGCAGCATTGACCAGGCCCTGCGCGACCTGGCTGGCCTGCACGGGGCGGTACCGCTCGGGCAGCAACCAGCCGAATTTCAGGCCGATGCGTTCGGCGATGCGCACTTCGTCTCGGTCACCCGCCAGCAAGGAAGGCCGCGCGAAAGTGACCGACTCAAAACCGATGTCGGCAATGGCCTCTTCCAGCTCGCCCTTGACCCGGCTGTAGAACACCTTGGATCGGGCGTCGGCCCCCGTGGCGCTGACCAGCAGGAAGCGCTGGGCACCTTGCGCCTTGGCCAACTGCGCCACCTGCAGCGGGTAGTCAAAATCCACCTGACGAAAAGCGGCGCGCGAGCCGGCCTTGGCGATGGTGGTGCCCAAAGCGCAGAACACCCAGTCGGCCGCCAGCCAATCGGCGTGGGCTTCCAGGCGGTCAAAGTCGGCCACGCAGACCTGCACCTTGGGCGAGTCCACGGCCATGGGACGGCGCACCAGGAGGCGCACGGTGCCCACGGCAGGGTCTTGCGTCAACAAGCGCAGGCATTGCTGGCCGACCAGGCCGGTCGCGCCAACAAGCAAAGCCACGGGCCGGGTCACGGGAGGGTGTTCAGTGGTCATGCAGGTTGGTCAAAACCGCCAGCCCAGGGGCCTGAGCAATTCGGCGGTTTCATACAAGGGCAGGCCCATGATGCCACTGTAGCTGCCCTCGATCTTCTGCATCCAGGCGGCGGCCTGGCTCTGGATGGCATAGGCGCCGGCCTTGCCCATGGGCTCGCCGCTGGCCACGTAGCGGTCGATTTCGTCGGTGCTGACGGTGCGCCAGGTCACATGCGAGGTGCTGAGCAGCAGGCTGCCGTCCACCACCACCGCGGTCAAGACCCGGTGGGTGCGGCCGGACAGACGCGCCAGCATGCGGGCCGCGTCGGCCTGGTCTGCGGGTTTGGCCAGGATGTCAGGCCCGATCGCCACGGTGGTATCGGCGCACAGCACCGGCGCCGTTGGCACACCTTGAGAGGCCTGTCGGTTGGTCAGGCGCAGGCGCGCGGCTTCCCACTTGGCCAGCGTCACACGTTGCACATAGTCTTCGGGCGATTCGCCTGCGCGCTCGGCCTCCAGGGCCTCGGCGTCTTCGTGTGGATCGGGCAACAGCAACTCGTGTCGCACGCCGATCTGGCCCAGCAACTGGCGCCGGCGCGGGCTTTGGGAGGCCAGGTAGATGAACGGGGCTTCCAACTCAGGCACGGTGATAGGGGTGGTTGTTGCGCAATGACCAGACGCGGTAGAGCTGTTCCAGCAACAGCACCCGGGCCAGCGCGTGCGGCAAGGTCAGGTCAGACAAACGCAGGGTTTCGTCGGCGGTTTTTTTGAGGGCGGGGTCGATGCCATCGGCCCCACCGATCACGAAGGCCACGTCGCGGCCATCGTTGAGCCAGGCTTCGGCCCGTTGGGCCAACTCCACGCTGGTCAGGCGACTGCCGCGTTCGTCCAAGATGACTCGGCGCACATCGCGGCCCAAAGCCGCTTCAATGCGGGCGGCTTCGGCCTGCATGATGGCGGGCACCGACTTGCCGCCTTCACGAGGCTCGGCCTTGAGGGCCTTGACCTCGACTTTCCAATCAGCAGGAAAGCGCTTGAGGTAGTCCTCGCAGGCGGTTTCCGCCCAGGCAGGCTGGCGTTGGCCAATGGCCACCACCGTCAGCTTCATGAAGCCTTGCGGGCCACTTTCTTGGCAGCCACCATCTTGCGGACCGGCGCCTTCTTGGCGGCGACCTTTTTAGCCGCCACTTTCTTGCCAGCGACTTTTTTCACGGCGAACTTGTTGACCACCACGGTCTTGGGCACCACGGGGATCGCTGCAGCCACCTTTTTGGCGGCGGCCTTCTTGGCGGCAATCTTTTTGACCGCCACCGGCACGCGGTTGGAGGTGGAGCGCTCGGCCGGGGTCTTGGCCACGGCCTTTTTCGCCACGACCTTCTTGGCCGCCACTTTCCGGACCGGCGCGTCCAGCTTGCCCGCGACCGACTTCTTGCCAGACGCCTTCTTGGGCGCGGCATCTTCGTCGTCCATGGGCTCGGAGGCCTTGACCAGGCGGGTGACCACGTCGTTGAGCTTGATCTTGATGGGCTTTTCGCCCCAGATCTCTTCCAGCAGGTAGTACTGGCGGATGGCGGGCTGCATCAGGTGCACCACCGCGGCGGCGCAGTCCACGATGATCCACTCGCCGTTGTCTTCGCCCTCGGTGCGCATGACGTCAAAGCCAGCGGCCCTGACTGACTTGCGCACGCTGGCGGCCAGCGCCTTGGTCTGCCGGTTGGACGTGCCCGACGCGACGATCACCCGCTCGAACAGGGCCGAGAGGTGCTCGGTGTTGAAGACGACGATGTCTTGGCCCTTGACGTCTTCGAGGCCATCGACGATGGCGCGTTGCAGTTTACGGATGTCCATTCAGCGGGGGGTGCCAGCGGCGTAGAGTTGATGTTGTTCAATATAGCGCGCCACGGCGTTTGACACCATGGCAGGCACGAGGGTTTTGGCAGCATCACCTTGGGCCAGGCGAGCCCGGATGCTGGAGGAAGAAACGGCCATCGCGGGCATCGGCAACACCACCATGTGGTGAGGATGCGAGGCCAGTTCAGGCGCCGGTTGGGGTGCTTGCCCCGCCCGGCTGGCGACGGCCAAAGTCACGCGCTGGGTCAGTTCGGGCCAGCCATGCCAGGTGTGCAGATTGGCATATTGGTCCTGGCCAATGATCAAAAACCAGCGCTCAGCCAGGTTGGAATTGGTCAAAGATTCGGTGTTTTGCAGGGCCCGAACGGTGTCGAGAGTGTACGACGGACCGGCGCGGTCGGTTTCCAGGGTGTCAACGACGAAGCGTGGCTCGCGCTCGGTGGCCAGCCGGACCATGGCCACGCGGTGCTCAGCAGACATCAACTGACGCGCTTTTTGCCAAGGCTGGCCGACAGGGATCCAGCGGATTTCGTCAAGTTGCAAATGGGTCAGCGCGGTCTGCGCCAGGGCCAAATGCGCCTGGTGGACCGGGTCGAAGCTGCCGCCGAACAGGCCGATTCTTCGGTCGCTGGTGCCTGTTGGTGGCAGCGTCAAAGGATCAGATCCAGTCACGCGGGGGCAAAAAATCGGAGTACAGGCGAGCCTCGGGCGTGCCGGGCTGCGGGTGCCAGTCGTAGCGCCACTTCACGATGGGCGGCATCGACATCAGGATGCTTTCGGTGCGCCCACCCGACTGCAGGCCGAACAAAGTGCCCCGGTCCCACACCAGGTTGAACTCGACGTAGCGGCCACGGCGGAAGGCCTGGAAATCGCGCTCGACCTCGCCAAAGGGCATGTCGCGGCGACGCTTGAGGATCGGCAGGTAGGATGCGACAAAGGCATCGCCGACCGAGCGGGTCATGGCGAAGCCTTGCTCGAAACCCAGCTCCGAGAAGTCGTCGTAGAAGATGCCTCCGACGCCGCGTGCTTCGTTGCGGTGCTTGAGGAAGAAATACTCGTCGCACCACTTCTTGAAGCGCGGGTGCTTGTCGTCGCCGAAGGGCAGCAGCGCGTCCTTGCAAGTGCGGTGAAAGTGCTGGGCGTCTTCCTCGAAGCCGTAGTAGGGCGTGAGGTCCATGCCACCGCCGAACCAGGCCACGACCTCGGTGCCACCGTCAGGCAAGGGCTTGTGCGCGGCCAGCATGCGCACATTCATGTGCACCGTGGGCGCGTAGGGATTGCGGGGGTGGAAGACCAAGGACACGCCCATGGCTTCGAAGGGGCAGCCCGCCAATTCAGGCCGGTGCTGGGTGGCCGAAGGCGGCAGTTGCGGGCCTTTGACGTGCGAGAAATTGCAGCCGCCACGCTCCAGTACCAGGCCTTCTTCGATCACGCGCGAACAACCATCCCCTTGCAGGCGTTCGCCGGGCTCTCGCACCCAGGCATCCTGCTTGAAAGGCGTGCCGTCTTCGGCCTCGAAGGCCGCGACGATGCGGTCTTGCAGTCCCAGCAAATATTGGCGTACAGCTGCGGTGTCCATCATGGGCTCAGCGGGGTTTGTTGATGGCGCGCCAGCCAATGTCGCGGCGAAACTGCATGCCATCGAACTGGATGCCCAGCAAATATTCGTAGGCACGTTGCTGCGCCAGCTTGGCCGAGTCGCCCAAGGCGGTCACGCACAAGACGCGGCCACCATTGGTCACCACCTTGCCATCGACCACCTGCGTGCCGGCATGGAAGACCATGGCATCGTCAGCATCCGCCGGCAAGCCTGTGATGACGTCGCCCTTCTTCGGGTTGAGCGGATAACCGCCCGCAGCCACGACCACGCCCAGTGCGAAACGGCGGTCCCATTGCAGCTCGACCTGGTCCAGCGTGCCATCGGTGGCGCTGAAGAACACGTCCACCAGGTCGCTCTTCAAACGCATCATGATCGGCTGGGTTTCAGGGTCACCCATTCGGCAGTTGAACTCCAGCGTCTTGGGGTTGCCTTGCGCGTCGATCATCAGGCCAGCGTACAAAAAGCCGGTGAAGGGGATCCCGTCCTTGCCCATGCCGGCCAGCGTCGGCAAGATGATCTCCTGCATGGCCTTGGCGTGCACATTGGGCGTGACCACGGGGGCGGGCGAGTAGGCGCCCATGCCGCCGGTGTTGGGGCCTTCGTCGGCGTCCAGCAGGCGCTTGTGGTCCTGGCTGGTGGCCAGCACGGTCACGTTCTTGCCATCGGACAGCACGATGAAGCTGGCTTCTTCGCCTTGCAAAAATTCTTCGATCACCACGCGCGGCACAGCCTGCCCATCCGCGCCAGCGTTGTGCGTCACGCCCAGCTTGTTGTCCAGCAGCATCCAATCGACGGCTTCATGCGCCTCGGCCAGGGTCATGGCCACCACCACGCCCTTGCCCGCCGCCAGGCCATCGGCCTTGATGACGATGGGCGCGCCATGCTTGTCCACGTAGGCGTGGGCAGCCACGGCATCGGTGAAGGTTTCGTAGAAGGCCGTGGGGATGCCGTGGCGCTTCATGAAGTCCTTGGCAAAGGCCTTGGAGCTTTCCAACTGCGCGGCCGCCTTGGTGGGGCCGAAAATGCGCAGGCCACGCGCGCGGAACTCGTCCACCACGCCAGCCGCCAGCGGGGCCTCGGGGCCCACGACCGTCAGGTTGATCTTTTCGGTTTCAGCGAAGTCGGCCAGGGCCTTGACGTCGGTGATGTCGATGTTGACCAGGTGCGGACTGCGGGCCGTGCCGCCATTGCCCGGGGCCACGTAGACCTTCTGGGCCTTGGGCGATTGGGCGAGTTTCCAGGCCAGGGCATGTTCGCGTCCACCCGAGCCGATCACAAGAATATTCATACAGTCCGTCGATTCTTCAGTTCAATTCAGCGTTGTGGAACACATCCTGGGCATCGTCCAGGTCTTCCAGCATGTCCAGCAATTTTTGCTGGCGGGCGGCATCGTCGCCGGTCAATTCAACCGTGTTTTCAGCGCGCATCGTCACTTCGGCCACCTCGGGGGTCAATCCCACGTTCGTCAAGGCCGCCTTGATGGCTTCGAACGCCAGCGGCGGTGTCAGCACTTCGATCGATCCATCGTCGTGGGTGATCACGTCGTCGGCACCCGCCTCCAGCGCCACCTCCATGACCTTGTCCTCGTTCGTGCCCGGGGCAAAGATGATCTGGCCGCAGTGCTTGAACTGGAACGCGACCGAACCTTCCGTGCCCAGGTTGCCACCGTACTTGCTAAAAATGTGCCTGACCTCGGCCACGGTGCGCACGCGGTTGTCGGTCATGCAGTCGATGATGACGGCTGCGCCGCCGATGCCGTAGCCCTCGTAGCGCACTTCTTCGTAGTGCACGCCTTCGAGGTTGCCGGTGGCTTTGTCGACGTTGCGCTTGATGGTGTCGGCGGGCATGTTGGCCGCCTTGGCCTTTTCAATGGCCAGGCGCAGGCGTGGGTTGACGTCCAGGTCAGCCCCGCCCAGGCGGGCCGCGACGATGATTTCCCGGATGACTCGGGTCCAGACCTTGCCTCGTTTCTCATCCTGGCGGCCCTTGCGGTGCTGGATGTTGGCCCATTTGGAATGTCCAGCCATGGTGTGTGTGCTCCAAACTGTTTTTCGCCGCAAAACGGCGCGTCGCGCACCACATTGGGAGGGGGCGCGAACATGATTTGCAGAGATACTGGGATCTCGTGATTTCCCGAATTTTACCTTTGCCCTCAGGAGCCCCGTTCATGGCCGACCCAATTCTGATTGCCCGCCACGGCGAGACCGAGTGCCACCTGCTGCCGGAACTGGCCAATCGGCACGGCCTGATCACGGGCGCCACGGGCACTGGCAAGACCATCACGCTGCAAAACCTGGCCGAAAATTTCTCGAAACTGGGCGTGCCGGTGTTCATGGCCGACATCAAGGGTGACCTGACCGGCATCTCGCAGGCGGGCACCCTCAGCCCCAAGCTGGCGGCCATCCTGAAAGAACGCGGCATCGAGCCCCCCGCCGCCCTGGCCTGCCCCACGGCCCTGTGGGATGTGTTCGGCGCGCAAGGCCACCCGGTGCGCGCCACCGTGTCCGACATGGGCCCGCTGCTGCTGTCGCGCATGCTGAACCTGAACGACACCCAGCAAGGCGTGCTGCAACTGGTCTTCAAGATCGCAGACGACAACGGCTTGCTGCTGCTGGATCTGAAAGACCTGCGGGCCATGCTGCAACATGTGGGCGACAACGCCAGCACCTTCACCACCGAATACGGCAACGTCAGCCCGGCCAGTGTGGGTGCCATCCAGCGCGGCCTGATGCAGGTGGAAGAGCAAGGCGGCGACCAGTTCTTCGGCGAGCCCATGCTCGACATCCACGACTTCATGCAGACGGTCGATGGCCATGGCGTGATCAACATCCTCGCCGCCGACAAGCTGATGAACGCGCCACGTTTGTACGCGACCTTCCTGCTGTGGATGCTGTCGGAATTGTTTGAATCGTTGCCGGAAGTGGGCGACCTGGACAAGCCGAAGTTAGTGTTTTTCTTCGACGAAGCCCATTTGCTGTTCACCGACGCGCCCAAGGCTTTGATCGAGCGCATCGAGCTGGTGGTGCGCCTGGTGCGCTCCAAAGGCGTGGGCGTTTATTTCGTCACCCAAAATCCGCTGGACGTGCCTGAAACGGTGTTGGGCCAGTTGGGCAACCGTGTGCAGCATGCCCTGCGGGCCTTCACGCCGCGCGACCAGAAGGCGGTCAAATCGGCCGCCGAAACCATGCGCGCCAACCCTGGCCTGGACATCGCCACGGCCATCACCGAACTGGCGGTGGGCGAAGCCTTGATCAGTTGCCTGGACGACAAGGGCCGCCCGGGCATCACCCAACGTGTGTTCGTGCTACCGCCCGGCAGCCAGATCGGCCCGATCACGCCCGAACAGCGCAAGACACTGCTGAGCACCTCGCTGGTGGCCGGCGTGTACGAAAAGGTGGTTGACCGGGATTCGGCCTACGAGAAGCTCAAAGGCCGGGCCTCCAGCGCGCCCACCCGTGAGCAGGCCGAACAACCCAGCTCAATGCGTGAGGAAGCGGAAGCGGCCGTGCGCGGCAAGGGCAAAACCCCGACCAGCCAGCCCGCGCCCGATGCCGGGGGCTCCTGGCTGGGCGACCTGGCCGGCGGACTGCTCAGGGGCAGCGGGCGCAAGGATTCCGTGTTGGAAACCGTGGCCAAGTCGGCCGCGCGAACCATCGGCTCATCGGTCGGCCGCGAAATCATCCGCGGTGTACTCGGATCACTGCTGGGGGGCAGCAGCAGCCGACGCCGCTGACCGCCAAGCCAGCCCCGCCGAGATCGATCAACGGTCTCGGTGGCCCCAATCGCCGCCACGGCGATCGTCGTAGTCATTGCCCCGGTCGTAGCCGCGCTCATAGCCTTGGCGATAGCCGTTGGCGTAGGCTTCGGCACGACCATGGCGATGCCAATGTCGACCCCAGCCACGGTGCGGCCGGAAAGCGGGCGGCGGCGCTTGGTAGACCACCGGCTGCACACCGTAATAGGGCTGCGGAACCACCATCATGCGGCGGGGTTGCACATACACCGGCTGAGGCGGGTAGTGGTAACCACCGCCATTCGACACCACGGCATTCACATGGCCCGGCCCGGGGATGAGGGGCGCATTCACCCCCACCACCCAGGACACACCGCCTGCGTTGGCCACACCGGTCACAGCCAACAAGGCAGTGGCGACCAGCGCTTTGGGTCGAGAAAATAGTTGGCGAGCATTCATGCTGTTTCTCCTTGTCATGACGGCTGGCCCTGGATGAACAAGCAGCACGTTCTCCGTCATGTCTCTACAACGGCCAGCTTACGGCCGCCGATGACAGGCTTTCGTAAAGCTATGTTGCCGATGTGTGAGCAGTGGTGACTCAGTGGTGACTCAGTGGCAATCGCTGCGGGCCACGGCCAGCAGGCGCTCGACCTCGTCACGGTGGTGAATGGTGTTGCTGCGGTGCCAGAACCAGATGCCCAGCATGGACGCCGCCACCACCAAGCCAAACGCCGTGATGGCGCCATAGGCAGACAGGCCGGACCGGGTCAAACCGCTGTACAGCCCCCCCATCACCAGGATGGCCGCCTGCTCATTGAAGTTCTGCACCGCGATGGAACGCCCCGAGCCCATCAGGTTGTGGCCACGGTGTTGCAGCAAGGCATTCATCGGCACAACGAGGAAGCCGCCCAAACCGCCCAGGATGATCAGGAAGGGCACCGCCACGGTGATATCGCGGATCATGTTCATGCCCAGCACCAGCACGCCCATGGCCACGCCCAGCGGGATGACCCGCGTGGCCTGGTCCAGGCGCATCTTGGCCGAGGCCAATACCGCGCCCACCGCCGTGCCCACCGCCACCACGCCCACCAGGGCCGACGCCTGGGTGGTGTCATAGCTCAAGGCCACGCCGGCCCAGGCCAGCACGATGTAGCGCAAATTACCGGACACGCCCCAGAACAGCGTGGTCGTGCCCAGAGAAATCTGGCCCAGCTTGTCTTTCCACAAACGGCGGTTGCAATCAAAGAAGTCGCCCACCAGGGACCACAGGTGCACAGGCAGTGGTTGCAGGGGGGTTTCCGTGCGGGGAATGCGCAGGTTGAACAAAGCCGCCAGCACGTAAAGCAAGATCATCGTGGCGATGGCGGCTTCGGGCGGCGTGTCGATCCCCGTGTCCACGAAAGGCAGGTCAAACGCCAGCAGGTGCGGCGACACGACCTCGCCCATCAATTGCCCGCCGAGCACCACGCCCAGGATGATGGAGGTGATGGTCAGCCCTTCGATCCAGCCATTGGCCTTGACCAGTTGCGAGGGTGGCAGCAACTCGGTGAGGATGCCGTACTTGGCGGGTGAGTAAGCGGCGGCGCCCAGACCCACCACCGCATACGCGATCAGGGGGTGGCTGCCAAACAGCATCATCAGGCAACCAACCACCTTGATGCTGTTGGAAAAGAACATGACCCGGCCTTTGGGCACCGCGTCGGAAAACGCGCCCACGAACGGGGCCAGCACCACGTAGAACAAAGCGAACATGGGCACCAGTGCCGCAGGCTGCCATTCCGGAGCGCCTGAACTTTTCAGCAATTCCACCGCGGCCACGAACAAGGCGTTGTCGGCAAGCGAGCTGAAGAACTGCGCCGCCATGATGGTGAAAAAGCCTTTTTTCATAAGCGGGCAGTCACTGTCTTCATGCGTGTGATGTCGGACCTTCGCCGCCCACCAGACATCGGTAAAGCGGCAGGCCAAGCCGCGGTTTATAGCATGGCCACTGGCACAATCCCCTCATGCCCCGTCCCTTAGAAGCCCTCATCCACGTCGATGCCCTCCTCCACAACTTGCAGCGCGCCCGCGACTGCGCGCCAGACGCGCGGGTGTGGGCCGTGGTCAAGGCCAACGCTTACGGCCATGGCGTTGAACGCGCCTTTGAAGGCCTTCGCGCGGCCGACGGCTTCGCCTTGCTGGACATCGCCGAGGCACAACGCTTGCGTCAATTGGATTGGCGCGGCCCCATCCTGTTGTTGGAGGGCGTGTTCGAAGCTCGTGACCTGGAATGGTGTTCGCGCCTGGGCCTGTGGCACGTGGTGCACTGCGACGAGCAGATCGACTGGCTGGCCCAGCACAAGACCGAATGGCCGCACCGCGTCTTCCTGAAGATGAACACCGGCATGAACCGCCTGGGCTTCACGCCGCCCGCCTTCCGCAGCGCCTGGGCGCGCTTGTCGGCCTTGTCGCAAGTGGACGAGGTGTCGCTGATGACGCACTTTTCGGACGCGGACGGGCCACGTGGCATCGCCCAGCAGACCGAGTTGTTCCTCAGCACCTGTGCCGACCTGAGCGGCGAGCGCAGCCTGTGCAACAGCGCTGGCACCTTGCGCCATGCCCAGGATGCCAGCGTGCGTGGTGACTGGGTCCGCCCCGGGATCATGCTTTACGGCTCATCGCCCGACTACCCAGAGCACAGCGCCGCCCACTGGGGCTTGCAAGCCACCATGACCCTGAAATCCCACGTGATTGCCATCCAGCACCTGAAAGCCGGCGACACGGTGGGCTATGGCAGCCGCTTCACTGCCGACCGCGACATGCGCCTGGGCGTGGTCGCCTGCGGCTATGCCGACGGCTACCCTCGCCACGCCCCCAACGGCACCCCTTTGCTGATCGACGGTGCGCGCGTGCCCTTGATCGGACGCGTGTCGATGGACATGGTCACGGTGGACCTCACCGCGGCGCCCCAAGCCAGGGTGGGCAGCGAAGCCACCCTGTGGGGCCATGGCCCGCTGGTCGATGGCCAACCCACCTTGCTGCCCATCGATGACGTGGCCCAGCACTGCGGCACCGTGGGCTATGAACTGATGTGCGCGCTTTCGCAACGCGTTCCGGTCACCGCCGTGTAAGTGCCGCATGAGCGCACCATTTCGGCACAGCACTTGCATGCAGTCGTTCCTTTTGCCCCGACCCCAATGAGTTTTGCACCAGAATCAAGCATGGACATCGACCACCACCGCCACCAGTTGCGCATGACCTTGCTCATGACGCCCGACATGGCCAACTTCTCCGGCAATGTCCACGGCGGCACCATCCTCAAGCTGCTCGACCAGGTCGCTTACGCTTGCGCCAGCCGCTATGCCGGCTGCTATGTGCTGACCTTGTCGGTCGACCGCGTGACCTTCCGCCAACCCATCCACGTGGGCGAACTGGTCACCTTTTTGGCCTCGGTCAACTTCACTGGCAACTCGTCCATGGAGATCGGCGTCAAGGTGATCGCCGAGAACATCCGCACCCAAGTGGTGCGCCATGCCAACAGCTGCTTCTTCACGATGGTGGCCGTCGACGACAACAACCGCCCCAAGCCCGTGACGCCGCTGGAGCCCACCACGGCCGAGGAAAAACGCCGCTTCGAATCCGCCCTGCTGCGCCGCCAACTGCGCCAGGAACTGGACCGCAAATTCAAAGCCATCCACGATGGCCAGAAGGACGGCGACGAGATCGCCTGAACGACACCTTTCATGGCCAAAGAGAAAACGATCTACACCTGTTCCGAGTGCGGCGGCACCAGCCCCAAGTGGCTGGGCAAATGCCCTCACTGCAACGCCTGGAACACGCTGGAAGAAACCCGCGCCGACACTGGCCCGGCCAAAAACCGCATGCAGGCCCTGACGCGCGGGCTCAACGCGCCGCAGCCAGTGGCCACCTTGTCCCACATCCAGGCGGCCGACATTGCCCGCACACCCACCGGGCTGGAAGAGCTTGACCGCGTTCTGGGTGGCGGCATCGTCACCGGCGGCGTGATCCTGATCGGGGGCGATCCGGGCATCGGCAAATCGACCTTGCTGCTGCAAGCACTTGACGCGCTGTCGCGGCAAATGCCGGTGCTTTATGTGACCGGCGAGGAAAGCGGCGCCCAGGTGGCCTTGCGCGCTCAGCGGCTGGGCCTGGATGGCTCGAAGGTGCGGGTGCAGGCCGAGATCCAGCTGGAAAACATCATCGCCACGCTGGAGGCCGAGCAACCGTCTTTCTGCGTGATCGATTCGATCCAGACGATTTACTCCGACCAGCTCACCTCGGCGCCAGGCTCGGTCGCGCAAGTGCGTGAATGCGCCGCCCACCTGACCCGCGTGGCCAAGTCCAGCGGCTGCACCATGGTGCTGGTGGGCCACGTGACCAAGGAAGGCGCGCTGGCCGGGCCCCGCGTGCTGGAACACATCGTCGACACCGTTTTGTATTTTGAAGGCGAAACACACAGCAGCTTTCGGCTGGTGCGGGCCATCAAGAACCGCTTTGGCGCGGTCAACGAAATTGGCGTGTTCGCCATGACCGACAAGGGCTTGAAGGGTGTGAGCAATCCCAGCGCCATCTTCTTGTCCACGCACAACGAGCCCGTGCCTGGTTCGGTCGTGATGGTGACGCTGGAAGGCACGCGCCCGCTGCTGGTCGAGATTCAAGCCCTGGTTGATTCAGGCGGCCCCAGCCCGCGCCGTTTGAGCGTGGGGCTGGAACGTGATCGCCTGGCCATGTTGCTGGCGGTGCTGCACCGCCACGCGGGCATGGCCTGCGGTGACCAGGACGTGTTCGTGAACGCGGTGGGCGGCGTGCGCATCAGCGAACCGGCAGCCGACTTGGCCGTGCTGCTGGCCATTCAAAGCAGCCTGCGCGGCAAGCCTCTGCCCAAGGGCTTTTTTGCTTTTGGCGAAGTGGGCCTGGCGGGCGAGATCCGCCCTGCCCCGCGTGGCCAGGAGCGTTTGAAGGAAGCGGCCAAGCTGGGCTTTTCGATCGCGGTGGTGCCCAAAGCCAATGCACCCAAGAAGCCCATTGAAGGGCTCACCATCCATGCGGTGGACCGGGTGGAACAGGCCGTGGACTTGGCCCGCTCGCTGTG
>Ga0209841_1000200_pt1 | contig 14430 bp, 9 predicted proteins | sample GWRWT4_30Apr14_FD_187185 | JGI IMG/M metagenome (GOLD analysis project Ga0209841, IMG submission 187185) | Sand microcosm microbial communities from a hyporheic zone in Columbia River, Washington, USA - GW-RW T4_30-Apr-14 (SPAdes) (version 2) | ecosystem: Engineered > Artificial ecosystem > Sand...
ATTGAAAACGTGCTGCGTCTTGAGGACTGGCAGCTGGCCCAGATCATGACGACGCGTGCCGACATGGTGTTTCTGGATCTGCAGGACTCGGCGGAAGAGCAACGTGTGGCCATCATCAATGCCAGGCACGGTTATCTGCCGGTATGCCGTGGCGGCTTGACGGAAGTGGTGGGCGTGGTTGCCATGCATGATTTGCTGGCGCAACTCTTGCGCGGTGAAACGCTGGATGTTGAATCCGCTCTGCGCGAACCGGTCATTGTGCCGCATTCGATTTCACCGCTGTCCTTGCTTGAAACCTTCAAGCTGCGCCGTGAACGCTTTGCGCTGGTAGTTGACGAATACGGCGGTGTGCAGGGGCTCGTCACGGCAAATGATGTGATGGATCCTCTGGTGGGCCAGATGGAAGCCACGGATGAAAGCATTGTAGACGATCCCGATATTGTTCAGCGCGAAGATGGTTCCTGGTTACTGGATGGTGCGCTGCCCATCGAGCGTTTCCGTCTGCTCTTTCCGGACGAGACCGATACGCTGGAGGAGGGTAATCGCGATTTTCAGACGCTGGCCGGGCTGGTTCTGTTTCAGCGTGGGCATGTGCCTGAAACCGGCGAGCACTACGAGTGGCAGGGGCTGCGTATCGAGGTCGTTGACATGGACAGGCGCCGCATTGACAAGCTGCTGGTGAAAAAAATCGAGCGTGACATTCATGTCGATCAATAAGCACGCTGTGCTGAGCGTTGTTTGACAGGTTTGATGCATAAAAAAGCCCGCAAAATGCGGGCTTTTTTATGGGCGGTCTGTGCCGCTTGCGCTCAGGCAATCAGCTTTTCGCCGGCCTCCACGGTTTGCGTAATCAGTGTGGCAATCGTCATGGGGCCTACGCCACCAGGGACGGGGGTGTAAGCGGCAGCGCGGTCCTTGATGCCGGCGAGTGCTATGTCGCCTACGCCACCCGGGTGATAGCCGGCATCCACGACAACCGCGCCGTCTTTAATCCATTCAGCTTTGATGAACTCCGGTTTGCCAACGGCCCCGATCACGATGTCGGCCTGACGCACAAAGTCCGGCAGGTTTTGCGTGCGTGAATGACAGATGGTGACGGTGCAATCGGCGGCCAGCAACATCAGTGCCATGGGCTTGCCGAGAATGGGGCTGCGCCCGACCACGACGGCATGTTTGCCAGAGAGGGGAATATCGTAAGCCCGGAGCAGTGTCATGATGCCTGCGGGTGTTGCCGAGCCATAGGCAGCTTCGCCCATGCTCATGCGGCCGAAGCCGAGGCAGGTTACGCCATCCACGTCCTTCTCAAGGGCGATGGCATCAAAGCAAAGGCGCTCGTCTATCTGATGGGGCACGGGATGCTGCAAGAGAATGCCGTGCACATCGGGGTTGGCATTGAGCTTGCCGATTTCGGCCAGCAGCTCTTCCGTGGTGGTGGCGGCGGGCAGCTCTACCTTGATCGAGCCCATGCCCACGCGCTCGCAGGCATTGCCCTTCATCTTCACGTAAGTTGCCGAGGCGGGGTCGGCACCGACGAGAATGGTGGCGAGAATCGGCGTGTGGCCGCTGCGGGCCTTGATGCTGGCGACGCGGCTCTTGAGATCGGCTTCGGTTTTGCTGGCGAGCAGTTTGCCGTCGAGGACGATGGCGGACATGGACATTCTCTCGGTGTTTCAGGACGGCGCGCATTCTCTCACGCAGACGGCGACTGGCCAAATCCTGCTCAATAAGTCGCGGAAAAATCGAGGAAAAAAGCTGTTCTGACGCGTTGACGGGGTAGGGGGGCATCAGTATCATGCGCCCTCGCATTGAGGCGAGCCGGTAACGGTGTTTGTTGAGAGAAAACGGGGCGTAGCGCAGCCCGGTAGCGCGTCTGCTTTGGGAGCAGAATGTCGTAGGTTCAAATCCTACCGTCCCGACCACTCACATCACACCGCACTCCATGCCTGAAGGGTAAGCCTGCGCTCGTAGCTCAGCTGGATAGAGCATCGGCCTTCTAAGCCGAGGGTCGTGGGTTCGAGTCCCGCCGGGCGCACCATTCTCAGTGTGAATCGCGATGGTGGTCGTAGCTCAGTTGGTAGAGCCCCGGATTGTGATTCCGGTTGTCGTGGGTTCAAGTCCCATCGGTCACCCCATATTTGCCGTGCGGCCGTTGATTTTTGGATGGCCGTCACGTAAGGTTCGCGCCGCTTCGGAAATGACCGCAGCAGCAAGAAATCGGGTCGTTAGCTCAGTTGGTAGAGCAGGAGACTCTTAATCTCTTGGTCGAAGGTTCAAGTCCTTCACGACCCACCACATTCCGGTTTGTCATTCAAAGCCGAGCTAAAAAAGGCACCTTTTAAGGTGCCTTTTTTATTGCCCTCTGTTCCCCGGGATTTATGGGCTTTCCTTATTGTCCTCATTCCTTATAATCCCCGTCCTTTCGCCAATTACCCATAAGGGTGCGCTTTAGAGCAAGGCGTGCCCTGTCTGCCTGATCTGTAGAGGATGCTATGCAAGTTTCCATCGAAACCACCACCGGCCTTGAGCGCCGCCTGACCATTACTGTGCCGGCTGCCCGTGTGGACAGTGAAGTCAATGCGCGCATCAACAAGACTGCCCGTACCGTGCGCATGGACGGCTTCCGCCCCGGCAAGGTGCCGCTGGCCGTGGTGAAGAAGCGTTTTGGCGCCGGTATTCGTCAGGAAGCCATGGGTGAGATCATTCGTGACTGTTTCTATGAAGCCGTGGTGCAGGAAAAACTGAATCCGGCCGGCTCACCAGTCATTGAGTCCGTGCGCGACGAGCTGGGCAGTGATGTTGCCATTGTTGCCAGCTTTGAGGTTTATCCGGAAGTGAAGCTGGCCAGCTTGGCCGGCATCAAGGTGGAGCGCCCGGTGTCGTCCGTGTCTGATGCAGACGTGGAAAAAATGATTGATACCCTGCGTCGCCAGCGTGCGACATGGGCAGATTCCAGCGATGCGGCCAAGGATGGTGACCGTCTGGAAATTGATTTTGACGGCTCGGTTGATGGTGAGGCTTTTGAAGGTGGTTCTGCCAAGGATTTCAGCTTGGCACTCGGCTCCAAGCGCATGATCCCCGGTTTTGAAGACGGTCTGGTTGGTGCAAAGTCTGGCGAGACCCGTGATCTCAATGTGACCTTCCCGGATGACTACCAGGTGGAAAACCTGAAGGGCAAGGCAGCGGTCTTCAATGTCAAGGTGAGCAAGGTGCAGACCTCGGTCCTGGCTGAGCTGAACGATGATTTCATCAAGGGCTTTGGCGTGACTGAGGGTGGTCTGGACAAGTTCCGTGCGGATGTTCGCAAGAACATGGAGCGCGAGCTCAAGCAGGCCATCAAGAACAGCACCAAGAACCAGGTAATGGAAGGCCTCGTGGCTGCCCACAACCTTGACGTGCCGAAAGCGCTGGTGGCCAACGAAGTCGCACGTCTGCGCCAGAACATGATGAAGCAGTTCGGGGGCAACGCCAAAAACGTCAACCCGGACATGCTGCCTGACGAGCTTTTCACCGAACAGGCAAAGCGCTCTGTGGTGCTGGGCTTGCTCGTGGGTGAAATCATCAGCTCCTCCGAGCTCAAGGTGGATGCGGCTCGTGTTCGCACTCTGATCGAGGAAATTGCCGAGAGCTATGAAACTCCGGCGGAAGTGGTGAACTGGTACTACGGCAACAAGGAACAGTTGCAGCAGGTTGAGGCCGTGGTACTGGAAGACCAGGTTGTCGACAAGCTGCTGGCCGAAGCCCAGGTGACCGACAAGGTTCTGCCTTATGAAGAAGTGTTGCGTCCGCAACAGCAGTAAGCCCCTGATTCCATTCATTTCCTGTCTTCAGGAACGGAATCTCCCGGAACGACGTGCCTGCGCCCTTGACCGCAGGCCCGTCGTCTCCGAAACTCCCCTCTGCTACCTCTCTGTCCACGGCTACGGGCCCTTTGGCCGCTGATGGCTGTGGATTCCTTAGCAATGCATACGCAACGGCATCAAGGATTCCAGCATGTCCCAGATTTACAATCCCTACTCCGGACTGATTCCTTCCGGCTTGACGCAAGAGCCAGCGGCCCTTGGTCTTGTGCCCATGGTGGTCGAGCAATCGGCACGCGGCGAGCGCGCTTTCGACATCTACTCCCGTCTGCTGAAAGAGCGCGTGGTTTTCATTGTGGGTCCGATTGAGGACCACATGGCCAATCTGATCGTGGCACAGCTGCTGTTTCTGGAGTCGGAAAATCCTGACAAGGATATTCACCTCTACATCAACTCACCGGGCGGCTCGGTGACTGCCGGCATGTCGATTTACGACACCATGCAATTTGTGAAGCCGGATATTTCAACAACCTGTATCGGTCAGTGCGCTTCCATGGGGGCTTTCCTGCTGGCTGCAGGTGCCGCTGGCAAGCGCTTCTGTCTGCCGAACTCGCGTGTGATGATTCACCAGCCGCTGGGTGGTTTTCAGGGGCAAGCGTCTGATATCGCCATCCACGCGCAGGAAATTCTCAAGATCAAGGGTCGTCTCAACGAGCTGCTCGCACATCACACCGGCCAACCGCTGGAGCGTCTTGAAAAAGACACTGATCGTGACAACTTCATGAGTGCGACCGATGCGAAGGCCTATGGCCTGGTAGACAATGTTCTGGAGAAGCGCCTCTAAGCGCGTGACTCTGATTTGACGAGGTAAGACATGACCGATGAGCGCAAGAGTGACGGCAAGCTGCTGTTCTGCTCTTTCTGCGGAAAAAGCCAGCATGAGGTCACCAAACTGATTGCTGGTCCTTCGGTATTCATTTGCAATGAATGCGTGGATCTGTGCAACGACATTATTCGTGAAGAAATGCCGGAGGAAGGTGCAGAGAAGGGTGGCGACAATCTGCCGGTTCCTCACGAAATAAAGCAGTCGCTGGACGAGTATGTTATCGATCAGGACAAGGCCAAAAAAGTATTGGCGGTAGCGGTTTACAACCACTACAAACGTCTGCGCGCCGGTATAAAGAAAACCGTGGGCGGCAAGCATGGTCCCGAGGTTGAGCTTAGTAAAAGCAACATTCTGCTGATTGGCCCGACCGGTTCCGGCAAGACCCTGTTGGCGGAAACGCTTGCGCGCTTGCTCAATGTGCCTTTCACGATTGCTGATGCAACCACGCTCACCGAAGCAGGTTATGTCGGTGAGGATGTGGAAAACATCATCCAGAAGCTTTTGCAGAAGTGCGATTACGATGTAGAGAAGGCGCAGACCGGCATTGTCTATATTGATGAAATCGACAAGATTTCACGCAAGAGTGACAACCCCTCCATCACGCGAGATGTATCGGGTGAGGGCGTGCAGCAGGCGCTGCTGAAACTGATTGAGGGTACGGTCGCATCGGTCCCCCCCCAAGGTGGGCGCAAGCATCCGCAGCAGGAGTTCCTGCAGGTTGATACGTCCAATATCCTGTTCATTTGCGGGGGTGCTTTTGCCGGCCTCGATAAAATCATCCGCAATCGCTCGGAGCAGGGCGGCATAGGCTTCAATGCCACCGTGAAAAGCAAGGATGAGAAAAAGACGGCTGGCCAGGTCTTCAAGGAAGTGGAGCCGGAAGATCTCATCAAGTTCGGTCTTATTCCCGAGTTCGTCGGCCGTTTGCCGGTAATCGCGACCTTGGAAGAGCTCAGTGAAGAGGCTCTCATGCAGATTCTCACCGAGCCGCGCAATGCATTGACCAAGCAATACCAGAAGCTGTTTGCCATGGAGGAGGTCGAGCTCGAGTTCCGTCCCGAGGCGCTGCGTGCGGTAGCGCGACGTGCCATGGAGCGTAAAACCGGTGCGCGCGGCTTGCGCTCCATTCTGGAAGGCGTATTGCTGGGTACCATGTATGACCTGCCATCACAGGACAGTGTCACCAAGGTAGTGGTTGATGAAAAAACCATCGCTGGCGAGTCCGAGCCCTTGCTGGTGTACGAAAAGGCGGAGCTACCGATGTCATCGCCGGTGGCGATGCCCAAGGCGATGCCGGAATAAATCACGTTTGTGAATGAAAAAGGGCCTTTCAGGCCCTTTTTCATGTCTTTTTTACCTGTCTGCCCTTGTTTTTGCCGGGTCCATGCCTCAAACATTAAGACACTGTAATGAGGTGTTGCCATGACCGGTATGTGACCGGCCCATGCTTGCCGAGAGGACTCCCGCATGTACGACGAGAATCAGCTCCTCGATCTGCCCCTGCTGCCACTTCGTGATGTTGTCATATACCCGCATATGGTCATTCCGCTGTTTGTCGGGCGGGAAAAGTCCATCCATGCGCTGGAGGCAGCCATGGCTTCCAGCAAGCAGATTTTCCTGGTGGCCCAGAAAGATGCCTCTGACGATGATCCCCAGCAGGCAGGCCTCTATGTGATTGGCACTGTCTCCACCATCTTGCAGTTGCTCAAGCTGCCTGACGGTACCGTGAAGGTGCTGGTGGAGGGCAACTTCCGCGCGACTGTCGATAACGTGACAGACACGGGGCGCTATCTCATGGCGACCGTGCGTGAAGTACCACCGCTGGTGTTGCGCGCTAACGAAGCTGAAGTGCTGACGCGTTCCCTGCTGGGCCAGTTTGACCAGTACGTAAAGCTTTCCAAGAAGGTTGCTCCCGAGGTGCTGACTTCGGTGTCATCCATTGAAGAGCCCTCCCGCCTGGCAGATACGATTGCGGCTCATCTATCCCTCAAACTGGAAGAAAAGCAGCAGTTGCTGGAACACAACGACATCCATGCGCGTATCGAGCACCTGCTGGCTTTCATGGAATCCGAGATTGACATCCTCAAGGTCGAAAAACGCATTCGCGGCCGTGTCAAAAAACAGATGGAGAAAAGCCAGCGTGAGTACTACCTGAATGAGCAGATGAAGGCCATTCAGAAAGAGCTGGGCGATATGGGTGCCGAAGGCGAAAACGAAGTTGCCGAGATCGAGGGGCGCATTCGCAAGGCGGGTATGCCGGCCGATGCCAAGAAGAAAGTTGAGGCCGAGCTCAAGAAGCTGAAGATGATGTCGCCCATGTCCGCCGAAGCCACGGTGGTACGCGGTTATATCGACTGGATGCTGGGTGTGCCCTGGAAGAAGCGTAGCAAGATCAGTATTGATCTCAAGCTGGCCCGCGACATTCTGGATGCTGACCACTATGGCCTGGAGGAAGTAAAAGAACGCATCCTCGAATATCTTGCTGTGCAGTCACGTGTGAAAAAGCTGCAGGGCCCGGTGCTTTGCCTGGTCGGCCCTCCCGGTGTGGGCAAAACGTCGTTGGGGCAGAGCATTGCCAAGGCCACGCATCGCGAGTTTGTGCGCATGGCATTGGGTGGTGTGAGGGATGAGGCCGAAATCCGTGGCCATCGTCGTACCTATATTGGTTCCATGCCGGGCAAGCTGATCCAGAAGCTGTCCAAGGTGGGCGTCAAGAATCCGCTTTTCCTGCTTGATGAAATCGACAAGATGGGTGTGGACATGCGCGGCGATCCCTCTTCTGCCTTGCTGGAAGTGCTGGATCCTGAGCAGAACGGCAGCTTCAACGATCATTATCTGGAGGTTGATTACGACCTTTCGGAAGTGATGTTCATTTGTACGGCCAACTCCATGAATATTCCGGCTCCTTTGCTGGATCGCATGGAAGTGATTCGCCTGCCGGGCTACACCGAAGATGAAAAGGTGAATATTGCGCGCCAGTATCTGGTGCCGCGCCAGATCGAGAACGCCGGTCTCAAGAAAACCGAACTCAAGATTACGGATGAAGCGATTCGCGACATCATTCGCTATTACACGCGTGAGGCCGGTGTGCGTAACCTTGAGCGAGAAATTGCCAAGGTATGCCGCAAGGTTGTCAAGCAGGCCGTGCTGGGTACGCACAAGGGGGCGGTCGAGGTGACTGACGCCGTGCTGGGCGAGTATGCCGGCGTACGCAAGTTCAACTATGGCAAGGCGGAAGAGAAGGACCAGATCGGGCAAGTGACTGGTCTGGCATGGACTCAGGTGGGTGGAGAGCTGCTTACCATTGAGGCGGTAGTTGTTCCCGGCAAGGGCCGCAATACCATGACGGGGTCGCTGGGGGACGTGATGCAGGAGTCCATCAAGGCAGCCATGACCGTGGTGCGTTCACGTTCAAGGCTGCTGGGCATCCCCCTGGATTTTCATGAAAACCATGACCTGCACATTCATATGCCGGAGGGGGCCACACCAAAGGATGGTCCCAGTGCCGGTATCGGCATGTGCACCGCGATTGTGTCGGTGCTGACCGGTATTCCGGTGCGGGCCGACGTAGCGATGACGGGGGAAATTACGCTGCGTGGTCAGGTGCTTCCCATTGGCGGGCTCAAGGAAAAACTCCTCGCCGCACATCGTGGGGGAATCAAGACCGTTATTATCCCGGAGGAAAACGAAAGGGATCTCAAGGAGATACCGGAGAATATCAAACAGGACCTCAGCATTCGTACCGTCAAGTGGATTGATGAAGTCCTGGCGATTGCACTGACACGGTTGCCGGAGCCACTGCCTGAAACGGCCTCCTCGGCCTCCTTGCCTGCTGCGGTCAAGAAAGACGAGGATGAAAACGAGGAGCGGCCAAGTACACATTGACCCTCACAAAGCAACAAATTACCCCAAAAAAGCCGGGATAATTGCGGATATCCCGGCTTGACCCCTTTGGGGTCGGTTGCTATAAATGCCCATCGTTTTGCGGCAGCCCATTGTCCTCCGCTTTGCAACGACCTCTCTCTCTTACGATAAATGGATCCTATAAAAAGGGGACTAAAGTGAATAAATCTGAACTCATTGATGCCATCGCTGCCAGTGCCGACATCACCAAAGCTGATGCTGGCCGCGCACTTGATGCAACGGTTGAAGCGATTACCAGTGCTCTGAAGTCTGGTGATCAGGTAACGCTGGTTGGTTTTGGTACTTTTCTGGTAAAAGATCGTGCTGCCCGCACCGGCCGCAATCCCCAGACCGGCAAGGAAATCCAGATTGCTGCTTCCAAGGTTCCTGGCTTCAAAGCCGGCAAGGGTCTCAAGGACGCGGTGAACTGATTAGTTATTGACCGCTCAAGCTGAGCTCTGGCGGCAATACTTGGAAAGACACCGGCGCGCCCATTGCGGGCGCGCTTTTTTTTGTTGACGTTTATGTGTGGTGGGGAACTCGAATGGAAGCCTTTCGTGGGATGGTGAAAGGATGGCTCGGCAAAGGCATTCTTGGGCTTATCGTCTTTGGCCTGGCGGCTTTCGGGCTTGAATCCTACTTCGGTAATGGCGGAAAAGTAATTGCGGCCAAGGTCAATGGCAAAGAGATTCTCCAGCCCGAAGTGGACCAATTGGTGGATCGTCAGCGGCAGCAGATGCTTGCGCAAATGGGCGACAAGGCAGATCCGGCCTCCCTGGATATGGCACGTTTGCGTAAAGATGTACTGAATGGGGTGATCAGCCGCGAATTGCTGACCCAGCAAGCAAAAAAGGCCGGCTATCTTATTTCCGATGCCACGGTTTACAGGCTGATTCGCCAGGTTTCTGCCTTTCAGGAAGATGGGAGATTCAGCCAGTCCCGCTATGAGCAAATGCTGCGTCAGATTGGTGAGAGCCCCGTTACTTATCCGGCCAAGGCCAAGCAGGAGCTTGCCTACTCAATGCTGATTGCCGGTATTGGGCAGAGTGGTTTTGTCACTACGGCAGAGCTGGATCACCTGTCCGCCCTGGATAGCCAGAAGCGGGACATTCACCTGGCCATGATTCCGGCCGTCCGTTATCTCTCCGATCTTGCGATCAGTGATGAAGAAGTTAAAAAATTCTATCAGGCCAATCCTGCGCGCTTCACAACGCAGGAAATGGTCTCTCTGGATTACCTCAGCATCAAGCGCGAAGACTTCATTGCCCAGGCCGTGCCGACAGAAGATGACCTGAAAGCACGCTATGAGGAAAAAGTAAAAAGCAGTGTCGCGAATGAGCAGCGTCAGGCCCAGCACATACTGATTACGGTGGATGCCAAGACCAAGGACGCCGATGCCCTGAAGAAAATGCAGGATATCGCCAAGCGTGCCCAGGCCGGTGAGGATTTTGGCAAGCTGGCGAAAGAATTTTCCCAGGACCCTGGCTCGGTTGCTACAGGTGGTGATTTGGGTATGACGGCTCGCGGCCAGTTTGTTCCCGAGTTTGATAAAGCGCTGTTCAGCATGAAAGAGGGGCAGATGTCGGCGCCAGTAAAAACCCAGTATGGTTATCACCTGATAAAGCTCAACAAGATTCAGGCGGCTGTAGCCCCTTCTTATGTGGCACTCAAGCCTGAGCTGGAGCGTGAGGCAAAAGAGGCAAAGGCTGACGAGCTTTACGCCGAGCAGATCGACAAGCTGGATGCGGCGGTTTATGAAGCCTCTGACCTCAAGGAGCCTGCCGAGAAATTCAAGTACGCCATTGCCAGTACAGATGCCTTTTCCCGTAGTGGCGGTGCCGGTCTTGCTGCCGATCGCAAGGTACTTGATGCAGCCTTCAGTGATGACTTGCTGAAAGACGGCAAGAACTCGCAAGGCATTGCACTGGCTGATGGCAGCACGGTATGGCTGCGCGTAAAGAACCATGAGCCGGCACGTCTGAAGCCCTTGGCAGAAATCACGGCCAGCGTGCGCAATAATCTGTTGATCGAGAAAGCCGGAGCAAAGGCCAAGACGGTGGCGGATGCCGTTGCCAAGGCACTGGCTGGCGGAAAGACGTTGGCTGAGATTGCTGCCACTGAAAAGCTGACCTGGCAGGACATGCCTGATGCTACCCGACGTACTCCGGTGCCTTTGCCTGAGATACTGCGCGTTGCCTACCGCTTGCCGCGTCCGGCAGCCGGCAAGGTAAGTGCTGACAGTTTTTCCGCTGGCGCATCCTATGTGGTTGTGGCCGTCAGCAAGGTGACGGAGGGAACCACTCTTCCTGGTGCTGATGGTGCACAGATGCGTAATGTACTGAGTGAAAACCGCAGTCAGCAGGAGTTTCAGGACTATATCCGTTCCTTGCGTGAAAGCGGAAAGGTTGTCGTGCTTGCCAAGGATAGTGCTGTTTCAGAAGAGTAGTGATTGCCCGGGTTGCTCTGGTCATAAAAAAGCCCGCATCTGCGGGCTTTTTTATTTCATTGAAAGTGCTTCATGCCTGATCAAGCGGTGGCATGGCAACAGTATTAAAGCCGCCGTCGACATACAGGATTTCTCCTGAAATGCCGGAGGCCAGATCCGAGCAGATAAAAGCCGCCGCATTGCCGACTTCTTCGATCGTGACATTACGGCGCAGCGGTGTGGCAGCTTCGTTATGGGCAAGCATCTTGCGGAAATTCTTGATGCCACTGGCGGCCAGCGTGCGGATCGGGCCGGCAGAGATGCCGTTAACACGAATGCCATCGGGGCCCATGCTGGAGGCGAGATAGCGGACATTGGCCTCCAGTGATGCCTTGGCCAGTCCCATCACGTTGTAGTTGGGTACTACGCGCTCAGAGCCCAGATAGGTCAGCGTCAACAGCGAACCGTTACGACCGGCAAGTAACGATTTGCCGGCCTGTGCGAGGGCACCAAAACTGAATGAGCTGATGTCGTGGGCAATGCGAAAGCCTTCACGGGTGGTCACATCGACATAGTTGCCGTCGAGTTCGTGGCCAGGGGCATAACCCACGGAATGGACGATGACGTCGAGGCCATCCCATTTTTTGCCGAGCTCGACAAAAAGACTGGCGATTTCTGCATCGCTGGCAACATCACAAGGAAAGGTGAGAGTGGAGTCAAAGGTCTGTGCAAACTCTTCGACACGGCCTTTCAGTTTTTCATTCTGATAAGTAAATGCCAGTTCGGCACCTTCACGATGCATGGCCTGTGCGATGCCGTAGGCGATGGAGAGCTTGCTGGCGACGCCAACGATAAGTACACGTTTACCGGCGAGAAATCCCATGAGGTGGCCTCCTTGTAATGCACTAACGAGTAGTGCCTTGTGATGTGGTCATGTGGCGTCAGGCAGTGTGGCCGTCTGTTGTATCAGGTGCTGGCGACAACCACTGACTGCGGGGTCGCCAGTATAAAGGAACTTTGTTTGTTCAGAACGCCCCTCGTACGTTAACGCTAGTGGCCTGACGGGCAGAGGTGTAAGGACTTGTATCCGTCAGGCCTTCAGGCCTGCTGCTGCAAGCAGGCGTTGTGTGTATTCCATCATGGGGGCGCTGAACAGAGCATGGTTATCCTGGCTCTCCACTTCACGCCCGTTCTGCATGACGAGAATACGGTGGCAGAGTGCACGTACTACGGCCAGGTCATGGCTGATGAAGAGGCAGGTGAAACCATGTTTTTCCTGCAGTTCACGCAGCAGTTCGACAATCTGCTTTTGCACCGTCCTGTCCAGGGCCGATGTAGGTTCATCCAGCACAATCAGTCGTGGCTTCAGTGCCATGGCCCGTGCAATGGCAATGCGCTGGCGCTGGCCGCCAGAGAACTCATGCGGGTAGCGATGTCGCGTAGCTGGATCAAGGTGGACCTCGCGCAAGGCTTCCTGGACGGCAGCATCGCGTTCAGCCTCCGGCATGCCTTGGACCTCCAACCCTTCTGCCACAATATCGGCGATGGTCATCCGCGGGCTGAGGCTGCCATAGGGGTCCTGGAAAACGATTTGCATGTCACGACGTAGCGGACGCAGCTGCTTTTGCGTCAGGGCCAGCAATTCATTGCCCAGGAAAACCACGTGCCCGGTCGCAGGTAACAAACGCAAAATGGCAAACGCCAGAGTGGACTTGCCGGAACCGGATTCGCCCACAATCCCCAAGGTTTCACCGGCGTGCAGATCGAAGGAGATCCCGTCGACAGCCTTGATGAAATCGAGGGACTTGCCCCAAAAGGATTTCTTCAGGGGAAACCAGACCTGGAGTTTTTCTACGGTAAGCAGGGGTTTGCGTTCTTGCGGCAATGGCGCAGGCTGGCCGGCAGGATCGGCGGCCAGCAAATGCTTTGTGTATTCATGCTGCGGTGATGCGAACAGCGTTTCTGTATCGGCACTTTCCACCGTGTTGCCGGCCTGCATGACGACGACCTTGTCGGCATAGCGCTTGACCAGTGTCAGATCGTGCGAGATCAGTAAAACGGCCAGCCCGAGTTTTTGCTGCAATGATTTCAGCAAATCCAGAATCTGCGCCTGCAGCATGACATCCAGTGCGGTGGTGGGCTCATCCGCGATCAGGAGTTCGGGATTGTTGGCCAGTGCCATGGCAATCATGACGCGCTGGCGCTGCCCGCCCGACAGTTCGTGCGGATAGGCGCGCAGGCGTTTTTCCGGCTCGGGAATTCCGACCAGTGTCAGTAACTCCAGTGTGCGTGCACGCGCGGCCTTGTTGCTCAGGCCCTGGTGCACAAACAGTATTTCGCTGATCTGTTTTTCTATGTGATGCAAGGGGTTCAGAGAGGTCATGGGCTCCTGAAAAATCATGCTCACCTTGTGGCCGCGAATCTGGCGCAGCCTTTTTTCGCCGGCTCCGAGCAGCTCTTCACCACGAAAGCGAATACTGCCGGAAAGCTTGGCATGTGACGGCAGCAACCTCAGTATGGAGAGAGCCGTCAGCGACTTTCCTGATCCGCTTTCACCCACCAGCGCCAGCATTTCTCCCTCTGCAATGTCGAGAGACGCGGCCTGTACCGGCGTGGTGGAAACATTTCCCTGCTGGAAACTGATGCCCAGATTGCTGATGGCAAGTACCGGTATTTCGTTCATGGGCCGGCCTCAGACAGACTTGCGGGGATCAAAAGCATCACGCGCTGCTTCGCCAATGAAGACGAGCAGGGTGAGCATGACCGAGAGCGTGACAAAGGAGGACAGGCCAAGCCAGGGGGCACTCAGGTTGTTTTTGGCCTGTGCAACCAGCTCGCCCAGGGAGGCTGAACCCGGAGGCAAACCAAAGCCGAGGAAATCCAGTGAAGTCAGTACACCAATGGCGCCGGTAAAGATGAACGGCAGGAATGTCAGTGTTGAGACCATGGCATTGGGCAGGATGTGCCGGAACATGATCTGGCCGTCAGTCAGTCCCAGGGCTCGTGCGGCGCGTACATATTCGAGATTGCGTCCGCGCAGGAATTCGGCGCGCACCAGTCCGGTCAGTTCGGTCCAGCTGAAAAGCAGCATCAGCCCGAGCAGCCACCAGAAATTGGGTTCGACCAGGCTGGAGAGGATGATCAGCATGAACAGAACGGGCAGACCCGACCAGATTTCAATGAAGCGTTGCCCGAACAGGTCGACATGACCGCCGTAATAACCCTGCAGAGCACCGGCAACGATGCCGATAACCGAGCTGAAAACGGTCAGTGTCAGTGCAAACAGCACGGAAATGCGGAAGCCGTAAATCAGGCGTGCTACGACATCACGGCCCTGATCATCGGTGCCCAGCCAGTTGTCGTGTGAAGGCGGGGCAGGGGCGGGAACGGTCAGATCATAATTGATGGTCTGGTGATTG
>Ga0209841_1000202_pt1 | contig 14360 bp, 12 predicted proteins | sample GWRWT4_30Apr14_FD_187185 | JGI IMG/M metagenome (GOLD analysis project Ga0209841, IMG submission 187185) | Sand microcosm microbial communities from a hyporheic zone in Columbia River, Washington, USA - GW-RW T4_30-Apr-14 (SPAdes) (version 2) | ecosystem: Engineered > Artificial ecosystem > Sand...
CCCTTGGTGGGATCCCAGATGTCGTAAATAGTCTGGCCGGTCTGCTGGCCTTTGGCGTCGGTGCCATAGCTCATGACACGCCCATCCGGCAAGGTGATGACTTGGAGGGGAATCAGGGGCCAGCCCAACACCGGGCCGAACTTGCCGCGCACATGGTACTGGTCGGGACTGACCGCACGGTGCCGCAAATACCACCAACTGGTGGCGCCAACCACCGCCACTGCTGTCAGGATCAAAACTCCCTTCAATGCAGTTTGCCAAACACGCGCCATGTTACAAAAACCCCAAAAATTACAACCAAGTCACAACCATGCCACATGGTGACTCAGGTTGAGGCGCCGCGTCTTTGAGGTAAGTCACACCATGACCGTAAAACCCCCAACCAAGGGGGCAATAAATGCGCGAATGGGCCGCCTTTAAAGTTTCAGCTTGATGAAAACGAACTCAGGGATGGTTTTGATGATCAACATGATGAGTTGCCAAAACCCCGGGGTGTAGACAATGCGGCGGCCTTTGTCGATGGCCTGACTGATGTCCTTGGCCACTTGCTCAGGCTTGGCCCACAGTGGGCCTTTGGGCAGGTGCGCGGTCATGGGCGTGTCCACAAACCCCGGCTTGACGGTGACCACATGGACGCCTTTTTTGGCCAGCCGCTGGCGCAAACCGGAGGTGAAGGCCGACACCATGGCCTTGGCACTGCCATAGACGTAGTTGCTTTGCCGGCCCCGATCACCGGCCACGGATGAAATGACGGCGATGGCGCCGCGCCCTTGCTGCTCCAGCTGGTTGGCCACCAGGGTCAACAGGGCCACGACCGACAAGCCGTTGGTGCCGATTTCGGCCAGGGCGTAGGGCACGTCGTGCTGTGCATGGTCCTGGTCGGTGAGGGTGCCGTGGGCGATCAGCACGGTGTCGAGCCCGCCCAGCGTTTGGGTGGCCTCGGCCAGCAAAGCGGCGTGCTGGTCGTGCTGGTTGGCGTCGAAAACACGGGTGCCGACTTTGGTGGCGCCCCGGGTTTGCAGATCAGCCGCCAGGGATTGCAGTTGCTGCGCGTTGCGGGCCGCCAGGAATAGGTGGTCGCCCTGCTGGGCCCAGAGGCGGGCGCAAGCTTCGGCCATGGCCGAGGTGGCCCCGACGATCAGGATCTTCTTCATGTGGACTCCATGACCCGGCGCCAGAAACCTGACGAGAAACGCGGATCAACAAATTGGGAAAACGCCGACCACTGAGGGTGGCCTGACTTGAAAATCTGGGCGCCCATGCGGCCGTCTTTGGCCGGGTACAAGCGCCCACCGGCGGCCTGCACGATGCCATCCAGCTGGGCAAACAGGCGGTGCAGGCGCTCGCCCTGGTTGGGGAAATCAAGCGCCAGGGTGGTGCCCGGCATGGGAAACGACAACATGCCCCGCGATGGCGGCGTGCCAAATTGCTTGAGCACCGCCAGGAACGAGCCCATGCCGCTGTCCACGATGGTCTGCAACAGTTGCCGGGTGACAGGCAAGGCTTGCTCGGGCGGAACCACGCACTGGTACTGGTAGAAGCCTTTGGGGCCGTAGATGCGGTTCCACTCCAGCAGCGCGTCCAACGGGTAGAAGAAGGGGCGGTAGTGCTGCAGGGCCTGGACGCGATCGCCCTGCTGACGGTTGAAGTAGGCCAGGTTGAAGGCCTTGAGCGACAGCGTGTTGATCAAGGACAGCGGCGGCGTGAAGGGCACGCGCCGGCTGCTTTCGTCAATGGCGCTGGGCAGCTTGGCAGCCAGGGCCGGGTTCATGACGGCTGGCGCGTGGTTGGCCCGGTTGAACAGGCCACGCCCCAGGCGCTTGCCCGCGAAGGCGCAGTCGATCCACGAAACGGTGTATTCGTAATCAGCCTCGGAGGCCTGGCTGAGCTCAAAAAACTCTTCAAGGCTGCGAAACCGGATGCTTTCGGTTTGCAGGTAGGGATTGGCGATGCGGCGCAGCTGGATTTGCGCCCAGGTGATCATGCCGGTCAGGCCCAGGCCACCCACGGTGGCGGCGAACCAATCGGCATCTTGTGTGGGTGAGCAAACGCGGCGGCTGCCATCCGAGCGCAGCAACTCCAACTGGGTGACATGGTTGCCAAACGAGCCAACCAGGTGGTGGTTTTTGCCATGCACATCGTTGGCAATGGCGCCACCCACGGTGACGAACTGGGTGCCAGGCGTGACCGGCAGGAACCAGCCCTGAGGCACGATCAGGCGCAGGATCTCTGACAGCAACACACCGGCTTCGCAGGTGATGAGGCCGGTGGCCTGGTCAAACGCGATGAAGCGGTCCAGCTGGCGGCCCAGCACCAGGGCGCCGCCGGGGTTCAGGTTGCTGTCACCGTAGCTGCGGCCATTGCCGTGGGGCAGCACCGTGGCCGCGTCATCGGCCGGCAAAGGCAGGCTGGCGTGGCGGCTGGGCATGCCCAGCACCTGCTGATCCGGACGAAAGACCCTGCCCCACGAGGTGAACGCCTGGGTTGCCATGCCTTGGGCCGTCACACGGCCAGCAACAGCACGGCGGCCGCTGCCGCGCCGGTGAGCAGGCTGATGCGGTCTTTCAGGGCAAAGACGAGGGGGTCATCGTGCATGTGACCCCGGTAGGTCTGCATCCAAACCCGGCTGACCCAGTACAGCATGATCGGGCACAGCATCCACACGATCTTGGGATGGCTGTACAGCACGGCGATGTCAGGCGAGTTGACGTACAAGGCCAGCACCAGGATGCTGATGTAGCCTGACGAGGCGCCCAGGCTTTGCAGCAAGGCGAGGTCTTCAACCTGGTAGCCGCGCCCGCTGGCCTTGAGCTGCCCTTGCTTGCGCATGGCATGCAACTCGGCATAGCGCTTGACGATGGCCAGGCTGAGGAAGATGAAGATGGCGAACAACAGCAACCAGAATGACAGCGGGATGTCAGTGGCCGCCGCGCCGGCCACGATGCGCACGGTGTACAGGCCAGCCAGCGTCAGAACATCGATCATGACCAGGCGCTTGAGGCCAAAGGAATAGGCCAGCGTCACAAGGTAGTAAGCACCCAGCACGGCCAGGAACTTGAGCGGCAAGGTCAGCGCCAGCGCCAACGAGATCAACAACAGCGCAGGTGCCGCGACCAGGCCAAACAGCAGGCTGAGGGTGCCGGCCGCGAAGGGGCGCTTGCATTTGCGGGGGTGCTGGCGGTCGGCCTCCAGGTCGAGCATGTCGTTGAGCAGGTAGACCGACGAGGCGCACAGGCTGAAGGCGGCGAACGCCACCAAGCCGGCCACCAGGGTGGGCGTGTCTTGCAAACGGTGCGCGGCCGCCAGAGGCACGAAGATGAGGGCATTCTTGGCCCATTGGTGAACGCGCAATGCCTTCAAGGCGACCCTGAGGCCTGATTTGGGTGGCAGGAAAACAGCCTCGACCTGGGTGCAGGCACGGGCGCTGGCTTCCAGCCCCGGTTTGGCGTTGACGACGATGGCCGAACGCGCATGCTGCCAGACCTTCAGGTCAACACGCTCGTTGCCGCAGTAATCAAACCCACGCTCGCCAAAACGCTGAACCAGTTGCTGGGCTTTGTTGCTGCCCGACAGATTGGTTTGCCCATCGCTGGCCAATACGCCATCGAACAGGCCGACATGCTGGGCCACGGCCTGTGCCATGCGTTGGTCGGAGGCCGTGCACAGCCAGATCTCGCGGCCCTGCGCTTTCTGAGCCTTGAGCCAGTCCAGGAATTGCTCTGAATACGGCAAGGCGGCGCCATTGAGCTGCACACGGCTGGCGATCTCGGCCTTCAGCCTGGCTTTGCCGCCCAGCAGCCACAAAGGCACGAGGAACAGGAACAAAGGATTTTGCTTGATGAGCAGGAGAAAGGACTCGAGCAGCAAATCGCTGTGAATGAGCGTGCCATCGAGGTCCACGCACAGCGGGGTTGATTGAGCTTCAGACATGAACACCCTTGATTTTAATTTTTACCACGCAAAGCCCAGACACAGATCCAGCCGATGAGCACGGCCAGCCACAGCGTCAACAGACGACACACCAGCGTCAGAAGAATGGCTTCGGGAAGTTGGTAGCCATGGGCATGCAAAAGGCCGGTCATGACCAGCTCAGTGCTGCCCAAGCCACCCGGCAGGAAGGACAGCGCGCCGACGATGATGGCGATGGCATAGATGCCCATGGCCGACGGCAGCGACAAGGGCGCAGAGGAGATGACATCGCCCACCAGCTTGAGCCCGACGGCTTCAGCGGCCCAGGCCACCAGGCCCAGGGACAGGCCCATGAACAAAATGCCCGGCTTGAGGAATTGGCTGGCGCTGCCCAGCATGGTGACCAGCGATTGCGCGGCCATGAACAACTTGCTCCCGGCGCGCTGATGGCTGGCCATGCGCTGTGCCACCCAGGGCCAGGGCGTGAACGCCAACATGGCCATCAGGCCGACGACCAGGCCCACGGCCACCCACAGCGCCTGTCGGTAGGCTTGCAACTCGGCCAGGACGGCCACGGCCAGCAGGATCATGGCCAACAGATCGAGCAAGCGCTCCACAAAAAAACCGGCCATGAGGCCGGAGACGGGGATGCCCAAAGGCTGGTAATAGCGGGCCCGCACCATCTCGCCCAATTTGCCGGGTGACAGGGTGAAAGCAAAGCCGGACATGAAGGTCAGTGACACAAACCGCCACGGCAGCACATGACCCAGTCGGCTTAAATACAGTTTCCAGCGCACCACGCGCAGGGCGTAGTTGAACAAGGACAAAGCGGTGGCCGCCAAAACGGCGGGCCAGCCCGCGATCAAGGGGGCCAGGCTGATCTGAGACAAATCGCGGTGAAATCCAACCACGCACCACACCGCAAAGCCCGCAATGAGCCCGTAGGTCAGGAGGTTGCGCCACAAGCGGGTGGATGAGCTTGCGGGGGGACGTGGAACAGAAGACAACATGCCGGGATTATGCCGAGCGCAATACAGCGTTAGAAATAATCAGCATCCTTCAAACGCGGGGCTTGCGCGTCTTTGGCGGCCAGACTGGGCAACAACCCCAGCTGGGGCCATTCAATGCCGATGTCTGGATCGTTCCAGACAATGGCCCGCTCGCAGTCCTTGGCGTAGACATCGGTGGTCTTGTACAAGAAGTGCGTGTCGTCCGTCAGCGCCACAAAGCCATGGGCAAAACCTTCAGGCACCCACAATTGACGGTTGTTTTGCGGCGACAGCTCAACGCCCGCCCATTGCCCGAAGGTGGGCGAGCCACGGCGGATGTCCACCGCTACATCGAACGCAGCGCCCTGCACCACCCGCACCAGCTTGCCTTGCGCACTGGGCGGCAGTTGGTAGTGCAGGCCGCGCAGCACACCTTTCTTGCTGCAAGAGTGGTTGTCTTGCACAAAAGGCCGGGGCGCGGGCAGGCCCAGCTTGGCCAGCTCGGTGTTGAAGCGGTGCTGGTTGAAGCTTTCCATGAACCAGCCACGGTCGTCGCCAAACACGGCGGGCTCAATGATGACGACATCCGGGATGCGCGTGGGGATCAGCTTCATGCTCAGAACACCTGCTCGTTGATGACTTTGAGCAAGTACTGGCCGTAGCCATTCTTGAGCATGGGTTGCGCCAGCTTGTGAACCTGTTCGGCCGTGATCCAGCCCGAGCGGAAGGCGATCTCTTCAGGGCAAGCCACTTTCAGGCCCTGGCGCTTTTCAAGGGTGGCGATGAACTGGCTGGCCTCGAGCAGGCTGTCGTGCGTGCCGGTGTCGAGCCAGGCATAGCCCCGGCCCATGATCTGCACATTGAGCTGGCCTTGCTGGAGGTACATGGCATTGACGTCGGTGATCTCCAGCTCGCCGCGCGGGCTGGGCTTGATCTGGGCGGCGATGTCGCACACCTGCTGGTCGTAAAAGTACAGGCCGGTGACGGCGTAGTTGCTTTTGGGGGCCTTGGGCTTTTCTTCGATGCTGAGGGCGCGCTTGCTGGCGTCGAAATCGACCACGCCATAGCGCTCGGGATCGTGCACGTGGTAGGCGAAAACGCTGGCGCCATCGGGCTGGCCAGCGGCGTCCATCAACAGGCCTTGCAGGTCATGGCCGTAGTAGATGTTGTCGCCCAGGACCAGGGCGCTGGGGCGGTTGCCCACAAAATCTCGACCCAGGATGAAGGCCTGCGCCAGGCCATCGGGGCTGGGCTGCACGCAATAGCTGAGGCTGACGCCCCATTGGCTGCCATCGCCCAGCAGCGCCTGAAAGCGCGGCGTGTCTTGCGGCGTGCTGATGATGAGGATGTCGCGGATGCCGGCCAGCAACAAGGTGCTGAGCGGGTAATAGATCATGGGCTTGTCGTAGACCGGCAGCAGTTGCTTGCTGATGGCCAGCGTGGCGGGGTGCAGGCGCGTGCCCGAGCCGCCGGCCAGGATGATGCCTTTGCGTGTGGCGAGAGTCATGATGACGAATTACTTCCCTGTGATTTCGGTGAGCATGCGCTGAACACCTTGCTCCCAATGGGGCAGGCTCAAACCCAGCGTTTGCTGCAGCTTGGTGGTGTCCAGGCGCGAATTGAGCGGACGCTTGGCTGGCGTTGGATACGACGCCGTGCCCGTGGATTCGATGGCCTCCGGTGCCACCTTGATGGGCTGACCGTTGGCACGCGCCCACTCGATGACAAAGCGGGCGTAGTCGAACCAGCTGGTTTCGCCTTGGGCGACCAGGTGATAAATGCCGCTGAGTTCTGGGCGGTTGGCTTGGCGGAACGCGCGGATGGCGTGCGCGGTGACGTCGGCCAACAGATCAGCCCCGGTGGGCGCGCCGATCTGGTCGTTGATGACTTTGAGCTGATCGCGCTCGGCCGCCAGGCGCAGCATGGTTTTGGCGAAGTTGCCGCCGCGCGCCGCATAAACCCAGCTGGTGCGGAAGATGAAGTGGGCACAGCCGCTTTGCTGGATGAGTTGCTCGCCTTCCAGCTTGGTGCGGCCGTAGACGCTCAATGGGGCGGTTGGGCTGGTCTCGTTGCGGGCGACCGAGCCACTGCCATCGAACACATAGTCGGTGCTGTAGTGAACCAGCAGCGCGCCCAGTTTGGCCGCCTCGATGGCGATCAAACCCGGGGCCGTGGCGTTGATGGCCCGGGCCAATTCGGGCTCGCTTTCAGCTTTGTCGACCGCCGTGTGGGCCGCCGCATTGACGATGACATCGGGCTTGACGGCCGGCACGATGGCCGCCACTTGTTCCGGATGGCCGAAATCAGCCGTGTCGGAATCGTGCGCGATGACTTGCCCCAGGGACGACAGCGATCGCTGCAACTCCCAACCGACCTGTCCGCCTTTACCCAGCAAAAGGATTTTCATGGTGCTCAGGCCACGCGGCTTTGGTAGTTGGTGTTCAGCCAATCACGGTAAGCCCCGGAGCGGACCGAGTCAATCCATTCGGTGTTATCCAGGAACCATTGAACGGTTTTGTCGATGCCCGAGGTGAAGGTTTCGGCGGGCTGCCAGCCGATTTCGCGCTCAATCTTGCTGGGATCGATGGCGTACCGGCGATCGTGGCCAGGCCGGTCGGTCACATAGGCGATCTGGTCTTCGTATTGGCCGGCGGCCTTGGGGCGAAGGGCATCCAACTTACGGCAGATGGTGGTGACCACGTCGATGTTCTTGACTTCGTTTTTGCCGCCCACGTTGTAGGTTTCACCCAGCCGGCCTTTTTCAAGGACCTGGCAGATGGCCTCGCAGTGGTCGCGCACGAACAGCCAATCCCGCACATTCAACCCGTCGCCATAAACGGGCAGGGGCTTGCCGTCGAGCGCGTTGAGGATCATCAAGGGGATGAGCTTTTCGGGGAAGTGGTACGGCCCGTAGTTATTGCTGCAATTGGTGGTCAGCGTCGGAAAACCATACGTGTGGTGGTAGGCGCGAACCAGGTGATCGCTGCCTGCCTTGCTGGCCGAATAAGGGCTGTTGGGCGCGTAAGCCGTGGTCTCGTTGAAGGCAGGATCGGTGTCGCTGAGCGAGCCATAGACTTCGTCGGTGGACACGTGCAGGAAACGGAAGGCGGCCTTGTCGGTGGCCTCCAGGGCGCCCCAGTAAGCACGGGCCTCTTCGATCAGGCAGAAGGTGCCCACCATGTTGGTGTGGATGAACTCGCCCGGCCCGTGGATGGAACGGTCGACATGGCTTTCGGCCGCGAAATGCAGGATGGCGCGGGGCTTGTGCTGAGCCAAGGCTTGGCGCACGGCATCGCGGTCGGCGATGTCGGCCTGAATCAGGGTGGCGCGCCCAGCGTCCAGGTGTGCCTTGATGGTGAGCGGATTGCCGGCGTAGGTGAGTTTGTCAAAAACAATAACGGGCTCTTGGGGCAGGCCCAGTTTGGCCAGACGCTCGAACCAGTGGTGGACAAAATTGCCACCGATGAATCCGGCGCCGCCTGTGATGAGAATCATGTGAACAACCCAAAGGTTTTTGGCCAAATTTGTTGGAATTATGCCCAGCACCCCCTTCACTTGCAGGCCCTACATCTGGGGGGTGTCGGCGACGACATGCACCACATTGGTCCACTTGTTGCATGATGCTACCCCATATCAACACGGATCCATTGGCACGAGCAGCATGGCAAAAGCAATGATTTTGGCAGCAGGGCAAGGCACCCGAGTGCGCCCGCTGACCAAGCAAACCCCCAAGCCCATGGTGCCCATCCTGGGCAAACCGGTTCTGGAATACATCATCGAACACTTGGCGCGTTATGGCGTCAAGGAAATCATGGTGAACGTGGCCTTCAACCACTGGAAAATTGAAAACTACTTTGGCGACGGGCACCGCTGGGGCGTCGAGATTGGTTATTCGCACGAAGGTGCCCGCGAACATGGCGAGATCGTCCCCAGGCCTCTGGGCTCCGCTGGCGGCATGCGCAACATCCAGGATTTCAGCGGCTTCTTTGACGAGACGACCATCGTGATGTGCGGTGACGCCATCATTGACCTGGACATCAGCGCCGCCCTGTTCGAGCACAAGGTGAAAAAAGCCATGGCCAGCGTGGTGGCCCTGGAGGTGCCCAAGGACCAGGTCAAGAACTACGGCATTGTGGTGTCAGACAAGCAAGGCCGCGTGACCTCGTTTCAGGAAAAGCCCAGCCCCGAAGAGGCCAAATCCAACTTGGCCAGCACCGGCATCTACATTTTTGAGCCGGAAATCCTGGAAATGGTGCCGCAGGGCGTGGAGTTCGACATCGGCAGCCAGCTGTTCCCGCTGCTGGCCGAACGTGGCCTGCCTTTCTTCGCGCAAAGCCGGCATTTCAACTGGATCGACATTGGCCGCGTGAGCGATTACTGGTCGGTCTGCCAACGCGTGTTGCGCGGCGAAATCGCCCAGATGGACATGCCCGGCACCGAAGTGCGCCCCGGCGTATGGGTCGGCCTGAACACCCGGGTTGACTGGGACACCGTCAAGATCAATGGCCCGGTGTACATCGGCTCGGGCTCGTGCATTGAGTCGGGCGTCACCATCGAGGGCCCTACTTGGATTGGCCATGGTTGCCGCTTGCGCAAAAACAGCACGGTGGTGCGCAGCGTGCTGTTCGAGTACACACGCTTGAGCGAAGGCGCGACGTTCCACGAAGTGGTGGCATCGCCCCAATACAGCGTTGACCGCCATGGCAACACCACCTACCAGGGCGACGAGTCCACCACCTTGCGCTGGGGTGATGCACGTGCTTGATTGGCGCTCATGAAAATTCTGGTGACCGGTGCGGCCGGGTTCATTGGGATGCACACCACCCTGGCTTTGCTGGCCAGGGGTGATTCGGTGGTGGGCATTGACAACCTGAACGACTACTACGATCCGCAGCTCAAACGAGACCGCCTGGCCGAGATCGATCGGCAGGCACCAGGGGCGCCCTTTCAGTTCCTCCCGCTGGACATTGCCGACCACGATGCCTTGTTCAGCTTGATGGCCGCGGAGCGATTCGACGCTGTGGTGCACCTGGCCGCACAAGCTGGTGTGCGGTACTCGCTGACCCACCCTCAGGCCTATGTTCAGTCCAACCTGGTGGGTTTTGTGAACATGTTGGAGGCTTGCCGGCACCATCAGATCAAGCATCTGGTGTACGCCAGCAGCTCCAGCGTTTATGGCGGCAACGTGAAGATGCCCTTTGTGGAGACCGATTCGGTCGATCACCCGGTCAGCCTGTACGCCGCCACCAAGAAATCCAACGAGTTGATGGCCCACAGCTACAGCCACCTCTTTGGCTTGCCCACGACCGGCTTGCGTTTTTTCACGGTGTACGGCCCCTGGGGCCGCCCGGACATGGCACCCATGCTGTTTGCCAGCGCCATCCTGGCGGGCAAACCCATCACGGTGTTCAACCACGGGCAAATGCAGCGGGACTTCACCTTCATCGATGACATCGTGGCGGGCGTGCTGGCCACACTGGACCGCCCACCTTCGGCCGAGGCGGGCTTTGATCGCCAGAATCCCTCACCAGCGACCTCCTGGGCGCCTTACCGAATTTTCAACATTGGGCACAGCGAACCGGTGCAGTTGCTGCAGTTCATCGAAACGCTGGAACAGGCCCTGGGCCAGCCAGCCATCAAGGACCTGCAAGCCATGGCGCCCGGCGATGTGGTGGCCACATATGCAGACACGCAGTCCCTGTCCGCCTGGACGGGCGTGCACCCCACCACGTCCTTGCGCGAAGGGGTGGCCAAGTTCGTGAACTGGTACCGGGCTTACTTCCCCAAATGAGTGCGAAAAATCCGGTCAATCGGGTTTGCCATGAAAACCGAACCCCCTCATTCACGGGGGAAAAGGCCCCATTTGACGCCTGGTGAGTGGCAAGTTGTCACAACTAGTGACAACCACCCTGTGTCCTGAAAATCCATCCCGGTACGCTTTACCGACGTTAAACGCAACATCGGGAGCGTGCAGTGAAGATTGGAATGATTGGGCGGTGGTTGAGCTGCATTGGCATGTGCACACTGCTGCTGAGCGGCAGTGGCTGCGTGGTCGGTGAGGCCGAGGCGGACTTCCCGAATAATCGCTCCGAAGCCTGGCGCTTCTTGAACCACGCTACCTTTGGCCCGTCCGAGGCCAGTGTGGTCCACCTGAACACCATCGGCTACACCGCGTGGCTGGACGAGCAGTTCGCGATGGCGCCCGAGACGACTTACCGGTCGTTCATGGAGCGGCGCGATGCCGAACTCAAGGTGGACGAGCCAGGCAACAAAAGCCGGTTTGATCAGGTGGTGGAAGGCTTTTACACCGGTGCCCTGTCTGACCCGGCTCAACTTCGCCAACGCGTGGTGTTCGCCCTGTCCGAGATCTTCGTGGTCTCGCTTTACAACACCGAACTGAACACGCGCCCGACCCTGGTGGCCGGGTACATCGACACGCTCAATGCCAACGTGTGGAGTGACTACCGCACCTTGCTGGAAGCGGTGACAAAGAGTCCGGCCATGGGCGTGTACCTGACCTACCGCGGCAACCAGAAAGAAGACCCTGCGATTGGCCGGATCCCCGACGAAAACTACGCGCGTGAAGTCATGCAGCTGTTCTCGATCGGGCTGCATGAACTGAACATGGACGGCTCGCCCGTGATGGGGTCCACCGGCCAACCCAAGGTCAGCTACACCAGCGAGGATGTGCAAGGTTTGGCCAAGATCTTCACGGGCTGGAGCTTTTACCGCGGCCCTTCGGTGGCCAGCCAGACTGAGGAAGCTTGCTTCACCGGCAACATCACCTGCCTGGATCCGGAAGCCGCCTACCAACCCATGGTGCCTTACCCGAGCTACCATTCGACATCGGCCACCTCTTTCCTCAAGGTCAGCCTGCCCGCACGGTCCAGCTCGACCCTGCAAGCCGACCTGAAGTTCGCGTTGGACACGCTGGCCAGCCACAAGAACGTGGCCCCCTTCTTCAGCCGGCAGTTGATTCAACGCCTGGTCACCAGCAACCCGAGCCCCGCCTATGTGTCCCGTGTGGCTCAGAAATTCGTGGCCACGAACGGCAGCATCAAGGAGGTCGTCAAGGCCATCCTCATGGACGAAGAAGCCCTGGGCTCGCCTTACCACGCCATGGACTCCGACGGCAAATTGCGCGAGCCCGTGCTGCGCCTGACCGCACTGCTGCGCGCCTTCACCTTCGATGGCCCCGGCTTGAAAACTGGCACCCAGCGGGTCAAAAACGTGGGCATCACGTCCACCGGCGATGCCTCCTTGTCCTTTGGTCAGACACCCTGGAACTCGCCGTCGGTGTTCAACTTCTTCCGCCCAGGCTACGTGCCGCCACAAAGCAAGAGTGCATCCTTGGGCATGGTGCTGCCGGAGATGCAGATCGCCAGCGAAATCAGCGTGACGGGGTATGTCAATTCAGTGCTGTCAGTGCTGAACAACGGGATTGGCAAGGTGAGCAACCAAGCCGGCGTGCGCCTTGTGCTGACCGATCAACGCTTGCTGGCCAACACCCCTGATGACCTGGTGTCCGACATGTCCAACCGCCTGTTGGGCGGGATCATGAGCCAGGCCCTGCGCAAGGACATCACCGCCGCGGTCTTGACCATCCCCGTGCCGGCGCTGAACGAGTCCGGCACCAACACCGCCGACATCAACACCGCGCTGGACAAGCGTGTCAATGCCGCCATCCTGATGACCGCCGTGTCACCAGAGTTTCTGATTCAAAAATGAGCTTGCCGACATGAGCACCAACCAACGTCGATCATTTCTGAAACAAGCCACCGTGCTGGGCGCGGCCGGGCTGACCACGCCGTGGGCCTTGAACCTGGCCTCCATGGGGGTGGCTTCGGCCCAGTCGAGCGGCGCCACGGACTACAAGGCCCTGGTGTGCATTTTCCTGGCTGGTGGCAACGATGCTCACAACACCGTGATTCCCACCGACGAGGCCTCGTGGTACTACTACAGCGTGGCACGTGACTCCAACGCAGCCATCGTGGCCAATGGGGGCACACCCATTCCCGGCGCCTTGTCCATCGCTTTGAAGCGCTCGGAGTTGTTGCCCATCACCGTGGCGGACGCCGGTGGCTTCAACACCGAACGCAGATTCAAGTCCTTTGCCCTGCACCCCCAACTCAAGCGCATCCGCGACATGTACGTGGACGGCAAGGCGGCCGTGATCGCCAACGTGGGCCCCCTGATCATGCCCACCCAAAAGATCGACCTGTTCAGTCTGAGCTTCCCGGTGCCCACCAACCTGATGTCGCACAACGATCAACAGTCGATGTGGCAATCGTTCGCGGCAGAAGGGGCGGTCGCGGGCTGGGGCGGCCTGATGATGGACAGCCTGATGTCGCGCAACACCGTGAGCACGTTTTCCTCCATCGGGATCAACAGCGGGCCAGTGTGGCTGTCGGGCAAGCAGGTCATGCCCTACCAGCTCAGTACCTCGGGCCTGACCCGCATGGCGGGTGAAGGCAGCACCTATGGCAGCGCGGCGGTTTACCAGGCGGTGCGCAAGATCGCGTCCACCCCCACCAGCTCGGACATCCTGGCGCAGGACTACACCAAGACCGTGCAACGGGCCTTGAGCGTGGAAAGCACCCTGCTGAGCTCGCTGCCCGCCGCCGCCCTGGCGCCTTGGGGAACACCGGGCGCGGCCACCTCCGCCGCCGACCCCTTGCTGAAGTACACCGACCCGAATACCGGCCTGAGCACCCTCAACCCTTTGGCTCAGCAACTGCAAATGGTGGCGCGCATGATTGCCGCGAGAGGTGCGACCGGCATTGGCGCCAAACGCCAGGTGTTCATGGTGAACTTGAGTGGTTTTGACACCCATGACAGCCTGCTGGTCAGCCATGGCGACCTGATGGCCCGACTGGATCACGGCGTGGCCTATTTTTATGACACCTTGTCCAAGATGCCGGGTGGCCAGGACATGCGCTCGAACGTGACCTCGTTCACCGCGTCGGATTTCGGGCGCGCCCTGAACAACAATGGCGACGGCACCGACCACGGCTGGGGTGGACACCACTTCGTCTTTGGCGGCAGCGTCAAGGGGGGCGACATGTATGGCCGCTTCCCCGATTTCAGCCCCTTTGACCAAGGGACTTACTTCAGCGCCCACCTGCTGACCAACGGCGTTTTGCTACCGTCCCAGTCCGTGGACCAGGTGGTCTACACCCTGGGCAAGTGGATGGACGTGCCGGAATCGGCCCTGACCGGCAGTGGCGGTACTGTGGGCATCGCGCCCAACATCGGGAATTTCGATGTATCAACCCGCAACCTGGGGTTCATGACGTAAGGAAGAGGGTCATGACACTGCCGGCAGTTCTGACAGAATGCAGCCAGTGTCTAAATCAACCCTCGAGCGTCCATGAAAGTATCAGTTGTTGGCACCGGCTACGTGGGCCTGGTGACGGGGGCCTGTCTGGCAGAGATGGGCAACGATGTCCTGTGTTTGGACGT